>Ga0187861_10001793_pt1 | contig 21263 bp, 21 predicted proteins | sample June2016WEW_10_1_3_FD_132986 | JGI IMG/M metagenome (GOLD analysis project Ga0187861, IMG submission 132986) | Peatland microbial communities from SPRUCE experiment site at the Marcell Experimental Forest, Minnesota, USA - June2016WEW_10_100 | ecosystem: Environmental > Terrestrial > Soil >...
ATCCAGGTCATACTTCTTGATGACCCGGTTCAGGTGCACGTAGATGAAGTTCTGACCCGGCGTCGTGCCCCAGTGCCCGACCACCAGGGGCTTCACGTGCGACAGCTTCAATGGTTCCCGAAGCAAAGGATTGTCGTAGAGGTAAATCTGGCCGACCGACAGGTAGTTGGCGGCACGCCAATAAGCGTTCATCTTTTGCAGCAGACCGGGCGGCAAGGGATTGGCGATGCTCGCCTCAAACTTCTTTTCCGCATTCATAAAGATGCTCCCTTCACGCGCTTTTTTGTGTTCATGATCATGCTCCCTTTCAAATTTAAGACCTAAGATCTGCACTGTTTCCAAGCTCTCCCGCAAGGGGCTCCCTTCTCAAATTCCGTGACACGTCTTAGCCAAGGTCTCCATCAGTTCGTCGAACGGATGGTTGGGTTCCAGAACTGAGTCCAACCCAGGAGCACAGATGCAGTGCAATTAGGTGGAAGGGGATTGTTCAGATGGGTTGCTTCAAGCTTTAAAAATGCTATCCATCTTATTCCTGGAACGAAGGCTGAAAGGCAAAATGAGGAAAGGGTCAAGCGGAAGAAAAAACCATACAATGTAACTTTGATCAGCTATTATGTTATACTATATCTACTATTAATGTCAACCATTTTGGCCAATATTTAGTCGTCGGACCGTGGTATTGTCACCCTGTAAGCGGACTGAGAAAATGTCACTGAGAGGAAATAAGGATTTAATAATGGCTTATTTTAAGACGGGAAAGCCTTTTTGGAGCATGGAGGCTGCGGAAGTGATGGAGCGCCTCCAGGCATCTTCGGATGGCCTCACTGCTTCCGAAGCAGCCAAAAGGATTGAAGCTTACGGGCCCAATCTGCTCCGCCCGACTAAAAAGAAGGGCGTGCTGCTGGAGTTATTGGAGCAGTTTAAAAGCCCGCTCATTTTATCACAGATGACTACCCGCTCTAATACCCCCGCTTCTGAAGCGGGGGGATAAGAGCGGCTACGTCACTGTATTAACGAGTTACCCGATGGCTAACCTCCACTAAACTCCCACTGAAGTGGGAGCCAAGTGGCGCTAAGCCCCTGGATCAGTGCAACTATGGCTTCCGTCTTCGCCGAAGGCTCGGCACAAGCCAAGTTTTACTGATAAGCTTCAGTGGGGGGAAGGCAATCCCCCACTGAAGCCAAGAACTTGTTGAATATTGCTGTTTGCAGCCGGACTTTCATTCTTCCTGGGAGAAACAACCGATACCGGTATCATCCTGGTCATTGTTTTTTTGAGCGGCATTGTTCTCGTCAAGGCGCCGCCTAACGTGGTGATGGCCTCATCCGCTACCCCTGGCATATAATTAAAATGGTTGACATTAGTAAATAAATAGTATAATATAATAGATACCAAATGTTACTTTGTATAGTCTTATATCCCACTCAATGCTTTCCTCATTTTGCCTTTCAGCACTTCCTTCCAGGAACAAGATGGGTAACAGTGAAAAGGATTGCAACGACCCATCTGGACAATCACCTTCCACCCAGTTCCTCCACCGTGCGTTTTCAATAACAGCAGGAGGATCAGCGTAACTATGGCTTCCGCCTTCGCGGGATACCCGACCCAGAGGGTGCCCCGGTCGGCTCGGCGCAAGCCAAGTTTTCCAGATAAGCTTCAGTGGGGGAAGGCAAGCCCCCACCTGAAGCTAAGAACTCGTTGACAGTTCAGCCTTAACCAGAACAGAATCCGTTGGCAATCTGTAAAAAGTCTATCTCATGAAGGAGGTGCTAACATGGAGCAAGAAGATCGCAGGGTTGTAATACACCATAAAGAAACTTTGGATCAAGAATATACTGAAATACAAGAAAAGTTAAAAGTGATAGCCGAAACGTTATCGGAGTTCTCGCATAACCTAAGCCGTAGGCCCAAACATATAGTTATCGCTGAAGTATCTCCAGCACAAACAAAGTATCAGGATAACCAAATATATTTTAATAAGAATCAGCTTAAACAGGCTTTTAACTTAGAGTTGATCGATGATTATATAATGTCGTTGCAACACAAAGACAGAGAGTTGGAAGTACTGGCAAAAGCATTAAATGACTAGATAATCGCTGTAATGTTAAGAGGACTCAATGGGCAAGGATGTGGAATCAAAAAATGTCGTGCCAAATTTCTAAATGTCTGGTAAGTGACTGTAAACACAATGACAGCCACAGTTGCAAAGCCGAGAGCATTGAAGTGCGGCCTGTCGATGACAAGAAGATTACTTCTTCGATGGGTACGTCTTGTAACACATTTGAGCTTAAGTCTTAAGGGCTGTCTTGCAGTAAAAAGAATACAAGAGACTTAGCGATGATGGGAGTTCTGCCCAGTGAGAGAGGCTGTTGATCATCTGATCGACAGCCTCTCTACAAGGGCTGAGGTAACTAATCGTAATGCTTGGTAGTTCGAAGTAAAAAAAAGGAATAATCCATCACAGTTTTTTGAAATATGCTAACTGAAAAAGAAAGTATTACAAGGATCAAGATTGGCAAAAGCCATTAATATAAAAGGTTCACTAGCACCAGACGTTGAAAACTGTACATATTGTATGCCATCATTCATTTATCTATCAATGAACTTCTTGAGCGATTAAAGATGATACTTCTTTGAGTTAGCTCATAACAGCCCATGAAACTATTGTACGAGGGGGGACCAACTATGAATTTCCTAAATCTCGGTACATACTCGCCAAGACTGTGTGGGATTGCGACATTTTCCAAAAACTTGAGGGATAACCTGACGAGGCTGGGTGAGAGAACTTCTATCGCAGCCGTATCTGATCCATACTTTACATACACTTATCCAGATGAGGTGTTGTACATCATAAGACAGAATAAAATAGAAGACTATGCCAGCACCGCAAACGCGGTAAATAAAAACAGCGGGATAGATCTCGTGATTATCCAGCACGAATACGGCATCTATGGCGGCGCAGACGGTGACTATCTGTTAGAGTTTACTGCTCGCCTGAAAAAACCCTATCTGCTTGTCACCCACACCATTCTTCCCTACCCGACCGCCAACCAGAAAGTAGTTTTAAGCGCACTGTGCCGGCAAGCAGCAGCCGTTGTGTGCATGACCAAGACTTCATCCAGTATGTTGTCTCGTGTCTATGGGGCGGCGCCGGAAAAGGTTTATATCATCCACCATGGTGTGCCTGCATTCAGAATGCAAGATAGGAAGTTGCTGAAACAGGAGTACGGTTTTGAGGGGCGGGAGTTGATCACCACCTTCGGCCTGATCGGTCCTGGGAAAGGCATAGAGATCGGTATTAGGGCATTGAAAAGGCTGGTTATGAAGCACAAAAATTTAATGTATCTGATAGTGGGTAGGACCCATCCCATGTTAGTGGAGCATGAGGGAGAGCACGGAGATCGATACAGGGAAACACTGATTGAACTGGTGCGCAGGTTGGGTATGCAGGACCACGTCGAGTTTGTAAACAAGTTTCTTGAACCGGAAGAACTGGGTGAATACCTGTATATGACCGACGTCTACCTTAGCCCCTATCTCGACCTGAATCAGGCAATCAGCGGGACGCTCGCCTACGCCATGGGGTGCGGAAGAGCCATTGTCTCCACTCCGTATCTATACGCCCTGGAAATGCTGTCACAAGGGCAAAGAGGGTTGGTGGCAGATGATACCACCGCTGAGGCTCTTGCTGAATCGCTCGACCGCGTCCTATCGGAACCCGATCTCAAACTTCAACTTGAGAAGAGAGCAGCTTGGCTGGGTGCAAAAGTCAAGTGGCCATACATCGCAAAACAATATGCAAACCTGGCCGAGAGTGTTCTGAAATCTAAGATAGCCATATAGTTTTTAGATGAAGCTTGAAGAGAGCGCAGGGAGTCTCTTTTGAAGAAAAGCAGTCAGGGCGGCATGCCAAGTAATTTCAAGCGGGAAATGCGTCAAAATCTTTGACAGGCTCTATAACAGCGGTAAGCCCCAATTTGATGGCCTCTCTGGAAGAATTTGTGTTAATGGTGAACAATCCCTTTTGTCGGTTGGTTTGGTGCGTGCATAATATACGCAAACTCCCACGAGAAAAGAGGTGATAAAAATGCCCGTGATTACCATGAAAGGACCTAAAATGAACAAGGAGCAAAAGGCGGAGATAGTAAAATCATTTACCGAGACGGCCAGCAGGGTAACAAATATTCCTGCTCAAGCTTTCGTCGTACTGATTCAGGAGATGGACCATGAAAACGTAGGGGTTGGCGGAGTCTTGCTGGCCGACAGGGAAAGATAAGTGGCCTACCGGGACAGCCAGGTTAAGCCGAACTCGGGCCTTCGAGCCGGCTGCCTGGGCTGGCCTTTAGTGCTGTAGATGCAATTGTTTCACATCTGCGAGGCAAAGGGGTGAGATTCACACAGAGCCCTGTGGAAGTCCATGGCAGCACGAAAAGATCCGAACAATGTCCGGATTGAGTTGATTCAGCACGGCCATCACAATCTTAAATGAATAGGGGGTGGGTATTGTGCAGTGGCAGGATTATGCCAAAACTTTAAAACATGCTTTGGACCTGAAGGGTAGTCCCGTCAGTATAACCTATACCGATAAAGACTTCGGCCATTTTGTGAAAGATAAACATGCGGCTTGCGACGCTTTTGTCAGGGTGCGAAAAGGCGAAACGATCGTGCTGAACAGGGAAACTTCCGGTTGTCCGGGCGGGACTTGGCACCTTGGCCTGGGACCGGCGCCGCAAGGTGAGCTAAAGGAAAAACTGACCCGTTACCTGGTAGAGGGGGAGAAACTTTTTTGCTCCCCGGCCGTTTTCTACAGAAATGATTTGGACTCACCGCCACCCGTGGGCCTAGCCAGAAACATTGTTATGTGCCCCCTGGAAAAGGCAGACCTGCGTCCCGACGTTGTTTTGTTTTTTGTCAATCCTGAAAAGGCGTGCCGTCTCATGACCCTTGCCACGTGGAGCACAGGCATCTCGCCCAAGTGTTCCTTCGTGGGGTCAACCTGTCACATGGCAGTGACTTACCCCTTGTTAAAGGGCGAAATAAACGTTATTTTGGAGGACTTTACGACCAGGAGAAGACAAGATTATGACAAGGACGAACTGATATTCAGCATACCCTATAACCACTTACATTCGATAATTGAAGCCATTCCGCATTGTACGGCAGGGACGGCTCCGTTTGTCGAATTTGGCGAAATGGTGTAGGTATTTTCGGGTCACTTTTAGGTAAAAAAATTACGGGAAAAAGTAACGCCAGGAATAGAATAAGAGTAGGAGCTATAGTGTCCCTCAACCTGATGCTGGTCCCATCTACTTCCTGCCCCGCCCGGTGCCTTTACTGTTTCGGGCCGCGGGGCAATGTCGCGGTGATGGGCAAGGGTATTCTGGATGCGACCCTCGTTTGGCTGGAAGATCTGCAGAATAGAGGGCCGATAGACAAGCTGGATGTCGTCTTCCACGGCGGGGAGCCGCTCACTGCCGGCATAGATTTCTATTGCCAGGCACTGCCCCGCCTGCGACAGACCCTCAAGACAAAGCGCCAGAGGCTGAACATGCAGAGCAACCTGTGGCTGCTGACAGGCGAGTTATGCGAACTGTTTGCGGAATACGGCGTGTCGCTGGGTACCAGCCTGGACGGGCCGGAAGAAATTACAGATAACCAGCGCGGCCGGGGCTACTTCAGCCGCACCATGGCCGGCATCGAACTCGCCCGCAGGCACGGTCTGCGTGTCGGTTGCATCTGCACCTTCACCCGCCAGTCCGTCTCTCATGCAGACGAGATAATTGACTTCTTTATCCATGAAGGCCTCGACTTTTCCATTCACGCAGCAGTCCCTCCGCTGGTTGACAACGGTTTGGGGCAAGAGTCCGACATCTCTTGCACTCAAGCAGCCCGGGGAGCAGCAACAGATCGCTGGTCTCTCTCACCGGAGGCCTACGGAAGCCTGCTGGTGAATCTGCTGGACTCCTACCTCTCAAATCTCCAAAGGATCCGCATCAGCACCCTCGATCAGCTCAGCCGCAGCATCTCCTCCGGGGAGGGAGGGATCTGCACTTACCGTGACTGTCTGGGCTGTTACCTGGCCATCGCTCCGGACGGCAGCATTTATCCCTGCCAGCGGTTTACCGGATTGAGCTCATTCCGCCTCGGTCATGTGCAGGAACGGCCCGGTCCGGAGCGGCTCAAACAGGCTCCGGTATGGCAGATGTTCCGGGAGCGGGAGGAGCGCCTCCGGGAGGAATGTGGCGACTGCCCCTGCTTCAACATCTGTAAGGGAGGCTGCCCCTATAATGCCCTGGCAGTCGGAGGCGGGTCGTTTAACAGCCTCAAGGATCCCTATTGCTCTTCCTACCGGAGGATCTTCTCCCACATCACCGAACGCGCTCTTGAAGAGGTTTTTTCCGAGGAGAATATGGAGGCGGTGGTGACCCAGCCGGATGGCAGTTCCCTGCTGCGCAAGGGTGCCCTCCTGACCATCATGCGGGGTGGTTCCCACCCGCGCCAGGCCTTGCAACGGAACGTGGTTCTTGTCAATGGGATGACGACTGAGGCGGTCGAAGACAGGGTTGCTGAATGCCTGAAAAAAAGCTTCGGACCAGTCCATTTTAGCGCCGGCTGCAATCATGGCCATGACCATAACCATGATTAATGAGCATGAAGATTCAGATTCGCGAAAACCCTCCGAACCGGGGGGATTTTCGTTTTTAAAGCTGGATTGATGCTTGCCGGCCCCATCCGTTTGATTCCCGGGTTCCTGAAATTAAGATAAAAAATTAACAGTAGAGAAGGATTATTTGGCAATTAGTAAAATTTACATTATACTTGTCTTAAAAAATATTTAAGGAATAATATTTAAGGAATAATATTTTAAGGAAACAAGTATAAGTGCAACTAAGGCTTCCGCCTTCGCGGGGTACCCGACCCAGAGGGTGCCCCGGTCGGCTCGGCGCAAGCCAAGTTTTCTATATAATACACTGTGAAATGGGAGAGGTTAGGTTTGCAGGATCGTTTTTACTGGGCGGCTCTCCATGCAGTCTCGAACCTGGGGCCCCGCAGCCTGATGCATCTGTACCGTCATTTCCGGACCGGCGCGGAGGCCTTGCAGGCTGGCGCGGCAGACTTGCAGCGGGTGCCTCAATTGTCGCCCCAGGCGATCGAGAGGGTCCTGTTTTTTAAGAAACACGCAAATCCTGAAAAAACCTTTTCCGATCTGAAGGCAGGCGGAAGCAGGCTGGTGATGCTGGGAGACCCGGATTACCCCCGGGGGCTGGCAGAGATTGCCGATCCGCCGGTCATGCTGTACCTGAAGGGGTCGCTGCCTCCCCCGGAGTTGCCCCTGATGGCCGTGGTGGGGGCGCGGCAGGCTACCCAATATGGACTTGCTATGGCCAGGGATTTGGCGCAGGGTTTGGCAGAGAATGGCTGGGGAGTGGTCAGCGGGATGGCCCGGGGGGTGGATGCCGCCGCTCACTCCGGCGCCCTGGACGCCAGAGGATATACCCTGGCGGTATTGGGGTGCGGTCTCAATATCTGCTACCCCCGGGAGAACGAACGGCTGCGGGACCGCCTCCAGGTAGCGGGAGGCCTGATCAGCGAGTTGCCACCCGCCGCCGGACCCACAGCCAAGAACTTCCCGATCCGGAACCGGATCATCAGCGGCTGCTCTTTGGGGACGCTGGTGGTCGAAGCGGGGAGTAAGAGCGGCGCCCTGATCACAGCTTACCTGGCTTTGGAGCAAGGACGGGATGTATTCGCCGTGCCCGGTCCCGCAACCAGTGCCCGCAGCCGGGGGACCAACTCCCTGATCAAACAGGGGGCCAAGCTGGTGGAGAGTATAGACGATGTGCTGGCCGAATTTTCTTATCTGCAACCGGGTCAGCGGGAGAAGCGGAGCGGTCTCCCGCCGCAAGCCATTGCCGGGGAATTGTCCGGGGAGGAAGGTGTTATCTTTCAGCACTTGAGCCTGGAGCCGTTGCATATCGATCAGTTGGCGGAGCGTACCGGCCTGACTGTATCGGTCGTCGGCGGGCTGCTGACCATGCTGGAGGTCAAGGGGCTGGCCAGGCGGCTTCCCGGTCATTACTTCATCAGTACAGTAATGAGTAATGAGTAATGAGAGTAAAGAGTAGAGCATGGCAGAAAGCACGCCTGGCAAAAGGGACAGGGCACATTATCGGCAGCCTTCGAGTAAAGGAAGCGCGATGTAAAATGAGCAATAACTCATCACTCATCACTTATTGAAAGGTGATCCGACATGTCAAGAATCCTGGTAATTGTAGAGTCTCCCGCCAAGGCGCGGGCAATCAGCAAGATGCTCGGGCGGAAATATGTTGTCAAGGCATCCATGGGGCACGTACGCGACCTTCCCAGGAGCCAGTTCGGCATCAATGTGGAACAGGGGTTCAGCCCCAAGTATATCACGATCAGGGGCAAGGGCGATGTGATCAAGGACTTGCGGGATGCTGCCAAGAAGACTGACAGGGTGCTGCTGGGGCCTGACCCGGACCGGGAGGGGGAGGCGATCGCCTGGCACCTGCAGCAGATTCTGGGCCTCCCCCAAGATGCTCCCTGCCGGATCGAATTTCACGAGATCACCAAGACTGCCCTGGAACAGGCTGTCAAGCAACCGCACCCGATCAACCGGGACCGTGTGAATTCGCAGCAGGCGCGACGGGTGCTGGACCGGGTGGTCGGGTACAAGCTAAGCCCTCTGCTCTGGCATAAGATCAGGCGCGGCTTGAGCGCCGGCCGGGTACAGTCGGTGGCAGTCCGGCTGATCTGCGACCGGGAGCAGGAGATCAGGGAGTTTCAATCCAGGGAGTACTGGATCATCACGGCACACCTGCAATCCGGCCGCAAACCCTTTGAGGCCAAACTGCTGTACAGGGGAAAAGAGAAGATCGAACTGGCTGACGAGTCAGCCGTCAGGGAAGTGTTGTCCGGCCTTCAGGGCGCATCCTACCTGGTTGCCAAAATTACGAGCCGCCAGAGAAAGCGTAGGCCCCAGCCGCCGTTCATCACCAGCACGCTGCAGCAAGAGGCCGGCAGGGTGCTCAATTTTCCGGTGCGCAAGACCATGCAGATTGCCCAGCAGTTGTATGAAGGCCTGGACCTGGGGAAGGAGGGCGCTGTCGGCCTGATCACCTACATGCGCACGGATTCCCCACAGATCTCGGAACAGGCCGGACAAGCGGCCAGGGCTTTCATCAATGATGCTTACGGCCCGGATTATGTTCCCGGCGCGCCTCCCGTATACAAAAGCAAAGGCAGGGCACAGGAAGCGCACGAGGCCATCAGGCCTACGGTGGCGGAGCGTTCGCCGGACAAGGTAAAGCCTTTCCTGAGCAGGGACCAGCACCGCCTGTACAAGTTGGTCTGGGAGCGATTCATCGCCTCCCAGATGAGCCCGGCGGTCATGGATGCGACTATGGTGGACATCCAGGCGGGCGAGTACCTGTTCCGGGCCAGCGGTTCTGTGGTCCGGTTTCCGGGGTTCCTAAAGGTATATAAGGAAACCGGGGCGACGGAAACAGAACTGCCGGAGTTGCATGAAGGCGAACTGCTCACCCTGGCAGATCTCGATCCCACACAGCACTTCACGCAGCCGCCGCCCCGGTACACGGAGGCCGCCCTGGTGAAAATGCTCGAGGAGAAGGGCATCGGACGTCCGAGCACGTATGCGACCATCATTGAAACCATTCAGTCCAGGGGCTATGTGGTAGAACAGGAAAAGAACCTGGTCCCCACGGAACTGGGATTTATCGTCGATGACCTCTTGAAGGGTTATTTTCCCCAGATTGTCGACGTCGAGTTTACCGCCAGCATGGAGGAGAAGCTTGACGAGGTGGAAGAGGGCGGCACAGCCTGGCAAAGCATCGTGGAGGAGTTTTATCGGCCCTTCGAGGAAAACCTCGAGCACGCCGAACAGGAGATCGAAAACATCTCCCTGGCCGAGGAGCAGAGCGAGGAAAAGTGTCCCAAGTGCGGTCGTTACCTGACCATAAAGCAGGGGCGCTACGGTAAATTCCTGGCCTGCCCCGGATTTCCGGACTGCCGCCATACACAGCGTTATTACGAGAGAACGGGCGTCTCCTGCCCGCGCTGCGGCGGGATGATCGTGGAGCGCCGATCAAAACAGGGCAGGCGATTCTATGGCTGCAGCAATTATCCCGACTGTGACTTTTCCACTTGGGAAGAACCCTCACCGCATAACTGCCCGGACTGCGGAAATATATTGGTGTATACCGGGCGGGAGAGGCGCCTGCTTTGTCCAAACTGCAATAAGAGATTTGAAGAGGAGACGGCCCCGATTGAAAATAGGCCGTAAAAAAGGACATTAGACCTATTTAAATCAGTGTTAAATTAATAGAAAATTTAGCCAACAGGCTTGTTTACAGTGTGAATGTATGTTAGGATTTAGAACAGGTATACAGCCGATGAATACTCATTTGAAAATGATTTATGAATATAGAAACTTTCTTAAAAATCAAAAAAACCTTAGCGATAAAACAATTCTAAACTATCTAGCGGATTGTGATCGCTTTTTCAAGTATCTGGCCTCATCATATATCACCGATCTTGCTCATATTGATGTAAGGGTTATGCGGGAGTACCTGGCCGGTCTGTACGAAGCCGGCTATGCCCGCAGCACCATTGCGCGTCACCTGGCCTGTTTGCGCTCGCTGTTCAGGTACCTGTACCAGTGCCGGATAGTGGAGACGAACCCGCTGCTCTTGTTGCACGCCCCCAAAAAGGTGAGACGCCTGCCGCAATTTCTGTACCGGCAGGAAGTCGAGCAACTGCTGGCACAGGCGCAACCGACGCAGACGCCAGGAGCGGCGCCCGCAAAAGCGTCAGCGGACCGGGCGCGGTTATTAGAGATCAGAAACCTGGCGATCCTGGAATTGTTTTACAGTTCCGGACTGCGGATAGGAGAGGCAGTCCAGGTAAACATCGGGGATATCGACCTGGAAATGCGGTCGCTGATTGTCAAGGGAAAAGGGCGAAAAGAGCGGATGGCGCCTATTGGCAGGCAGGCTGCCGAAGCTCTCGGTTCATACCTGAGACAGGCGCGGCCAGTCCTGGCAGGAAACCAGCCCGACCGCAACGATCCGTTGTTTGTGAACTGGCGCGGTAAACGCTTGAGCACCAGGGGTCTTTACGGGATTATCATGAAGTATCTGGGGGGGTTGGGAGTTGGCCGCAACCTGACGCCTCACGCTCTCAGGCACACTTTCGCCACCCACCTGCTGGAGGGAGGAGCGGATCTGAGGTCGGTCCAGGAACTGCTTGGCCATGCCAGGATGTCCAGCACCCAGATCTACACTCATGTGTCCGGTGAACGGATCAAGAAGGTGTACGAAGCTGCCCATCCCCGGGCGAAGAGAGGCGACTGATGTTGATTGGGACTACGATTATCGGCGTGAAAAGAGATGGACAGGTTGCCCTGGGGGGAGACGGACAGATAACCTTCGGCAACAACACTATCATCAAGGCCGGAGCGCGTAAGATCAGGAAACTTTACAGCGATCAGGTGCTGGCCGGATTTGCCGGCTCAGTTGCAGATTCCCTGACCCTGTTCGATAGATTTGAGCGGAAGCTCGACGAATACCGGGGTAATTTGCTGCGGGCAGCGGTGGAGATGACCAAGGAATGGCGCATGGACAAGTACCTGCGGCGGTTGGAAGCCATGCTGATAGTGGCCGACAAAGGGCAGATCCTAATTATTTCCGGCAACGGCGAAGTGATCGAGCCGGATGACAACATTGCCGCCATCGGCAGCGGAGGTCCGTATGCGCTGGCGGCGGCCAGGGCGATGCTGGCCCATACCAGCCTGGACGCCCCCCGGATTGTGCAGTCGGCACTGGAGATTGCCGCCTCGATCTGCGTCTACACAAATAACTGCATCACCGTAGAGCAATTATAAAGAAGTAATGAGTAATGAGTAATGAGTAATGAGTAATGAGTAATGAGCAGGTGCCCGCTGGTATGCGCGCCGGCATGCAGCCAGCCTTCGATGGTGACCCGAAGGGATCTATCCGGGGCGTTTCCGAAGAATGAAATATACGGCGCAATTTAGGTGGCCTTCTACTCAAGGAGCCAGGAGAGAGGATTGAGTGATTAGCGATGAGAATTGAGCAATGAAAAGAGAAGAAAACTCATCACTCATCACGCATCACTCATCACTTGCAATTATGAGGTGAAACCGTGGATGAATTAACCCCGTCACAAGTGGTTGCTGAACTGGACCGGTACATCGTCGGCCAGATCGAGGCCAAAAAGGCCGTGGCCATAGCCCTGCGCAACAGGTACCGGAGGCGTCGGCTGCCTCCCGAACTCAGGGATGAGATCGTGCCCAAGAACATCCTCATGATCGGGCCCACCGGGGTTGGCAAGACCGAAATTGCCCGGCGCCTGGCAAAGCTGGTCAAAGCGCCGTTTGTCAAAGTGGAGGCGACCAAGTTCACCGAAGTCGGTTATGTTGGCCGGGACGTGGAGTCTATGGTGCGCGACCTGGCGGAGGTATCGATACGCACCGTCAAGAGCGAGAAGATGGCCGAAGTTATGGCCAATGCAGCCGTGCTGGCCGATGACCGGATCCCGGATCTCCTCTTGAATCATCCGAAACGCAAGAAAGCGCCCAAAAATCCGTTCGAATACTTGTTTTCAGAGATGGGGGGAGCGCCTGCCGAGGAAAACAACGAGGATGAGACCATCAAGGCCAACCGCCAGTTGCTGTGCCAAAAGCTGGCGGATGGGGAGTTGGAAGAGGTTGTGGTGGAGATGGACATCGAGGAGAAAACGGCCCAACTGTTCGAGATCTTCTCCGGGAGCGGCATGGAGGAGATGGGTATCAACCTCCAGGACATGATGGGCAACTTCCTGCCCAGGCGCAGAAAAAAGCGCAGGCTGCCCGTCAAGGATGCCCGGAAGGTGTTGACCCAGGAAGAGGCCCAGAAGCTTATCGATATGGATGAGATCATCTCCATCGGGATTGATCGGGTCGAACAGTCCGGAATCATATTCATCGATGAGATCGACAAGATCGCCGGCCGGGAAAACACCTCGGGGCCCGATGTATCCAGGGGCGGAGTGCAGCGGGACATCCTGCCGATCATCGAGGGATCTACCGTAATCACCAAGTACGGGCCGGTAAAAACTGATTACATGCTGTTTATTGCCGCCGGCGCCTTTCATACCAGTAAGCCGTCGGACCTGATTCCGGAACTGCAGGGACGCTTTCCGATCCGGGTGGAACTTAAACCCCTGACCAGGGATGATTTTATAAAGATCTTGACAGAGCCGGATAACTCGTTGATCCGTCAGTACTCTGAATTGCTCAGGACCGAAAATATCAGCATCGAGTTTACCGGGGACTCCCTTGAAGAGGTGGCGGAGATGGCAGACCTCGTCAATGCCCGGACAGAGAACATCGGGGCGCGGCGTCTGTATACCATCATGGAAAAGGTGCTCGAAGATCTGTCATTCAATGCCACGGAAATCTCTCCGGGGGAGATCAGGATCGACAAGGAATATGTCAGGAAGAGACTGTCCGACATCGTCAAGGATTATGATTTAAGCAGGTACATACTGTAAAACCGGGGGTAGAGCAATTTGGAGATATTGCTAAGCAGCGCTGATGAGTTACTGAAAAAGACCAGGAACATCAACCGGATGATGCAAATGTCCGCGGGCCAACCGGTGGACTTTGCAGCAATCGCCAAGGTTCTGGGGGAGAGCGCCAACGCCAATATCTATCTAGTGGGAAGGCGTGGCAAGATCTTGGCCTGCAAGTTCTGCGCCGATTTTACCTGCAGCATCATGGAGGATATTCTCGCCTACAGCGAGTCTTTTCCGGAGAGCTATAATCATGAGTTGTTACAGGTCAATGAGTCCGTGTCCAACTTCCCCCAGGAAAATGATTTCTGCCTGTTCAGTTCCACCGCCAAGTGTCCGTTGCCGGACAAAAAAATTGCGATCGTTCCGATCATCGGTGGCGGGGAACGCTTGGGCAGCCTGATCCTCACCCGGGTCGGGTCAGACATGGATGCCGGGGACCTGGTCCTGGCGGAACACGGGGCGGTGTCAGTGGGCATGGAGATCATGAGGATCAAGCAGGAGCGGGCCGAATCAGACACCAGGAAAAAGGCCTCGGTCCAGATTGCCCTGAGCACCCTGTCCTTCTCGGAGATGGAAGCTGTCGAGCACATATTTTACGAGTTGGGAGGCCTTGAGGGGCTGTTGGTGGCTAGCCGGATTGCCGACCGGGTGGGCATCACCCGTTCCGTGATCGTCAATGCCCTGCGCAAACTGGAAAGCGCCGGCGTGATCGAATCCAAATCCCTGGGGATGAAGGGCACGTACATTCGCGTCCTGAACGACAATCTGCCGGATGAATTGAAAAAAAATAACTCTAGCAGGAAATCGGTCAAGAATCTCAAAAAGATATAAGCAGTCAGAAATAAAATCTAGCATGTAGGAGTGTTGTACACCAAATGCAAACTTATTTCCTGGGAAGCATCATCTTGCTGATTGTCCTGATCGTTGCCCTGATCATCATCATGGTCTTACGCGACCAGCGTGAACTGAAAACCAAGCAGATAGCCGCGGATCTGTCACAATTGGAAGAAGTGGTCGGAGACCTCAAGAAGATAAAGGACGAACTGGCGACGGCTCATGTATCGTTCAAGAAGCACGAAGCTGCCCTGTCCCAGGCCCTCGCCCAGGCGGATGGGCGCCTGGGGCAGATAAACACTGCTGGAGCCAGTCCCGAGCACCAACAGCAGCCGGCAGGAGCGACAGGAACGAACAAGGAGCGGCAGGATGATAAAAGAGACCGGGATCGCGGCTCCAGGCAGCCGGGAAAAGGCAAGACCTGGGGGGGTGGCCGCCCGGACAGCAGGCACAGGGAATATTCCGGCGCCTCCGGTGAATCGGGGGATAACGTCACCATCAACGATGGCGAGAAGTATGCCAAGGTGTCCGAGTTGGCGGCACATGGCCTGACAGCCCAGGAGATTGCCAAGAGATTGAATGTGGGGGCGGAGGAGGTATCCCTGGTGCTGGAACTGAAAAAGAAGTGAGAGGCGAAAGAGGAGAAGTGAGAAGCGAGCAGTCTCAGTTGTCAGCCATTATTTAGTTATGCTATACTAGGCGATGGCAAAGAACGCACGCTGCCGATTCTGGCCGGGGGTCCCGTCCGGGTCCGTCCAGGGATGAACACAGCGGAGGAAAAAACCAAAGGAGGACCTGACTATGCCGGTAATATCGATGAAACAATTACTCGAGGCGGGAGTGCATTTTGGGCACCAGACCAGGCGCTGGAACCCGAAAATGGCTCCTTTCATTTTTACGGAACGCAATGGCATCTACATTATCGACCTGCAGAAAACGGTCAAGAGAATCGACGAGGCTTACAATTTCATCAAGGATGTGGTCAAGAACAACGGCACGATCCTGTTCGTGGGCACCAAGAAGCAGGCCCAGGAGTCGATCCAGGAAGAGGCCGGGCGGTGCGGCATGTTTTACGTCAACGAGCGCTGGCTGGGTGGGATGCTCACCAACTTCAGCACCATTCGCAAGCGGGTTGACCGGCTCAGAGAGCTGGAAAAAAAGGAGGAGCAGGGTCATTTTGACCTGCTTCCCAAGAAAGAGGTCATCAAGCTAAAAGCGGAACAGGAAAAGCTGATGCGATTCCTGAAAGGGATCAAGGAGATGAACAATCTCCCGGGGGCGCTGTTCATCGTGGACTCCCGGAAAGAGCACATCGCTGTTTGTGAAGCCAGAAAATTGGGAATACCTACAGTAGGAATCGTTGATACTAACTGTGACCCGGACGAGATCGATTACGTCATACCGGGAAACGACGATGCCATCAGGGCTGTGCGCCTGTTGACATCCAAAATGGCGGACGCAGTTCTGGAAGCTAAACAGGGAGAACAGAATTAGGAGTAATGGAATAGCGGAGGGAACGTACGTGATCAAGGCGGAACAGGTAAAAGAACTCAGGGAGCGAACGGGCTCCGGTATGATGGAGTGCAAAAAAGCGCTGTCAGAAACCGGCGGTGATATGGAGAAGGCGATCATCTACCTGCGCGAGCACGGACTGGCGGCAGCGGCGAAGAAGGCGGGTAGGGCTACCGGAGACGGGAAGATCGAGGCCTACATCCATCCTGGGGCAAAGCTGGGCGTGATGGTGGAAATCAATTGCGAAACCGATTTCGTCGCCAAGACCGACGAATACCAGAACTTATGCCATGAGATCGCCATGCAGATAGCCGCCTCCGATCCCGGCTGCCTGGAACGGAACCAGGTTCCCGAGTCCTTGGTGGAACAGGAAAAAGAGATCGCCCGGACACAGGCCCTGAGTGAGGGCAAACCAGAAAAGGTGATCGATAAGGTCGTGGAGGGCAGGATGGAAAAGTTCTATCAGACAACCTGCCTGCTGGAGCAGCCCTATATCAGGGACCCGCAGCGGACAGTCAGGGACCTGCTCAACGAGGCTATCTCCAAGTTGGGGGAAAATATCGTCATTCGCCGCTTTGTCCGGTTCCGCCTGGGTGAAGAAGCCTAGCCGAAGGGAGAGGTTTTTTGGATACTGACGTAGAAGTTAGTGCCAACTGGGGGTTAAATGGCTTGCAAGCACCCAAGTACCACAGGATCATCTTGAAGCTGAGCGGCGAGGCCCTTGCCGGAGGGCAGGGCTACGGAATAGACCCGGATGTGGTAAACTCGATCGCCTGTGAGATCAGGGATATTAAGGACAAGGGCGTTGAAGTGGCGATCGTGGTGGGCGGCGGCAACATCTGGCGGGGTGTGGCCGGAAGCGCCAAGGGGATGGACCGGGCAACCGCCGACTACATGGGAATGCTGGCCACTGTCATCAACGCCCTGGCCTTACAGGACGCCCTGGAAAAAATCAGTGTGGTTACCAGGGTGCAGAGCGCGATCGAGATGAAAGAGGTGGCCGAACCGTATATCCGGCGCCGGGCTATCCGCCATCTGGAAAAAGGACGGGTGGTTATCTTCGCGGGCGGTACGGGCAATCCCTTTTTCTCCACCGACACCACGGCGGCGCTTAGGGCTGCGGAAATTGAGGCGGAAGTCATCCTGATGGCCAAGAATGTTGACGGTGTGTACGACTCTGACCCGAGGACGAATCCGGATGCCAAGAGGTTTCTGGAATTGGAATATCTGGACGTCCTCAACAAAGGCCTGGCGGTGATGGATTCAACAGCGACTTCCCTGTGCATGGAGAACAAGATCCCGCTCATCGTCTTCAGCCTGAGCATCAAGGGCAATATCCTGAAGACGGTGATGGGGGATAAAACAGGGACTTACGTTGGGAGGGAACGCAGTGACTAAAGAAATCTTGCAGCAGCTTGAGGATAAAATGAAAAAGACGGTAGACCTGATGGCCAGGGACCTCACCACCCTGAGAGCGGGACGGGCAACGCCGGCCCTGCTGGATAAGATCTTCATCGATTACTACGGTACACCGACGCCAATCAACCAGGTGGCTACCATGTCCGTGCCTGAACCCCGCCTGTTGGTGATCCAGCCGTGGGAGCGCAACCTGGTACCGCAGATCGAGAAGGCCATTTTAAAATCCGATCTCGGTGTCACTCCCGCTAGCGATGGTTACCTGATCAGGATCGCCATCCCGTCCCTGACCCAGGAGAAGCGGAAGGACCTGGTAAAGGTTGTCCATAAGAAGGCCGAAGAGGTGCGGGTGGTGATCCGCAACCTGAGAAGGGATGGCAACGACCAGGTTAAGGCGGCCGAAAAGAAAGGCGATATATCCGAGGACGAGGCCAATCGCAGCCTGGATGAGATTCAGAAAAAAACAGACAAGTATATCAAACAGGTGGATCAGGTTGCCGAGGCCAAACAGAAGGAGATCATGGAGCTTTAAACTTGGTGGTTGGTGGTTTGTGGTCAGTGGTTGGAGAACAAGACGGTGGTTGGTGGTGAGTGGTTGTGGTTGGGGGATCAGAATGTGACCAAAATGATCGGCATGCAGACTTGCATGCATCCAATGACGGGGCACCCACCGAAGTGGGTCGGCCAACCACCAATTACCAAATTGACATGCATCCAACGACCGACGATCAACGACCAACGTCTATTGACGTGGGAGGCTATCTGTTGCCGGAGGCATGCAGCATTCTGGAGCAAGCAGGCTACCAGGTGGCGGTGGTCGCCACCGGAAGCCCAAGGCCGTACCCGGCCAGGGTGTTGCGGCAGCGGCAGTTGAATGAGAACTTGATAGAGTTGACCCAGGCTTGCGAGTTTTACCAAGACCCCGGTGTCGATGAAAAAGGAGGTGAGGGATAGTGCCTTACAAGATCACTGGCAAGTGCGATTCATGCGGCTCCTGTATGGATGAATGCCCGAACGGAGCGATCGAAGAGGTCGACGGCGCCTACAGGATAAACAAGGAGAAATGCGAAGATTGTGGCACCTGCATGGATGTCTGCCCGAACGAAGCCGTCTGCGAAGAGTAAGTACGAGCAAAACGCGGTTCTTCCCCCTCCTGGAGGGGGTTTTTCTTAAGTGACGAGGTAGAGGCTTGCTAAAAGAACTTATTGACAAGGTATTTCCTTGTAAAGGCAGCAACCAGCCGGGCTCCATCCAGCTCAGGAAACAACTGATCAGGGAGCGCCTGCCGGTTCACGTGGCGGTCATCATGGACGGAAATGGCCGCTGGGCCAAGGCCAGGGGGCTTCCCAGAGTGTTTGGCCACCGGGCGGGGATGGAGGCGCTCCAGGAGGTCGTCAGGCTGTGTGCCGATCTGGGCATCAAGGTGCTGACTGTATTCGCACTTTCCACGGAGAACTGGAAAAGACCGCAGGAAGAGATCAACATCCTGATGAACTTATTATATGAATACGTACAGAAAGAACTGGACGAACTCGATCGCCGGAACGTTTGCATCAGGGTGATCGGCCATATCGAGGAACTTCCGTTCCGCGCCCGGCACGAGTTGGACCGCGCCCAGTCATCGACTGCAAGCAATGACGGCCTGATCCTCAATATTGCCCTCAACTACGGAGGCCGGCTGGAGATCGTGGACGCCGCCCGCCGCCTTGCTGCCAAGGTCAGAGACGGTTGCCTGGAACCGGAGGCGATAGATGAGGCGCTGTTTGGACAGCACCTCTACACAGCGGGTATCCCCGATCCTGACCTGCTGATCAGGCCGGCGGGAGATCTCCGGGTAAGCAACTTTCTGCTATGGCAGATAGCCTATACAGAATTTTGGAGCACAACGGCTTGCTGGCCGGATTTTAAGGACCATGTCCATTTTCTGAGAGCCCTGGTGGCTTTTCAGAACAGAGAGAGACGGTATGGAGGATTGTTGTAGGGGGAGGCAGGCTTTTTTGCTGGCAAAACGCATCATCAGCGCATTAATCGCCATCCCGCTGGGGATCCTGATCGCCTATGAGGGAAAGCTGTTTTTTCTCTCGGTTATTTTATTTATAACAGTGACAGGGCTTTATGAACTGCGGAACCTGATGCTGCGCATGAACCTGCGCCTTCCCCCCCTGCTCATGTACGGGAATGGAGTTTTATTTCCGGTCGTCGTCTATTTTCTAAACGGATCTAACCAGGCGTTGTCGCTGTATGCCATTGTAACCTTTTCTTTGATGCTGTGTTTAACAGCAATGATCATCAGTTTTCCCAGGTACTCGGCTGCAGAGATCGCCGTCTCCTACCTGGGAAGTTCATATATCGGTATATTGATAAGCTATCTCCTCATAATACGCCATATGAGCCCTGATGGGTTTTACTATCTTCTCTACTTGCTGATCATGACCTGGGCCTATGATGCCGGCGCCTACTTTGCAGGGGTCTATTTGGGCAGACATCGCTTATACCCTGCCCTTAGCCCGAAAAAAACCCTTGAGGGATTGGCCGGCGGCCTGCTGTTGACTGTTGGCGCCGCTCTTGTTTTTCAGAGACTGCACCCCATAGGCAGTTGTTTTGACACTGTGGCGCTGAGTCTGCTGATCGGTGTTTTCGTACAGGTGGGCGATCTGGTGGAATCGGCCCTGAAGAGGATGGCCAACGTGAAGGACTCCGGCACCATGATACCGGGCCATGGGGGCGTCCTCGACCGTTTTGACGGCCTTCTTTTCAGCGCCCCGGTCGCATATCTTTTTCTGAAGCTGGTTTTATTCCGTTAGGGGTGAAAGCGCTTGTCTCCATTACTGGAGCGCAGCCTTTTGATATTAGTCAGGCTGGCGGCAGTGATCCTGGCCGCCCTGGGACTGTACCTGTTCTTCAGGTATTTCTGGCCGCTGGTGGCGATGCTGATCGATACCGGCATCAAAGTGCTGCTGCCCCTGTTCATATCATACCTGGTCGCCCTGATCCTGAACCCGGTGATCGACCGCATGGAGCGGAGGCTGCACATCAACCGCACCTGGGGCGCCACTCTCGCCCTGTTCGTGTTTCTGGCCGCGATCGGCGGCTTGCTCTTTCTGCTGGCTTCCAACCTGATCCGTGAACTGCTCCAATTGTATCAGCAACTATCTGTCATCTCCCAGGGCCTGGGGGCATGGAACATCAATATGCTGACGGAAAAGCTGCGCCTTTTTTTGACGCAGTTGCAGCTCCCTCCTGACATCGTCCAGAACGCCCTGCAGAGCTATCAGCAGGTATTCAACCTCTTGCGGAATATCGTCAACTTCTTGCTGGTGCAGATGTATTATTTGGTAATATCCCTGCCTCACTATCTCTTTTTGCTGATCGTCACCGTCATCGCCAGCTTTTTCTTTGCCCGGGACTACCAACTGCTCAAGACAGGCCTGATCCGGGCGCTTCCTGATTGCTGGCAGGTGCCGGTCAGGAGGGTGGCCTCCGGCCTCCATAAGGCGCTCCAGGGATACGTCAAGGCCGAGTTGTTCATGGTGCTGTTGACGGGATTGGAAAGCCTGGTCGGGCTGTCCATACTGGGCGTGAGCTATGCGCACATCCTGGCCATCCTGGCCGTCATCCTCGATTTCCTTCCGGTTTTCGGGATCGGCATCCTGTACGCCCCCTGGGCAATCTGGTTGTTGTTCGCCGGCAACCTGCGTCTTGGCATTGGCCTGCTGCTCCTGTATGGTATAATTGTGCTCGTAAGGCAATTGGTCGAGCCGAGGATTCTGGCCCGGAATATGGGGCTGCATCCCTTGACGACGCTGATCGCCATCTATATGGGGCTCATGCTGCTGGGATTCTGGGGGCTGGTGCTGGGGCCGGCGGTAGTGATCGCCTATAA
>Ga0187861_10001796_pt1 | contig 21234 bp, 15 predicted proteins | sample June2016WEW_10_1_3_FD_132986 | JGI IMG/M metagenome (GOLD analysis project Ga0187861, IMG submission 132986) | Peatland microbial communities from SPRUCE experiment site at the Marcell Experimental Forest, Minnesota, USA - June2016WEW_10_100 | ecosystem: Environmental > Terrestrial > Soil >...
AACCTTGTAGTCCTGCTTGAGAGTCGCCAGCACGGCGTCGAAGAATTTCAGGTCGCGGTTGTCCTGATCGTCAACCGCGCTCTGCCAACCGGGCTTCTTCCCCTCCGGGTCCGTCAGCCTTCCTGGCGTGTTCAGTCCTTGCATGTACACGGCGATGGCCTCCGGCCAGTGCTTGTGATAGGCAAACATCGCGGCGGCATTTTTCATCGTCCCGCCATGCCCGTGGAAGGCGAACACGACGGGGCTTGGCGTCGTCTTCGCCGCTTCGGGCAGATAGACCAAAGCCTCCCGGCTGACCCCATCCACCTTCCATTCCATCTGCGTCAGGTTGTCGGCGGCAGCGGTCCAGTTCCGAGCGGAAAGCAGTAGAGCAAGGATAACGAATGCACGCTGAAGAGTTTGCGTCCGGTTCATGGCTTCCCGTATACCGGCTGAGAGTGCAGCAGGCAAGCCTGTCTGGGGTTGCCGCTTGCCCGATTCAGCTTGCAGTTTACGCTCACCCTGTGGACTTTGCTCGGACAGACATCAAGGACAAGAAGCAGCCCTGCCAGGAGTGCAGGGCGTAGACTCACCGGAATCCCATGCGGAAACAGATCGCCAGATGACTGCCGCCACAACTTCTTCTCTCAGCATCCCCAACGGGACGGCCTACTCGCTCAAGTTGACGGCCCTCAGTCATGGCTGGATCAACCTTGACCCGTTCGCCTGGGACGATGAAGCGGAGACGGTCTCAACCCGCATCTTCCTGCCCTCGATGAAGACGGCGACGATAACGGTTCGGCAGCAGGACTCCCGGCATTTGGTTGTTGCGGCGCAATCGTCCGGCCCCCTCACAGAAGGCGACAAGTCCTTTATTGCAGGCAGCGCCCGCAGAATTCTTGCGCTCGACCAGGACATGTCAGAGGCATGCGCGCTTGCGCTGAGGCTCGACAAGTCTGTTGCCCGCCTGCTTGAGCGCGGCGGCGGACGGCTCCTGAAGTCGCCGACGCTTTGGGAGGATGCCGTCAAGACGTTGTTCACGACCAACGCCTCATGGGGCTTCTCGCAGAGCATGGTGCGGAACCTGATTGCGGAGTTCGGCACGGACGGCGCTTTCCCCCCGCCTTCTCGCTTGGCGGGCGTCTACGAGTCCGTGTTGCGGAAGCGGTGCAGGATCGGCTACCGGGCGAGATACTTGGCCGGAATTGTAGAGCGCTGGCTCTCCGCCCCAGATTCCGATTCGCTGGCGTTTGCCAGACTGCCGGGACTGGGGCCATACGGGTCGGCTCACTTGCGGGTGCTGGCCGGGGACTACTCGCAGATTCCCATTGACTCTGAAGTCCGGTGGTACTGCCGCGAGCGGCTTGGCTGCAAGACCGACGGGCAGATCGTCCGCAAGTTCAGCCCTTGGGGGCGGTTCGCATTCCTCGGCTACAAATTGGCCCGGCAGGCGAGACGGGTCAACTGGATAGGCTGAGGCTCAACCGGGAACAGGGCAGGTTAGGTTTGGCAGGGCAAACCGTCTTCTACCAGCCGCTCAGTGGCCAGTTTCAGAACAAACGCTGCTGGGCATCGCAAGAGCTTCGGCAATGGGCAGTGGACCAGCGGTATAGCGCCGTTTCCAGTGTGGATAGAGTTGTTGCGGCCATGGAACGCATTGGCCGCAATGGAAAATCTCGCCACCTGGAGCACAGCACAATCGTCATCGAAGCCGCGAGAGCAGGCGGTGTCGGCAAGCTGTACCCCGGCCGACCACGGAAGCATCGACTCGGCGCCATTTGGAGCAACCGAAAGGTCAGGATGGTGGCCGAAGGTCCCGTTTTCCGCCGGCACACCTTGACATCGGGGCGACTGGATTTGTCCTGCTGTTAAGATTGACTTCTCGCCCGGCCTCGTCGTTGTCTTGCAGGCTCGCACCGACACGTTAAATCCGGGGCCGGGTGATGGTGCGACACTGCTTCCGGGCTTCCTGCATGTTCTTGAGAACAGACAACTCTGAGCGAAGATCTGTTGTGGCCGTGGGACTTGAGCCTTGTAACGGAACCCACCAGTTGCCATCTGTTGCAGCGGAGCCATGACAAAATCTGACAAAGGATAACCCTTGGCCAAAACGATCTCAGACACCAATCCCAAGAAACGCCTTGGATGAAGATTCAATCTATACTCTATGCCAGCGTGTAAGTTTCCGCCAGCAATGCCGAAATAAAGCCGCGTTCCCGGTCGTCTGGCGTGCCTACGACCATCGCACGATCAAGCCCTTGGTTGACGGTTTCACAGGAGGTCTCCGGCAGGAGAATGCAGGCGTGGCAAGCAGCGAGATTTGCGAGCCTCGAACCTTGCCCGCCGAGTTGTTCCGAGCACACTGGATCCGCCGAGCACCACGCGGCGCGGCTGAGGGCGCGCGCCATGACCGGACCGAGGCGCTCTGGACGCCCAAGTCGAACCAAGCCCCCCAAGGTCCCCCCGGAATCGCCAGCAGCAGTGTATACAAGGAAGGCGGCCATCGGTGCAGCCGAGTCGCGGGAGATGTAAAGCCGCTCACGCAGGGAGGCGGTGCTGTAGCCACACTCGAAGACGAGTTGGTTGATGAGGATGTGGGCGAGACTGTGAACAAGGAGGTAGCGGGTGGCCCATGCACGATCAGCCGCTCCGAGGGGTGGCAGTGTTTGGAACACGCCGCCGAGACGCGCGATGAAGCCGTCATCGAGGCGCTTCTCTAGCCAAGCAGCATGCTCTGCCTGCCATTCGGCAAGTCGGTCCTCGCGCAACTCCAGATAGATGCCTTCGCCGAAAACCTCGACAGCCGGGAGCCAGCGGTCCTGAGGCTGAACGGGCGGTATGCGGAACAACTGCCGCATCGCCATGTCGGGCATGCCGCCTAAGGGGGCGGTGTTCTGCTCCAAGCGGTCGAAGCCGTAGAAGACCCGCGTTTCACGCAAGCGCTCGACGAGATTCACCCTTTGAACCCATGGCTCTAAGTCATCAGGGATGTCCGCTGGGATGACACGGAGGTCTCGGACATGCTCCGGGTCGTTAACCTCGTTGCGGATGATGTAGAACTCGGCGCGGCGGAACGCGAGGAGGCCGGATTCAGGATCTATGGGCGCGGTAGCACCTTCGGGCATAGCGGCGGCCTCGGGAGCGAAGAGGCTCTCCAGGGCGGCATCTACCTGTGCGGGGTTACCCACAACGCCGCGGGCGGCGAGCCCTGGTTGAAGTACTGCGGCAGCTTCGGGTCGCCTACCCAAGTTCCAGATTGATCGAGCGACCCCCAGCATTCCTTGATCTTTCTCAATCTCGCTTCTTAATGCGGCCAGATCTTCAGCCTGTGGCTGAAGATCCGGTAGGGCAATGGCTGAGAGTGTGCGTGGGAAGTAAATGTTTGTCTGGTTGATGAGTGCGCCAATGAGTGGCTGGTTGCAGCCTGGCTCGGTTGCGCCCTCGCCAAGCCAAGGGCGGTCGCCGGGGCAGTTGATTTCGGCCATTTGGAAGGCGCTCTGCTCACCGTTTTGCACATCGGGTTTTATGGTGGTTCCAGCGAGACTGCGCCCCCGACGACCGGGTGACCCCGCGGGACAGGAGCGACATTCCACTTTGATGCTGGAGAGCTCGGAGCCGCCGCGGTCAGTCAAAATGAGATCGCCATCTCCCGCGCATTGGCAACCGATCCATTCCTTCCAAGGAAACTCGCAAAGATGCCCTGCCGCGCAGACCGAGATGAAGCGCACCGGTTGCCAGCGCCCACCGCCGGGCGGATTTGCAATGCGCGCGGAGTCGAGATTGAAGCGTCGAATCTCGCCAGTCCTCGTGTGGCGATACCACCGGGGGAAGCGCAGTGCAGGTACGTGTAGGCTTGCGTTGGGCGGGGGCGGCTGGCCGCGTGTGACATGACGATAGTCTGGCGGGGAACAGAAGCGGTCTACGTGTAGCAGCGCGGAAAGACGACGCTCGAACCGCTCGAACTCTGCGCGGTCCGTACAAGGCACCATTTTTCCGAGAAGCTGGTCCCAGCGCATGAACCAATGGTCCAGACCGGCCACAACGTGAGGTACGCCGCGGCGATCAGTGTATATACTCCCTGGCCCGAACGGTGCAATGAGTTGGCCGACGCGGATTTGCTTGTGTCCCATGATGCGCTCCGTTAGGTGTTGGCCGGTAGATTAGCTGGAGAGGCGCCGGGCGAGCCAAGGGGCGGGTTTAGGGGCACCGCACTGGCGGCATACCCCTGCGTAATGTTGAGTTCCGCGCTACGGTCCACCTGCCGCAGACTGCTCGGAACCACGACACCGCGCTGCTTTTGGAGTGGGGTGGCGAATTGGCCTGGCCAAAGCATCAGGTATTCGCCATCCACCTTCGGCGGGAATTCCTCCCAAAATTGAGGATTCTGCACCCACTTGCACCTGAGTTCGTCGCAAGATCGCGCGAGTTCGGCGAGCGACCGCGCCCGGTCCTCGGGTATCTGGACGGTATTACAGCGATCACGGAGCAGCAGGTGGCCGGCATCGAGTGAGTCTGCGTAGGCAGCCGCATTCTGGACGGGGGCACTAACGTGCTGCCTAGCCCAAGCGATCAACACACCCGGCAATCCGCGCTGGATTGCAGACAGCGCATATGGGGTGGCAGTGGTCGGCTCGACGCGTTCGTAGAGGCGGCGATGGTAGCTGTGGAACTGCTCGAAGTGGGAACGGTCCCGGCTCTTGGACAGGTTGTAGATCATAAGAATCAAACCTGCACGCTCCCACCACCGGCGGCCAACGCGCCCGGTGACTTGGATATAGGTAGCCGTAGTCTTGGGCTGGCCGACCACGCCCATTAGCGAAAGCCGTTCGATATCCACGCCAACCTCGATGATATTGGACGCAAGGCAGGCATCGAGCGTATCGCCGTTGTCCGCCGCCACATAGGGAGCAGACAACCGGTCCATCATGCGCACGACCTCGGCTTGCGACAGGCGGCCAGTGAGTTCTTCGACGATCCTTAGATTGCGCCTGCTGTTGTGTGCGAAGCCCTCGCGGTTAAAAATGAACTTGAGCCGCGAACGGATATCGGAGTCGAAAAGGGTCTTCGCACCGCCAAGCTCACGAATACTGTTGTAGAAGGAGAGCAACGTCCACCAAGGATCGCGTCGTTCAGGGGCAAAGGACCACGGACGGAACAACGCAGCAGAAAAAGCGCGAACCTGGGTTGTGAGGACGGACCCGTAATCGCTTGCATGAATGCCGAGATAGAGTCGTCCGTCGCGAAGTCTTCCCCCTTCGTCGCGCGCGTATCGGCCGAAGAAGGAATCCCCCATCAGCAACCCTGGACTGGGGAATAACTGGGTCTGCGAACGGGCGTAGATGACTTGGACTTGGTCGTCGGCGCCACGAATGGTGGCTGTGGAAGCGATGAGCTTCGGCTTGATCCATGTGCCATCCTGCTCATACGAACAGAAGCGCTCGAAGACGCCCTCGTACAGCGCGTACATAGTTCCGAGCGGTCCGGAGATGAGATGCAGTTCATCCTGGATGATCAAGCCAGGTGGAACACAATGTTGGCGGAGTTGGCTGCCAACGAAAGCGCGACCGAAGAGCGCTCCGGCAGCAGGCCGGTAGGCTATCATAGCGAGCTTGTCAGCCGTGGCGATGACGAGCGAGGGAGGGTTCTTATATATTCGCTCGTCAATAACTTCGACCGGAAGCCAATGCTCTACAAGTTCCTGCCCAAACTCGCACCCATTATCAGCGCAGTGCAATAGGGGTCCTTCGGTGGGATCATCGGTAACGCCCCGCGTTCGCACGGCATTACCTTGGTTATTCTGGATGGCCCGGGGCAAGCTTCCGCGGTATCGTCCGATTTCAGCACGGCACCATGGGCATTCGGTGAGAACCAAGGGGTTCCCTTCAACATCCCCGCGCCGAAACGCAGCGAGTTCGCTTCTGGCCTCTTCGATCTTGTTTGGCGATCCTTCGCTGCCAATCCACAAGCCAAGGGAGAAACGCCTGCCCGGAATACTGCCTGTCCCACAATGCGCAGAATTGCGTCGCAGGAATTCCATCGAGCAGATCAAACTGGCAGCGCGTTGGAACTGTTGGGTCGTCAGCATTCTCAGCGTATAACGCATCATCGCGTTGGTGCCATCGCGCCTCGGCCCAGTACTGTTGGCCTCCATTAAGAGGCGCTCATGGAACATGTAGAAAGCCATTACCGCGAGATAGGCTTCAGTCTTTCCACCACCGGTGGGAAACCAAATCAAATCTACGATTTCGCGGTCCGCCGAGCCGCCATCGCGGACGCCGTCTAATGACATCAACAGGAACGCAATCTGGAACGCGCGCCACGAGCCGAGTCGTGCCGTGTCCTCCAGCCCGTCCTCGTAGATGCTCCATGGCGACCGATGATCCCCCAGTGGTGCTACAAACCTGCGAGCCGCACTCCAACCCAGCGAACGCCGGGCCAACTGCTTGGTCGCGATCTGCTGAAGAAGCATGGCCAGGTTGGCGAGGCGAAATGCTCGGCGGACGCGCGAATCACTCCGCAGCAGAGCAATGCCGGCGTTGATGCGGACAAGACAGACGTCGCACGCATCCAAGTGACGTCTGGCGACGGCTGCAAAGTGTCCGGGGAGGTTGGCTGCCTCCGTGCGCTTGAGTTGAATCCAAGCGGCGTAACCGGCGGCAAGGTTGCCGAGAGACTGCCACGCAGGACCCTCACCGTTGTCCGGCAAGGAGGCCAAAGCGCGCATTGAGAGTTGAACCGCGCTGCCGTCAACCTCGATGTCAGGTGTCATGCTCGGAAGTTGAACAGCGGGCATAACATCGGCGAAGATCGTTGTCGGCGACTGACCGGGTTCGGCGTCCCATCCAGCAGCGCAGCCATGGCCGATGCCCCACGTGGCGGAGTCCCGGTAGAGAAGCGCAAGTGATTGTTCTTCCTTGTCGAGTTGGGCAAACGGCCGCAAGCTCTCCGGATACCTCTCAAGATGGCCCTCAGTAACTGTGACCTCGAAGCACGTCTGATAAAGAACCGACTCGCGAGGTTCCTTCGTTTCGGAAGGTGCGGTTGAGTTGCGGAGAACCACTGTCAGCAGCCACACATTATCGTGACCCACAAGCTGACGGGGGAACACCTCGACGCGGAGGGCCAAGGGTGAACCGTCAGGCATCGTCACTTCCTTGCGGCATACCCGCCCGGATATGAGTTCGGAACGCCCGAAGGTCACTGCTGCATCCGGGAGCACAGCGGGAAGCCGGCGCCACACCGGCGCGTCCTTTGTTATGCCATCCTCTCCCGTCCAGCGGCGCGTACACGATTCGTAACGACCATTCAACTGAAACGGCACGGCGCCTTCGGCCTGCCAGGAGAATCCCCGGCTCTGGGGCAGCCGCACAACAACCTGCCCATTTGCATTCAGCCTAACGCAGAACGAGATGCCGATGGTCGAAGGGTGACGCACGTCCGGGCTCGTGACCTCGAAGTCATCCGGGCCATCGGAGCTGGCCTCGCCGTCAGCTACAGCTTGTGCGCCCACGTCGTCGTCGCCATCTGTGGTCACCCCTCCTGGAGTGCCATCTGGGCTCTCGCCCGCGCTCGGTTCAGCGCCGACCGCGTCCGTGGCTTGCAGCGCAGCTTGGTCGGGCGGGGGGCTGGTTGTCGGTGCCGCCGCGGGGTGAAGCAGTCCCGCTCCGTATTTGCGGTGCGGCGATTCGCGCTCAAAATAGAGTATTTCCTGAAGGTCAGCGCCTGGCGCTGGCCGCCAGGCGAGCGGGCCACGGCGCAGCGGCACAGGGTCCAGGAAGTCCCGGTTGGCGAACTCAACCATGCCAGGCGCTACGAGTGGCTGCGAGGGACCGACGAGTTCCCCCCGAATCCATCCAATCATCTCAGATCTTTCGCTCATACTTCGGCCTTTCCAGCAAGCCACCCGTAGAGGATGTTCTGCGAGTTCTTGTCACACAGAACGCGAACTGACTCCGTGGAGCGAGTCATTCCAATGTAGAACAAGTCTCGATGAAAGTCCAGATTGTCGAGAACCACGTCGGTGAGGATAATGACCTTGTTCTCCATGCCTTTGAAGGCATGGATGCTCGCGTAAGCGGTCTGGTCGCCAGCTTGCCACGCTGGACGAAGTTTGTAACCTGTGTTCTTCAAGCGCTCTGCGGAACTCAGATGATCGGCCCGGAACGACAGGATTGTGATTTCGGAAGGCTTGTAACCTTGCACTTTGAACTCCTTGAGCCACCGGCTAAGCCAGTCCAACTGAGCCTGCTCATTGTCGTAAAAAACAATATCGTAGTTGTGCACGCCGCCGCCAGATCGCAGGTAGCCAGAATATACCGGACCGCTGAGGCCGGCGAGCCGGACTGCAGTGTCCCCCACGATGCGATAGTTGCGGCAGTTCTCGGACAGCTCCCAGCGTACTGGCCGGTTAGGCACGTCCAGTGCCGCAAGAGCTTGGCACATGGGCTCTCGCTCGGCGAGAACCTGGTGGTCGAAATCCCCAAAGAGCGCGAAGGATCCAGTATTTACGCCACCGGAGAGAAGCTGTGAGAGGCACTGCCAGAGCTGGGACCTTGCCAGAAGATCCTGCGCCTCGTCAAGGACGAGATACTCGAAAGCAGCGGCAGACTTGATATCCGGATCCGTGAGGCGCTCCTCAAGTCTTTGCGGCAAGTCGATGTCCCAGAAATCCTGCGACGGTCTGCAGGGGATATCAACCCCCGTCATCTCAGCCATTACGTGGATTGCGCGACCAGTGATCAGGTTCGGAAGCGCTGGACTGATCTGTTTAATCCTTTGTCTCATCCACTCCCCAACCAACTGGTTGTAGCACAGCAAAGCCACGCGACGCCCCTTCTCGGCCGCGCGTCGGGCGACCTCCATGGCGATGAGGGTCTTGCCCGTGCCGGCCCCGCCAGAGACGACCAAGCGGTCGTTCCACGCGGCGAGCCGCAAAACAGGCTTTTGCTGCTCCCGCAGAATTTTCTCAATCTCCTCCTCGCGACGTGTGATCTCCTCACTGGCATCTGGGCGGTGCTTTTGCACTGGCACGCAGCACCTTACGATGGCATCAATCTGACCTTGGGAAAGCCGATGGTCGAGGCGGGTGAGATTCCCATCTGCCTCGACGCTCTGCACCATCCTGGCCTTTAGATCCGCACAGAAGGCATCGCCTCTGTCGAATGTCCGGAAGGAGCGCGAATCCATTAACTCCCATGGCTGGACCGAGAGGTTGGGTTGCAGGTCGAACCGTGCTCGCGGGAAAATGCAGCAATGGACTACTGGAACCCGCTTGAATTGCGGCGCAAGTTCCGCCAAGCGGCGGTAAAATGTGTGCCGTCCGTCGGACGCCTGCTTAAAAGGCGAGCGGCTGATTGTCTCAGGATGCCACCGAAGGCCATCGAAAGAAATGACCTCGTGGGACTTGACCTCGACGCAATGAATGCCGGCGTCCGGAATGATGACGACAAAGTCAATCTCGGTCCGCAAACCACGATTCCACGGAGCAAGGTCAAGGGAATGCAGTACCACCCAATCGTCGGGACCGGAGGCAAGCAGGTTGAAGACGACGCGCTCGCCTGGAGGCGTGTGCTCGTCCATGAACGATGGAATCAGTCGCGCCATTTGTCAATCACGCTTAGTTCACGGACAACCTTGAGTTCGGCTTCCGGGGCCCTAAAGCCCTCCTCAACTCTGTACACCTTAAAGAACGCAAACTCACCCCTGATGCCGTTGCCGTCTGGGATGGGCAGCAGGAAGTCAGCTTTCGCCAACGCCTCTGCGCGGATTATGGCTATTAGCCTCCTGAGCGACAAGAGCGATTGCTCATCAACAATCCCCTGTTCCTCGAAACCGGTCTGGATAGCCTCACCCCTAGATCGGGCGATTTCAACCCATGCGAACTGCGACCAAGAACCCCACCTCAGGTGCTGGGGCACTTCGGCATCGCTACCAACTCCGAGCACTCGAACAAGAATCTCGAAGTGCTTCATAGTCTGCGGAGCATGGATGACGGTGCTCGGCGGTTCACACCAATGCTTGATGGCGGCCCCCAGGTACACCAGATTAAGGCCGGCAGCCTGGAGCCGCTTGATCAGACCGGAAGCGTCGGTCCGCCATTGCTGTTCCAGTCTTGCTTTCCAGATCCTGCTGTAGTGGCCATGTTCTGCCCGCACCCCGCCAAGGTCTACCTCGCCCAAACGCGGGAGGATTATATACAAGCCTTCGTGAAGCGACTCGCCCGGACGCCGGTAATCGATCGGTTCGCACGCTGATGAAGCCGGGTCAAAGCTGAGGACCTCTGAGTGTGGCGGGTAAAGTATGCCGTGCTTCCCGGCGATCTCAAAAAGCGTTGCGCGGCGTTCATCACGCGACTGATCCATTTCCCTAAAGGCACGCAACTCATCCTCCTCAGGTGTATATCCAGCAGCGGCACCAGGATCTTCGCCGGAGCGGGTCACAAGTGTCTTCCACTGGACGGGACGGCGGCCAATACTTACAGCGACAGGTGGGGTTGCCCCATCAGTTGCAGTGTTATCGGTGGGGGGCAAAGCGGGATCATAGCCGAAACCAGGTTCGTCGCTACAACCGGACCAGACGACTTGCACAAGCGTCCGAAAGCGTGGTGCTGTGAGAAGCGCGTCAGGGGCCGATCCCCACCCACGGGCGCGTAGCGGGCCAACCTTGATCAAGGTATCGAACGGCTCAGTATTGCGGTAGTCCTGAACAGAGTGCAGGAATGTGTCCTCAGAGAGCGGCAACTCCCCAGGTACGATGAAAATTGTCTCGAAATGTGGCCGCGCTCGACGGTGACAGTAGACTTTGAAAGTCTGCGCTTGCGCACGCAATTCCCAGATGACCAAACGAATCTCGTCCCTTACGGGGTTCTCGACTGACCGAAGGTTCTCAGTTGCACGGATGGCCTCGTCGTAGAGTGCTTGAATATCGGATCCCCAACGAGTTCCGCCAGCCTCAGACCTGCGGAAAAAACCGGACACGGCATCGAGCATCGAGCACTCGAAAGCCACAGGAATCGTGAGCCACTCAGACAATAACGCCCGAAGCTGGCCTGATAGACTAAGAGCATCTTGGTCGTCAGAGTCGCGAAGCCTCAACACAATCTGACGCAGGCTTCGACGCAGGGCACCAAAGGCGGCCAAGGAGATCTCATGCCGTTCAACAGTGCCGGCCTCCTGCCGTTCGAGAAAATCGAAAATCCGTGAGGCCGCAATCGCCATCAGGAAGCTCCCCTCACAAGAATCAAGACGCTAATCCCGCGCGGCGCGGCCGGAAGCCGGCCAAGCATCCCATAATCCTCGGCGTACCATTGGCGCAAGCCGTGAACACGATTCCCGATAGCCTCCAATTGCCCGCGCTCCATTGTCCGGTGAACTGCGCCGATGACATCAGACCGCTGAAACGCCGACAGGCGGAGAGTCTTGAGTATAGAAGCGTCGCCGTCTGCGACGACCAACGCCGGCGCAGAAGCTTGGCGGTCGAACTGCTCCGTTCTTGCATTAAAGTAGTTCATGCGGGAGACGGCATTGGACTGAGCCCATTCCTGGACGGTAAGCAGTTCCGGCAGAGCATACTCGCCATTCGCACCTCTGAAGCGGACTGAGCCGCACACTTCGCGTGTTGCGGTCTTACCGGCAACGCGGCCAGCAAGGCAAAGGCCAGAAAATGACTTCAGTAGGTTGCCATGGAGAATCGGCGCGCGGTCAACAATCTGGCCGTATGCCTCCTCGGGCAAAGCGCCGTCCTGGTTGGTCAACCTAACCGGCGGATCGCCGGCGATTTGCCAGTCGATAGCCCCCTCGGGAAGTGGATACCGGGTCAGGTTGCTTTTGCCGCGCACGAAAGCGAGGTGCCGATTGCGCAAACTGGTTCTCTCTGAAACCCGATACCGCGTTGTATGTTGATACCGTACCCATCCAGTCGCCTGCGCGGCATAGCCGCAGTTTTTTGATCCAGGGTCGCAGGGCATATCACAAAGAGAGCAGCTTTGCAGGTATTGTCGCGCGTACCGAAGGAGCGAATCGTAGTGCCCATCGATGTCGTTGGCGTTTGGATTCCCCAAATCTCTAATAAGAGCACCGAGTGCAATCAGGCTGGCTGCGGCCGAGTCACAGGGCATGGAAACGAGGGCGATTCTGCGCTGCCCCGAGACCCCATCGGGCCAATCATAGCCCAACCGTATCAGGAACTCAACCCAATGGGGAACCGGCCGCCATTCCTGATCCGCTTCAGAGAACAGCATGGTGGTTTGCACAATCGATGATCCCTTAAATCAGATACACCGGGGCCGGCTTCGTGGATGGCAAATGGCGATCCTGAGAGACCGGCCTAGCCGTCTGCTGCGTCCTCGCCGCGCCAAAATACGATCCGGAACAGCCGTCAGGCATTACTTGCTGTTGCACTGGAACAAGTAAGACATCGGCGCAATACAGCCTGCGCTGCCCTTGGACTTGCACATTCGCACTCCCAGACTGTCACAACCTTCCACCCAAGCCGTTCAAGCTGCGCCCTGACTTCTCGGTCACGCGCCACGTTCTTCTTGAACTTGCGGCGCCAGAAGCCTGCTCGCGTCTTGGGCGCGTAAGCGTACTTGCATGCTCTATGCCGGTGCCAGAAGCAGCCATGAACGAATACGACAGTCCTGTGCCTTGGCAGAACGATGTCCGGGTGTCCCGGCAGGTCCTTGCGATGGATACGGAAACGAAACCCCAACCTGTGGAGCGCGGAACGCACTATGAGCTCCGGCTTCGTGTTGGACGCCCGGATGCGCGACATGTTCCAACTGCGCTTGGCTTTCGACAGTGTGTCCACGTCAGTCAGCTACTCCTGCTTGGAGAAGAACACCCAGTACGGTCTCTGCGATCTGTCTCGCCAAGAATGGCGGCACAGCATTTCCCACTTGAATGTACTGCTGTGTGCGCGTTCCGACAAAGAAGTAGTTGTCCGGGAACGTCTGGAGGCGCGCTGCCTCGCGAACCGTGAGACTGCGGCACTGAGCGGGGTCTGGATGGATGAAATGATGGCCGTCCTTGGCGAGATGGCTCGTGATCGTAGTGGCGGGCTTACCACTTAGCTGAACTCGGAACCGATCAGCGAAGTACCCATGCCCCATCGCCTTTTCGACGTTGGCGTGTTCAGGCAAGAGGTCGCCTGGAAAGTCACAGAGCTTGGGAGATCGCTTGTTCACTTGGGCGAAGCACGTCGCGTAAAGGTAACGGTACATATCCTTGACAATATGAGCCCTCGTCACGTGGTTGCAGACACCGCCCAGTCTTCCGTCAAGAAACCACTCGGGCGCATGTGCTACGGTTACGTCATAGTTGAGGAATTCGGCGCCGCGGCCGCAATTCGGCACTTCGAGGGCAACAAGCGTCGAGACGATTAGGTCCTGAACCCCCTTACCGCCAAATCTGGCGCTGCTATCCAGCCAATAGCTGCCGACTCGCGTCCTCAGCGCATTGCGCCACTGATCGTCACCATCCGGTTCCTGCGAGAGCCCGGCGCGAAGTCTAGGGAGGCCATCCAGCACATGGGCGACGGCGATCTTATTGGGGTGTGGCTTCAGAAGTGCCGGTGCTACGTCATCCGCGTCATCCCTCACGCCCACAATTATAACACGATGCCGCGCTTGGGGAATGCCGTACAGCTCCGCTTGAACTACGAAATCAGATGGGCGAAGTTCACCGTGAGTCGGACGCCAAACGAGTGAATACAAACGGTATCGGTGAGACCTACTTTCCCCTCCGGCCTGGAGCGCCCCTTTTGGGGATTCCAGGTCTTTCACAATTTGCTCGAACATACACTGGTTGCTGACATTGGTGGACAGCAGACCAGGCACGTTCTCCATCACGAAAACCGCTGGCCAGTGGTCGGCGATGATCCTCAGATATTGAATGTACAGATTGTGCTTCGGGTCCTCCTCAAGCTTGTAGTTCTCTTTCCCCTTATTGCGCGAACGTCCCGCCAATGAATACGCTTGGCAGGGAGGTCCGCCGATCAGCACCCAATCCGTCTCGTCACCCAATGCAGTGTTAATCCGTTCCCGCACTTCGCTGGGAGACGTGTCTCTGTGGCCGAGTTCCGCCAACCACGCTTCCTGCTGCGCCGCACCAGCCTCAAGCGGGTGCTTAGCGAACAACTCTTTGACTGTCAGCCTCGTTCGCAAGCAGTCATAGTAGTCGTCCGGAACTCCGTCAGGAGGGAATTGCCTGAAGAAGCTTCTCAGCTCAAGAGTACGATGGGCGTGCTGATCCTTCTCAATGGAAAGCCGGATCTTGAAGGCTGGACTTCCATCCGCACCAACACAGCGGGAAAAGCCCTCCCCAAGCCCGCCGGGTCCTGCGAACAGGTCAATCACTGGAATGCAGATACGCTTCGACATCTCTCTCCACTTCCGCCTCAGCTTCTGAAGCTTGGCGATGCCGCATTATGCTTCTATCGGCGTAAGCCGCAACTCCAGCGGCGAGAACGAACGGAAAGCTCGCAAGCCTGCGCCACACATGGCGACAGCCACGCACGTACTCGCGCCTGATTCCCGCCGTCACTCCTTGCGTTTCAGCGCCCCGTAAACCCTGACCATCGCCAGCGTGTCCAGCTTGCAGTACCCTCTCAGTCTTTTCGCCGGCGCAGCATGCTGCGCCGCGGGCAGCTCGCCGCCCGGCATCCCGTGGCCACCGCCGTCCGCCAGGCTGGTTTGAGACGGGTCAAAAAATTGTCCCGTCTCAAATCTTGCGCCGGTCATCCACGGGTTCCATACTTCGGCGGCTCTTCCGCCGCCATGTTCATTTCTTCTTCCCCGAAAACTGGCATCTGAAGCGTCTTCCCCGCCCTTCCCGCCGCTTCAACCAGCCGTTCCCGCAGGCTGGTGACCCTGCGCTGCGCCTCGACCCGTTTGATCGCAATCGCCAGCGCCTTCTGCGTCCCCACCAAGACAACCAACTTCCGGCCCCGCGTGATTGCGGTGTAAAGCAGGTTCCGCTGGAGCAGCATGTAATGCTGCGTGTGGATGGGGATGACGACAACCGGGTATTCGCTGCCCTGGCTCTTGTGGATTGAGCACGCATAAGCCAGCGTCAGTTCGTCGAGTTCCTGGAAGCCATAGACGACATCCCGGTCATCAAAGCGGACGGTCAGTTCTTGTTCTTCATCATCCAGCGCCAAAATCCAGCCCACGTCGCCGTTGAAGACATCCTTGTCGTAGTCGTTGACCGTCTGCATCACCCGGTCGCCGACCCGGAATGTCCAGCCAAATCGCTGCACGGACGGGCCAACGGGATTCAGCGCCGCCTGCAAGACCAGGTTCAGATTTCGTGCGCCAAGTTCCCCGCGCTGCATGGGCGTCAAGACCTGGATGTCAGCCGCTTTGAAGCCGAACTTGCCGGGAATCGCTTCCCGGATCAGCCGCAGGATGGCTGCAACAGCCTTTTCCGGCTCTTCGGCGGGGAAGAAATAGAAATCTGACGACGGCTTCTCTTCCCTGCCCTTCGGGAACTCCGGGAACAGCCCATGATTCACGCGATGCGCGTTCGAGATGATGGCGCTCTGCGCCGCCTGGCGGAACACTTCCGTGAGGCGGCAAACCGGAATGACCCCTGATTCAATGATGTCCCGCAACACGCAGCCCGGCCCAACGGACGGAAGCTGGTCAACGTCGCCGACGAGAATCAGGGCGGCGTGCCGCGGGATGGTCCTGACGGTCTGGTTTGCCAACGGCAAGTCCACCATGCTCGTTTCGTCAATGATGAAGACATCGCCTTCCAGCGGGTTGTCAGCGTCATGCTTGAAGCCGCCAGTGGTCGGATCGAACTCAAGCAGGCGATGAATCGTCTTGGCTTCCATGCCGCTGGTTTCTGAGAGCCGCTTCGCCGCCCGGCCAGTCGGGGCACAAAGGACGACGTTCAATTTCTTTGCCCGGAGAATCTTCAGGATGGCGTTCACCAAGCTTGTCTTGCCAACGCCCGGCCCGCCCGTGATGACCATGACCTTCGAGCGGACGGCCATGCCGATGGCGTCCTTCTGGGCCTGCGCGAGTCTCAGGCCAATCTTGCCTTCAATCCACTGGACCGCCTTCGGCGCGTCAACCGGCGGGCAGGGATGGCACCCCCTTGAGAGCGTGGACAGGTTCTCTGCCAGCCGCAGCTCGGCCTGCTCCAGCGCGGCAAGGTAGACGAGCGGGACCGAGCCAAGCCAGGGAGCGCAGCGGTGGCTCAGGTGTTTCTGATTTTTTCAGTGGCAGCCTGTTGACAACGCCGCGCGAATGATGTAAGATCTGGTAATCGTCAATCTGCCCGGGAACCGCAGTGCGGTTCCTGGCATGCTGTTGATGAACCGGCGATTTTGCCGGTGTTTTACGGCCGGCCTTGATACCGGCCTGCGAAGTTTTGGGCAGTTTTACACGTTCGATCCGGTTGCCGTCCCGGGCTGCTGTTCGGCCCGACCGGTGTTTCGGCTTTCAAGAAGTTTGGCCTGCGTGTAGAACGCATTGCATGCTCAGGCAGTTATGCCGAGCCGCGATGGGTTCTGTCTTCGTGTCGGCCCACATCAGTCGTTCCCATCAGGAAGTTGAACTTTAACGCGGGTAAATGAGGCATTGTCCTCAGACGTCCCGCGGGTCCCGTCGTTTTCGGTGGCGGCAGCTTCCGGCGGGACACTATCTGCGCGCTCCAGCTAGGGCGCGAGGCGGAGATCGCTCAGCAACAAGACGATCTCTATGTGCAGTGGAAGGGAGAACATCATGACCGGCGATTTAGTCCGCAATCCGGCGACGATATGGCGCAGTCTTTCAGAGCGCCCGTTGTTGTTGTCAGGCGTTCTGTGCTGCTGCCTGTCCGTTGTTGTACTGGAATGCGGCCAGTCATTGACCTGGGGGGGCGCGTTCACCGGGCTTGCTGTGCAGTCTGACAGAGCGCGCATGGCTGGGGGGCGCCACCAGCAGGAAACTGGCGTCGTCGTACTGTCAGTGATCACAAGGTCAAGTTCGAAAGGAGACTCGATCGTTATGGACTCAAACCAAATTCTACTGACTTTCGAAGATTTCAACAAATGGGCAGAGGACGAGCGGCGCCGACTGCAGGACAAGGCCGGCACGGCAGAGACACTCAGGCGTTTCGACGAAACATGCGCGCAGGTTAGGGCGCTGGTGAAGGCGGCCATTGCCGGCGGTATGGGTGAGGTCAGACGGATGATGGTTGAGACCGTGAAGTCTACGGCCAATTTATTCCACGTCGTGGCGTTTCGCGGCGCGTTTAAGGCGTACAGCGGCACGAAACTGTCCCTTAGAGACAAGGGGGGCACTGGCAAAGACCTCCTCAGCTTAGTAGACCAACCAACCAGTATGGGGCCGTTTGACGAGAACGACTACATATCGTCGGCAACTTTCTGTTTTGGGGAGGCGGATGCAGAGTGGCACGTAATCCAATCGCTGCCGACCTCTGACCCTGGGCTCATCCGCAGGTTCCAGCAGTCGGGAACGCAGGTGTTCTACGCCGTGACGGGTATTCTGTTGCCGGTCATGGTTTACGACAAGGCCGGGACGGGGGAAATGGATTACAGACTCCTGCTCTTGGACGTGCGTTCACTCAACAGCCCGCTCGACCTAGTCGAGCCAACGAAGGGCGAGCTGGAGGACGCTGGCCAATGGATCGCGCAGCATAACGGGCGATCCATGCTGCTCTCCATGCGTCAGCGCCTGATGGCCGATTTCGATATCCTGGACGTTGGCGACCCTCAGTACCTGGAGGCGCTTGACGCCACGGTCTTGTCCGGCAGTAGTCACGGCCTGGTTAACGGTGAGAACGGCCGCATCCACGACCTCCTCATTAGTCCGCCTGGCGGTGGCAAAGGAAGAATAGCCAAGGTCGCTGCAGAGATCCAGCCCATCTATAGGCGCGTTGAGGCGCAGGCGATCACCGAGGACGGCCTGTATGGGAACTCGGGCTTCGCGCGGGGGACACGTGTTGTGCGCGCTGGTTTGGTTCCTCAGTCGCATCAGGGCGTGTTCATCATCGAGGATTTTCATCAGACGAATTCGCTGAAGAACCGCCGCTTGGTGATTACCTTCACGTACACGATGGAGACGGGCCGATGCGAGGCGGGAAACGCGAGCCGCGCATCATACGACGCGCAGGTCGCCTTCCACGTAGACGCCAACAGGATCAGCGATGTTGACGCTCGCAAGCGCAACATCGCCAAGCTCAAGGGCTTGGCCAGGATCACGGAGGACACGGGTATTCCGACAAATGTCCTCGGGCGTTTCGATTACATCTCTGAGTTCACACGCGATCCTCGGCGGCAGATTCTACTGTCGCTGGGTATCGCGCGGCGTGAAGTGAAAATTCGCGAGGCGTCCCAGGAAAACAGCGGCGTCCCAGGAAGATTGGTTAAGGTTGCGCTGGCACTCCTGCGAACCCGCTACCCGGAAATCGAGATTGACCAGGAGGTTGCAAGCTACCTTGAGCGTCGGCTTAGGTCCATCATCAATGTAAAGCTGGAGGTCTTCAATGAGCACCCCGAGTACGGGGACTTCATGAGCCGTGTGCCCAAGACGTACCGCAAATTCGTGGCGGCTCACGCGCGGCTATGCGCTCGGCCACGAGCGACAAAGGAGGATATTGACGCAGTGTTCCCCTTCGTCCTACGGAAGATCGAAACTGTTCTGGGGTGGATCGTCGGCGATGCGAACGACGAGATGACGCAACAAGCCAGGAAGGAGGCCCGCCAGGTCATGTTCCGCATTGTGTTTCGTGGCAAAACAGTCACCTTGGATGAAGCCCGAAAGTGCGTCTCGGGCGTCAGCGACAAGACCATCAAGCGCGATTTGGAGGACATTTGCGGCGGGCGCAACGTCGACGGCACTTGGTCCGTGCCGGACGTGGTTCCTCCTGACAGCGGCGACGACGAGGGGAAAGAGGGTGCGGGACCGCTCGCCATCGCCTCGTAAAGCTGTGGTCAAGCGGTGGACAACCTAGCGGACAAGTGGCTGGACAAGCGATGGGACAGGACACGGCCAGGTGGCGGTCATCCAATTGCGCGTGGGCGGAGCGCCGGCTGCATGGTCCACGCTCCGCCCATCCCTGTCCGGGCCGTGTCCAGTCCCTGTCCGGCTGGTTGTCCAGGCTGTTGTCCACGTGGTTGTCCAGTCGTTGTCCGCCCGGCGACGGAGGAACGCTCGTTCACGTAAAAGACGGGCAAGTACCTATTGACGATAACAGGGCTGGCCCGCGCGGTGTCGGCGGGCCAGCACATTCGCCCTGGGTTGGGAGTCACCCACAATGGTCATTAGCCCTGATGTTGGACGCAAAACGATCGTGCGCGATCTGCGCGCGGTGGGAGCAAAGTCCCTTGGCGGCGGGAAATGGATCATACCGCTAGCTCTGGCAGCGTAGGCCGAACTGAAGTGTTGTGCTGGCAGGCCCGATTGTCGGGCCTGCCAGTCTACTCAAACATCAACAGGAGCTTTAGAACATGAAGAACATTGAAAAGGGTTACGCAGACTATCTCCGCAGCGACGCGGAGAAAGCAGCCGCAGAGGCGAGACGGCAGGCCCGGAAGGATCGACGGGCAAGGCAAGAGATGTTGGCAGCTCAGGCCAAAGCCGAAGAGTGGAGGTGCATCAAGGACTGGCGCAAGGAAGGCTTTAGGCCGCGCGCTGAAGAGGAGCCGCGGCAAATCAAATCGTTCGGACTGGGCCGGTACGCAGAGCTGTACGCACGATCGCAAGTTGTCAAATTGCGTGCGCGGCCGGTTCGACCGCCGGCCGTTTTGGAGCTTACGCCTGAGAATGTGTTGCGTGCAACCTGGACCGTGAACCGGTCGGCGAAACGGTATCGGGACGCAGCGCGTAAATGCTACGTGGCGCAGGCATTCGAGTTCGCCACTGCCAATCGTGAGAAGAAGGACGGCCTATACGCCTTGAAGGACGCAGGGATCTCCTGGCTCGATAGGGCGGGAGCGATTCAGCCCGTTGCAGTCCAGGGTGGGCTGTGCGTGTGGAGAGGATCTGGTTTCTGTTTCCATTCGCGGCTGCTCCCGAAGAACTCCGCGCTCAACCAGACGACAAGTGATGGTGTGTTGTACGTCGAGGCAAAACCGAAGTCGGCTCACGAACTTCGCTTGGCGGACGCATCCCGTTTGTTGCAGGGGCTCCCCAAGCCGTCCGACGACTACGTGCGCCTCGCGTCGCCCTCGGTCTTGCGCGGTCGAGCGGCCACGGCCATGCCTGACGGACAGGATGAAGACGATGAATCCGAGAACAACGAGGATGTCTATTTTGAAATCGCCTGAGATGGCGGTGACGAATGCGGCGTTGACCGGCAATGAAGCCGAAACAATGCCTGACGCGCTGCGCAGTCAGTAATCCTGCTCGCGGATTGCCTGCCGGCGTTTTGGGGACGGAGAGAGGGTGGCGGCGGCGACTGCAACACGGCCTGGTCGCCGCCGCCTCGCGCGCGACCCTCATTCACGCGGATCACCTCCTGGTTTAGGGACGGCGATGGCGCGGCCGGCATTATGCCGCTTTGCCAGGCCCAGTGGTCTTCGCGGCGGCTGTGTTCGGCGGCGGGCTGCGTGCTGCCGCAGCCATACCGGCAACTTTGCTTGCCGAATCACCGGTCACCCCACTCAAAAGTTGTTGCGTCCAATGTCCTTCCTGGCCCGGCGCACGTCATCAATCGCCCGGATTACATCCTCAAGCCGGACGACCCTGTCGGCGCCTTGCCGGTTGGCAACGGCGGAGAGGCAGTTAATGACCGCATTCTTGATGTCGCCGCCGGCGAGGCCGCCGTCAACCAACACCTTTTGTGGTGTGCCGGCATCGGACTGTTCGTCCCTGAACACCTCGCCCGACGCCTGGGCGAGAGCGGCCCAGTCCAGGGCATCCCTTCCCGGAACTGCCGGCGATAGCATCCGTTGCCATAGTCGTTTCCTTCCCTCTGCGTCTGGCGGCGGCACTTCTATGTGCTGCAAGATCCGGCGGACGAAGGCCCCGTCAAAGTTCTTGGCTAGATTGGTAGCGAAGACAACGATGCCGGTGAAGGCATCCAGTTGCTTCAGCATGACGGAGCGCGAGACATTCACGCCATGGTCGGCGGATTGCGTCACGTTGGTCATGCGCCGGCCCAGGATCGAATCGGCCTCATCGAAAAATAGGACAGCGCCGGTGTCCTGCGCCTTGCGGAAGGCGGCGCGGATGTTCTTCGGGGTCTCGCCGACGTACTTGGACTCGATCTCGGCGTAGTTGACCTCGATGATCTGCTTGGCCAT
>Ga0187861_10001798_pt1 | contig 21226 bp, 17 predicted proteins | sample June2016WEW_10_1_3_FD_132986 | JGI IMG/M metagenome (GOLD analysis project Ga0187861, IMG submission 132986) | Peatland microbial communities from SPRUCE experiment site at the Marcell Experimental Forest, Minnesota, USA - June2016WEW_10_100 | ecosystem: Environmental > Terrestrial > Soil >...
TGCCAAACATGATCCTTCGATCAATCTACAGGACTTCCGGCTTCCGCCAGGGGAGGCATCCACCCGCGATGCGATTGCTTCCACCAAGAAGAAGGAACTATTGGGTCAAACCGGTGACGCATTTGAGTTGACGTTGCTTTTGACCCAAACCGAGGCGCTAAGTTACGCCTGCAACCTGGCAAAAGTCGCGGGCGAAAACGAGTCTCAACCGGAGCGCGCGCGCGCACTGGCAGGCGTGAGTGAGGATATGAAGAACCTCTACCACGAAGTGTTCGTGATGTTGCTGTCGAAAACAAGATGATTTGCGATGTGCTTTTCGGCAACGGGATCATCCCAGACAGTGGGCTGAAACTCTTCGGATCGGTAAAACGCCTTCTTACCGCGTCCGCCCGAAAATCGCGCGCCATAACCACTCCGAACGCGTGGCCAGGAACATCAGGGCCGCGCGCGCGGTCGGCTGAAACAACGCTCTTTGCACCCACGCTGCCCAGCGCAGTCGCGGAGTAAACCTCTTGTCGCAACGCGTGGCAATCTCGTGCCGCGTTCCGTCCCAAGTCAGTTGACCGCAGCTGAATTCCGCGAGCGGCTCGATGGCCAGTTCCGCGGATTCAAAGGCCATCGACATGCCGTTGCCCGTCACGGGCGGAATCATGGTCAACGCATCGCCGACGCAACACTCATTCCGTTGGGTCGCGCGCTGCGGACGCAGGCAAAGACCCGCCACCGAGCAGAAGGAGTCTTCATCGAATCGCGCCTCAGCCAAGCGCGAACGCAACACTGATGCCGACGGTCCGCCCAGCCAGTCGCGCCAGCGTTGCGCCAGGTCGGGCACAACCGACTTGCTGCGAAACAAGCCGCAGATGTTCACTTCGCCGTCCGCCAAGCGGCATAAACCCACATAACCCGAGGGCACAAAGTGCATCTCCAGGTCGGCGGCCAGCGCGACGTCGCGGGCGTGGACTTTGAGACCGAACAGCCGCCAGCCATCCGTCACCGGCTCTGCGCGCCGGCCGTTCGCGCGCACAATTCCAGTTCCAAATTCCCCGAGCCATCGCCCGCCCAAACACAACTCGCCGCCGAGGCGCTGAAATTCACGAGCGAGCCATTCATCCAAAACAAAGCGCGAGACACACAAAGCGGCTTCTGGAAGCGGGCGCGCCGCGACCATCGTGTTCCCGGCAAAGAACGCCGCGTTCTCCGCGGAACCAACACCCGCCTTTTTCAACCCCTCCAACAAACCAAGGCGTGCGAGGGAGTTTTGCCCGCCGCCGCTGATGAATTCGCCGCAGACGCGGTGTCGCGGATAGCGTCCCGCTTCCCACACCGTGACGGGCACACCGCGTTGGCGCAGACCGATGCCCAGCGTCAAGCCGGCCAGTCCTCCGCCCACAATGGTAACTGTCTCACTCATTTTTTTTCGCGACGAAGCAGTGGCTGAACCAGCCGGCGGATTGCTCGCTCAACTGCCATTGGTTATCCCCAGGCCAGAGTGCGGAAAGTTCGCGGCCGACAAAACCCGCGCGCACGCTGACGACGGCATCGTGCCTCGTAATCACGTTGCACCTGATGAGATGCAGCAACCGGGAGGCCGTGAGCGCGAACGATGAACGGCGTGGCTCGCATGCGATGAACAGGTTCGTTCTGGCGGCGGCCAGGCGTAACAAAGCCTTCAGTAATTCATCCGAGAAATGGTGCAGAAACAAGTTGGCAATCATCATGTCCACGGCGGGAAAAGGTTGCTCCAGCCAGGCAAACACATCGTTCGCCACACTTTCTAGGGACCAATTGAGCGCGGCGAACGCGCGCCGCGTTTCGGGTGAAACAATATTCTGACGATCAAGCAACGTCACCCGGGCCGCCAGACCAGATGGTGACACCCGACGCGCCAACCGTAGAAGCAAGGTTCCATCCCCCGCGCCCAGTTCGACCAGACGGAGCGGTCGCGAGCGAGACAAAACTTCATCAAGATGATGGTGAAACGCCCGCCACAAAAGATCGTCGTGGCCCATGATGGAATTCAACCGCCGCAAATCCGCCCGCGACTCGACAGCCTGCGGATCGGCGGGCGGCAGGTCATCCAGCAGTTCCGGTTCGACAAGACGACACATGGCTCAATCCACCTTCAACAGAGCCCCGTGACAACTGAACCCCGCGCCGAAAGACGACAGCCACCACCAACCGCCGGGCGCTCTCTCCGCCAGCGCCCTCTCCAGCACGAAAAGCACGAACGGGCTGCTGACATTGCCGTAGTCGGACAACACTGCGGCACTCCGGCGCAAATCGCTTTCACTGAGGCCGAGACGTCTTTGCAAGGCGGCCAGCACCTCGCGTCCGCCGGCGTGCAGAATCCATCCGGTCAAATCCGCGCGCTTTAGCTTGGAGCGGTTGAGCATCTCCGTGAGAAGGTTTTCTGCGTGTCCGGCCGCCAGCACGGGCACCTGGCTGGCCAGGATATTTCTCAAAATGCCGTCGTGTTGCTCGAAGCGCAGAAGGTCACGCTCGGCCGGGCTGAGAATACTTCCGGCACTCTTCCACTCCACTTGGCGCGCATGAACGGCGGCCTTAACCGACAACACGGCCGCGCCCGCTCCATCGCCGAAAAGGCAGGCGCTGATGAGCACGCCGGGGTCGTTGTCCAGATAGAAAGCCGCGCTGCAAATCTCGACACAGACGGACAAAACATGTTGCGCCCGGCCCGCCGCCAGCAGCGCTTCCGCCGTCCGCCAGTTTGGCAAGGCCGCGCCACAACCTTGCCCCACCAAATCGAGCGCCAACACGTCGGAGCGCAACCCCAGCCGTTCGCTGACATAGCTGGTGAGTCCGGGACACAGATAACCGGTGCAGGTGCTGATGATAACCCCGTCCACCTCCGCAGGCGCGAGCCGGGCCTGGGCCAGGGCGCGTTCGGCGGCTTGCGCGGCGTGCGCCGGCGCGTGCTCTGCGAAGCGGGCATGCAGCGCATCGGGCGTCAGGACAAACATCTCGTCCAAATTCGCCACCGCCAGGTGCCGGGTGGCAATGCCGTTTTCGCCGGACAACACTTTCTTGAGCAACGCGCGGGAGCGTGCGTCGAGTTGCGGAAACTGGGGTGATTGTTGCAGCGCCGCCCAACATTCCATCTGCGTGAAACGCCGCGGCGGGACTGCGGTGCCGAGTCCGGTCAAAAACATGGCGAAAGGTAGCGCATAAGCGGGGCATATTCACGCCCAATGAGCGTGTTCGGACGGACAAATCCGGATCCGTTCGCGTTGGGCTCAAGCCAGGCCTTTGATGAAATTGTTCTTAACAGGGCAACCAAATTTTGGAAAAGCCTGCCGTCGCTTTAAAGTGTTCGTCCCGTCTCCCATTCCAGCCATTTTGATCAGGCTGCCAGGCCTCGGGTTTGCCGTTCCACTCAGTCTGGCAGCAGTGCTGAAACTTCGATTTGCAGAACGCTCCCAAGCGGTTAGAGTTTGAATTGGAATAGAAATGGCCGCCATGAACCGGTGGCCGGTCGGGAACCATGAAAGCTGCTGAACTTATCGTCAAATGTCTCGCGAACGAGGGAGTCGGCTATGTCTTCGGCATCCCGGGCGAGGAAAACATGGATGTCGTGGATGCGCTGGTTGGTTCCTCCATCCAGTTTGTCACCACGCGCCACGAACAGGGCGCGGCCTTCATGGCTGATGTGTATGGCCGGTTGACCGGCCAGGCCAGCGTGTGTCTGGCCACGTTGGGTCCGGGCGCGACCAACCTCCTCACCGGCGTGGCGGACGCGAATCTGGACCGCGCCCCCTTGGTCGCTCTCACCGGACAGGCTGGCTCGGACCGGATGCACAAAGAATCGCACCAATACGTGGACGTGGTCTCGCTGTTCCGTCCGATTACCAAGTGGAACACGAGCCTGCGCATTCCGGCGATGATTCCTGAAGCTATTCGCAAGGCCTTTAAGGTGGCCCAGACGGAAAAGCCGGGGGCCACGCACGTTGAAATCCCCGAAGACATCGCCATCGCGGAGATTGACGCCGTTCCACTGCTGGTCCAGGCACCTCATCCCGGACCGGCATTGGAAGAACAGATCGAAAGGGCGGCGCATCTGCTTTCCCAGGCGCGGCGGCCGATCATCATGGCGGGCAACGGCGCCCTCCGCGCGCGTGCCGGGGAGGCCCTGGTTGAGTTTGCTGAGGAATTGAACATCCCGGTGGCGACCACTTTCATGGGCAAAGGCATTATTTCTGATCGGCATCCGCTGGCCCAAGGCGCAATTGGCATGCAGGCGCCGGACCACATCAATCGCGCTTTTGTCCAGGCGGACTTGGTGATTACCGTCGGTTACGATTTGGTGGAATTTGCGCCGAGCTTCTGGAATCCGGCACACGACAAGACAATCATCCATATAGACTCTTCCCCGTCGGAAGTGGACTCCGCCTACATCGTTGGAGTTGGCATGGTCGGAGGGCTTTCTACTTCCTTGCGCGAACTGGCGCGGATTTGCGGTCTGCGGCAGGAGATGTCGTGCTTGACGGTGCGCGAAGAATTGCGGGAAGAGCTGGAGCAACACCGCGACGACCCTTCCTTTCCGCTCAAACCGCAGAGAATCATTTCGGATTTGCGCCGGGCGTTGCAGGATGAGGATATCGTCATTTCTGATGTCGGCGCGCACAAGGTCTGGTTGGCGCGGCTGTTCCCCTGCTATCAACCCAACACCTGCATCGTCTCCAATGGTTTCGCCGCGATGGGCATCGCAGTGCCTGGGGCCATCGCAGCCAAACTGGTTTATCCAAACCGCCGCGTCGTCGCGGTTACGGGCGATGGCGGTTTTCTGATGAACTCACAGGAACTGGAAACTGCCGTCCGTTTGGGGACGGGCTTTGTCACGCTGGTGTTGAACGACCGGACTTACGGATTGATCAAATGGAAACAAATCAACCGCTTTGCTCGTCCCGCCTTTACCGATTTCGGGAATCCCGATTTCGTCAAATACGCCGAGAGTTTTGGCGCGCAGGCCTGGCGTGTGCGCGCGGCCGGGGAATTGCTCCCGGCTTTGCAGGCAGCACTGGAGAGCGGCAACGTAACGGTGATTGACTGTCCCGTGGATTTTGGCGAGAACTTTAAGTTATCAGAAAGGCTCAATGCCCTGGCCAAAACGGGGTGATGGCTCCTGCTGAATATGAACCGCGAATTCAAACTTTTGATTGACGGACACCGGGAAACCTCAGCTCAACCCGTGGAGATTCGGTCGCCATTCAGTGGCGACGTTGTCGGCGTGACCTGGCTGGCTACGCCCAGCCACATTGAATCGGCCATCACCGCCGCCACACGGGCGTTCCGGGACACCCGCAAGATGCCGGTTCACCAACGCGCCAGCATCCTGGAAAAAATAGTGGAAGCGCTCAAGGTCCAGCGCGAGGAACTGGCGCGCTTGATTACACTGGAGGCGGCCAAACCCATTCGAACTGCCCGGGCTGAAGTGAATCGGGCCATCGGCACATTCACTGATGCTCTGGAAGAGTGCAAACGCATTCGGGGCGAATGGCTGCCATTGGATCTCGCCGCCAGCTCTGAGGGAAGTTCCGCCCTGGTCAGACGTTTTCCCATCGGACCGATCACCGCCATTACCCCGTTCAACTTCCCCCTCAATCTGGTGGGACACAAAGTCGCCCCCGCTCTTGCCTGTGGCAATACGACGCTTTTGAAACCCGCGCCGCAAGCACCCTTGTCGGCGTTGAATCTCGCACGCATTGTTCAAGAAGCAGGCGCGCCACCAGGCCAACTTAACGCCTTCTTTTGCGCCAACGAACTCGCCCAAACGCTCGTGACCGATGAACGGATCAAGATGCTGTCCTTTACCGGCAGCGCGGCCGTGGGCTGGATGCTCAAGCAAAAGTCCGGCAAAAAACGCGTCGCGCTCGAACTGGGCGGCAACGCCGCAGTCGTGATCCATTCGGATGCCGACCTGGAGCGGGCGGCCGAGAGATGTGCTTACGGCGGTTTTACCCACGCCGGACAGAGTTGCATTTCGGTTCAACGTGCTTTTGTGCATCAATCTGTTTTCGACGCCTTTGCCGGCAAATTTCTCCAACGCGTCCGCCAACTCAAAGTTGGTGACCCGCTAAGTGAGGATACTGATCTCGGTCCCATGATCTCGCAGCGGGAAGCCGAACGCGCCGAAGGCTGGATTGTCGAAGCCGTGGCGGGCGGGGCCAAAGTACTGATTGGCGGCCAGCGTGATGGCGCCGTGTTGCAGCCCACTGTATTGACGAACACGCGGCCTGAAATGAAGGTCTGCCGCGAGGAAGTTTTTGCGCCGTTGGTCGTGTTGGAAACGTACCAGGATTTCAGCGACGCAATTGCCCGGGTCAACGATTCTTCCTACGGTTTGCAGGCCGGTATTTTCATCGGTGATCTGAAGGCCGTGTTTCAGGCGTATGCCGACCTTGAAGTCGGCGGCGTGGTTTGGAATGACGTTCCAACTTACCGTGGAGACCCGATGCCTTATGGCGGCGTCAAAGACTCAGGGCTGGGACGGGAAGGGGTGCGGTATGCCATCGAAGAAATGACCGAACAAAAGGCGTTGGTATTTCGCTAATCCGTTTGAGGTCCTTGAACCGGATTCGCAGTGGATTCTGGATCGCTCACCCGGCCTTGAACAGGGGGGGTGTGGTTACATCCTGGCATTCATATTCTCCATGCGGAGACAGGTTTCAGTAGCGGTATAAAGTCCAACTGGCCCCTGCGTGCCACGGCGTGCAGATAATCACGGGTGCGGACAGATTGAGAGTCTTGTGGTTTTTCGGCGCCGATCAATGCCGTGAAGGCGCCTTCGCGCGAATTCCGACGCGGCAGCCAGGCGTTAATCCAGACGTACAGGTCAAGTGGCAATTCATCCGCAGCATAAACTGAGACCACAATCACATCCGCCACAAGTGCGGCACGAACCGCAGGCAGCAATATTCCGAGATCGCTTAAGGAATGTACGTCGTACCATGTGTTGTGGACGAGATCCTCTCCGACCAGATCGGTCGCCAGGCGGCACATGGGCAGCCCCCAGCTTTGAGTCAGCGGGTCTTGATAAACTCCAACAATGTTTAACTCATATCCCGATTGACGCGGCGCGGCCGTCAGTTCGTCCGAAAGAAGCTCGGTGGCTTTCATACGTTTGGCATCCAAAGGAAAATCATGTCAAAAACGAGGCTTCAGCGCTATCCGGTGTTTACCCCATATACAGATTGAGTGGTTGGTATGGACAATGCGGAGATTCTGGGTTCCACCAGGGTGCGATCTGCGTGTGGAATGGGGCGCGGGATTTCTCGATGATCGGGGCGCGACGATTGAGTGACGGGAGGCTATTCGCTTGAGACAATCACTCCAGCCTGTTATAGTTCACGCCTCGGAAATCGGATGGTTAATCCAGTTGCACTGGGCCTTTTTGGGGGTATTGGCTTTGAAGTCGGGACCAGTGGATCGCGCCTTCCCCACCAATGAGGAACTCACGACGTATACGGCTGACGGGGTACGCCTGGCAAACGCTCCACTTGTTGTCGCATGTCTTGCTTTTGGTGGACAGAAGCGATTAGGCTTCGCGTGTGAAGCGTAAGTGTATGCCAAGAAGCAGCCAAAAGGCAAGAACTCCTGCTGTTTCCGGAGGAAACGTCAGTTGTTTCCCAATCGTTGGTGTCGGAGCTTCCGCGGGCGGGCTGGAAGCTCTCACGGCGCTGTTGAAAGGGTTGCCGGCGGACACGGGGATGACGTTTTTGCTGGTGCAGCACCTCGACCCAAAGCACGAGAGCAAACTGACCGATCTGCTCGCGAAAGCGACCGGCATGAAGGTCACCGAGGCGAGGGAGGGGATGACGATGTGTGCCAATTGCGTTTTCGTCATTCCACCCAATAAGAGCATGGCGCTCGTGCGAGGTGTGCTTAAGCTCACGCCGCGCGGCGAGGCGCGCTTGCCGCATTTGGCGGTCGATATTCTATTCAAATCCCTGGCGGAAGACTTGAAATCGCGCGCCATCGGCGTGGTGCTTTCGGGGACGGGCTCAGACGGCTCGCAAGGCTTGGCGGAGATCAAGGCGGCGGGCGGCATCACGTTTGCCCAGGATGAGGCCTCGGCCAAGTACAGCGGGATGCCGGTCAGCGCGGTGCAGAGCGGGTGCGTGGATTTTGTGTTGCCGCCGGATGGCATTGCGCGGGAATTGGTGCGGATTGGCCGGCATCCTTATGTGGCGCACGCCGAGGAGCCGCCGCCGATGGCGGCGCCCGAGAGCGACCATTACCGGAAGATTCTGGCCCTGGTACGAACGGCGACCGGAGTGAACTTCGACCACTACCGAGAAACGACGATTCGCCGGCGGATTCTGCGGCGCATGGCAGTGCATTCCCACACGGACCTCGCCGAGTATGCGTCGTATCTGGAAAAGAACCGCCCGGAATCGCATGCGTTGTATGAAAACCTGCTCATCAACGTGACGAGTTTCTTCCGCGACCCGGCGGTGTTCGAGGCGCTCCACCGCGAGGTGTTCCCCGCGCTGATGCGGAAGAAGCCCGACACCATCCGCATCTGGTCCGCAGGTTGTTCGACCGGACAGGAAACGTATTCCCTGGCCATCGCGTTGCTGGAATTTCTGGGAGACAAACCGCAGCGGCCCACGGTGCAGATTTTCGGCACCGACATTGCCGACAGCCGATCCATCGAGAAGGCGCGGGTGGGATTGTATCTCGAAGCCATCGAAAGCGAAGTGTCACCGGAGCGGTTGCAGCGCTTTTTTACCAAAGAGACGGTGGGTTACCGTGTGCGCAAGTCCGTGCGCGAGATGTGCGTCTTCGCCAAACAAAACGTGATGGCCGATCCGCCGTTCTCGCGGCTGGATTTGATCAGTTGCCGCAACGTGCTGATTTACCTGGCGCCGGTGGCGCAACGGCGCGTCATCGAGACGTTTCATTATGCGCTCAGTCCCGGGGGGTTCCTCGTGCTGGGCGAATCGGAAACGGTGGGCGAACATACAGAGCTGTTCGGGGCGGTGGACAAGAAACAGAAGATTTATTCCCGCAAAACCACGACCACGTTGCCGTATCTGCATGCGGCGGCTGACCCGCAGGCCGGCAAGGCGACGCTCGCCCCGCCGCCGCAAGAGGAAGCCGCCGGGCTGGCGGAGTTTCAGCGGGAGGCTGACCGCCTGGCGCTGGGCCGATACGCTCCGGCGGGCGTGTTGATCAATGACAACCTCGACATCCTGCAATTTCGCGGGCGCACGGACGCGTATCTGTCGCCGCCGGTGGGCGAGGCCAAATTCAATCTGTTGCGCATGGCGCGGGAAACGTTGGCGCTGGAACTGGGCACGGCCATTCGCGAGGCGCGCACCCAAAAGGCTACGGTGCGCCGCGAAGCGGTGCGACTACAGGACGGACAGCAGACGCGCGAGATCAACATCGAGGTGACGCTGGTCAAGCTGCCGAGCAGCAGTGAGACCTGTTTTTTGGTGCTGTTTGAGGAAGCGACCGCGCCGCCCCGAAGCGCGCCGGCAACGCCGGCGCCGCAGACCAGGGTCGCGACACCCGAGGAGAAAGACCGCGAGATTGCCCAACTGCAGCGCGACTTAGTCGCGGCCAAAGACTACCTGCAATCGATGATCGAACAGCAGGACGCCGCCAACGAGGAACTCAAATCGGCCAACGAGGAGATTCTTTCCAGCAACCAGGAATTGCAGAGCACCAACGAGGAATTGGAGACTTCCAAGGAAGAACTGGAATCGGCCAACGAAGAACTGACCACGCTGAACGAGGAGCTTCGCACCCGCAACACGGAAGTCAACGCGCTGAACAACGACCTCATCAACGTGTTGAGCAGCGTCCAAATGCCGGTGATCGTGGTCGCCACCGATTTGCACATCCGCCGCTTCAATACGCCCGCCGGCAAGATCTGCAACCTGATACCGGTGGACGTGGGTCGCGCCATCGGCGACCTGCGATTAAACGTGGCCGTACCGGAGTTGCAACGGTTGCTGGCCGATGTGATCGGCGAGGTTGTCATCCGCGAACGCGAAGTGCAGGACGGCGAGGGGCATTGGTACATGCTGCGCATCCATCCCTACCGGACGGGGGACCACAGGATTGACGGCGCGGTGATGGTGCTGGTGAACATCGATGGGATCAAACAGGCCGAAGAAGCGCGCGGCCATCTGGCCGCGATTGTGGATTCCACCAGCGACGCCATCTTCAGCAAAACGTTGGACGGCATCGTGACCAGTTGGAATCGGGCTGCCGAAGAGTTGTTTGGCTACACGGCGGCGGAAATGATCGGGCAGTCGGAGCTGCGCCTCTACTCGCCCGAGCTGGTAAAACAGGAGCGGGGAATCGTGGCACAACTCAAGGCCGGCCAGTCCATCCCTAATCTGGAGACTGTCCGCATCAAAAAGAACGGCCAGCCCGTGCCGGTATCCGCGACCCTCTCTCCGGTCAAAGACAGCACGGGAAAAATCATTCAGGTCTCGGTCATCCTGCACGACATCACCGAGCGCAAAAAGATCGAGGCGCGGATTCTCCAGCTCAACGAAGAACTCGAAGAGAAAGTCGCCGTTCGCACGGCTGAGCTCGCCAGATCAGTCGAATCATTGAAAGCCGAAACCGTCGCCCGCAAGAAGCTGGCCGAGGATATCACCCGTGTCAGCGAACGCGAACGCCGGCAACTCGGCCAGGAATTGCATGATGACTTGGCGCAGGAGTTGACGGGCATTGCCTGTTTGACTCAAGCGCTGGCCACGGCAGCCGGCAAGCAGTCGGCTCCCTTGGCAAAGGAGGCGGCGCGACTGGCCAATATGTTGCAGGGCAGCGCCGCGAAAACGTACACACTGGCGAGAGGGTTTTATCCGGCGGAGTTGCAGCGGCATGGTCTGGCGCGCGCGCTCGTAGAACTGGCCAGCTGGACGAAGGAATTGTTCCGGCTTCCGTGTCAGCTCCGCATCGAGCCGAAGATTCCCGAATTCCCCTTGGAGATCGCTGTTCAATTGTATCGCATCGCACAGGAAACCGTGAACAACGCCGCCAAACACGCGAAGGCCAAACAGATCGTAATTGGTTTGGCGCACACAGACGGCCAAGTCGTCTTGATGGTCAAAGATGACGGCCAAGGGCTGCGGAAGGATTTCGACAAGTCGCAAGGCATGGGACAAAGAATCATGCGCCACCGGGCCGAAACCATTGGCGCGACCCTTGATATCCGCAATCACCCCAAAGGCGGCGTGATCATGACCTGCACGTTGCGGGCGGCGGCAAGAACCCCTCTCCGCCCACCGCCGCGCAAGCCGGTAAAACTGCGCTCGACTGCCGGCCATTTGCGTTAGCACATTGGTGATTTGGCGAAGGCTCACGATCCGCGTTGATTAACGGGGGCTTCGGGCATTCTGTTTTCCGCGGCCGACCGGCTTTCGGCGCTTTTCTCCAGCATGCATTTGAGAGCAAGGTCCGGCAAAGCTGCGACGTGACACTCCATCTGGAAGCTCGCTCACCACTCGAGGTGGAGCAGGAGGCCATTGCGTTTGAGTCGACCAGCTTTGATGTCGAGTCCACCCCGGTCAAAGGCACAACCATCACTGCCAGAATTCCGTCCACTAGCCCTGCGCGGGGAACGCGTTGGCGGAATCGTCGTTCTGCTGGCCGAAGACCGCACGATTGCTCGATCAGGATTTTTCATTTACCCTCCAGCCAACCTCCGAGTGACATGATTCCTATAACTGGTAACCGGCTTGAACACAACTCGAGCCTCCGAGCTCTGAGCCTCTCCGCACTGGGTGTGGTTTTCGGCGATATTGGCACCAGTCCGCTCTACACCTTGAAAACAGTGCTTGCCCTCACCGGCGGGAAACCTGATCGAGCCGTAATTCTCGGAACGCTCTCGCTGGTCATCTGGACCTTGATCATCGTGACCACGATCAAATATGTTTCGTTTGCCATGCGCATCGACAACGATGGCGAGGGAGGCATCCTCGCCCTCATGTCGCTGCTGGGTGTCAAACTTAAGCCCCGCCCCGTCATCGTCGCACTGGGCCTTCTGGGCGCCGCGCTGATTTATGGCGATGGAGCCGTCACCCCCGCCATTTCCGTGCTGTCGGCGGTGGAAGGGTTGAACATCGTCGCCCCTTCATTCTCGCCTTATGTTCTTGCCTCCGCGGTCCTGATTCTCGTCGCCCTGTTTCTCATTCAGTCCCAGGGCACAGCGCGGATCGGCCGGGCGTTCGGGCCGATCATGCTGACCGCCGTTTTGTCCGACCGAGTGGCAGGAGCGCCAGGATGCCTTGGCCCCGCTGGATCAGTTGTTTTCTCCAGATTTTGATTGGCGGCAATGGCCCGACGAAGCCGGCGACTGGCCAGGGTGGTTGCTGCGCGGCGGGTTTCCGCCAGCCTTGCAGATCGCCTCGGAAGCCGATCGGAGTTTGTGGTTTGCGGCATACGTGCAAACTTATTTGGAACGCGACTTAAGGCAGTTGAGCGCCGTTTCCAGCCTGCCCGATTTCCAAAGAGTGATGGCTCTGGCCGCGCAAAGAACCGGGAAACTGCTCAACCAAGCTGATTTGGCTCGCGATGCCGCGCTGAGTCATCCCACGACGCACCGCTACTTGAACTTGCTGGAAACAGGTTGTTTGATTACCCGCATCAGGCCGCTGGCGACCAATCCGTCGGCGGCTCTGGTCAAAGCTCCGAAGTTGCTCTGGGCCGACTGCGGTCTGGCGGCCTGGCTTGCGGGGATCAGAACCTCGACTGACCTCGCCCACCGCACCGACGCCGGATTTTGGCTGGAGCAGGCCTTATATCAGACGTTGCAAACCTGGCGCGCCTTGGAACCACAACGTCGAAAACTGCACTTTTGGCGCGACCGTGCGGGGCATGAAGTGGATTTCATCCTAGAGCAGGACAACAAGCTGGTGGCGCTGGAGATCAAGACCAGCAGCCAGGTGACATCCAGTGACACGTCGGGGATTCGCGCGTTGCGGGATTCACTGAAGCAGAAGGCAACGCTCGTGCGCGGCGTGGTGTTGCACGCCGGCAAATCGCGTCCGCTCAATGTCACCGATATGGCGCTGCCGTGGGGATGGATGGTTCCCTCCTCAGATGGAGGTGCCGACGGATGATCCCCGGCGCATGGCCGAGCTAATCCCCGTCCTGCCGCTGCAGCGCGAGCCGATGCGGCAGAATCGGCCGGGGTTGTCCGACTGTTCTGGAAAAAGATGTGCGTTTTTCATTCGCCCAAAATAGATGCGGGGATGTGACAATGACGGTCAGACCTCCAGCATTTTCTAACGGCTGTGGGTGGCAGAAATTGGGTCGAGAATTGAAATGATTGACTGGCGGGGATTTGCGAGCAAACTTTGGTGGTATGTTTGAATTTTTCTGAATGGTGCTGATTTACCCTTGGTCTCTGCTCCGACCTCGGCACGAACTCGCGTTGGAAGTTCTGGCGCTGCGGCACCAGATCATCGTCCTCAAACGGCCAATGCCAAAGCCAAAGCTCCGCCGCTGGGATCGGTGTTTCTGGGTGATGTTGAAGAGGGCTTGGTCCAGGTGGGAAACTCCATTGATGATTTTCCGGCCAGAGACTGTCATCGGCTGGCAGCGAGCCGGATTCAGGATGTTCTGGCGATGGAAGTCGCGCCCTTGGCGTTGTGCATGGCGAATTGATAATTCTCGCGTTCGAAAAGTATTTTTCGGGTCCCTTCGCTGCCGAGAGCCCGGCTTATTCTTCAGGCTCCGTTCAAGCTCCACAGTCGCTCCGAAAACAGGGCACAATCTGCTCCTGGGCCTTCGCCAAGGTGCAGTACTATGCAGTACACTTTTCCAGGTAATTTGAGGCCGGTTTGCCCATTTGAATCAGAAGGCGAAAAATTGCAAACAACCAATAAAATCAAGCATTTCAAGCACGTTTGCTGATTTTGGCCGAAATAGGCTAACAGGTTGTTGAACTATTTCGTGCCCCAGCCAGATTCTCCCCTTCCGCTCTGGATGTAATAGCCAGCACAGCTTGGTCGCAACCCCCCACTCAATCATTTCGATTCCCGACGGAATTTCTGCCACCCACAGGGGGTCGGAATTGGGGGCCGGACGGGGTGATTGACCCCCTAAACCTGTACCCCCGTGTTCAGGCGTGTTCAAGACCGCTAAAGACCGTTGAAGCCAAACAGGGCCTCTGGGTTCGCGTTTGGGTTCGCGTTTTGGTGCTGACGACGAAGATTTGATCATCGCTCCCTAATAGCGACGGGTTGGCTTGAAATGACCCAAAAATTAACTGGATGGGAAATGCCGATTTATTCGCTTTTGGGCTTGACCATTCGCCATTCGCGAATAGAGTATAGGCATGATTGCAAAGTCTTTGGATGTGGTGGTTCTGCTGAAGCTCCTCTTAAAAAAGGGGCCGGTCGCTTATGCCGATCTGTCCAAGGAACTTTTCATCAGCGCCTCGGAGATACATGCAGCAGTTCGTCGGGGCATCGCCGCCGGACTGATTGACGAACAAACCAGGACTCCGCGGAGGAAAGCCCTGGCAGATTACCTGATCCATGGAGTCCGGTATGCTTTTCCAGCGAAGATGGGGCCCTTGGCCCGTGGGACGCCCACGGCTTATGCAGCACCACCTCTTTCTGCGAGCATCAGCCAGGATGATTTGCCGCCGGTTTGGGTTGACCCCGAAGGAAAGGTTAAGGGCATTTCCATCGAGCCCCTTTACCGTTCCGTTCCGTCGGCGGTAAAATCCGACCCCGCCCTTTATGAACTCCTTGCCCTGGTCGATGCGTTGCGGATGGGCCGGGCCAGGGAGCGCAAATTAGCGGAAGAGCAATTGAGCCAAAGGATAAACCATGCCGGTGCCACCTCTTGAGGAAATGCGCATAGTCGCCTCTCGGCTTAAACCGCTGAACATTCCCTTTGCGTTTGTCGGTGGTGCTGTGATGTGCCTTCTGGTGGATCATCCGGAATTGACGGATTTTAGGCGCACCAAGGATGTGGATGTCGTGGTGGCAGCAATTACTTACTTTGAGTTTGCAGCGTTGGAAGCTCGCCTCAGGGTGGCCGGTTTCCAACACGACACGTCCGAAGGGGCTCCGATTTGCCGTTGGATTGTGGATGGCTGCAAGGTGGACATCATGCCTCAAGCACCGGCCAACCTTGGGATGAATACCCGGTGGTTTCCAGAGGTGCTTCAGCAGGCGATGAGCGTTGACTTGGGCCAGGGATGCACGGCCCATATCGTGACGCCTGCTCTATTCTTGGCGACCAAACTCGAGGCTTTCAAGGATCGTGGAAAAGGTGATTACTACTTAAGCCATGACCTGGAGGACATCGTTACACTGTTGGATGGGCGCGCCAGCATCGTGGAGGATGTTGCCCAAGCGGATGCTGCAATTCGAGAATTTGTGGCTTCAGAATTTGTTAAGATTGTGCAGCACCCTGACTTTGCTGATTCCCTTCCTGGACATCTTTCAGGGATGCTGGGTGCGAAACAGCGGATTCCTATCGTTGCCGGGCGATTTGAGGCGATCACGGCACTTTAGTCAATCAAGGGTCAGTTCACGAAGCAAATCGCTCTCGTGCCGAGGGAATTCAGAAACGGGTTCGTAGGGCAATAACCGTCTATGGCGGTCTTAATCGCGCTACAGTCCGCTACTGGGCTGGGTTCGCGTTGAGGTTCGCGTTGGCCGGTGGAAACACCGTAGGTATTGCCAATACGAAGGATAGGACTGGAGGCGGGGGGCGGAATCGGACACTCAATTGCCGATCTCCCGTTGGCGGCGGGCCGCAGGTTTAGTACACAAAGAAGGGACACCGTTTTCCGGTGTCCCTCAACCGATCCGTCAGATGATTTCGATGTGATGGGTCGTACCGTCAATCGTTAGATTGATGATTACGGGGGTCGCGTGCTGAATCTGACAGGGCGTCGCTCATGCTTTGACTGGTTTGGGCGTATTGTTTGCCATGAGCCACTCAACTTCCGCGGTCAGGGCTTCGTCGCGCCGAGCAAATGGGCCAAGAACGGGTCCTCCCACTGGTGAAAGATCTGCTTTCCAGTCCTGGCCCAACGGCTCCACATGACTCGCTCGAGCAGTTGTGGCGCAGCCAAGTCCTGCCATGGCCTGGGCGAGGTCGTCATCGTGTACGAAGCAGATTTCGCCTCCCCGGACCACGACTTGCAATGCCTTTTCCATAATAGAATTATATGGTTAAACTGGATACAGCAGTGACGGTTTATTTGCGGAGCCAAGTCCGCTCATCTTCAATTAAGGCGCGGAAATGCAGGCAAAGGAGGTTTTAACGCTGGTTTTCAGCGCCTGCATTCTGGCGGCTCGATCACCATGCGCGCCGCCCATTTGGCACGTCTGATTTTCGTTCATCAAGCCTCCGCTTTCAGTCTTAAGTTCGAACCTCTGGTCCCCACCGATCAATCCAGCAACCGGAATCTCTCCACTTGTTGTTGACCCGTTTCATATTGTGAATTGTTGCTTGATTTTGTTGAACACCTGAACAGCTTTGGCCTTGGCCTCCGAGGTTTCATACCAGGGCCGGCTCAGGATGACGCAGGCCCCGATTAGCCGGGACGGCAAGTCGACTTCCTGGAGCCGTCGCGGCCGGGTGCAGTGGCGCCGGACCGGCCATGCCGGGTGCTTGGTGCGAAACGGATTTTGGAAGCTGCCTTCACACCTGCCGCGGCCCCTCGTTTTAGCTGCTTGCGGATCCGGGTGGATCCAGAGAAATCGTTCTGCGTTTGGCCATTTCACATGGTCCACCCAGGTGCCCTCGTTTAGCGCCGGTGGCGTATTGCTGACGTCCCAGCCTGCCAGGTCGCTGTGCGTATCCAGATTCCAGAGCTCCCTGCCCTTGGCGGCAATCTCAGGGCTGTTAACGTGGGCAAGAGCTTGGTCGTGGCGCTTGAAGCAGCGGACGGACTCAGCTCGCTTCAGCATGGAGAAGAGCCATGCTTGGTCGTTCCGGCTCATCGCGGCTCGAGCCCAAAAATCCAAGTCCACTGACAGGTAGACCGCCTCCGGGCTGCTGTAGCTCTGGTATTGCCGCGCCATCAGTTGCCGTGTGTCTGGTTGCGTCCTGCGGTGGAGGACTGCTGGTAGAACTCGGATTTCTTCTTCGTGACCTCGACCCGGCCGAGAGCTTTTTCGATGCTTTTGGTCAGGTCCGAGCAGGCGCTGCCCTTGACGCCGGCGACGTCGAGATTCACCTTCCCATTTTTTCCAATTGTGATTTTGATTTCTTGCATAAGTGTCGGGTTATTGGTGTTTTTTCCACGGGTGTTCGAATATCAGGGTCTTGCCCGCCGATCCGATGATCAGGAGAAGGCCCAGGCAGGTGACGGTCACGATGCCGCTCGGCCCGGTTTCCCGGGCGTCCGCGATGACCATGTACAACAGCCAAGCAGGCACGCCTAGCGAGAGGAGCAAGAGGAACCACAGAGTGACTTTTGTCGCTTTCATCGGTTTTATTGCCTTTTCCACGGGCATTCGAATATCAGGGTCTTGACGTGGTGCCATGGACCAATGACGCGCCGTTCAATTTGAAACTCCCTTCCGTTTGTGACGGCGCGAAACCTCGGCCGTGGGATGGCGAACAGGAACACCCCAAAGCAAAGAAGACACCAGGCTGCGGCGATTATTTTCAGGATGCGATTCTTCAAGAGTACTTCCTTAGCAGAAGGACGACCTCGTTGGTTTCCGGGTCCACCTTCTGCGTGTAGCTGAAGCCTTTCGCCCGGGCAAACGCCTTGGTTGTCTTGATTGCCACAGCTTTGGTGTAGGCGTCGACGAACTTCTGGCCGTTCTTGCCGACGCAATTCTCCAGCCCGTATCCTCCCTGCCAAAAATCCCACAAAACCATGAACTGGTCGCCTTTCTTGACAAGGCCGATCTCGTAGCTCTGCGCGCTGCCGCCTTTGACCGCAATGGCGTGATCGCAGCGGCCGAGGTCCGCCTTGGTAACGCCGGCCGGGAGGGGGTAATCTCCTACATGGCGGCCATACCACTTGTAATTTTTTTGGTTCTCATGGAATTCGAGTCCGAGCTCCCGGCAGATTTCCTTTACGACTTCGAGGTCCCGGATCTCGACGGCGATGGTGGTTACATGTGACATTTTCTTCCTTTCCGTTTATGCGGAGTGTTTTGGTTTCTGGCTTAAATCTTCACAGGACAGAAGGCACTCGAGGCTGGCCGCTTCTGCGCAAGCTGCGAATCTTTCGGACATACGGGTGCTTAATCGAGGTCCAGCTGGCGCCCTCCGGTAGTGACGCCGATGCCGGCATCGGTTGTTTTGTCGACCCGGCTGGCATTCACCGCGTTGGTTTCTGCCCACTTGGCCATGGCCTGCAGCTCCTCGGCGCGGGATTTGGACAAAGGGTTCGTGCTCTTGAGAGCCCTCAGCACGTCGTCGGCAGTCAGCTCGCGCTTGTGGTGGTAGGCAGAATACAGGCCGGTGACCACGGCCTCTTCGATCTCGGCGCCGCTGAAGCTCTCGGATGCCTTGACCATCTCCGGCAGCTGCTTCTCGAAATTCTTGGCATCCCGTCCGTACTTCTGAAGGTGAATGCGGATGATGGATGCCCGCTCATTTTCGGTCGGAAGCCCGACGAAGAAAATTTCATCAAAGCGCCCCTTCCGCAGCAGCTCCGGGGGAAGTCCCTCGATGCGGTTGACGGTGGCCACAATGAAGCAGGGCGCCGTCTTCTCCTGCATCCAGGTGATGAACGAGCCAAACACGCGCTGCGTCGTGCCCCCATCGGTGCTGCCATTTCCGCCGACTCCGGCGAACGCTTTCTCGAGCTCGTCGAGCCACAGGACGCAGGCGCCGACTGCCTCGGCCGTTTGTATGACTGTGCGCATGTTGCGCTCGGACTCGCCGACGAGGCCTCCGAAAATGCGGCCGAGGTCCAGTTTCAGGAGGGGAATCTCCCAAATATTGCTGCAGGCCTTCGCGGAAAGTGATTTTCCGCAGCCTGGAGTGCCCGCAAGCAAGACGCCGCGCGGAACTGGGAGGCCGAACTCCCGGGCCTTGGCAGTGAATGCTTCCCGCCGGATGTTGAGCCACTCCTTGAGGTTCTCGAGGCCCCCGACGTCCGCAGCCGTCTGGGTGGCCGGATAGTACTCCAGGATTCCGGACTTCTTCACGGCGAGCGCCTTTTCCTTCAGCACCAGCTTGGAGATGGCCTGGGGGACCTGCGGGGCCTTTTTGGTTTTCTCGTTGTTGACGTACTCCACGATCGACTTCGCGAGCGCGTTTTCGGCTTCGATGGTGGTGAGGCCGAGGGCCGCTTGCACGATGCGCTCGCGTTCGTCGTCAGAGAGCTTGCCGATCTTCACCTTGGCCCCTTCGTAGAGGAGGTCGAAGACAGCTTTAATGTCCTGGTGCAGGGGAAGCTCGAACTCGATGACGGTGACATCGCGCTCCAGCTCCGGGGGGATCTTCCGAATGGGGCTCGTGATGATCAGGGTTTTCTTGCTCTGCTTGAAGTCGCGCGCGATGTCCCGCAGGTGGCGGATCACTTTCGGCTCCGAAAAGAACGGGCTGAGGTCGCGCATGACGACAATGGTGTTGGCCTCTATCTCTGCCCCTTTGATGTGGACCAAGGCCTCGATCGGGTCTTCGATTTGCGTCGATTTCTTAGGGTTGGCCGGGGAGAACATCCCTTCGGTGTGGGACCAGACCACCAGGCTGCGTTTGAGCTCCTTGGCTGTTTCGTTGATGGCGGCCTCGGCGCGGCTCTCCTCCGGCGTGACCAGGTAAAGGATCGAGTATTGTGCCTTGATGTAGGGTGCCAAGTTCATATTTGCTCTGGTTGCTTTTTAACGGAGTTTCTTGGCGATCTGCTCGAATGCGGTTTGCGCGTGATGCGCCGGGTGTCGCCGGGAAGGTCGCTGACGGATCGGTTGGGACCTTCGATGAGCTCAATGCAGTTGAACAGGCTCAGGTGCTTGGGCTTGCTTTTGGGGCGCTTCACATGGGATTCACCAGATGACGGCAAGGAATCCCGCCCTTGAGGGTGAGAGGAATTGCCGCAATCAAATCATTGGACTTATTCTGACAGGGTTCTACACTTGAATAAATGACAATGACAGTCCAACTGAAAATGATACCGGGCGCGGAGCAATCCAACGCTCTTGAGGGGACTTTGCGCCGGTGCAATGAGGCGGCGGACTGGCTTTCGGAGAGGGCGTTCCTAAACGAGACATTCACGCAATACGCCTTGCAGTGCGGCTACTATCGGGAGTTGAGGGAGAAGTTCGGAATGGGCGCTCAGGCAGCGTGTTTGGTGTGCGCAAAGGTTGGGGATGCCTACAAGCTGGATACGGAGACGCAGCGAAAGTTCAGGCCGCTGGGAAGCATGGCGTTTGACATTCGCAATCTGAAAATCCACCTGGAAAAACAAATCGTTTCCATCTGGACATTGGCGGGCCGTGAAAAGGTCCCGTTCCGCTGCGGGGATTATCAGCGCGAGCTTTTGCACAAAGGGCTGATAAAGCAGTCGGACCTTGTTCGACGGCGGGATGGAAAATGGGCTCTCATGGTGTCGGTCGTCCTGCCGGACGACGAGGAATTGAAGGCAACGGACGTGCTGGGGGTGGACATGGGGATTGCGGAGATTGCGGCGGACTCGGACGGGAACAAGCACAGTGGATCGGCTTTGAACAAAATCCGGCACCGCAATCACTCCCTGCGAAAGAAGTTGCAGCGCCAGGGCACGAAGTCCGCCAAACGGCTGCTAAAAAAGCGCCGTCGGAAAGAGGCGTTATTCGCCCGCGACTGTAATCATGTGATTTCCAAGAAGATAGTTTTGCTGGCTAAACGCACCAACCGCGCCATTGCGATTGAAGACCTCAAGGACATTGGCCGGAGGATAAGGGTTAGAAAAAGCCAGCGGTACGGGTTGAAAAGCTGGGCGTTTTTGCAACTTGGCCAATTCATCGCCTACAAGGCGCAGGGGGCGGGTGTTCCCGTCCTTTTTATTGACCCTGCCTACACGTCTCAGAGGTGCAGCCAATGCGGCCATACGGAGCGGGCCAACCGGAAAAGCCGGTCGGAATTCTCCTGCAAGAAGTGCGGCCACACGTCCCATGCGGACACAAACGGTTCACAGAACATCCGCCTGAAAGGGCTGGAGGTTTTGAGAACGGGCGCTTTCATACGCCCACACGCGGAGGCCACTACTTATGCCAACTGACATGAGGTTATCCATCTGCAATCCCGCCGTTCACGGTGGGTCTATGAA
>Ga0187861_10001799_pt1 | contig 21211 bp, 25 predicted proteins | sample June2016WEW_10_1_3_FD_132986 | JGI IMG/M metagenome (GOLD analysis project Ga0187861, IMG submission 132986) | Peatland microbial communities from SPRUCE experiment site at the Marcell Experimental Forest, Minnesota, USA - June2016WEW_10_100 | ecosystem: Environmental > Terrestrial > Soil >...
GCGGACCGGTGCGCCTCCCGCTCGATGAACTGGATGCGAAAAAGACTGAACAGCTGAAAAAGGTTCTTGCCACCATCCCTTCGAAGGGTGCGTCCAAGGTAACGCTGGCAGTGAAGAAACCCGTAAAGGCAGCGGCCCGCAGCAAGGCGAAACCAGCACCGGCACGGCGCACGCGGTGAGAAGGCCATGGTAAAGGTAGTTGTATGCGGCGCATCCGGCCGGATGGGACAGACCATCGGCCGCATGGTCAACGAGTCAAAGGATCTTGAGCTGGTCGGCGGGATCGATCTCAAGCCCAACTCGTTTTTCGGTGTCGGGATCGTGGAGACAAAAAATGCCGAGGAACTCCTGAAAAGTACAAAGGTCGATGTACTGATCGATTTCACGGTTGCCAGTGCTGCCGTTGAGAACGTGAAGATGGCAGCCCGCAATAACGTGGCGCTTGTTGTCGGCACTACCGGCTTTACACCGGAACAGCGGGGGGTGATGGAGAAGGCCATCCATGGGCATGTGCCGGCGGTCATCTCAAGCAACTTCTCGGTCGGTGTGAATATCTTCTGGCAACTGATCAGGGAATCCGCAAAGCTCCTGAAGGATTATGATATCGAGGTGATCGAGGCGCACCACCGGAACAAGAAGGATGCACCGAGCGGCACCGCAAAAACAATCCTTCAGATCATTGATGAGGAAGCCGGCGCACGGAAGAAACAGTACGGGCGCGAGGGCATGACCGAACGGCAGAACGAGATCGGCGTGCACGTGATCCGCGGCGGGGATATTGTCGGTGAACATACGGTTATGTTCTCGAAGAATTTCGAGACGATCGAACTCTCGCACCGGGCCTATGACCGGTCGGTCTTTGCAAGCGGTGCCCTCCATGCAGCCCGCTGGGTTGTCGGGAAAAAGCCCGGCATCTATGGCATGAGCGATGTGCTTGGTCTGAAGAAGTAATTTTTTCGAGTTAATTTTTTCATGGGGAATTTTTCCCCTTTCAGATCTTGACATATATCGTGGAACTTGCCGGGTCATGGTCGAAGACCCTGATACGTTCTCTCCACTTCCTGCGTTGTGATGGATTTAGACTTTAATCGTGGTCGAAGACCCTGCGGGTCTTCTCCACCCCCCACGTCCTGATGGATGGGGGTTGTACTCGAAGACCTTGATAAGTTTTATCCACTCCTTATATCGTGATGGATTTAGACTTTGATCGTGGTCGAAGACCCTGCGGGTCTTCTCCACTCCCCACGTCCTGATGGATGGGGGTCGTACTCGAAGACCTTGATAAGTTTTATCCACTCCTTATATCGTGATGGATTTAGACTTTGATCGTGGTCGAAGACCCTGCGGGTCTTCTCCACTCCCCCCATCCTGATGGATGGGGGTCGTACTCGAAGACCTTCAGCCTTCCCGATGACGCGCAACCGGATGGCCCCGTGTCATAATAGAAACCCTTTTTTTGTCGGTAAAAGATACATATACGATGGAGTGAACGAGTTGGTAGCAGTTGTTAACAACGACAAGTGTACCGGATGTGAAACCTGCGTGAGCGAGTGTCCCTCATCGGCAATTGCTCTAGAGAATGAGAAGGCAAAAGTCGACAAGGACATGTGCGTTGACTGCCAGACCTGTGTCGATGTCTGCCCATCAGAAGCTATAACCGTGGAGTGAACGAGTTGGTAGCAGTCGTTGACAACGATAAGTGTACCGGATGTGAAACCTGCGTGAGCGAATGTCCCGCATCGGCAATTGCCATGGAGAATGAGAAGGCAAAAGTCGACAAGGACATGTGCGTTGACTGCCAGACCTGTGTCGATGTCTGCCCGTCCGAAGCCATCCATATGGAATAAGCCGGTAATTACCGGATCTGTTTTTTATGGTTCAGAGGGATCCTCTATCTCACGTGATTATCTAAAACGTCCCGCAAGAATCTGGTTCTTTTTTATTTCGGTACGTGCACATGCTGTTTCACGGCCGGCCCTGCACCCTCCAGGCACTACCAGTTAAAATAATTATAAAAAACAATGTTTTTATCATCCTAAGTGAAATGGGATTTTACAACCCGCCATCATTCTGAAACGGGGAAAACGAACAAACAGGACCTGTCACCATGATCAATGTTGGAGTGCTCGGTGCTACGGGCGCGGTTGGTCAGCGATTTGTTGAACTTCTAGCGGATCATCCCTGGTTCAAACTTACAACGCTTGCCGCTTCCGAACGCAGTGCGGGAAAGCCCTATGGAAAGATCGTAAAATGGCGTCTTGATACGCCGTTCCCGGAGAATATCGGCAGGATCAAGGTCGTCCCGACATCGCCAAAAGCGATGAAGAACGTCGACCTTGTCTTCTCCGCTCTCCCGGCAGAGATTGCGACTGCGGTCGAGACCGAATTTGCTGACGCTGGTATTGCGGTCTGCAGCAATGCAAGCTCCCACCGTATGGAACCGACGTTACCGCTTATTGTACCGGAAGTCAACCCGGATCACCTGGGCCTCATCGATGTCCAGCGGGACGCCGGCCGGGACGGGTTTATCGTTACCAATCCCAACTGCTCTACTATTGTGATGGTGACCGCCCTTGCGCCCCTGAGGCAGTTTAAATTCTCCGATATCCGGGTAGCGACCATGCAGGCAATTTCCGGGGCGGGATTTGAAGGGGTTGCCGCGATGGCGATCTATGACAATGTGATTCCCTACATCGGCAAGGAAGAAGAGAAGATGGAGACGGAGACGCTCAAGATCATGGGAACCCTGAAAGGCAACAAAGTGGCAAACGCACCCTTCAAAGTCAGCGCAAGTTGCCACCGTGTGCCGGTCATCGACGGGCATACCATGGCGGTCTGGGCGGATATCAAAGAGCCCGTAGAAAAACTCAAAAAAGCATACCTCAACTACAAACCCCCGATCAAGGGTCTCCCGACACAACCGGCCGAGTCTGTCCACTTCTTTGATGAGGAGGAGCCGGACCGACCCCAGCCCCGGCTCGACCGTATGCGGGGCAAGGGAATGACGGTCTCGGTCGGGCGGCTCCGTGAGGGCATCCGGTTCGTGGCAATGGGCCACAACACAATCCGGGGCGCTGCCGGTGCGAGTGTACTGAACGCAGAACTGATCACGAAAAAGAAGTATCTCTAGAGCGGGGTGGGATCTATGCAGCAGCTGAAAGAGAACACAGTATTCGTCGGAAACAAGCCGGTCATGAACTACGTACTTGCCGTGGTCACCCAGTTTAACAATGGCGCAGACGAGGTGGCAATCAAGGCACGGGGGAAGGCGATTTCCCGTGCCGTTGATACAGCCGAGATTGCCTTGAACCGCTTCCTTGATGGAGTCACCAAAAAAGAGATCGTGACCTCAACGGAAATTATCGATACGGATTCAGGCAAGACAAATGTCTCTTCGATCGAGATTATTCTTGCCAATAACAAATAATTTTTCCTTACTTTTTTGCTCGTTTTTTCCCGAAACGGGGAAAATCCGCCCACGTAATCGTATGAAATTACCCAAAACATTTTAAGGAGACTTCACGAATTTATTATTCCATGCAAGCCCGTGCTGTCGCGCTGTTGTTTGTGATACTCATATGCATCGTGGCACCCGTTTTTGCAGCCGAAGAGGATCGGTATGGGTATCTCAAAGTATCGGATATTGATATCCAGCTCGATAACGGGACTGCGCATATACATGTCAATTATACGGTGGACGACAGTACGCGGTTCATCTTCTTTTTATTCGGAAAACAGGATCTCAAGAATAAACTGCTGAAGATCCTCAATTATGATGATGCACAGATGAAGCAAATCAATCTCTCGAGTGCGGAATTTATTGTTGATCAGGCTTCGTATTCCTATGGCGATGGTATCTACTGGTATCCGGCACATAATTTCAATGTTGTCATCCCAAATCTTACCGTCAGATCTCCCCAGGTAACCAAAAATTTCAGCATGGTACGAGAGTTCCCCGGTGGAATCGGGTATTTTGGCCCTGATGCATCACCTCTCGTGCAGGATGATAGTGCTGAACTCCCACCTGCTGATAATTCTCCCAAGTAACAATCCTTTGTCCCATAACCCAATCATGTTATTTTGCCTGTCTTTTCTCGCGTATCCTCGGTACCTGGTTCAGTATTATGAATAAAGACCATTCCGCTCTGCCGAAGTGCTCACTCTCATGGGGTTTGGTTCAGGAACGATGCGATTGAACGTGAATGGCTGATTTGATCCAGCTTCTACGGCTGATCCTGAATACCGTTTGTTGCGATTGATTTCTGTCGATATATTCTCCATATTATGATCGCTGAATCAAGGTACGACGGAATAACAAGGATCTCAGGAACCGGGTAGAAAAGAAGAGGTCACATAACCTCAATGATTTCCTGTTTCTGCTGCTCGGCAATCTTCTTGTTGACGGAATACTGGATTACCACGCCGGCAACTGCGGAAACGATGCCGCCAATCGTGGACCAGAGTATATATTTTGATACGGTATCGGCTGAAAGGGGGAAATCCTGCGCTCCCTGGAACGAGATGATATAGATACTTGCCGCATAGAGGAGGAGACCGATGGCTGTAACAAAAAACGGGAAGACAATGACCTTACCCAGGTTCTCCTTCTCGTTCTGGTATACATCGATAATGACGCCTACGGAAAGGACAAGACCGGCAAAGATGAGCCACTCGAATGCACCGTAGATGAATGACATCAGGTACGTGATGATCCCCAGGCTGCTATCCGTTGAATAATATTTCAGGATGTTGATGAAGCCAACGGTAAACCCGATTATAATCAGGAGGATAGTGGTTGTATACGTGACAAACGAGAACCTCCCGCGTGACAACGACAACCTGAGGGCATCCGTAATCCCGTGGACGAGTTCATCAAATCCGAATCCCTTGTAGAGCAGGTAACACCCAATTACGCCCACGACGACAATTGTCGCGGCACCCGGTGCACCGAGCAGGTAGGCACTGGCATACAGCAGCATGGCAAGGCCGATCGGGATAAACACCATGCGGGAGATCTTCGGGTCGTCAAATAATTTCTTCAGGATATAATATGTGCCCTCAAGATTGGGCATCTGGTTGACGATGACCCGTCTGATGCTGGAGACGGGGATCTTGGACTGGATGATCGGGATAACGTATTCGTCCTCTGCCCCATCCGTAACGAGAATACAGTTCGTTACCTTGGTCTCCTCCATCACTTTCTCAAGCGAGGTGGCAATCCGGCGGTCACCCTCGATCATGTGCAGATGGTTCCCGGCAACGACTGCGATAGCGGTCTCTTCACCTTTTGCAATCAGTTCATCATAGATCTTAACTGCTGAAAAAATCGCATTGACGTCAGAGTCCTCTGGATCAGCGAGTGCCAGTGTGTTTGCCGCCTTCAGACATGCCGCACGGCCGATGCACGGGCTTTCGATTTTTGCCTTCCAGCCTATGTCATCGTCACGGTCGACACTCAGGACCAATGTCCGTCCCTGTGTCATTATATTTATAAAAACGCCGTAAATCTATTAAATTATTGCTGACGCGTAACAAAAAGAGATAAAATAAGAATCAGATGAGTTTTGAGCGCTGGAGGAGCAGGATATCGTCGGTGGTGAGTTTTTCGCCAGCCCGGAAATTCTTGAACAGGCTTTCTGCTTCTTTCCTGACGGCTTTTTGTTCTTTTGTGACCTTGACCTTCTTGGTCTTCTTGCGGAGGCCGGAGATTACCTTGTCATAATCACGGAGTTCTTTCTGGCACGCGATGAAGAACTTGTGCTCTGCATCCGCTGCTTCCTGTGCCTCCACAAAACTCTTGTGTGCTGCATCCGCTGCTTCACGGGACTTGTCGGCTTTGCGGTAGGACTCAACCATAAGATCGTGGTGCTTTTGTGCAAGTTCGGCAACTTCGGTCACTTTCGCGTGGAGATCTGATGCCTGTTTCCGAAACTCGCGGGCTTCATTGACTTTGGTGCGCATCTCCTTGTTCTGCTCAAGTTCGGCTTCCTGCTCACGCACCTGACCCTTCATCTGCTTGATCTTCTCGATCAGCTCGCGTTCCTTGTCCGTTGTGAAGACTTCGGTCTGCTGCCGGTACTCCATGTACTCGATCTGTTTCTGGAGTTCCTTGACCCCGCGGTTCTTCTGTGTGCCGTGCTCTTTCTTGAACGATTCAATGTCTTCAAAAAGGACATTGGCCTTGTCGTTCATCTCGTTGCGCTGGGCCTTGATGTCAAGGACTTCCTGGTTGGATTTGTCCCGGAGATCTTTGTTCTTCTGCGCCTCTTCGACGAACTCGCGGGTCTGGTTGTTTAAGGTGTTGCGCTCGCGGGCGAACTTGCTGGCATTGGCATTCAGTTCATTGCGGCGGTTTTTGTGTTCTTCAGACTCGGCAAGGGTTTTTTTCCGTTTTTCCATCAGGTCATTCAACATGCGTTACCAACTCCTCATCAGATTCTCCTTTCACGGGAGGCGCACACTCTTTCGTTTGAGGTTTCCGTGATCACAAGAGCCGCATTGTTCCGGCTTTCTGATTCACCCTTATTACAACACTGCATACGGGATGCAGGATGAAAAACACCAGAAAAGATACTCAGCGCAGAATTCAGATAAGACTCCGGATCGAAGTCTTTGTTCAACACTCTGTTCATGATGTTCAACTCCCGATACCGGGGCGGGACCGTCCACAGGATCTCACCCCCATCCTCCCAGCGAAGGATTGTTCGAATGTACTATATTTTAAAGGAGCGGAGAATTATTAAGTGTTTCGCCGTTTACAGGCAGGAAACCGGCACGGATCCTGGGATGCGCGATCTGTAAGGAAATGGTTACAAAAAGGGTGTTGGTCGTTGGATTAAACCAACAGTACCTGAAATACCTGGCTGGAATTTTTGGTTTTTACAAATTTTCGGGTTTATCGATGTGCGTGGTGTGATTACTTAACCGACCCATTCGAGGACGCCGCCGCCACTTGGCTGGTCCCTGCTGCTGGTTCTCTTGGCCACGGGCATCTCAACCGCCTTGGGGTTGGAACGCTTATTCTCGATGTCCGAGATCATGGTCTTGTAGGACTGACGGGTTCCGAGGATCTGCGCGCTCTTGACGCCGGTCATGATGGCGAGCACACGGATCTTGCCTTCCATATCGCTGCGGACGCGGGCGCCCCAGATCACATCTGCATGGGGGTCGAGTTCGTACGTGAGCGAGGTTGCGACTTCCTCTGCATCCTGCAGGGTAAGGTCAGTGCCGCCCGTAATGTGGATCAGACTGCCGGTTGCACCGCGGTAGTCGATGTCGAGCATCGGGTTGCTTAAGCATTCGCGGACAACGCTCTCTGCCTTGTTCTGCTGCTTGCTTTCTCCGACAAGCATGACTGCGACGCCGCCCTTGGACATGATGGCGCGGACATCTGCATAGTCGATGTTGATGAGCGACGGCTCAGTGATCGTTTCGGAAATCCCCTTGACGGTCTCACCGATGAGCTGGTCCATGACGGAGAATGCCTGGCCGAGCGGGAGGTTCGGGACGAAGTTCTTCAACCGGTTGTTGTCGAGTACAATCACGGAGTCTGCTGCGGATGCGAGTGCCTCAAGACCCTCTTCTGCACGGATAAGGCGGGCTTTCTCGACCTGGAACGGGTAGCTGACCATTCCGACAACGATTGCACCCTGTTCCTTAGCAATCTGTGCTACAACGGGCGCTGAACCCGTACCGGTACCTCCTCCCATACCTGCTGTGATGAAGACGAGATCCGCAGATTCAAGGATCGCTTCAAGTGTGGGGCGAGCCATCTCGGCTGCACGTTTACCGACATCCGGGTAACCTCCGGCACCAAGGCCTTTGGTTAAGGACTTGCCGATAAGGACGCGCTTGTCTGCCTGGATCATGTCCAGGTGCTGCTTGTCCGTGTTGATCGCGATTGTCTCTGCACCGGAAACGCCCATGTGGTGGATACGGTTCACGGTGTTGTTTCCCGCGCCACCGCATCCGATGATGACGATTCTCGGCTGTCCGACAAAGTCATCATCTGCTGCGCTGGTACTGCCGGGCTTGTTCATCTCTTTTTCAAGTTCGGCATTTTTTATTGCGTCGTTAATAATACTTTGCATGTCTACCCTCTCAAACCTTGAATGAAACCTGGTCACTTTCCTTCAGGACACGGCTGGCGCGTTTTTCAACAAGTTCACGAACCGCCGCCCTTACCGCTTCTGATACGTTGGGGTATTCCCCCGAATCTACCATCTGCTGGAGCAGATTGATCTGCTGTTCAGGCAACCGGAGCGTGATCCTTTGCATCATTGTATCTCTCATTTCTGACATATGTCTGGCTTCTGTCGCTCATATGTCAGACAAAGAGAATCCTTGTGTCTGACTTAACCAGATGAATCAAAGTAAAACACATAGGTATAAAAACTTTCTTCTTTGTGATTGGCAACTGCTTCACAACGCATTTATGACAGATTATCCAATTATTTTAGAAAATGAGCAGGATTTATGGCTGTTGACTTTCCGGAACGGGTTGTTCATGGAGGAACCGGAAAGCGACAGCAGGAAAAAACGCACAAAAAAGTGCTGGATTTCAGCGCGAGTGTGAATCCGTATCCTCCTCAATTCATATGGGAGATGGATTCTGACCGTCTTGGATATTATCCGGACGATACGTATACTGAACTCAAGGAACGGATAGGCAGTATCTTCCATCGTCCTCCTGAGGAAATTTGCGTAGGAAATGGATCAAGTGAGCTGATACGGGTTTTCTGTTCAGTGGTTTTCCGGGATTCCTCCCGCGACAGAATGTTCTATCAGGAGTCCCCGACGTTCGGCGAATATGCGTTATCCGCCAGTCTCGCAGGAGCGGTTTGTACAGACAAGCCGTCCGACGCGGGTGTCTCTTTTCTCTGCAATCCCAATAATCCGACAGGCCATTTAACCCAAAAGGAAGATGTCCTTAAACGGCTTCATTCAGTCAAAATGTTTGGAGGGCTGCTCTTTTGCGATGAGGCATTTATTGAATTGTCTGATCCAGGTGAGAGTGTTACGGATGTACGTGACCCTAATCTTTTTGTGTTGCGTTCACTCACCAAATGTTTCTCTGTACCGGGGATCAGGTTCGGTTACGGTTTTGGCGATCCGGCGCTCATAAAAAAAATTGAGACTGCCCGGTCTCCCTGGAGCGTGAATGCCTATGCAGAGGCGTATGCCATGGAAGCGTTCCTGCATATGGATGAGCTTGCGGCATCACGATCCGCCATTAAAAAGGAACGGACCTGGCTTTTTTCAGAAATCCAGTCCCTTGGTATGCGCTGTTACCCGTCACAGGTAAATTACATTCTTGCGGATTGTGGCAGGGAGGTATCTGCTCTCTGCGAACTGCTTGCCGTGCAGGGGATCCTTGTCCGTGACTGTGCGTCGTTTGGTCTGTCGTCATGCATCCGCATCGCGGTCAGGACCCGGGAAGAGAACAGAATACTCATCGAGGCACTTACTGCATGCGTGCACTGATCATGGCTGGCGGCGCAGGAAGCCGGATCAATCTCGGAGAAAAACCGCTTATCCTTATCTGTGGGCAGCCGATGATTGCGTATATTATCGGGGCTTTTCAGAAGGCAGGATGCGAACCGGTGGTTGCAGTATCCCCACAGACCCCCATGACCCTGAACTGGTGCCGTGCCCGGGGAATTGCTTTCTGTAAAGCAGAGGGGAAAGGTTTTGTGGAAGATATGGTGCATGCAATTCGTTTTCTTGAGGAAGAAAATCCAATTTTCATCTCTGTTTCTGATATCCCGTGTATTACCGCCGGGATTGTCAGATCCATTTCTGAGTTCTACGATACTGATGGAAAAGATGCCCTGTCCACATGGGTCCCGGCAAGCACGGTAAAAACCTGCCGCGGAGGCATGCCATACCGCGAACGGATTAATGGCATCGAGGCATGTCCTGCCGGTATAAACATCCTCCGCGGTGATCGTATTGACGAGGTCCAGGATGAACAGGCCCTTCTCCTGAATGAACCCCGCCTCGCCATTAATGTAAATACCCGGGCAGACCTTGCGGAAGCGGAATCGTTATTGCGGCTCGAAAGTACGGCATAAATCCCGATTCAGGATAGCACGCAACCTTGGTTCTTCTCAATTTACGGCAATCAACTCAAAATACGGATAATCCTGCCATATTTTTCAGGAATGCATATTAAGGATTATCACCCAAGATCCATACAGTATGGTGGAGTCACAGGAAATCGAGCTGCAGGGTCATATCATTGATTCCGGCATCATGACGCAGCTCTTCGACAGGATTATGGATATGGGCGGCAACTTTGAGATCCTTGCCTTTGACATAGGCAAGGAAAAGACCGACCCGAGTTATGCCCGTCTCCGCATCGCTGCATCCAGTAAGGATAATCTGCGATCCATATTGTCAGAACTTCACCGTCTCGGCGCCCGCCCGGTTGAAGTGAAAGACGTCCATCTCGTGGCTTCAGAATCCGATCGTGTCGTACCTAAGGGATTCTATACGACAAGCAACCACCCGACCAACGTGAAATACGGCGGCGAATGGATTCCCGTTGAACCCATTGAGATGGATTTTCTCATTGTCGTGGATTCAAAAAAGAAGCGTGCAGTATCCGTGGCGCTGGGAAAAATCCGGAAAGGGGATCTCGTGGTTGTCGGGGAGCAGGGTGTGAGCGTGCAATATCCCGAACGCCCCCGGGAGCAGAGTGCCTTTGAATTCATGCACGGGACGGTCTCCTCTGAACGCCCCAGCGAAACCCTTATCGCAAAGATTGCAAAAGAGATCCTCGATATCCGGAAAAAAGGAGGCAGGATTGCAATCGTAGGGGGCCCTGCAATAATTCATACGGGCGCTGACAAAGCACTGGCCGGTATGATCCATGACGGGTACATCAATGTCCTTTTTGCAGGTAATGCCCTTGCAACCCATGATATTGAATACAACCTCTACGGGACATCGCTTGGCATGGATATCTCAACCGGTAACCCCGTTATGGGTGGACATAAGCATCATCTCTATGCAATCAGCGAGATTATGCGTGCCGGATCAATAAAAAAGGCGGTAGACAGCGGCGTGATCAAGAGTGGGATCATGTACGAATGCGTGAAGAAGAATGTCCCGTTTGTCCTGGCAGGTTCCATCCGGGATGACGGACCGCTTCCTGATGTAATCACCGATGTCATGGATGCTCAGGACGCGATGCGAAAGCATATCGACGGGTGCAGCATGGTTCTGATGATTGCAACACTCCTTCACTCCATTGCTGTCGGGAACTGCCTGCCCTCCAATGTCAAGACGGTCTGTGTGGATATCAACCCCGCCCATTTAACGAAACTGATGGACCGGGGAACTACTCAAGCGATCGGTATTGTTTCCGATGCCGGAACATTCCTTCCCCTGCTTGCACGGCAGCTCGAAATCCAGAGCGGCCATGCGAAAAAATAAGTTCTCGGTTATTATCTCGTCAGCGGCATGCAGTAGGGTTTTTCCCGGGCAAGAACATATTCCCATTCTCCCTTGCAACTGCATTCTGTTTCCAGCAACGCCCCGATAAGATCGCGATCGCCATTGAGTGAATAATCGCGAATACCCTTGACGATCTCGTAGTCACAACTCCCGCAGTTATGCGGTCCCCGTTTCTGGCCGCCACCCAGCGGGTCGCACATAATATGGACCCGTGCATTTTTCAGGAGGGTGAGGATACTCCAGAGATACGGGGGACGGTATGCACCCCGCTTCCAGTAGTACTCCAGCTCAGTGTTCCGCTGGACCGTGCACGGGTTCATAGAGATCAACTCAGCATAAGGGGCCACATCCTGCAGGGAAGCCTTCATATCTGCAACTGCTTCACCTTCCGTCAGGAAAAGTGGCTTGAAAAGAAGGTATGCCTTCACCCCGGCTCCTGCCGCGTGCGCCGTTCGTGTAGCATTCCGGAAATCCACAAAGCTGAACCCCTTGTTTATGCATTTTTCCCGGATTGCATCATTGCTCGTCTCAAGACCGATTGCACAGTAAAGGGGTGTTTTCCAGCTCCCGTCATCAATACCTTCGATGAATGTTCTGAATATGTCTTCCTGCACGAACTCCGGGCGGGTTTCCGCAATCACCATCTTACCCCGGAATGCGGCTGCCACATCGGAAAGAAACGCCCGTGGCACTTCGTCCGGGTCAAAAAAACTCCCGGAGGTAAATATTTTTACCATGCGGTATTCATCGGGTTTGTATTCCTGCTGTACCCAGGCAAGCTGGGCCCTGAGATGGGCAAGAAGTGCAACGCAGCTTTGTTCACCATAGCGCTCGTGCCGGTAACTGCACATCCGGCATTTTGACCAGGTACAGCCGGCACTTTTGAAAATGACGGTTAAGCAGTCCAGCAATTCGTTGCCATAACGCTCTTTTCCCCGCCAGTTTGCAAGCGGTTTTTCAGGTATTTCAGAAATCATTAACATCCTATTAGTTGATCTGATATAGATGAAAAAGATCGTCCTGCTGCTGATAGGACTTCTCTTTCTGTCGGGTTGGGTATCGGCCTACCAGGTCAATATTGACGCACCTGATTCACTTGCGGTCGGCAAACCTCTGGTTGTGACCGGCACAACAACATTTGGTGTCGGGACTCCCATCGATGTTGTATTGTATTACCAACTGACAACAACGACTGAAATCAAACGGAAGATCGTATACGTCCAATCAGACAAGTCATTCAAGGCAGTCTTTGATACGACAGGCCTGAAGCCCGGGACGTACAAAGTTGAGGTTCCTGCAAACGGCCTTGGCGATTCGATCTCGATGAAACTTGTTACCTTGTTTGACCGGACTGAAGAAATTTCCCTCTCATCACCGCTCAACCAGGGTTTTACCGGCAAGATCTATGTGTCAGGGCAGATCAAAGGTGATGAAAATTCCGGTGTCCAGATCGAAGTAATCGATCCAGACGGTCTTGTTGTCTTCGGACCTCAGTATGTAAATATTGACAATGCTGCACATTTTGCCGCTGTAGTACCGATCACCGATCCAGGGGACTATGAGGTCAGTTTTACCGATGTAAAAGGATACATCGGTTCACGGACCATTTCATCGCAGGGCCAGGCTACGGTCGCCTCGACGGTTACGCCATCAGAAACCTTGACAACAAACCCGGCCGTGATCTCCGCCCATACACAGTCGTCCCGGGATACGCCGGCATATTTTATTGTAAAAACCGGCACAGGACCGGTCACCCTGTATACTTCGAAATCCCTTGACTGGGTGATCGAATACATTGACGATAAGGGAGCTCTTCACATGGATAATGACCAGGGTGCGATGAACGCGGAGAGAGCAGAATTCCAGGGAAATGGAAAAATTGTGTACGTCAAAGTCTATCCCTATAAGTATTCGGTGGCCAGTGACGTGTTTCTTTACGGTGAGAATGTCAACTCGATTGTTGTAAGCCAAACTGTGCCAGCCCCCTTTGCAGCAACCGAATCACAGACAGCGACAACGCAAGAGTCACCGGTTGTTCCGGTTATAGGCATTGTGGCAGTGGGAATGGCCCTTGTACTGGCCCATAAAAAAATGGATTGATCTTGTATTCATTTATCGAACAGTACCTTATTTTTAGATTATATTCCGGTGCAATCCGATAAAAGAAGCCTTTTTTATATCCCAAAACCAACATATGGAGCACTGCCGGGGTAGTCTAGTCCGGGAAGGCGGTAGCCTTGAAAGCTACTGGTGCCCTGCACCTCAAGAGTTCAAATCTCTTCCCCGGCGTAATCTCTGTTTTTGTTTCTGTTTTTAATGGAGTGGGAAAACGATTGGAAAAAATGCGATCCGCTTTCTGGATATCCAAAAATTTTGCAACCTCCGCGGTCTTGATAAGCACGGCGATATCTGTATCATTGTTTTTATGTGGTTGAAACACCCACATTAACTGTCAGATACCAGAGAGGATTATCGATGTGTGTTGCAGTCCCTGCAGAAGTCATTGAAATAAGAGAGGGAAATATCGGTCTCGTGGATTATGGCGAACTCAGACAGGAGGTCAGGCTCGACCTCGTAGATGTGAAGGTCGGTGAGTTTGTTCTCGTCCATGTCGGGTTTGCCATCCAGCGCCTCTCCCGTGAAGAGGGCCTTGAGACCCGCGAGATTTTCAAGCAGGTCTATGCGGCGCTGGAGAACTGATGCACGAGTATTCCATCGCGTATGACCTGTATGCTACCGCACGTACGGCAGCGCATGAACACAAGGCGACGAAAGTAAAAAAGATCAGCGTCGAAGTGGGGAGGATGGCGATGGTAAACCCGGAGCAGGTCGTGTTCCTCTTCGACACAATCAAGGAAGATGATCCCCTTTTCCGGCAGGCAGTGCTGGAATGTCATGAAGTCTCTCCCCAGACAACATGCCCGTGTGGATATGCCGGCGATGAGATCTATATATGCCCGAAGTGCGGGGCATTGCCGGAACTGGTGAGAGGCAGGGAAATTGTCGTAACTAATGTCGAGATTGAGGTGGAAGACTGACATGAAAGTCAACATGATGCACGGTGCCGGAGGCGAAGTGATGGGCGAATTGCTCCAGACACTGACGAAATTCCGGCACAATAACGCCGGAGGGATCGGGCTTGAGGCAATGGATGACGGTGCGGTCATCCCTTTCTGTGGCGAAAACCTTGTGTTTACCACGGATTCGCACGTTGTCCGCCCGATCTTCTTCCCGGGCGGGGACATCGGCCGGATCTCGGTGTGCGGCACGGTGAATGATCTCGCCATGATGGGGGGTCGCCCAATCGCCCTTTCCTGCGGGATGATCATCGAAGAGGGATTCGAGATCGATGACCTTGCTAAAATCGTCTCATCCATGGACGAGGCGCTTGGCGAGTCAGGGGCAAACCTTGTCACAGGTGATACCAAGGTCATGGAACGGGGTGCTCTCGACGGTATTGCCATCAACACCGCTGGTATCGGCATTGCAAAGAAAGTGGTCCGTGACAACGGGCTTGTTCCCGGCGATGTGATCATTGTTTCGGGAACACTGGGTGATCACGGACTTGCGATCATGGCCCACCGGGAAGGTTTCGATCTTGGGGAACAGATCCTTTCGGATGTCGCCCCGCTCTCGCGGATGATGGAAAAGGTCCTTGACGCCGGCACCATCCATGCTATGAAAGACCCGACCCGCGGCGGGTTTGCAAGCGCAATCAATGAGATGGCAAAAAAGAGTGGCGTCTGTGTGCGTATCCGGGAAGAGAATATTCCCATCCGGAAAAGTGTAAAAAGCGCTGCTGCAATGCTCGGCATCGACCCTCTCGAGGTGGCAAACGAGGGGAAAGTCGTCATGGGAGTCCCGGCATCAGATGCTGAAGAGATCCTTGAAGCCCTCCAGTCCCATAAGTATGGCAAGGATGCGACAATCGTCGGCACTGTTACAAAAGGAGCTCATGTGATCATGGAGACAACAATTGGTGGAGAACGTTTCATTGAACCCCCGATGGGAGACCCGGTTCCCCGCGTGTGCTGATCCCCCTATGAATCAGGAATAGTACTTTTTTTAGTTGCGGATAAAAAAACAAAAAATTCAGGATGGAGATCCTGATTGTATGGGATCATTTGCCCCGGGATCGGCAAGAGAATGGAAATGTTCCCATGAGAGACGTATAACAAACCGTGCTCCTTTGTCAAAGGTTCCCGTTTCCTTAATGGTGAGATTCATTATTGCCAGTATTTTGCGTGAATGGAAAAGGCCAAAGCCCGTATTCTTATAATTTTCCTGCCGGAAAATCTGCTCACTCTCCTTATCTGGGATTCCCAATCCGTCATCTTCGAAAACAATATCGAGACTATCGGCTTTTTCAATGGTCCTTATAGAGAGTTCCGTGATATGCTCCCGATAGCAGATGGAATTTTTATCAGGTTAGAGAAAACTTTCACGAGCAGAGGGTCGGCTTAGATTTCAAAGGGAGGGATAATTGTAAAATGAGTGAAAATGAGATTATTCTGCTTTTTCTGCAATAAATCCCATCAATAGGTCAAGCGCTGCCATCTCCCGTTTACCCCCGCATTTCCGGACAATCCCGGCATGGTAATTGATCAACTCTTTTAATTTCGGGTCACGTTTCCTCATATACCGTGTGGCATGAACGGTGGCATCAACAATACTGCTGAATCCACGGTTGACCGGATGGATGACTACCTCTTCAATAAGTTCTTTCCGGAGCGTGAGCGTGACGATGACAGTTTCCGTTGTTGTACGGTCGATGGTGGCAGTAAATGCAGCCCAGGCGTCCGCACCGGCCAGACGCTGTACGGTCACACTGCCGACGGGCTCTTCGATGAACATCTCCTTTGGCAGATCCTCAAAGGCCGTCTTCACGTACATGATCGGGTCATGGATGAAGTTTGCAACGAGCCATCCGTCTTTCCGGATATTTTCTACGGTATGGCTTCCGGAAAAAAGGACCATAGTGGCTTTTCCTTCCCGAAGATGGATTCCCATCGGTGCCGCGTTGAATGATGTGGTCGCAATCACTTCGTTGATCCCGCCTTTCAGAAGTCCCATGACCATCCTTCCCCGAGCGCGATAAAGATCGAAGCAATGACGATGTCCGCTATTGATCCGGGATTTATGTTCCGTCCGATACATTCGGCATCGAGATCCTCGATAGATCTCCTGCCATCAAGGACGTCCTGGGCAGCCATCATTGTTTCCTGTGCAACCGCCTGCCCATGCTTTTTTATGATGAATGTGTCTGGTTCTGTTGCAAGAAGCGTCAGGAACATCCGGACAATGGATTCTCGGCCCGGTCCGATCTCTTTGAGGAGATCGGCCCCTCTCCGGGTCAGAGAGAAACCGGTCACCCATTCGCGGGCAACCATGTCATTTGCTGCGGAGTGCTGCATAACGTCCAGCAGGGTCATATCGCGCTCGCGGATGAGGGTTAAAGCATGCGGGTCATTGACATCGATCTCGTCCGTTGCATTGATACTCACGGACGTCATAGCGAATGCCTTGTAAAACGCGACGGCATCTGACACATCTGTCTTTGCGATCGCAGCCATTGCACCGGAAATATCCTTTCCGTACACCAGCGGGACGAGCAGGATAAATGCACCGAAGTGCGTATTTCCCCCTTTATGGCAGTTGGTGTCGCGGACCGCGTGCTTGATGATCTCCCCGATCCGTCCTTTACCCTGATCCGCCTCTTCAAGTGCGGAGCGGGCAAAGATGGTGGAAGCAAGGAAATGTTCCAGCCGCGTCTCGGGATAGTCATGGCAACGGTCCACGTTTCCCGGCTTGGGGAAGGCGCAGACTTCCAGCATCATGGCGAGTTGCGCCCGTTCAACTGCGTTTATCCGTAGACACGTCATGGAATACACGGCCCATTATTGTATCAGAGAGGTCGCGTTTCAGACGCATATATTCTTTGTTTGATAGCCCCACCTGCTTGAGGGTCATGTTCCGGAACATGCAGGGTGAGGATGTCTTGCAGCACCAGGCGAGGCTGCCAAAACAGGTCTGCTTCCCGTCATCAAGGGGGGTCCCTTTCACCCCCTCCATTTTCATCCGGATGTAATCCTCGCGGGGCAGGTTGATCCGCGCCAGGGTCGGAATGAGCGGGCATTCCTTTACCGGCATGCAACAGAACGTAAGCGAACGGATGTCGCCCCCGCGGCAGAGCTGCTTGGGGGCGTTGTACCATCCATCCTCGTCGGCATACCGTGTTATCGCCGCATCGAGCCCTGCAAGCGTCCGGGAATCAGACTGTCGTGCGAGCGAGATGATGTCGGCCCCGTGGGAGAGCATGTCTTTCATGCGCTCAAAAGTATTGATCGAATTGTTAGCTATCAACATCAGCGGGCAGCTGTTCCGGATCTGCCGGAGTTTTGCGGTGCCAAAGTCCATGAGATCCACATGAAGGATGTCGGCACCCGCCCCCCAGAGTTTTTTTGCCAGTGCCCTGTCGTCATTTGCCACCCCGGCCCGTATCTTTACCGAGACAGTAACACCTTCATTTTTCAGTTCCCTGACAACGGTAAGGAGTTTCTCCGTATTTTTCAGGTAGTATTCACCGCAACCCGCGGCTATCATTTCCGGCTGGCGGCAATGGGCATCAATCTCGTAGACAATGGCACTTCCAAGTGCCTGTGCAATGACACGGAACGCTTCCGGCGAACTCCCGCGGAGATTGACTCCGAGTACGACGTCGCTCTTCTCCATCTTTGCGTTCTGGGCCTGCAGCTCGGTTACCGGGTCATCACAGATGAATTCCCTGCGGTCACCGGAAGATGCAACAGATTGGGCGGCGTCCATAGTCGGCCGGTCAATAGAATAGCCCCCGATGAACGCAAGGCCGATGTGTTCCGCCCGCTCCAGCACATAGTCCGCATCGACAATACCGGCCATCGATGCGATCGCCACTGGTGTCCTGACAACGCGGTCGTTGATGAGCAGCCCGAAGCGATCAAATGCATCCATCATAGATTCATATTCATTGACAATGCACAAACAAATTCCTTTGGGTTCGTTCCGGCTCATGTACACGATTAAATCATCTGGTGAGCCCTGCGAACCACAAGATTATATTAAAGACTGGCATGTGCCGTGACGGGAGAAAGACCAAAATGCGAAGCGTATGGTCTTCGAATGGAGGATGTCAGAACACTCAAAGTTTCTCAAGGAGATACCCATCCTTTGAACGCGAGAGGGCGATACCCTCCCGGGCGTCATCGATGGTAATCCCCTTGTTCGCCCGGAAATGCTCCACAACCGTTGCCCACGGGATGAGAAATGCCATGCTTGCCTTTCCCGGACCCTGCCGGAATTCTACTGCAAGAAATCCGATCCGTCCGGTCTTTGCGAGAAAATCCGATATCGCATCAACCTGGTGTAATTTGTTTTTATCTGCATGGAAATGTTGTGAAAAATAAATCTTTTTATCGATAATCGATTTACATTCGATCGAAAGGTAGTACGAGGGATTGAGCGAATCTACGAGTACGTCAACATACTGGCTCGTGAATTTATATTGCTTGAGCCGGTAGGCAAACCCCTGTATATGGTGGGTTTTAAAATAACGGTTTAAGCAGTGAACAATCTCCCGCTCAAAATCACTCATCTTTTACTGATGTGATGCTATCGGAAAAAAACCATTTGGTAAGAATTTTTAACCTGCCCAGTAATACTATTTGTTATATGAGTAAGAAGGGAATGTTACTCGTAGGGCACGGGAGCACGATGCCCTACAATCAGCAACTCGTAGAGAAGACTGCGGCCCTCATCCAGGCACACAATACAGGTTTTATTGTCAAATGCGGTTTTATGAATATGAATAAGCCAACGATCAAGGAATCGATGAACGCGTTCCGGCATGAACCGATCGACGCACTCGTTGTTGTTCCCCTGTTCCTTGCAAAAGGTGTCCATATCGAAAAAGACATTCCCGGAGAGATCGGGCTGACGGAAGGCACAAAGAAAGGGAACTTCGTGCTCAACGGTAAGACGATACCGCTGGTGTATGCAGAACCAATCGGCAGCGATCCCCTGCTTGCTGATCTCATGGTCAAGAACGCGACAAAGGCGCTCTCCACGCTCTGACTTTTTTATGCATATCCTGGTGCTGGATACAATCCATGGGGGGAAAATGATCAGTGAAGCGTTTTTATCCCGTGGTGACCAGGTAGATCTCGTTGACGTGTACAGAGGAGAAAGCGCAGTCGATGTCAACACTGCCCTTTCTCGCAAATATGATCTGATCGTCGCGCCTGTGCATCTCGATCCCGATCACCCGCTCCTGGAACATGCGCGGGCTCCGGTAATCACCCACCATGAGGCGGTACGGCAGCTGCTCGGAGAGGATCTTCCTGATCCCATGGTGGAAATCACGGGTTTTCGGGGCAAGACGACCACTGCGCATGCGCTTGCCTCGCTTATGCCAGGCAAAGGGATTCTTCATACATCTATGGGCACATTCCGTTTCCCGGAAAAGAACTGGATCTCGCGGTCCAGCATCACGCCCGGCTCCGTGCTCGCAGCAGTGAGACGTGCGCGGGAGATCCACGGCTGGCTGATCGTTGAGGAATCCCTTGGGGTCACAGGAGCCGGAACGCTCGCCATAATCACTTCTGATGAGGATTATTTCTTTGCAGCCGGAAAGAAGTGTGCCATCAAAGCCAAGGTCAGTTCGGCAATGCACTGCCGGCACCTGCTCCTTGCAGATCATATCCAGGCTGATTACCAGGACGGAATCGTGCATATCGAAGATGTTGCATCCTGCAAAGGCACGGAGTGTACTATGAACCTTGATGGCAAATCCTTCAGGATCACCAACCCACTCCTTGCTCTGCCGGCATATCATGACTCCCTGATGCTTGCGGCAACCGCTGCCGTAATGCTGGGGATTGACCCGTCTACCCTTGCATCGTTTGCTGCACTCACCGGCCGGATGTCGGTGAGTTACAAGGAAGATGTGCTTGTGGTTGACAATGCGAACAGCGGCACGAACTTTATTACAACCATTGACGCTGCGAGATATGCGCGAAGCACGTCGGGGCACCAGGATATTACTCTTGTCATCGGCCAGCAGGAAGGTGATGGAGCGGTCTGTGAAGGGTTCGCGCATGACCAGATTCTTGCAGCGGTCGAGACCATCCATCCTGTTCATCTGATCTGGGTTGGCAGGTTTCCCGATCCCGGCACGGAAGAATACAGGAGCCTTGGACCGCGGGTAACCGCCCATGTACCCACTCTTGAAGCAGGATATGCCATTGCCAAGCAGAAGACGGAACGGGGATCGATTGTCCTTGCCGTTAAAATATGGAGATAAATGATCAGTATGAAATACATGCATCCCCGCCCGAGTTCGATTGTCGCTTCCCTGTATACCGCACGCGATCTTAATGTCGATGTCGCAATCCTGCATGGCCCTTCTGGCTGCTCGTTCAAGCATGCCCGGCTGCTGGAAGAAGACGGGATGCGTGTCCTCACCACATCTCTTGCCGACAACGAGTTCATTTTCGGGGGCCAGAAACCCCTCGAAGACGTGTTGCGGTATGCCGAGGACCACTTCCACCCCCACCGCATGGCAGTCGTAGGCACGTGTGTTGCGATGATCATTGGTGAAGATCTCCAGTCCGCAATTGCAGGATCAGGAGTAACAACGCCGACGATAGCGGTGGACATTCACGCGGGTTACGTGGAGAATATTGCCGGTGTGATCTCAACGCTCGAAGCTGCGGAA
>Ga0187861_10001800_pt1 | contig 21211 bp, 16 predicted proteins | sample June2016WEW_10_1_3_FD_132986 | JGI IMG/M metagenome (GOLD analysis project Ga0187861, IMG submission 132986) | Peatland microbial communities from SPRUCE experiment site at the Marcell Experimental Forest, Minnesota, USA - June2016WEW_10_100 | ecosystem: Environmental > Terrestrial > Soil >...
CTCGTCATACGCTGTGGTGTATTGCATCGCCACTTCGAGTTCGAGCTTGTTTTCTGCATCCTTTTTGGAAATATCGATCGGGAGCGGGTGAAGGCATTCCGCGCCTTCATTGAGGTACTTGACAAACTCGGTAAGTCCCCCGGCATAGCAGTAAGTTGCCGTGTCACCGGAGCGCTCATCGGTGATGATGATCGTGAGCCCCGCGTTCAGGAACGCGAGTTCCCGCAGGCGGTGGGCCAGAATATCGTAATCGAAGGTGGTGGTCTCGAAGATGGTGGCATCCGGGACGAAGTGGATCCGGGTGCCGGTCATCTTTGCACCGAACTGTGCGAGGAAGACGCGCCGGTTTTCCTGCTCCGAGGCGACAGGATCGATTGCCGGTGCCTTGGTGAGGTCCTGCTGGCCGGCTGTGTGCGTGGCCACCGGGACTGCCGTGCGGTTGAACGGCGCTGGTTCCCCGTACCACTGCTGGTACCGCGCGATCATTTCGCTCAGGGTCTCCTCCCGCGTCGAGAGTGGGGAGGTCATTTTTCCCTGACTAAACCGCATCTCGTAGATATTGCCGTCACGGTACACGTGTGCGGAGAGCCAGTTGGAGAGGGCATTGACGACCGAGACACCGACACCATGGAGACCGCCCGAGACCTGGTAGGTCTCCTTGTCGAATTTCCCGCCGGCGTGCAGGACCGTGAGGACGACCTCGAGGGCGCTCTTGCCGTTCTTCTCCATCCGGTCGACCGGGATACCCCGGCCGTTATCCTCAACCATGAGGGAGCCGTCCCGGTTGATGACCACCGTAATACGGCTGCAGTACCCGGCAAGGGCTTCATCTATCGAATTGTCCACGACTTCGTAAACGAGGTGGTGCAGGCCGCGGGTGTCGGTACTGCCGATATACATCGCCGGACGCTCGCGGACCGGGGTGAGTCCTTCGAGAACCGTGATGTGTGATGCATCGTACGTGTCAGTCAAGAAAAACCTCCTTTAAAAAAATAATAAAATTACGCAGAATTTTCACATAGAATGTTGGTGTCTTGACCATATAAGCATGATGCTCGATTTCAGGCGTAAAATGTGCGGGAATGTTTTACGTGAAAAAACGTGTTTTTCTGATGATTATCCATTAAATATAATTTAATTGTTTTAAGGGGAGGAAACATTCCCAAGAACTCAGAACCGGGTGTTGAACAGGGTAGCGTCTTTTTTTTATATGATATTCTCCAGCGATTGAATATCAGTTCCAAAGAAGTATGAGATGTGCCCGGCTCACTTGAACTCACCCACACCGGCATCTTTGAGACCAAGTTCCTGGTCGATTGCCACGACCAGTCGTTTCAGGGTAAAAAGCACTTCCCGGGCATCCTCTTTGTCCATGGAGCCCGGCTGGTGCCAGATCACTTTCTTCCGCAGCAGGGTCGTGAGTTCTTCGACTTCCGTTCCCCGGAATTTCTCCGGCAATACCAGTCCTTCGACGTGATCGCCCGTACCATGCCAGGGCTGTTCCGGTGGCAGGGCAAAATGCATGGCGATCAGCGTGATGCTGGTTACAAACCCATGGCTGAACGGGTGTTCCCTGGGGAGATGATGGTAGCGGGATTAAACAAAGGTACTGTTGCCGGATCACCCGCATTTTTTAAAACAAACGGACTGCGGTCAGCCAGACCGTCACCGGGACAACAATGACGAATACTAGGGAAATGGAAAGGAATGCAATCTCGCCCCTGCGAAGAGGTTTTTTGCTGACGAAAAGGAAGCTGTTCCGGCCATAGCCCCGGCAGAGCATGCTGGTATACACCCTCTCTCCCTGCTCGTAAGCCCGGATGAACATGGATCCGATCGTGTATCCCAGTTGTCGCATGCGGTATTTCCAGGGTAAAGAGGTATCAAAAGCACTAAAGCATCGGGTCGCCAGGGACTCATTTACCTTCCGGAAGATGTAGCCGAACACAAACAGGTACCGGATCATCATGCCAAGCACCAGCGCAAAATCTGCGGGAAGCCCGAGCCGGGTACCTCCTTCGAGCATATCCTGGAGTTTCGTAGTCGACGAGAGCAGGATGATGAATGAGATTGATATGATGAATTTTACGAGGAGGATGAAGGCAAACGTCACGGATTCAGAGTAGATGGCAATCCCGAGGGGGAGCGTCAGGATCGCGTGGTAATCAGTGTAATACTTGTTCTTGAGAAAGATCTGGAAGAATATCACAATCCCCCAGAGGGGGACAATCTCGATGAGGCGCTGGAGGTAGATAACCGGAGACAGTTTGGTGAGTGCCCACAGGATAATGAAAAATGCAAAGAAAATACCTCCGACCGTGTACACCATCGTAGAATAAGGGACGGATACGATGGCGATGATCACGGCAAATGCAAGGATAATCTTAACCCGGGCATCCAGCCGGTGGATGTAACTATCCTTGTATGCATGCTTCTCGATCTGGAAGAGCTCTTCTATCATGATCGGCCTTTGAATGCCTCAAGGAATGCCGTCTCTGCCTCTTCGAACGTGAAGGCCATCTCCACGGGTATTCCCTTCTCCTGGAGTGACTGGATCAGTTTAGGGTAAAGCGGGACATCAAGCCGGACGGACCTGAGCAGCTCGGTCTGGACGAACACTTCCGCCACGCTTCCCTGTGCCACAATTCTGCCCTTATCCATGACGTAAATATAATCAGCGATCTCAGGAATAAGGCTGACATCGTGTGTGGAGAAGATCACGGTCATCCCGGACTTCTTCTTCAGGTCGTTGATGAAGCCGAGGAGATCGTGCACACCTTTAGGATCGAGACCGGCAGTAGGTTCATCGAGCACGAGTACTTCGGGCTCCATCGCGATAGCACCGGCAATGGCGACCCGCTTCTTCTCCCCGCCGCTCAGGTGGTGGGGGACCCGGTCGGCAATATGCTCAATACCGGTGATCCGCAATGCTTCTTCCACCCGGTGATGGATGGTTTCTTCATCCAGTCCAAGGTTCGTGGGGCCGAATGCAACATCCAGTGCAACCGTGGGTGCAAAGATCTGGTCATCAGGATTCTGGAAGACGATGCCGACAAACTTACGCACCTCACGGATGTTTGCCTTGGTTATCGGCTCTCCCCGGATATGGACGGTCCCTGCCGTGGGTTTGAAGATGCCGTTGAAATGCTTAAAGAGGGTACTCTTCCCGGCACCGTTGGATCCCATGACCGCTATCCGCGAATTCCTCGGGGCAATGAAGTTGATCCCTTCCAGCGCCTTCACGCTGCCGGGATACGAATAACAGAGGTTTCGTGTCTCAATGAGGTGCATGTCCGTATCCTTTTTGATGAAAAAAATTAAAGTCCTGTTGGTTTGTGTTTTTTATAAAGCCTGTTTCTTCGATCCGTCTGCTTTCTGTTTTTTAAGCAGATAAGCAAGGCCGATACCGATCATGAACGTCAGGATCGTCCCGATGACCATTGCAATGATTCCACCCAGCGGCCCCCAATTTTCGCCGAGGGTATAGTCCTGCATTGGCGACGAGTAGGAGAAGTGTCCCGGTGCCTCGACCTTCACATCCTCGCCCGTGGCCGGGGCGGTGAGGCTTTTCTGCCCGCTTACGATCAGGGCCGTGCTGTCAAGCCCGTCGGGGTCGCTGGACGCGAAGAATACCGCAATAATCGCAATGGCAAGGGCAATAAGAACTCCGGCGACCAGGAATTTTTTGTTCTTCTCATCCATCAGGAAGTCCCTCCTTTGGAACCGTTCACTTTTACTTTATCGTCCATCAGATCCGGCCGGACATTCAGGATTAATTTGAGAGCAAGTACCGTGATAACTGCCTCGATGATACCTATGAGGGCATGGTAGAGACCCATTGCGATCAATCCTTCCCGGAGCGGGAATGTTCCGGCAAAATACATCTCAACTGCGCACGCCTCGGCCGGTATAAAACACGCGAGCCATGCTGCGGGAAATGCCGAGAGGCTGAGGTTCTTTGTGATGGGCATCAGGCCGTGGAATGTGTAGTATCCGACAAACCCCCCGATGACACCCATGTTGATGATGTTGGCACCCATGGTCGTAATCCCGCCGTCGCCGAACAATACGCCCTGCACGATCAGCACCAGGGTGAGGATAAAGACCGCGGCGAACGGCGACCCGAGCACGATTGCCACGAGTGCGCCACCCACAAGATGCCCGCTCGTCCCCATTGAGACGGGAAGGTTGAAGGACATAAGTGCAAAGACAGCCGCAGCAAGAACCGCAACCATGGGGATTCTCTCTTCAGTCATCTCATTTTTAGCCCAGCGTAGGGCGAGAGCTACGAATATGAGTGTTATGATCCAGTAGAATGCGCCCTGCCAGATCGGCATGAATGCGTCAGGAATGTGCATGCTGTCACCGAGTAATACCAATTTAATTTTTAGTAGCACTTGTATAGTTAATAATGTTACTATTTAATTATTTGGTTTGATTATTTTTAAAAAAACGGTGAAAAATGTATATAATTTTTTATAAAAGGTAAAACCGAGTTCGCAGGTCTCTCTCTACGACGCAGAAAGCGGACGCCCGTCAACAATCCCGCTCGTCAAGGGATGATACAGAAAAAGAGAAAAAGTGCTGGATATTTACTGCTGGTTGCCCAGGGCGCCTTTGATCATATCGGCAGTGCCCGCGGGAAGATTGAGGCCCGCGATGACATTCGGGAGGACGCTCAGCATCGTCTTCTGGCCTTCCGGTGTACCGGCAAAATTCTGCAGCAGTGCAATACCTTCAGGAGATGCGAGGAATTTCTTGACCGCGTCCTGTCCTTCGGGGGACGAGATATAGCCTGCAACCGCCCCCCCCATTCCACTTAAGTTTCCGAAATTCATTTCTCTGTCACTTCACGTATTATTTTGCTTGTACACTTTATGCTGTCTCACTCTTATAAGAATTGGGGATTCAGCCCTCGTTTTTCTCCACCATTGCCTCCCTTTCATTCAACCTGCGCAGGAATTGGATGTTCATTCTGTAATAATGCCGGCCAAAATGGTAATCCGATCGCATTATCCGGTTGCATACCCGGATCGAAGCGCTCTTTACCTTCAACCAATAATCAATCCATTCAGAAGGTTGTAATGGCCGGGGATGATGATGACACGCCATGAAGGAGAGAAAAGGCCGGAACAGGACATCCTGTATCATGCCATACCCGAACAGGACCTGTATGCTGCCCTTGCCTCAACCGCACAGGGGCTCACCTCGCAGCAGGTACTGGCACAACGGGAACGCTACGGAGCAAATGATATCTCTCACCTCCGGAAACGACCGGCGATCCTGCAGTTCCTCGACCATCTGAAAAACCCCCTTGTCATCATCCTGCTTCTTGCGGCGGGAGTATCGCTGGTTGTTGGAGACGTGGTCGATGCCGCCATCATTTTTATTATCGTTCTTGCGAGCGTGACGCTGGATTTCTTCCAGGAATACAAGGCAGGAAATGCGGCAGAGCTTCTCAAACAGAAAATCCTGACAAAAACCACGGTTTTCCGGGACGGGATACCAGTGGAACTGCCGGTCACCGAACTCGTGCCCGGCGATCTCGTCTCACTTGCCGCCGGGGATATTGTTCCCGCCGATGCGCGGGTCATCGTCTCGAAGGACTGTTATGTCAACCAGTCCGCCCTTACCGGTGAAGCGTTTCCGGTCCCGAAGTCCGCCGGGCTTGCGGACGGTAAAAAACCGCTGACGGAGGCAGCGAATTATCTCTTCCTTGGCACATCCGTAGTCAGCGGTACCGCGACGGCGATGATCACCAAAACCGGCGCATCAACGGAATTTGGCAAGATTGCAAAGTCCCTTGTTGAACGACCTCCTGAAACGGAGTTCGAGCGCGGACTCAAACAGTTCAGCTACCTGATGTCGAAATTTGTTTTTTTCCTCGTCATCATTGTCTTCTTCATCAATGCATTGTACCGGCACGGGATCCTGGAATCGCTCCTCTTCTCGGTTGCACTTGCTGTCGGAATGACTCCGGAATTACTGCCGATGATCCTTTCGCTGAACCTTTCGAAAGGTGCGCTCGCCATGTCCGGCAAGGGTGCGATAGTCAAACACCCGGAGTCGATCCAGAACTTCGGCAGCATGGATATTCTCTGTACGGATAAAACCGGCACGCTCACCGAGAACCAGATTGACCTTGTGAGGCATCTCGACGTGCAGGGAAACGACAGCGAGAATGTCCTGCTGTATTCCTACATCAACAGTTCCTTCCATACCGGCCTGAAAAGCCCGCTTGACGAGGCGGTTGTCAGGTTCCGTCATATCGATATCGACGATTACACCAAGATTGATGAAATCCCGTTTGATTTCATACGCAGGCGGGTATCCGTCATCACGTCACGGACATCCGGTATGATTCTCGTTTCGAAAGGAGCGCCGGAGGAGATCCTCCGTGTCTGTTCGTCCGTTGAGATCGGGGGGGCTGTCGAGCCGCTGACGGACTCCCGGCGTGAACAGATCAATGCTCTCTACTATGCCCAGAGTTCCGAGGGTTTCCGGACCCTGGCGGTATGTTACCGGTCGGTGAATCCCGGGCAGGCAAGGTTTTCCATCGATGACGAAAAGGAGATGGTTCTCGTCGGGTTGATCACGTTTATCGATCCCCCCAAGGAGAGTGCCCGTGAATCCATCCAGATGCTCGCCCGGTCCGGGATCGAACTCAAGATCCTGACCGGCGACAATGAACTGGTCACCAGAAAGACCTGCGAGCTGATCGGGCTTGAAGTAAAAGGGGTACTGACAGGTGCAGAGATCGAGGTCATGGACGAGCAGACCTTGTCACGTGTCGTCGGTAATGTCACTATATTCTCCCGCATGACGCCAGTACAGAAGAACCGGGTCATGAGAGCCCTGAAGCATAATGGTCATGTTGTCGGGTTCATGGGTGATGGCATCAACGATGCTCCTTCTATCCGGGAGGCGGATGTGGGCATTTCCGTAGAGAATGCTGTAGATATTGCAAAGGAATCCGCCGATATCATCCTCTTAAAGAACGACCTGAGAATCCTCAACGACGGAGTGCTCGAAGGGAGGAAGACGTTTGGGAACACCATGAAATATATTTTGATGGGCACGAGTTCCAATTTCGGGAACATGTTTTCCGTTGCCCTGGCGTCGGTGTTCCTGCGGTTCCTCCCGATGCTGCCGGTCCAGATCCTCCTCAACAACCTGCTCTACGACCTCTCTGAGGCCGCCATCCCGACTGACAACGTGGATGAATCCTATACCCGCACCCCCAAGAAATGGGATATGGAATTCATCCGGAAATTCGTCTTTGTCTTTGGTCCCATCAGCTCGGTTTTTGACGTTATTACCTTCATTCTCCTGCTGGTTGTATTCAGCGCCGATGCCGCATTCTTCCAGACCGCCTGGTTTGTTGAATCCATCTGCACGCAGACCCTGGTGATCTTTCTGATCAGGACCCGGGTCTTTCCCTTTTACCGGAGCAGGCCGAGCAGGCTTCTCCTTGCCAGTACGATCCTTGTCGTGTTTGTTGCCTGTATTCTGCCGTTCACAATACTCGGGAGCCTGTTTGGTTTCGTCCACCTCCCGGCCTCGTTCTTTGTGGTATTGGTGGGACTGATTGCAGGGTATCTTGTTATTGTCGAACTGGTGAAACGCTGGTTTTACCGGCGCTACTCCGGGTTCAGTGAGCAACGTCTTGCAAAACCCGTTGCCCCATAAAATCCTCTTTATCACCAGCGGGCGATCTCCCGTGCATGTATTTATGACAACAGCCGGGAAAACACAAAATTAAGAGAAGTCTCCGTGGTCTGCTTGGCAAGGCCTACGTTCAATCATCCTGCGGGATCCCGGCAAGTGACCGTATCATCCTCTGGGTTTCTTCCGGTGTCCCGGTAGTATTGATCTCGTAAATGGTCGTGCGCTTAAGGAGATCTGCAAGATACTGCGTCCGTATCATCGTTTTATAGGGATTGCTGACGAGGAGATGCGGGTTGAAGTAATTATTCCGGGAGAACAATGCAAGGGCTGTCTCCGGGTTGAGTGACTGTACCGTATCGGGATCGGACGGATCCCGCTTGAGCACGATCACCATCTTCAGCGTCGTCAGGGGAAGAAGCCTCCCCTTCCCGATCACCCACCGGATATCTGCCACCGCCCGGCCATCCCCGTCAAAATCCCCCTCCTTGACGAGCCCGCCGAATTCCTTCCAGATCTTTTCAAGGTCCTGGCGGATGTAGAAATTCTTCTCTGAACCATAGGCAAGGATCTCCGGGCCGAAGACCCGGGAAAAGAACCAGTCGTCCGAAACAATGCGGGTATGGGGGTCCTTGAGCAGCCCGTATGTATGGGTTGTTTTTCCGGCTCCCGAAGTACCGACAAGACAAAGCCCGCTGCCCCCGATGTCGATACAGGCGCCGTGCACGGAGAAGATATCGTGCTCGTCCTCGAGAATATCACCGGCAAGACTGAGGGCCAGCGACTTTATCCACCCGTAATAACTGAAATTGAACAGGAATGCGGTCTTGGACTGGGGATCGTACAGGACCGTGTCGGGCTGATAGCCCTGGTCCCTGAACACGAACATTCTCCCGTGCGAACGGATATTCTGGGACATGGAGTAAAAATTCTCCTGCCATGTATCCCTGAGCGCGTGGTCATCCGACAGGAGTTTGATGCAGCAGCCGTATATCTCGGATTTGATCTCGTACCGGACCGCAGGCATGTAGTGCCCAGTCAGGCGCTCTTTTTCATCCGGGGTGATGAGGGAAATGCTATAGGTCATGGTGAACCCGCGGCCGGTGATGGCCCTGATCAGCTATCCGCAGAGGTCTTTTAATAATCTCGCGGTTTCATGGTTCCCGTGCTGGACCGGAACGTTGCTATAACGTGAAAATATGGATATGGCCTTGTAAAACCCCCGTTCATTACAGAATTTACCGGGACGGGACATGACCAGCCTGTTCCTGTCGGCACGTGCCGGAGATTCCCGTCGGGATCCTGCCCGATTATTATCCCCATGAAAAACATACTGCATCCGTTGAGGAGCAGGGGCCTCTCCGCGATGATCTCTTTTTTTGTTATCAGGATAAACACTAAACACAGGAGAGATGGCGATCAAAGATACGGGGAAACCCATGAACCATATGGCGAAATTCTCGGCAGCGTTCCTCATGTCCCGCTATCCGGAGCCGGACACGGTGCCTGACAACGTGAACCGGGTGATCGTGAAGGAGAATGGTGTGTTTGTCTCCTCAGGAAATCATCCGGAGCTTTTCTTTTCCGGGGACCTGAAAGACTACAATCTGGAAATCCAGCGCACCCAATACCTGGGGCACCGTGATTCCATTGCATATTATGCCGATGATGTATCATCGGAATCAGATCTCCCCGGATGGACGTATTATCCCAATGTCCGTGACCTGTTTGGCATACTTTCCGATGAAGAGCTTGCGGTTGCGGCACTCGCGGTCCGTCTCATCGATTTCGATCGATCAACCCGGTTCTGCGCGCAGTGTGGTGCCCGGACACGGCAATCCCGTCTGGAACGCGCAAAAAACTGTGACACCTGCGGCCTGATCACGTACCCGCGCACATCCCCGGCGATCATTGTCCTTATCCGGAAAGATGACACGATCCTTCTCGCACGGTCCCCCCGGTTTCCCCCCGGGTTTCACAGCATCATTGCCGGGTTTGTGGAACCGGGAGAGACCCTTGAGGAAGCGATCCATCGCGAGGTCCGGGAAGAAACCGGCATTGAAATTGCCAACCTCCGGTATTTCGGCAGCGAACCCTGGCCATTCCCGAGTTCCCTCATGATCGGGTTTGTCGCGGATTATGCCGGGGGGGAGATCGTGATCGATAACCATGAGATTATCTCTGCCGGGTGGTTTGACCGCGATCATCTTCCCCTTCTTCCCTCAACGATGAGTATTTCACGGGCACTCATCGACTGGTGGATCGAGAAGGGAAACAATGGAAAAAAATGATTCAGTTCTGTTCCCGAACCCGGTAACGGCAGAATACTATTAACGCCTCTCCTCCTGTGTACGGGTGGTGGAATGCAGAAAACCGGGTCATGATAATAGATAGTGCAAAGCTCTCAAATCGGCCCATCAGCCCTTTTTTGTTATTTTTGGCTGGGGGGAGTCGTATCCGACCAGAAATGCTATAATCCAGTATATAAAATTATATCAATAGGCATCCCAATGGATGAGATTTCAGTCACATGTGAGAGATTGTAATGAATAACCCCCTGTCAGATGGGAACGAGAGTACCATTGATATTTTCGTTCTGAGTAACAGTACAACCGAATCTGCTGTACAGGCCGGTCACCTGGAGCAGATGGGTTACCGGATCACTCTTTTTACCGACGGCAAACAACTTCTCGAATCCCTTCGAACCGGAAAGCCGAACCTGCTGATCTGTGACACCGTGGCGCTTCAGGAAGACGCCTATGATCTCTGCCGCCTCATTAAGGCAGACAATGATCTCTGGGTCGTCCCCGTCCTGATCGTGACCGAGGCATCGAATCTGGCCGATCTTCTCCATGTACTTGACTGCAATGCTGACAATTTTATCTCGTACCCCTATGATCCCTCGTACCTCACGGCCCTGGTCGAAGGAATGCTTTCAACACCTGTCGAGCGGCAGACCCCGGAACAGATAAAAACCCAGTTCAAGATCCAGCACGACGAACATGTGTTTGTTGTCACCGCGGACCGCCGCAAATTGCTGGAATTTCTCCTCTCCTCGTTCGAGATCGCTGTCAACAGGTCCGGCGATATATCCCGCGTACAACGTGAAAATGAAAACCTTTCCGGATTCTTAAAACAATCAGAAGAACTCACCCGGGATCAGGCCCGGTCTATTGAGATACTGAACGGCACTCTCCAGCAGAAAGAGCAGATGATCAGCACCCTTGTCGCGAACGCAAGAGACAAGGACCAGCAGATCTCTGAAAATACCGAAGAAATTCAACAGCTTAAAACAGAGCTTGAATCAGGCAAATCCCTTCTTTCCACAACCGAGGAACAGCTTCGCAGTCTCACCCGGGAAGCGGAAGATCTTGCAAGCCGGTATACCGTTGAAACAGGGGACCTTAAGCAACAGCTGTCGTCCATGGCAGAAAACCTCGCCTCATTAAAAACGGAGATCCTGGCGGCAAAAGACTCCCTTGCTATTGAAACTACGCAACGGGCTGATGCAGAGGCCCGTCTAGCGGATACTATGGTTCAGAAAGAGCAGGCAGAAAAATCTGTACGGGCGCTTACTCTTGACTGTGAACAGATGCGGGTTTCCCTTGCCGCAGAAAAAAACCGTGCACAATCTGTGGAATATGAAATAAAATCTCTGCTCCAGGCAAAAACCGAGTCCGAACAGGAACTGACGCGCATTATCAGCGAACTCAAGGATACTGCAAAACAGCAGGCAGCGGACATCAGCCGGCAAAACAAGGAACTGGACAATGGGAAAAATTATAGTATCAGCCTGGAAATCCAGCTGGCCAACCTCAAAGCGGAAAAAGAACGTGCAGAAACGGAAATGCGCGCCAGTGCCGACTCGTACGTAAAGAACCAGGGCGATCTCCAGGCAACGCTTGACCGTACGCGGGTATCCCTGGAAGAACAGGAGCATGAGAACGAGTCCCTGAAAACCAGTATCCGGGAAATCCAGGATGCCCGGGATAAAACAACCCGGGATCTGCAGGTTCTTTCCGATGAACTCAGCACACTGAGAACTTCCCTTGCCGATGAAAGAGATCAGCACCGCACAGCAGAAGAAAACCTGAAACAAGAACTCCGTGAACGTGATGCCCTCCTGCAATCTTTGCACGGAGAGCACCAGTCTGTTCAGACCGATCTCGACGACCACAAGAGCACTCTTACCCGGGTGAATGCTGATCTCGAGTCTGCCATTGCCACGCGTTCGGCTCTTGAAAGCAGTCTGGATACTGCGGCCGCGAGAATAGGCGAGCTCGAATCGGAACTGCACACCGCATCAGCAACCGGTTCCCAGGCAGGACAGCAGGTACGCGCCCTTACTGATGAGCTGGAACACGTAAAGGCCGAACTTGAAAACAACCGGAGACAGCGCCACGGAATCGAAGAATCGCTGGCTGGGGAAAAACTGGAAAAGGAACGGATTTCATCCGATTTACAGAACTTGTCCCGGGAACGGGACTCATTACAATCAATCCTTGCAAAGGAGCAACAGTTACGCAGTGAATCTGAATCCGAACGGGAGCGTCTCCGTCTCCTGCTTACCTCAGCTGAAACGGAGGGAAAAGACCAGGAGACCGCATTATCAGCGACTATCCGAAAACTTACTTCCGAGCTTGAATCTTCCCAAACTCTCCGGAGGGAACTTGAAGAGCAGATAGCCCTCCTTGCACGTGAAAAGCATCTGGCTGAAGAGAAATCCTCCAATCTCTCAGCAGAGATCGACCAGGCGAGAACGGCACTTGCGGATGAATGGGAAGATCATATGAATGCCCAGGAGCGCCTTGTTGCCGCAGTCAATGAAAAACAGCAACTGGAACAATCATTGCAACAATCAGGAGATCTGGGATCTGACAAATCAAAAAAGAGGGCTCTTATTGTAAAAGGACCGGATTTCCCCATGGATGTCGGGAAGCGGCCGCAATCCCTTACCGCTGTTCCGGCCGCACCCCCATCAGCATCTCCAGAACCGCGTATCACGAATGTTGAAGACCTTTTCGAAGAGGATGATGGTCACAAAGATGTTGAACCAGGTGATATGCCCTCCGTTTCCATCATCCATGAAGCGTCAGTGGATGGGGGGGATGACAACAAACCCGTCGATACCGATACTGAATTCAGTACCACTCTTTCGGACTCTGAAAATGAACAGGACGATCCGGACGACGATGAAGGAACAGATGGGGAGATTGCATCTGAAGACGGGCAGTCCCTCTCTGCCAGCGGATCCGGTGACGGTACCCCTCAGGGAATTGCGTTCAACAGGGCACAATGGTTCGACCTCCTGAAATGGGCACACCATTCCGGGACCCTCTCCCAGGAACAGAGGATGCAGATCGTGCGGATGGGACGGTTGATCCAGAAAGGCAGGAAGCTCACCCATAAACAGGAAGAACAGGTAAAAGAGATGATCACTCTCGTCCAGGCACAGGGTTACCGGTTTACCTGAAATGCATCTTTTTTGATCCTGCAGGGTATTGCAGGAGGTCATTTTTCCGGGGGGACGTTCACCGTATCGGGTATATTTATGGATGTGCGGTACCCATCCTTCCATGGTCTGTGAATCTGGTGTATGGATGAATCCGAATCGAAAAAAAAGGGGACCGGGCAGGAAGAGCAGTGGTGAAAAAAGAACGGTCTCAGATTATTCCTTTTTCATTGTCCTTGGCGGGGCGGTGATTCTCGCGCTCATCATCCTCGGTGCAATTCTTTTCACAACACCCTCTTAGCAGGAACTGGTTATTATCGATCAGGTACTCCAATGACCTGACGGGTACATCCACCTTCACAGGTCCGGAACACCTCTTCACTGTCATTGGATCTGTGTTAATCAGGCGGTCACGATGACTGTGCCTTTCATGGACGGGTGGATCGAACAGTGATAATTATACGTTCCCGGATGCGTGAAGGTGAACCGGAATACCCCGTTCTGCCCGAGCGGGTCCGAGCTGAATGCTTCCGGTGCACCGGTATCCGAGACAATGGCATGGGAAGCTCCATCCTGGTTCGTCCATGTGATCGCAGTTCCCGTACTGACGGTAATCGTAGCGGGACTGAACGCAAAACCCTTGATGAGAATTGCATCCGTTCCGGCGTCAGGGGTAACAGGTGTTCCGACAGCATGCACCGGTGCCTGACCTGAAGAGCACCCAGCGACCATCACTGCCGATACGAGTATTACCGAACATACGAGACAGATCAGAGAGCCGGAGAAGTATGGCATAGATGCATAATGGCATTGCGGATAAAAAATGGTTTCGCCGAAATCATGATGGAGGAATACCCTTTCTTCCCGCATGATACCGGAATGACACCCGGAGCATGAACCCGATCACAAGGACGGATGCTGAAACTATGATGATCTTTACCCACTGAAGCGGCGAAAGAGGGACCGTGGCAAAAATTTCGCCGGCATACTGAACCAGTACCATCTGGACGGCGACCACCAATCCCATAATAACAAAAAACATCGGGTTGCCCTTGAAAAACGGTGGCATCTTCCCGTCAAGGGCCCGGCAGTTGACCCCGTTCCAGACCGCGGCGATGATGAACGCGGAGAAAAACACCGTGCTGATCTCTTCCGGTGTTGTCCCGCCAAGGAAACCGGTTGCCATCTGGAGTATGCCGGCGATAATGAGAAATGCTCCTGTTACTACGATCGAAAGCCACATGAACGGTGTGATGATGGCAGCATTCCGGGGGATCGGCGGCCGTTTCAGGAGTCCCGCGTGGGGGGCTTCAGAGCAGAGTGCAAAGGCGGCGAGGGTGTCCATGATGATGTTGATCCAGAGGATCTGGATGATGGTGAATGGTTCGGGATATCCGAGGAGCGGCGCGATAAAGACGAGAATACAGGCAGAGAAGTTGATCGTCAGCTGGAAGAGGAGGAACCGCTGGATGTTCTCACACAGCGACCTGCCCCACCAGACCGCCTGCGTGATGGATGCAAACGAGTCATCGAGCAGGATGATATCGCTTGCTTCACGCGCAACTTCCGTCCCGGCAATGCCCATGGCAAAACCCACATCGGCGTGCCTGAGGGCCAGGGCATCGTTGGTCCCATCCCCGGTCACTGCGACTACGTCCCCGGACTTCTGGAGCGCCTGAACGAGGAGCAGTTTGTCCATGGGCTCGGCGCGGGCCATGATGTCCAGGTCCCGTGCCGAGGTCACCTGCTCCTCCGGTGACATTGCGCGGAAGACCGGGCCCGGGACAACCGTACCTGCTTTGTAAATCCCTGATTCCTGTGCGATTGCGCGGGCGGTCTCCGGGTTGTCCCCGGTCACCATCCGCACGCGGATGCCCGCCTGCTGGCAGGCAGCGACCGGGTCGCCGATATGGTCTCTGAGCTGGTCGCGGATGCCGATATACCCGTCCCACACAAGCAGCGTCTCAGTCTCGTCGCCGCTCGCGATCTCCTTGTGGGCAAAGGCAAGGGTTCGCATTGCACGTGAGGCAAGCGCCGTGATTCCGTCAAGTGCCGGCCTGGTGGTACAGAGCGCAGCGAGAATCTCCGGCGCCCCTTTCACAAGGAGCCACGATCTCCCCTCAATCTGTACGACCGTGGACATCCGTTTCCGTTTCCCGTCAAAGAGGAACTGCCTGCTCACCTGTATCTCTGACCTGATCTTCGCATAGTCCAGCCCGTACTCTGCAAGCCAGCGGAGGAGCGCCCCCTCGGTAGAGTTCCCGATCACCGTGGTCTTTCCCGCGCGGCTGTCAAGATGGGCAGTGCCATTCACCGCTGCGTTGAGGGTGATCCACTCGATAGGGGTTTGGGGAACGGAATCTGCCATGACCGGGTTGCCGGCCGACGATGAAGCCACGAGCATCTGGTTCTTGGTGAGCGTGCCGGTCTTGTCGGTGCAGATGGTGGTGGCAGACCCGATCGTCTCGCATGCAATCAGCCTGCGGACAAGGCAGTTCGCCCGGGTCATCTTCCGCATGGCAAGGGAAAGCGACAGGGCGACACTCATCGGCAGTCCTTCGGGAACGGCCGCGACCACGATCACGACCGCGAGCATGAAATAGTGAAGGATATTGTTCGCGGTATCGAGATTGAGGCCGCTCACGTCTCCTGTCAGGATACCGCGGATGAGCAGGGTGCTGCAGATGAGGATGGCCATTGCATAGCCGAACCTGCTGATCACTCCCGCCAGTTCTTCGAGTTTCTTCTCAAGCGGTGTCTGCGTCGTGTGATCGATGCCGAGGGAAGCGGTGATCAGGCCCATCTGAGCGGAATCACCTACGGCAACGGCGAGCATACGGCCTTTCCCGGCAGTAATGTAGGTGCCTTTCAGGAGACGCCCGCGATCGCTTTTATTAACCGGCTCGCTCTCGCCGGTAAAGGTCGATTCGTCCGCAACGAGTCCGTCCGAAGAGAGGACCCAGCCGTCGGCCGGAACGGCATCCCCGGCCTCAAGGAGGATCAGGTCGCCGACCACGATATCCCGCGAGGGCACGTTCATGGGATGACCGTCGCGGACCACCTTGATTGCCATCTCGTCCCGGTGCGCATTCAGGATATCGAACTCCCCGCTGCTGCGGTATTCATTAAAAAAAGTGATTCCGGTGGAGAGAAGTATAGCAGCGATGATCCCGAGTGTATCCAGAAGGCCGCTGCCCTTGATGACGGAGACAATAGTGGATATTGCCACCGCAAGGAGCAGGATCCTGATGATGGGGTCGTTGAATTTATCCAGGTACTGCTTCCAGAGAGATTCCTTCAACGGGGGCGTCACGATGTTGGCGCCGTATTGTGTGCGCATCTCCCCGACACGGTCTGATGCAAGGCCGGACGTGCCGGCGATCTCCTTCAGCTTATCGAGCGGGAGCAGCGGGTCTTCTTTCATGGGGGGATTCTCATCTGTGATGGTCATGTATATTGGCGTGGTTCATGTAAAAGAGTATAGTTATCAAAGAACGATCCCCCGTCACATGCCGAAAACGCGTTCAGGAAGATCGTGGCCGGTGAAACATCATCACTTTTAATTCCTTACAACCATTATTCTTCGTTCAGAACCATGGATTTTCGATCCTTCCTGGGCCGGTATGCTTCCATAACCGAGACCAAATCCATCAGCAAACTGATGGAATGCACCGGGGGTGCAAACGGGTTAAAGAAGGTTCTCTCCCCGTTCGAGCTCACGCTTCTTGGGATCGGGGCGATCATCGGGACCGGTATTTTTGTCATCACCGGTGTCGTGGCCGCGAACTATTCCGGCCCCGCACTGGTGGTATCCTTCATCATTTCAGGTATTGTCTGCGCCTTTGCGGCCCTGTGCTATGCCGAATTCGCAGCGATGGTGCCGGTAGCAGGGAGTGCCTATACCTACGGGTATGCCTCGCTCGGCGAGATCTGGGCCTGGATCATTGGCTGGGATCTTATCCTTGAGTACTCGGTCTCCATTGCAGCAGTTGCCGTAGGATGGTCCGGGTACATGACGAGCCTCCTGTCCGGTGCCGGTATCGTCCTGCCCCCGGAACTGGTCAACCCGCCCGGCCTGAACGGTGGCATGATCAACCTGCCGTCGATCATCATAATCCTTGCCATCACCGGGCTGCTTATCATTGGCGTGAAGGAGAGCGCCCGGGTCAACAACGTGATCGTCCTCATCAAGATCAGCGTCATCCTGCTCTTCCTCTACCTGGCGTCCTCGCATATCAATCCCGCAAACTGGACCCCGTTCATGCCGTTTGGCTGGTCCGGTGTCTTCACCGGGGCAGCGATCGTCTTCTTCGCATACATCGGGTTTGATGCGGTCTCGACAGCTGCCGAGGAGGTGAAAGACCCCCAGAAGAATCTCCCGGTGGGGATTATCGGGTCGCTGATTGTTGCCACCGTCCTTTACATCGCGGTTTCTGCAGTTCTCACCGGGATTGTCCCGTACTTCCGTTTCCAGAATACCAGCGCACCGGTAGCATTCGCCCTGGGGGAGATCGGGATCAGCTGGGGTTCGGCGCTCGTTTCGGTCGGGGCGATCTGCGGGATCACCTCCGTCCTGATCGTGCTGCTGTTCGGCCAGACGCGTATCTTTTTTGCCATGTCCCGTGACGGGCTGCTGCCCGCGGTTTTCCGGGAGCTCCACCCGCTCTATCGCACGCCGGTAAAAGTGACGCTTCTGGTGGGTGTTGTCACGGCCCTGATCGCGAGCCTCCTGCCCCTCCAGACAATCGCAGAGCTGGTCAACATCGGGACCCTTGCCGCATTCATCATCGTATCCCTTGGTATCATCGTCCTGCGAAGGACCCGTCCCGATATCGAGAGGCCCTTCCGGTGCCCGTTCGTACCGGTTCTCCCGGCCCTGTGCATCCTTTCATGCGGAGCTCTTATATTCATGCTTCCGCTGGTGACCCATCTCCGCTTCGTGATCTGGCTTATCCTTGGTCTCATCGTGTATTTTGCCTACAGCAGGCACCATTCCCGGCTTCATGAGAATACGTCCGGACTCGAATGCTGGGAAGCGCCCGGCAACGGGAAGCACCTGTAAGCCGGGAAGGGGCTGTCGGACACAGTTCCCGTTCATATCCGTCCGGTCCTGCGCAGCCAGAGCCCGGTGCCGATATAACAGGCACACAGCAGCAGAACGCTTCCAATACTGGCAAGAATGAATCCTGTATCTCCGTCAGCGAGTGCATGCAATTCCAGCAGGAACAGGTGAACGATCGCGTAAAGAAAAATCCCGGCCGCTGCGCAGAGGGCAAGGATGATCACGATCCCTGATTGTATGAGGTCATCCATAATGCGTCACGCTCCACATCCGTTTCCCGCGCAGTTTCATTCGAGATATCCTGCAAGTACATCGTCATAGAGGCGGCGCACGTTCTCTTCTGTCACCGGTACTTCCGGGAACCCCTTGTACTCACCCACGATCGGGAGATCCTTTGCGAGATCCAGCCGGTGCTGGTCCTGTGCGTGGAACCACCCGTTCCGTTCATAATACCCCGCCAGGTATTCCTGCTCTGGCTGTCCCGGTGTCGGGATAAGCAGGGCATCGCGCTTCTTGAGTTCAGCCAGTTCCATCATGGTGGTGTATCCTGAACGGCAGATAATGCATTTCGCCCGGTTCATCAGGATCTCCTTCTCTTCCGTTGACGCGTACGACTGGATACAACACCGGCCGGAATGCCCTGTATTCCCGGCAACCTCCGGGCTTCCAAGGAGAATGACAACGGATCCCGGGAGATTTGCGGCTTCCGGAATCAGGATCTTTTCCAGTTCAGTCCTCTGGGGTTCCGGCCCGGATATGAGGATCAGGTAATCGAGGTCCCGGGGTACTTCCCGTTTGCGGGTACTGGTCAGGATGCCGGCATAATAGGAACGGGTGAGATCAGTCTCTGTCCGGGACAGTTTCCCGGCAAGCGAGAGCGGGCCCGGGGGGTTGTCCGGCACGATGATCCGGTCGAATTTTTCATGGAGATATCCGTTAAGCCGGGCGCTGGCAAGTTCCAGGGGCCATGCAATAAGGGGGAGGTGGTAATGGAGCTGGTGGGTGATGAAGAGGGAGGGGATCTTGTCGGAATACACCCCGAGCCGGTTGTCGCTGATGATGAGGTCGTACTGGTCATCTTCAAGCATCACGGCAAGGTTCCTGCGTTCCTCAGCAATACCTTTGAGGAGGAGCGGAGATGATGCAACAAACCGGGCAAGGAAGAAGTTGTTCGCACTCAGCGGAACGGAATAATCCGGGAAATCCCGGCAGGTACATGTCGGGAATTCCTGTTCCAGTACGGAGCGGGCATTCCCACATCCCGCGATCGTCACGTCATGCCCGTGTGCAAGGAGTGTGCGGATGATCGGGATATCGCGGGTAGCATGACCCAGCCCCCAGTTCAGCGGCGAGACCAGTACATGCGCCATGCCGTGCTCCCCATGATATGATCAGAATACTGCGGCAACCGTATTGAATGATGCTGTCGGACCCGATGCAAAGAAAAACAGGGATAGACCGTTTAGGTCACCACCGCTCTCCGGAACCTCCACCATGCGAGGACGAACATGATACCGGAAAAGATGACGAGACCCAGGAATGAGAGAAGGATGTCTGCCTGTGTGAAGACATAATGCTTGCCAAGGGCATAGAAATCAGGGCCGATCGCATAGTACCGTATGCCGTTGATGAGCATCGTCATCGGGTTGTAGACGGATATCACCTTCAGGATCTCCGGGAACGTATCGGTCGGGTAGAGCGCATTACTCGCAAAGAAGATCGGCATGGTCAGGAGCGTGATCACGCCCTGGAGCCCCTCGGGACTCTCCATGGATATTGCGATCGCGGCGGAGAGGAAGAGGAACCCGAGGGCAAACATGGCGACAAACGCGAGGATACCAAGGACGCCGATCACGACCTGCACGGGTGTGTACCCGGCAAAGAACGCGGTACCGATCAGGATGCCAAAAACCATGATGATGATGGCCTGGATGAAGGATTTTGTCACCCCGGACAGCGCGATGCCGAAGATGATGTGGTTCCGGCTCACCGGGCTTGCGAGGATCTCCCGCATCAGCCCCCAGTTCTTATCAAACAGGATCACGATCCCGCCGAACAGGCTGGTGAAGAGTGTCGTCATCGCGATGATCCCCGCGCCCATGAACGTGAGGTATCCGACCGCATGTGCTCCGGCAGGGACCGGCATGCCCGCCATCAGCCGGTCGAAGTTGCTTGACATGGCAATGCCGAAGAACGCGAGCCAGAGCGCCGGCTGGAGGAGCGACGAGACGAGCAGCGTCTTGAACCGGACGAACCGGATCATGTCCCTCCAGTAAATCGTCAAAAAACCATACGCCATATTATCTCCTTCCTGCCCGCAGGAACATCGCCCGTGCCGGCGCCTGCCCTTCGTCACGGAGCTCTCTGCCGGTGTAGAAGACAAAGACATCGTCCATGGTGGGCTTTTTCAGGTTGATGGTAGAGATCTCGATGCCATCGTTCCGCAGCGTGTCGATGATGCCGGGCAGCACTTTTGTCCCGTCTTCGTTCACCATGAGTACGATCCCTTTGCTCTTTTCCGTGATCTCCCGGACGGCCGGAAGGTGTTCAAGCAGCCGGAGGGCGTTTGCGTTGTTGTCGGTCTTGAGGTAGATCAGGTCACGGCCGAGCGTGTTTTTCAGTTCCCACGAGGTCCCCGTGATGATAATTTTCCCGTAGTCGATGATGCTGATCCGGTCCGAGAGCTGGTCGGCTTCGTCCATGTAATGGGTGGTCAGGAAGATCGTGGTGCCTTCCCGGTTGACCCCCTTGATGTACTCCCACATCCGCATGCGTGTCTGCGGGTCGAGGCCGATGGTCGGCTCATCAAGGAACAGGACTTGTGGCCGGGTCATCAGCCCGCGTGCGATCTCCAGCCGGCGTTTCATGCCCCCGCTCAGCCTCTTTGAAAGCTCGTCCCGTTTCGCCTCGAGCTGGACGAGTTTCAGTAACTCATCGATCCTGTCACGGCGCTCCTTCACCGGCATATCGTACAGCCTGCCGTGGAATTCCAGCAGCTCCCAGACGGTCATGTCCCGGTCGAGCGTGATGTC
>Ga0187861_10001804_pt1 | contig 21185 bp, 15 predicted proteins | sample June2016WEW_10_1_3_FD_132986 | JGI IMG/M metagenome (GOLD analysis project Ga0187861, IMG submission 132986) | Peatland microbial communities from SPRUCE experiment site at the Marcell Experimental Forest, Minnesota, USA - June2016WEW_10_100 | ecosystem: Environmental > Terrestrial > Soil >...
ATAACTGCGGGCCCGCTCGCATGTGCACACTCCTAATATCAGCAGCACGATTGCGGCGGCGAGCGTTCCCAAATTGCGGCCCCATTGACCGGCTCGTTCGCAGATTGCCGTGCCAGCGCTCACTGCAAGAGAGATCAACCCGATGCAGGCCAGGTATTGGAAATGGTCGGCAACGTAGGAGTAGCGGAAGTAATATACATCAAAGAACCCCAACACCGGCAAAAGCGCGGCCACAAAAAAACCGACTCCAAACAGCATCGCTTGAACCCGGCGTTGCCCCCGCCACACCCACATGACCATGCCCACTGCGACCAGCCCTGCCAGTGGCAGCCAGGACGGAAACGAGTCCGCCTGCACTTCCCAGCGCGGATACACAAACGCCAGTTTCACAGGCCAGAGCAATTTCGCCGCATAAAACCACACTGCCTTGCTGGCGATAATCAGCCGCTTTGCCACACCGAGCTGCCAGTCAGCCATCCCGTCTCTAACGATGTGTCCGTGTTGCTCGATGATCGTAAGCGCTGACGTGCCCAACGCCAAACCGAAGAACGGGGCGATTCGCACCATGTCCAGCCACCGCCAACGTCTTCGCTGCCACCCTACACACAGCAGCAGCACCAAGGGGAGCACGACGGTGGATGGCTTGCTCAGCATGGCCGCCAGCCCCCACAGGAGGGCCAATGCGTACCAGCGACGGCCCGCACCGGCTTCGAACCGGAGAAAACACAGCAATGCCAGAAAAAAGAAAGCCGCCGACTGCGTGTTCTTCAGTTCGGTGATCCACGCTACTGATTCCACATTCACCGGGTGAAGCACCCACACGATCGCCGCCAACCACGCCGCCGGTACTCGAAGACGGCGCAGCAAGGAGAAAAGCAGCACGCCGTTGACCGCATGCAGCGCGATATTAACCAAATGATACGGCATGGGGTTCAACCCCCATAATCGCCGTTGGACCCAAAAACTCGTGAGCGTCAACGGGTAGTACCGTGAGACCGCCAATGACGACCAGATCATTTGTAATCCGCGGGGCGCGGTCATGGCGCGATTCGCGGTCAGGTGATCATCATCATCCCAGATGAAGCCGGCGCGCCATGCTGGCTGGTAAGTTAGGAGCGTGATGAGCACCAATACGAAGGCGCAAACCCAGAATTTGGGCACGGACATTGTCTTGGTGGCAGGTTGCGACGTTGCCGTCTGCTGGCCCGGATCGTTGTCGGTCGACTGCCCGTTTGTCATCAACGCAATCATACGGGTTGACGCGTACGCAGGCAACAACGGTCAACCGGTCTGGGCGGCCCTGCGCTTGCGCCGCAATCTTGAAAACCGTTTGGCCCTAGCGGAAGCCCACCCAACAACAACAGGCGCGTCCCCGCATTGGACAATTTGCGAACCGTGCGGTTTGAGCTTTCAAGGGCTGCCGCTCACTGGCCAGCTTGCAGTCGAGCGAGCGCGTTTCGCGCCTCGGTGAAATCAGGCTTGATCCGCAACGCTTGCTGGTAGTGGTCGATGGCTTCCCGGAGCTTGCCCGTTTGCTCCAAGGCGACCCCGAGGTCGTAGTGCGCGTCGGCGTAATCAGGCTTGATTCGTAGCGCCTGCTGGAAGTGTCCTATTGCCTCTTCAAGTTTGCCCGACTGCCACAAGGCGACCCCCAGGTTGTTGTGGGCCTCGGCGTAATCAGGCTTGATCCGTAGCGCCTGCTCGTAGTGGCCGATTGCCTCTTGGACCCTGCCGGCTTGCAAGAACACAGTCCCCAAGTTGTAGTGCGCCTCGGCATAATCGGGGTTGATTCGCAGGGCCTGCTGGTAGTGGGCGATGGCCTCCTCGATCCTACCCGTTTGCGCCAGAGCCATCCCCAGATTGTTGTGCGCCTCGGCGTAATCGGGCTGGATCTGCAGCGCCTGCTCCAAATGCTCTATCGCTTCCGGCATCCTGCCCGATTGCATCAAGACAGTCCCGAGATTGTAATGCGCCTCGGCGTAATCCGGCTTGATCCGTAGCGCGTGTTCGAAATGCTCTATCGCTTCCGGCATCCTGCCCGATTGCATCAAGACAGTCCCCAGATTGTAGTGCGCCTCGGCAAAGTCCGGCTTGATCCGCAGCGCTTGTTCCCAATGCTCTATCGCTTCCGGCATCCTGCCCGATTGCATCAAGGCATTCCCGAGATTGTAGTGCGCCACAGCGTAATCCGGCTTGATCCGTAACGCCTGTTCATAGTGCCAAATGGCATCCGGCATCCTGCCCGAGTTCTTCAAGGCAGTCCCGAGATTGTTGTGCGCCTCGGCGTAATCGGGCTGGATCTGCAGCGCCTGCTCCAAATGCTCTATCGCTTCCGGCATCCTGCCCGATTGCATCAAGGCAGTCCCGAGATTGTAGTGCGCCTTGGCAAAATCGGGCTTGAGACGCAGCGCCTGCTCCAAATGCTCTATCGCTTCCGGCATCCTGCCCGAGTCCATCAAGGCATTCCCGAGGTTGAAGTGCGCCTCGACGTCATCCGGGTTGATCCGCAGCGCCTGCTTGAGTTGTTCCACCGCCTCTGGCACCTTGCCTGCTCGTAATAGGGCATTGCCCAGGTGGAGGTGTGCCCCGGCGTCATCGGGCCTGATCCGCAGTGCCTCTTGGCACTGCCCGATCGCCTGGTCAACTTTGCCTGCTATTAACAGTTCAGTGCCCACGCGCTTGTGTGCTTCGGCGTAATACTTGACGCTCACCAAGATGTTAAACACCACCGAGAATCCCAGCAGCAAGCCCCAGCCCCATCGCGCCGCACACCGCCAGACCGGTCGGATGGTCAGCACACGCTCCAATCCGAGGATACCAACGACAGCCAACAGCACCAGTGCCGGCAGGAAATCCACCTCATAGCGGAGGTTCGCTCCACACACGAGCCCAAGAGTGAACGCGCAAATCCCAACAAGTAGGCCCGCTGCAGTCACAAACCACCGTAAGATTGAGACCGCCTGCGGTGACCGATTACGCCACACCAGCGGCGCGGCCAACACCAGCCACGCCAATGGCGTGTTAGTAAGGATGCCGAAACCCTCTGCGATGCCATTATGACCCTTCGGCACCGGCAGCACTGCGATTTCATTCACAAATGGGAAACGGGCCTTCCAGCGCACCGGCTCCAAGAAATAAACCCGGAAATTGAACCAGAAATAACGCAAACTTAAGAATTGCATCCTATCCTGGCGCTGTCCACCCAACTGGTAGCGCATGCCAAATTCGAAAGGATTCTCGAATCGCCGGAAATTGTACAACATCAACCCCAACCCGATGAGTGTGATCGGGACGGCGGCCGCGATCAGGAGCGTCCAAACGCGCCGCTTCTCACGCCAAGCCTGAGCCACCGGCACCAGCAGGATGATGCCACCAAACAGCAACGTCGGTCGCGCGCCCACTGCCAGCCCGTACGCCAGACTCGCAGCGGCGAGCCACCGGCAGCTCTGCTCTGGCCGATGCAACGCACGCCAGATTGCCGCGAGCCCCAGCATCGTCAGCATATACCCGCAACTGATCGGCACCTCGTAGACATCGGCCTGTGCCAGCAGCATCGGCACCCCCGACACCAATCCCAGCGCCAGGGCACACGCTGACACAACCCAGACGCTCACTTCCGAAAGGTAGCGCCGCCACAACGCGCGCAGCAGGACCACGGCGGTCAGGAAGCCTATAGTACAAAAAATCGCCACGGCCTCCCGGTTGAACAGGTAGTGGCCGGTCAACGCGACGTACGGCAAGAACAATATCAATGCGGGTGTAATCCCCCATAACAGGTATAGCTTGCCCTTGTAATAGCTCAGGTCATGCAACCCGTAAGGTGCATATTGGTAGACAATATTGACGTCCGTATCGTAAGGGTCGGCGAGCTTCGCAAGCCCGGGTGGTACCTCTTTCTTTAGGCTGAGTTGGCCAGCGCGAAAACCCTGCACCAACAAATTGTAATAGGCGTCAGCTGCGCTCGGACCCAGCAGCTCCAACACGCTGGACTGCGCCATGTACGCATATACCCCGATGACCAGCGCGCACGCTGTGGCAAGTGGGATCCACGTGTTCTTCATGGTGCCGGCAATCTTTTCGTCAGAATCCTAGTTTGCTTTGGTGAATAACCTCTACCAACCCGTCGAACGTCAACTCAAAAATGGGCCTGGGAGCTTGCCTCCCCACGTAGGACTCGAACCTCTCATTCCAATCTACTCAGAATTGGGACGCTCCCTACGGCTGTGCTAAATTCCGTCACACCATGAACGCGCGCAGTCTGCCCATTCAAGAGTTGCGGGAACCGCTGTTGTCGGCGTTGGGCCGACAGCGGCAGTTGATCCTGACCGCGTCAACAAGACCAAGGGTGGGCAATGAGCGAAAGCACGTCCCCCCGTTGAACGGTTTGCGAACCTTGCCGTTTGAGATTCCGAAGGCGGCTGTTGCGGTGTTCTCGCGGAACACCGCGTCTCGTCGGACTCGGCTTACTGGCCAGCCTGCAGTCGCGCGAGCGCGTCCCGCGCTTGGGTGTAATCGGGCTTGATCCGCAACGCTTGCTCGTAGTGTCCGACGGCTTCCTTGAGCTTGCCGACTTGCTCCAAGGCCACGCCCAGATTGTAGTGGGCCTTGGCGAAATTGGGTTGGACCCGCAGCGCCCGCTCCCAATGCCCCATCGCCTCTTGCAGCCTACCCAGTCGAAATAGGGCGTTCCCCAAGTTGTAGTGCGCCTCGGCGTAATCGGGTTTGATCCGTACCGCCTGCTCGAAATGCTCCATTGCCTCCTGCAGCCTACCCAGTCGAAATAGGGCGTTCCCCAAGTTGCAGTGCGCCTCGGCGTAATCCGGCTTGATCCGTAGCGCCTGTTCATAGTGCCCAATGGCATCCGGCATCCTGCCCGCCTGCCCCAAGGCGAACCCCAAGTTGCAGTGCGCCTCGGCGAAATCGGGCTGGATCCGCAACGCCTGCTCGTACTGCGCGATCGCTTCCGGTATCCTGCCCGATTCCCTCAAGGCACTCCCGAGATTGTAGTGCGCCTCGGCGTAATCGGGCTGGATCTGCAGCGCCTGCTCGTACTGCCCTTCGGCTTCCTGTAGTCGGCCCAACCCGGTCAGAATAATCCCGAGCATGTTATGCGTTACGGGCAACTGCGGTGCCATGGCGACGGCGCGTTGCGCGTATGGGAGCGCCTCACTGCCCCTGCCCTCATGGAACAGCATCTCTGCGAGCGCCCTGTCGAGCATTTCCGAGTTCGGGAACTGCGCCAGCGCGGTTCGCCACAGCGTTTCGTCGTCGTGCCAGACCGGGATCAGGCTGCGGGTGCGTAACCCGAAGACACAGAGTTCGCATGCCAGCAAGCCGACAAGCCCAAGATGGGCGACCGTCGCCGAACGCCTCCACGCCCACACCACCGCTCCGCCCGCCAGCAAAAGCAATGGGAGCATCGCCAGATACGCGTACCGTAGCGCCACCGCCTGCACACCCCTTTGCATCAGCCCGGACACGGGAAGAACCAGCAGGACGTACGCCCCCCAACCCGCCGCCAGCGCTGGCAGCCGCTGCCGCTCCCGCGCGGCCAGTACTGTGATGGCACCGACGCACAGCACGGATAGTAAGACCCGCAAGTGGTCGAGTGAAAGACTGGCGGCTTCCAACGGATAAAACGGTGATAAACGCACCGGCCATACCAGTTTACACGGGTAAAATGTCAGGCTCTCAAACATTAACAGCACGCGTTGGGACAGCGTAACCGTCTCCAACGGAAGCATCATACCTCCCTTCTGAGATTCCGTGATTATCGTGACGGCTGCCGCCAACACCCCCAGTACCACCAACACCCCCTTCTCCCGTACCAACCGACCCCAGCCCAATTGCTCGTGCCGTCGCAGCGGAAAGCAGTCGATCGCCAGCATCACGAATGGCAGCGACACCGCTATCGGACTGCACAACAGCGCCGCCGCGTACAGCCCCCACACCACCCACCGACGCGCGCCGGCGACGTACGCCCACACGCAGCCGATCCCGAAAGTCGTACGCAGTAGGTGCGTCCGGCACGACATCCATGCCACCGGCTCCGCTTGGAACGGATGAATCGCGAACACCACCGCGACCCCCAGAGTCATCGCGAGCCGTTCGCCAGTCGTCAATGACGCCGCGCCCAGCAACGTCCACAGGAAACCGAACACGAGTGCCGCATTGAGCGCATGCACGACGACGCTGGTCGCGTGGTGTCCCGCAGCATTCTTCCCCCAAATCTGGTAGTCGAGGACGTGAGACAACCGCTGCAACGGATAATAGTCCGGGTCGGTGGTCGTAAATGCCCATTTCACGGCATTCCACGTCAGTCCATTCAGCCGCACCGACTGTCGCAGTTCCTCGTCATCGTCCATGCGGGTGAGAAACCCGCCCTGGACGCTCGGCCAATACAACCAGACCGTGCCAGCAAAAATCGCCAGCGCCACTCCCACCAATGTTGTCCGGCTGATCTTCACGCAAATCAGAAATAACGTCCCATAAACTCAATCACACGTTCCACCCACACGCAATCTGAAACACTCCCGAATAATACGATTTGCGAACTTGGCAATGGACAGCAGCCCACACCCTCAGCGGAGGTTCCCCGCGTAGGACTCGAACCTCTCAATCCAATCTACTCAGAATTGGGACGCTCCCTACGCCTATGCTAAACTCCTCCGCACAATGAACTCGCGCAGTCTGCCCATTCAGGAATTGCGGGAACCGTTGTTGTCGGCGTTGGGCCGGCAGCGGCGGTTGATCCTGACCGCGTCAACAAACCCAAGCGCGGGCAATAAGCGAAAGCACGTCCCCGCTTTGAACACTTTGCGTACCTTGCGGTTTGAAGCGCCAAGGGTTGCCGCGCTGGCCAACGCTTCGTTCGCCTAACGACCGATCTCATCTGAGAGCGCGCACTATAACTGTGCACCGTCAGGTTTGCCACGAGGGAAAGCTGTGCGTTCTTGGGGAAAGGAATGCTCGCGGCAACGCTCGTGAACAATCAGGCGAGGCGATTGGTTTTGCATCGCCGCCTGCGGTGCTGCCGGTGGAAGCTGAAGGAGGCGATCAAGCCTGTCAGCAAGAGATCCCATGTTTCCGGTTCCGGAACTGTCTGTATCGCGATGAACTCGGGGCCGTTGAACCCGGAGGCGACGAATGATGGCGCCCCGCTCCCGTTAAACTTGTAGATCATGTTGGCCCCACCGACAAACGAGGCGTAGAGGTTGCCGGCGCTGTCAAACGCCAATCCTGACACGTATCCCCCACCCAAACTCACGAACGGCGATCCATTTCCGTTCGTATCGTACTCGTCGATCTCGTGGTTGTCCGCATTGGCCACATAGAGATTCCCACTGCTATCGAAGGCCAGAGCCAAGGGTAAGTTCAGACCCGTGGTGACGAAAGGCGTACCGTGCCCGTTTGCATCGAACTTCTCAATCGTGTTGTTGCCGGTGTTAGCAACATACAGATTCCCGGTTTGGTCGAAAGCCAGGCCGGTAGGAGCCGACACGCCGGAAGTGGCAAAAGGCGAATAGAACGGGCTTCCGCTCGGTGTGAATTCTACGATCGCGTTAAAGCCGTAGAGCGCTGCGTACAGATTTCCGGACTTATCGAACGCCAGGCCGATGGAACCTTCCGTACCCGTCGAGGCAAATACCGAGGGGTTCCCATTGGGACCAAACTTGACGATTTGGCTGTTCCCGGAGTCTGCCACATACAGATTGCCACTGCTGTCGAACGCCAGACCCATGGGATGATTCAAACCGGTGGCGAATACCGAGACGACGCCGTTCGAAGAAACTTTGTCGATCGTGCCGTCGTTATAATTTGACACATAGATCGTGTCGGCCGGGGCAGAGACAGGTGGTACAAGAAGGAGAACCAGCGCAATCAAACCAAGGGAATATGTTTTGACCTCGTTCTTCATGTCCATCGCTGCGCGAGAATCATCGCCTGCGTTGAATTCACGGCCAAACCTTCCTCTAAGCAACCCCCAGTCTACAATGCTCGACCGCATTGACACAAGCCCCAATGCCTTGAAAATACTGGAGTGGAACACTGGTGGTTACCGCAGATGCTTGCCCTCCTGCTGGAATCCCAACCGAAGGAATATGGATTCTTCAGGAACTGGACGGGAGAATGCCCGGCAGACGTGATCATCCTCAGCGGAGGTTCCCCACGTAGGACTCGAACCTCTCAATCCAATCTACTCAGAATTGGGCCGTCACCTACTGGCTGTGATAAACTCCCTCACACCATGACCACGCGCAGTCTGCCCATTCAGGAGTTGCGGGAACCGTTGTTGTCGGCGTTGGGCCGTCAGCGGCGGTTGATCCTGACTGCGCCCACGGGTTCCGGCAAATCCACGCAGGTGCCGCAGATGTTGCTCGACGGCGGAGTGCTGGATGTAGCGTCCGCTGTCTCAGCGGAGAGCGGTTCTCCCCAATCGCGTGAGGACACGCGACGCTACACCGGCGGCCAAGTGGTAATTCTCCAGCCGAGGCGGTTGCCAGCCAGAATGTTGGCGGCGTGGGTCGCGAAAGACCGGGGCGTGAAACTCGGCGACGAGGTCGGCTACCAGATTCGTTTCGACAATGTCACCTCGCCGTCGACGCGCATTCGCTACGTGACCGAAGGCGTGTTGCTGCGTCAGATGCTTGCCGACAACCATCTTCGCGGCATCAGTGCGGTCATATTCGACGAATTTCACGAGCGCCATCTCTATGGCGACATCACGCTGGCCCGGGCGTTGCAGATTCAGGAAACGTCGCGGCCCGATCTCATCATCATCGTGATGTCGGCAACACTCGAGGTGGGTTCCCTGCGAAAATACCTGGAGCCGTGCGAACTGCTCTCGTCGCAAGGCCGCACGTTCCCGGTCGAGACCGAATACCTCTCCACACCCGCGGGCGACTGGCCGGTTTGGGAGGCTGCCGTGAAGGAGTTGGAGCGGCTGGTGGCGCAACGGGACGGCGATGCGCTGGTGTTCATGCCCGGCGCGTACGAAATCAGCCGCACGGTGCAAGCCGCGCAGGACACGCTCGGCAACAAGTTCATCGTGTTGCCGCTGCATGGCGAGTTGCCGACCAACGACCAGGACGCCGCCGTGGCGCAGTACGACCGCCGAAAGATTGTCGTCTCGACAAACGTCGCGGAAACGTCGCTGACGATTGACGGCGTGCGTATCGTGATCGATAGCGGACTGGCCCGCATCCCGCGTTACGATCCCTATCGCGGCATCAACACGCTGCTCGTGGAGAAGATCAGCCGCGCGTCGGCGGACCAACGCGCCGGGCGAGCCGGCCGCACCGCGCCCGGCGTTTGCGTGAGGTTGTGGACGCAACGCGAACACGACCAGCGGCCCCCGCAGGAATTGCCGGAGGTCAAACGGTTGGACCTCTCGGAAGTCGTGTTGACGCTGAAGGCCAGCGGCGTGAACGACGTGTATGCGTTTCGCTGGCTGGAGCCGCCGAACCGCGCCTCGCTCGAACACGCGGAGCTTTTGCTGAAGGACTTGGGATCGCTGGAAAGCGCCAGCGGCAATATCACCGAACTGGGGCAACGAATGCTCGCCTTTCCGTTGCACCCGCGATACTCGCGGATGCTGCTGGCGGCGCAGGAATACGGCTGCGTGCGACAGGTGGCGTTGATCGCCGCGCTTACGCAGGGACGCGATTTGCTGGTGCGACGGCAGGGGCGGCAGGTCGAAGACGCGCGCGAGGATTTGTTCGGCGGCGAAACGCAATCGGATTTCTTCGTGTGGATGCGCGCATGGCGGTACGCCGACCGCAACGGGTTCAACTTGGAGCGTTGTCGGCGAGTGGGCATCCACGCGCAGGCGGCACGGCAGGTCGGGCCGTTGTTCGAGCAATTCCTGGACATTGCGAAGCGGGAAAGCCTCGATGTCAGCGAGAAACGCGCGGCCGGCGATGCGATTCAACGCTGTGTGCTGCTCGGGTTTTCCGATCATGTCGCGCACCGGCTCGACGCGGGCACGTTGCGGTGCGACCTGGTCCACGGGCGGCGCGGCGTGCTGGCCCGCGAGAGCGTGGTGCAGAACGCGCCGCTGCTGGTGACGACCGAGATCCGCGAAGTCCAGAGCGGTACGGGCAAAGACAAGGAACTGAACGTGTTGTTGAGCCTGGCGACCGCGATTCAGGAGGAGTGGTTGCGGGAACTGTTTCCGCGCGATTTTTCCGAGACGCAGGCCGTGGTGTACGACACGACGCAACGACGCGTGTTTGTGGAACGGCGGAAACAGTTTCGGGATTTGGTGCTGGAGTCGGAACGGTCGGAAGACGCGCCGCTGGATGACGCGGCACGGATCCTCGCCGACGAAGTATTGGCGGGTCGTTGCGTGCTGAAGAATTGGGACGATGCGGTGGAACAATGGATCGTGCGGGTGAACCGGCTTCACGAATGGCTGCCGGAACTTGGCATTCCGGCGATTACCACTGACGACCGCCGCGCGTTGGTCGAGCAAATTTGCCACGGCGCGACGAGCTACAAAGAGATCAAGGACAAAGCCGTGCGACCGGTGGTGAAGGCCTGGTTGTCGGTCCAACAACAAGCATGGGTTGAAGAGTACGCGCCCGAGCGGATCGAATTGCCGGGCGGACGAAAAGCGAAAGTCACGTATTCGACGGATGGCCCACCGACCGTGGCGGCGCGCATTCAGGACCTGTACGGTGTGAAAGAGGGATTGTGGATTGCCCAGCGCCGCGTGCCCATGCGAATCGAAGTGCTCGCGCCAAATCAGCGGCCCGTGCAGATGACCGAGAACCTCGCCACGTTTTGGCGGGAGACATACCCGAAGCTTAAATTGGAATTGCAGCGGAAGTATCCGAAACACCAATGGCGATAGCCGCCAGCCGTCTTTTTTCGCTTGTTTCGGCAAAACTCAGAGCGCTACAGTATCTCTCAACAGGCGGGAGGTCATCATGTTTGCGAAGATTTCTTACACGTGGGCTCTGATGCGGGCATCCTGGGACGTGCTGAAGAAGGACAAGACGCTGCTGCTGTTTCCGCTGTTGTCTGGCATCTGCTGTCTGATGGTGCTGCTCTCGTTTGCGGTGCCGATGTTCATCACCGGCGCGTGGCATCCGCCAGCGCGCGGGGCGAGTCAGGTGGATGTCACGGTGTACTATGGCATCCTGTTTCTCTTCTACCTCGCCAACTTTTTCGTGATCACGTTCTTCAACACGGCCATCATCTCGTGCGCGATGCTGCGGATGGCGGGCGGAAACCCGACGGTGGGTGACGGCTTTCGCGAAGCCGCAGCCCGTCTGCCGCAGATCGCAGGCTGGGCGCTCTTGTCGGCGACGGTCGGCTTGATCTTGCGCATCATCGAGGACCGGTCGAAATGGGTCGGAAAGATCGTGGCGGGTCTGCTGGGCATGGCATGGACGGTGACAAGCTTCATGGTTGTGCCAATCATTGTCGCGGAGCGAAAGGGGCCGATCGGCGCGTTGAAAGGGTCGGCGGAGGTGCTCCGCAAGACGTGGGGAGAACAACTCGTCGGCAGTTTCAGTTTCGGCATGATCTTCGGGATGCTCAGCCTTCCTGCGGTGGCGATGATCGTCATCGCGATCATCCTCGGCAACATCTGGATGCTCATGCTGTCTATCGGACTGGCGATCGGCTATCTGATTGTGTTGTCTCTCGTTCAATCCGCTCTCCAAAGCATTTTCCAGGCGGCGGTTTACCTGTACGCATACAACAACGGTATCGCTCCCGAAGGTTTCGACTCCGACTTGCTGGCGGGTGCGTTGCACGCGAAATAACCTCCGCAACGGGAACGGTTGACGGTAGCTTTCGCCTAGCATCAGCGACGAAACCTGTTAGATTTGCGCGGAGATGAACCCGTCCCGCGAGTACTCGGAAAAACTCTGGCAGGAAGCCCTGCGGTATCTTCCCGGCGGCGTGAATTCGCCCGTGCGCGCCTTTCGCGGCGTGGGCGGCACGCCATTTTTCACGAAGCGCGCCAAAGGCTCGCGGCTCTGGGATGTCGACGGCAACGAGTACATCGACTACGTCTGTTCGTGGGGGCCGATGATCCTGGGTCATGCGCATCCGAAAGTCGTGCGGGCCGTGCAGGATGCCGCGCGAGACGGGACAAGTTTCGGCACCCCGAATCTGCGCGAAATCCGGCTGGCGCAAGAGGTCACCGAGGCGTTTCCGTCGATCCAGAAACTTCGCTTCGTCAACTCGGGTACGGAAGCGACGATGTCGGCCATTCGCCTGGCGCGCGGATTCACGAAGCGCGACAAGATCGTGAAATTCGAGGGCTGCTACCACGGTCACGCCGATTCGTTGCTGGTGAAGGCGGGTTCAGGCGGCGCGACGTTCGACGTGCCAGATAGCGCGGGTGTGCCCGCGGATTTCGCGCGCCACACGCTCACGCGGCCTTTGAATGATTTCGCGGGGCTCGAAACGGTGCAGTGGCGCGAGATTGCCTGTGCGATCATCGAGCCGATTCCCGCGAACATGGGATTGATTCCGCTCCGGTCCGGGTTTCTCGAGAAACTGCGCCAGCTCACGCACGACGCAGGCGCGTTGCTGGTTCTCGACGAGGTCATCAGCGGTTTTCGCGTGGCGCGCGGCGGCGCGCAGGAGCTGTATGGAATCAAGGCGGACCTTACGACGCTCGGGAAGATCATCGGAGGCGGACTGCCCGTCGGCGCGTTCGGCGGCCGCGCGGACGCGATGGATTTGCTGGCGCCCAATGGTCCCGTCTATCAAGCCGGCACGCTCTCGGGCAACCCGCTGGCGATGGCCGCGGGAATCGCGACATTGGAGGAACTGTCACAGGCGGGCACGTATAAGAAGTTGGAGGATCGGGCGGCTGCCCTGTGCCGCGAATGGAAAAAGATTGTGAAAGGGCATCACGCGCGCATTGGCTCACTGTTCTGCACGTTCTTCACGGATCGCGAGGTCGTGGACTACTCGAGCGCCAGGACCAGCGATACGAAACGGTACGCGCGGTTCTTCCATGCGATGCTCGACCGTGGGGTGTACTTGGCGCCATCGCAATTCGAAGTCGGGTTCCTGTCGTTGGCACACACCGAACAGGACATCGAACAAACCCTGCGGGCGGCGGCGGAAGCGGTGAAGGCGTTATGAAAATCGTCGTGGCGATGACCGGCGCGAGCGGCGCGATCTACACGCAGCGTCTGCTGGACAATCTCGACCCGCATCAGCACGAGATCCATTTCATCTCGACCAAGCACGCCCGCGAGGTGGCGCAACTGGAATTGCCGAAGGGCGAAGTGAAGATCGCGCCGTCGGTGATCCAGTACGACGAAAACGGCTCAATGTTCGTGCCGTTCGTGAGTGGGTCGGCCAGGCTCGATGCCATGGTCGTGATCCCGGCGTCGATGGGCACGATCGGGCGGGTGGCGAACGGCGCGTCCGACGGCACGATCGCGCGGGCGGCGGATGTTTTCTTGAAGGAGCGGCGAAAGCTGATCTTCGTTCCGCGCGAATCGCCCTACAACCTGATCCATCTGCGGAACATGGCCACGCTCACGGAAGCCGGGGCGACGATCATTCCCGCCAGTCCCTCCTTTTACAGCAAGCCGAAGACGATCGCGGAAGTTGTGGACACGATCATCGCGCGAGTCCTGGATCATCTCGGGATCGAACACAAGCTCGTCAAGCGATGGCAGGGCAACGAGTAGTCTTGGTCACCGGCGGCACGGGTTGTATGCGACAGCGTGAAATCATGAAGTTGGTTCTATGCTTTGGCGTGTCGTTGTTATTCTCGGCATGCAGCCGCGGTGATGAATTGAGAATGAGCGACCAACAATCGTCGTTGCAGGTTGATGGACGCGAGCGGACCTACCTGATGCATTTGCCGCCCGTGTACGACGGGAAGCATCCACTGCCATTGATAATTGTGTTGCATGGTGGCGGCGGGAATGCGCAAGGCGCGGTCCGAATGACCGGTTTCAACCGGAAGGCGGACAAGGAAGGATTCGTGGTCGTGTACCCGAACGGATCCGGGCGGCTGAAAGCCCGCCTGCTGACGTGGAACTCGGGAAACTGTTGTGGTTATGCGTTGGATAATAACATCGACGACGTCGGTTTCATCCGCACGCTTGTTGACGAATTGGTGAGAACGCGGGGCATCGACCCGAAGCGGGTGTACGCCACAGGGATTTCGAACGGCGGCATGATGGCCTATCGATTGGCGTGCGAGGTGTCCGACAAGATTGCCGCGATTGCCCCCGTGGCGGGCGCGTTGAATCTGGAGAACTGTCGGCCCGCTGGTCCTGTTTCAGTGATTATTTTTCACGGCACCGCTGACGAGCATGTGCGTTACGATGGCGGCGAGCCAATTCGGAGGGCCGATACGCATATGCGGGTGGACAAGCCCGTTTCTTATGCCGTGTCGTTCTGGGTGAAGCGCAACGGTTGCTCGGAAACACCGCAACGTGGCGAAAAGGGGAGCATTCGCACCCAGATTTACGGCGGAGGAAAAGACGGCGCGGAGGTGGCCCTCTACACGATCAACGGCGGCAATCACGCCTGGCCGGGTGGAGAAGCCTCTCTGCTCGGGGCGGAACCGACGAAGGAGATTTCCGCGACGGACCTGATGTAGGAGTTTTTCATGCGTCACTCGAAGAAGTGACGCGGTTGAAGTTCAGCGTCTTGGTGCGCTATTCCGTGCATCGAGAAACTTGAGTTGCTGGTAGAGTTGTTCGAGCAGTGGCGACCGGCCTCCGGCTTGTTGCACCGCGCGCAATGGATTGCCAAAGATCGCCTCGACTTCCAGCGGATGGCGTTCGTCGTAGTCGATTTTCATGCTCGTGCGATACGGAATCATCTTCTCGGTGTACGCGAGCGACCTGGCCACGACCTCGTCGGCGACTGCCGCCCCGCACGCCCGGGCCCCGGCCAGCACTTCCCGCATGATGTTTTCCACGAGCTGACGCGAGTGCGGATGCACCATCAAATCCTCCGTCGTGGCGTTGAGAACGACGGAAAGCCCGTTGTAGGGAATGTTCCAGATCAATTTTTCCCAGCGGGCAATGGCGAGGTCTTCGGCCAGTTGAATCCCGATGCCGGCCCGCTGGAAATCGTCGGCTATCGCGCGCATGCGCTCGGTGATCCCGCGCGTGGCGAATTCGCCAAGCCCGACATGCCCGTAGCCGAGATGGCGGATGTGGCCCGGCCCGACTTTGTTCGAGCACAGGAAGCACAAGCCGCCCATCACGCGCTGCGGTCCGACGATGCCCGCGACCTGCTCCTCGACACCCAGCCCGTTTTGCATCGCGAGCACCACGCCGTCGTCTTTGACAATCGGCGGCAATAGTTGCGGGAGCAAGTGGTTGTGCGTGGTCTTCAGGCACACGCAAACGACGTCGCATTTCGGCATGTCCCGCGCGTCGGCATAGGCATTCACTTTCGGCAGGGTGAAATCGCCGTCCTTGGATTCGCAAATCAGGCCGTGTTCGCGCACGTGTTCGTAGTCGCTGTGCAACAGGAAATGCAGTTCGCACCCCGCGCGTTGCAGCCGCGCGCCGTAGAACCCGCCGAGCGCCCCCGTGCCGATGATCGCGTAGCTTCGTTGCGGCATGGGCCGAGATTATCACAACTTCTGAATATCTTCTATTGACGGAAGTGGATTAAAATGAAACTCTCCGCGGGAGACTTGAGGCGTTGCCGGTATCCTTGAATCTGCAATGGACGCCGTCTTTTCAACTTGATAGGCCTACGCGATGAAATATCTTTTGAGACAGGCGAGGACGTTTATGGGGAGTGGCACGGGATCGCTGTTGCTTTTTTCGGTCCTGCTCCTCGCAAACGCAGCCGCCGCTCGGGCACAGGACGTCACCACAGTCTTCGCTCCGCCGCCTAGGCCTCTTGCCGCCGGCAGTCGCTCCAGTCTGTGGCTCTACAGCTTCAACAATTCGTCCAATTATATAACTCGAACCTTCGAGCCGAGTCTCAACTGTACCCTCCTCTCACAATCCGTCTCGCTCGAAACAGTTCTTCTGTTGAATACCAACGGCAGTCCGATTGCGGCAACGATTGCGCCCGGCAGCTTCGTCAAGGAAGAATACCTGCTGGACCTTCCTTTAACGAGCAGCGGCCAGGTCACGCTGGATATCAGAAACTATAATCAGGTGGCGATCCTTGTGGCACCGGCCTCTTCCGGGATTCCAGGCGCGAAACATTCCCCGCTGCCGCCACCGCCTCCGGGTTCTGAGTTATGGGAGTATTTCGGGAATCATATTTCCTTCTACGAGCCGATCTATTTCATCCTCGGCAACGCTCCCGCCGCTGAATTTCAGTTCAGCTTGAAATACAAACTCCTCGATTTCAAGGACGACTGGGATCCGTTGACCCACCTCTATGTTGCCTATACCCAGACCTCTTTCTGGGATCTCCTCACCAAAGATCCGTCTTTCTACGATACCAGCTACAAACCATCCATATTCCTCTATTATCCCGACGTGTTTCAGAAGGACTTCTTCCAACTCGATTTGCAGGGCGGCGCCGAGCACGAATCGAATGGTCACGGCGGTACCCTCGAGCGCAGCTTCAATACGATTTATCTGCAACCCAAAGCCACGTTTGATCTGCCGTACAATTTGCAGCTCTCCCTCCAACCGCGCGCGTGGCTCTACGCCCGCGTGGGTAGCAACAACGTGGATATTGCCCAGTATCACGGGTACGCCGACTTGCTCGCCGCCCTGACCTGGCTCGATCTAAATTCCGGCGAGAGAATTCAGGTGTCCACGAAATTCCTCGTCGGCGACGAGGGATCTCATGTCGGCCTGCTGTACGATTTGCGGTTTAACGTGGCTGGCGTACCGGTCTTGCGTAAATTCAACCCGTCAATTCAAGTGCAATACTTCACCGGCTACGGCCAGACCTTGCTGCAATACAACGAAAAGAGCCACGCCCTCCGCGCCGGCCTCTGCCTCTGGTATTGACCCTCCGCCACTGCGCGGAAGCACCGCTCGCGGCCGGAACTTCCGGTTGCGCGAGGCTCTCCCGACCCCGCACGGATTCCGACCGAAGGTCCCACGGTCAGTGCGTCTGACCGAGATTACGCGAGGTTAAGAGCGCGCCGCGGCCTTTCAAAACGATCTCAAGCCGATGGAATGCGGCGGGGTTGCCGGGGGTGGCGCCGGTGCGGCGATGGAACTAACAGTCTTGCCTCAGCACCCGTTTCTACTGCTTCACCAACGCGCCGTAGAACCCGCCCAGCGCCCCCGTCCCGATGATCGCGTAACTCCGCTGCTGCATGGCGCACAGATGATCACACGAGATGGCCCGATGTCAGCCCGATCAAGGAGAGGTGTTTATCAGTCGGGTACTGATTCTGTGGTCGCTTCTGGCCGTGTCGTACGAGGTTCTGGCTTGTTTGCGGCGATTGAATGGTGGATACATTAGTCACTAATGTATCAATGAGTGCGTTGCCAAAGTTCCGGAGGGGCGTGACCGCGCTGGCCGTGTTGTGGGCGTTGGATCGCGGAGAAAGCTACGGCTATGAAATTCGACGCGACGCGTTTCGGAGAACGAAGGGGCTTTTCACAATCAACGAAGGCGCCTTGTACCCGTTGTTGCATTCGTTGCCGCGGAGAGGGTTGGTTCGTGTGCGGCAGGAACGGGTGAAAGGCCGCTGGCGGAAATACTACCGCCTGACCGAACGGGGACGGAAGGAACTGTCCGCATTGCGCCGGGACTGCAAAAGCTCGCTGAAAGTACTGGCGGCACTTGTAGGTGATTAGCCCGCGACGAATCCTTCACTTGGCCTTGCGCCTGCAGTTTCGTGTTTAGAGTGTCTAACCCGTCATGTGCGGTAGCCGCGGCGAGGAAGCCCAAGCGCTCAAACGCCAGATTCGATTCCAAGCGCGCCGCTGGGTGGTGGAACGGACGCACAGTTGGCTGAACCGGTTTCGCCGCATTCTGATTCGCTGGGAGAAGAAAGCCGCAAACTACTTGGCGCTACTGCACCTCGCGTGCGCCATCATCACCTATCGCCGCGCAGGTGTTTTGGGATAGGCTCTTAGTTTACGAGTAGCGGATTAAGGGCAGAAGTCTTTCCGCATGGTGAACACCGTTTGTGATCGTACCGCATCATTTGTTCTCGGATGAGACAATTGCCGGTTCGCGATACGGTTGCTCCGCATGATAGAGCGCCGCGCGTTGCTCAATCTGGGCAGCGAGATTCTTGTCGCCTTGCGATGCCGCCAAAGCCGCCGCCTCCCGCGCCGTCGCCACTGCCTCCGGAAACCGCCCAGCCTCGGCATAAGCCGCGGCCAGTGTGTCGAGAAATGCAGGGTACTTGCGACCGCTCAATTGGCAGGCGCGCTCGGCCAATCGTACCGCCACGGCGACATCGCGGTATTTCGCCTCGGGATGCGTCGCCCGAATCCACGCCATATCGTTGAGCACATCCGCCTGATCGGGCTGCAATCGCAACGACTCTTCATAACACTTAAGCGCCTCCTCCGTCTTCCCCTGCTCTTGCAAAACCCTGGCCAAACACGCACTGGCGATGACAAGCGCCTCCTCCGTCTTCCCCTGCTCTTGCAAAACCCTGGCCAAACACGCACTGGCGATGACATTTGACGGCTTCAGGCGCAGCACCTCCCGGAATTGCTGTACGGCTTCGTCGAGGCGCTTATGCTCCTCGTACAATTCGCCCAGCCGCCCGTGAAGGTCCCAGCGGTCAGGCAACTTGGGTATCATGTAGTTGAACAGCGTTTCGCTGTCCCGCCATATGCGCGTTTGATGGAAACTCGCCACACCCAACGCTGCCGCCACTGCCAGGGTCACTCCAAATGTCCAGCCGCGGGCGCGCGGCCAAGTGGCGGCCTTCACCAGAACCAAGGCGATGAACACCGACCACAAGATGCCCTGCACGTAACTGTAGCGGTCACATGGGCAATGCTGATACTCGGTGAGTCCCAGCATCGGCACGAGCAAGACCAGATGGCAGAACCAAAGTGTAAGCAGCATCGGTGCGCGACGCTGCACAATCAACAAGACACCGGTGATTCCGATCAGTAGTCCCGCACTCAACATGAAGCGAAACTCCAGCGGGCGAAATGCGACCAGCGTTGCATAATCCGGACACAAGTTAAAAGGCAGAAACGGCTTCCACAGGTAATAGGCCCAAATGTAACACGCCTGGCTGAAGCGATAGTCCCAACCAAAATGTTGTATCGCCTCCGAATCTTTCCAAATGCCGGTGGCGTGCATCTGCGCCCATAGCGTAATGGAAACCATCACCACGGTGACCAGCACAAAGGGAAGTTTTTCCATCAATGCGCGACGCGCAGCAACATCCTTGATCCACTTGGACGGCGACGTAGGAAGCCGGGCCAATGGATAGACATCCAAAACCAGCAACACAGCAACAAATGCCAGTCCTATCGGATAAGTGAGCAATGACAAAGGGAGAGAAAAAACAGCAAACCAGTACCAGGGATTTTTCAGCACAGGCAAGCGCGTCACGTGATCCACGGCTCGGAAATGGCTTAGCAAGGCAAGCAGGAGAAAGAAGAATGATTGTGGGTACATTTCGCAATTGGCCCACGCTACGGCTTCCACGCGGAGCGGATGAACTGCCCAGAGCAAGGCGGCCAACCCGGAGCAAATCGTGACCGGTCCAGAAGACGCTTCCAGCTTGAGTTTAGCCCGGAGCAATTTGCGGATGAGCCAAAACACAAGAATCGCGTTGATTGCATGCAACAACAGCGATTCGGTATGAAACGCCAAAGGGTTCAATCCCCAGAAATGGTAAAGTACCGCCCAGTTGAGCCAACTCACCGGCACGTAACGGCGCATGTAACTGCAATCCGTAAACATCCAGCGCAAGTGCGGCCAATCTAAACTCCGGATGTTTGGATTGTCGTTGATGTTGAGATTGTCATCCCACAGCACGAAGTCTGCACGTAATACCCGGCTGAATACCGCGACCGTGACCAAGAACAACGCCAGCACAACAAGCCAGCCTCTCGCCTTGAATAGCAGCGTGGCCATACCAGCAGAAGCTGAGGGCGGCAAATCCTCAGCAGGATTCGATGGTTGTACTGGGTATGTTTCCAACCGGCTTGACGTGGGTTGACGGTGTCGTCGTCTCATTTCTTTCGAGTGCGGACTGCACCGGCACACGATATGGTTGTCCCGCCTGATAAAGTGCCGGACGTTGCAGACGGCTCAACGGCTTGCCTTTGGCCAAGAGCCATTGCACGTACAGTTTGACGTCAAAGAAGCCGGGAGTTTGGGGCGGTTTATAGGTCTTCACGGAGCCAATGTTAACTCGCGTAGTTTTTCATCGCGAGCGGTCTTGGTATTCCTGATCATTTTCCTGAGCTACTGGAGCGTCCATCTGCTGACGGCAATCGGGACAATGCAACGCCGGTTCATGGTGTGCCGCCTCATTCATCCGACATTTCCCCTATGACCTACGGCCCGCGACCATCGCGGGCCATTCAGTTTCATTGATTAGCATCTTATCCCCTCGGACACTGCTATCAAGCCTTTTTGCGACTCCACGATCGGCTTCTCGACTCCGGCGGAGATGCCTTCGGCTCTTGATTGCGTTCCGCACCGATTTTCCACCGAACTCTGACAAAGCATCGCCGCCTACCCTTTTTCCTTTCCCGCAATTGCCGCCCGGCGAGCATCAGCCGGGCAGCGGCATGGGCAATCTCAGCCACCCAATCCTTTCCAGAATGGCTCGGAACAATTCCCGTGGGATTGCCACCTCCGCCATCTGAAAGATCACCTGCCGGGCATGGCGCACCACCTTCGCTCCGATCTTGATCAGTTTCTCCCGCAATGTCGTCAGCGTCCAGTGCCGCACTGCCGGGGGCAGCACGGCCTGCCGCAGAAAGTTGCCCAAGTTGTACGCCAACACAAATAGCTGCAAGCGCACTTCGCTTTGCCTCAAGCGTTCCGGGTTCCCGCGCCTGATACATTAATGACTAATGTATCCACCCATTGCTGAATCAGGGAAATGCGGTGCGGGCAGCGGTTTTCAAAACGATCTCAAGCCGATGAAATGCGGCCGGGTGGCAGGGGTGTCCAAGCGCTTGGAGTATTAATGAGCACTTGCTGCTGGCTAGCTACGTGTTTCCGTTGGCGCTTAAGAGAAAGCTCTCGGATGCCGGATACTACAGTCTTACAAAGGACGACGATTTTCAGCTTTTTGCATTCGAGAGATTGGC
>Ga0187861_10001805_pt1 | contig 21185 bp, 16 predicted proteins | sample June2016WEW_10_1_3_FD_132986 | JGI IMG/M metagenome (GOLD analysis project Ga0187861, IMG submission 132986) | Peatland microbial communities from SPRUCE experiment site at the Marcell Experimental Forest, Minnesota, USA - June2016WEW_10_100 | ecosystem: Environmental > Terrestrial > Soil >...
ACAATTACCCTGAGTTGCTTAGCTAATTCATCATCATTGGTAAAGATGGCGCCACCGTCACCATAACAGCCCAGGTTCTTTGAGGGAAAGAAAGAAGTGCATCCGACATGCCCAATGGTCCCGCTTTTTTTCCGTGAACCATCATTAAAAATATAATCCGAACCGATGGCCTGGCAGTTATCTTCGATCACAAACAGGTTATTTTTTTTAGCAATTGCCATGATCTCATCCATGGGTGCGCATTGTCCGAACAGGTGTACAGGAACGATGGCTTTTGTTTTATGTGTTATAGCCCGTTCAATGGCTTTAGGATCGATGTTGAAAGTACCAGGGTCAACATCAACGAGAACCGGCGTCAGTTTAAGCAAAGCAATAACCTCTGCGGTGGCAATAAAGGTAAAAGAGGCGGTGATAACCTCATCTCCCGGCTGCAATCCCAGCGCCATCATGGAAACCTGCAAGGCCTCCGTACCGTTTGCACAGGGAATAACATGCTTTATACCCAGATATTTCTCTAGGCCTTCCTGGAAATTTTTAACGGCAGGTCCGTTGATGAATGCGCAGGAATCAATAACATCCTGGATTCCTTTGTCTATTTCGGATTTGATGTGAAGGTACTGACTGTGTAAGTCGACCATCTGGATTTTCTTCATCAGGAAATAAAGTTTGGTATTCTTATATATCGGGCAAAGATAATTAATATAGAACAAATGAATGCAGTTTATCTGCCGAAGGTAGGGAATTCAGACTGCTGGATGTGTGAGTGTGGGTATTTGTAAGTGTGGGTATTTGTGAAATGCCGTGTTTTTCTCTGTAAATCTGTTACTTTGTGACTTTTCTTAAACCGAAAACAACGCGAAGATTCACGCAATGGCCGCAAAGAAAACAATTCGTAATTCGCCTGCTTGCCGGCAGACAGGTAATTCGTACTTCGTAATTTATTTGTATTCCTTGGCTTGTATTTCTCCTTTGATCAGGTACAACCCGTTCATGGCTAATGCATGCATCTCGTCCTCTCCTGGAAAAACATGGACCGGGGCAATTTTGTGAACGTACTCTTGTATAAAAGCCACAAAGTTTTTATCATTAGCAATTCCCCCGGTAATAAGGATCGCATCGACATCGCATTTCAGGACGACATACATCGAGCCGATATATTTAGCAACCTGGTATGCCATGGCATAATAGATCATCTTTGCTTTCGCATCGCCGGTCTCGATCATTTTCCCCACTTTAACGGCGCTGTTTGTTCCAAGATGGGCTACCAGTCCGCCGCCACCTTTGTTCATCCACAGGACTTCTTTCTGGGTATATTTTCCGCTGAAGCAAAGCCGGATCAGCGCTCCAATTGGTAATGTCCCGCTTCGTTCAGGACCGAATGGTCCTTCGCCATCCAATCCCTGGTTTACATCAATAACGCGTCCCTTTTTATGGGCTCCTATGGTGATACCTCCGCCAAGATGGACTACGATAAGATTCAAATCCTCATATCTTTTATTAATGGCTTTAGCATATTCTCTTGCGATTGCTTTATGATTGAGGGCATGAAAGATAGAGATCCGTTCGAAAAGAGGATGGCCTGAAATGCGTGAAATGTCGTCCATTTCATCCACGGTGATTGGATCTGCAATATAAGCTTTGGCATCTGGAAGCTCAATGGCGATATCATGGGCGATGAGTCCGCCGAGGTTGCTGGCATGATCTCCTAGTGGACTGTTCTCAAGGTCATGGATCATGATTTCATTAACCTCATAAACACCGGACGGGATTGGTTTCAGTAAACCTCCGCGTCCCATTACGGCATGTACCTGGTCAAGATTTATCTCCGCATCAGAAAGCTGTTTCATAATGATATCTTTGCGGAAATGAAACTGGTCAGCTATTCGTTGAAATGGTGCAAGGTCTTTCGGACTGTGCTGGATATTTTTTAAAAAAAACGGTTCTGAATCCTGGTAAACAGCAATTTTGGTTGATGTAGATCCCGGATTGATTGCAAGTATTCTTACTTCCTTCATAAATATTACGAAATAGTTATTTTTGTATTGGATCAATGGGGTTACGTAGTTTACTTCTTCGTATCCCGTATGTAAAATAAATAATGAACCCAATGCCCATCCAGATTATTAAACGCAGCCAGGTATTAAGGGGCAATGCAGCCATCTGAATAAAGCAGATCAGCGCGCCCAGTATGGGAATGAAAGGAACAAAGGGTGTCCTGAAAGGCCGTTTCAATCCAGGACTTGTTCTGCGAAGGACAAGAATGCTCAGACAAACAATCACAAATGCCAGCAAGGTTCCGATGGAAACCAGTTCTCCAAGAGTACTGATTGGCAGAATACCGGCAAGAACCATGGCAACCGATCCGGTAACCAGCGTACTTACATAAGGAGTCCTGAATTTCGGATGGACCTTGGAAAAGACAGATGGCAGGAGGCCGTCTTTTGACATGGAGAAAAAGATCCTGGGTTGTCCCAGCAGCATGACCAGTATTACAGAACTAAGTCCTGCAATGGCTGCAATCTTTACGATTGGCCGCAACCAGAACATTCCATTTCCCATTGCATTTACCCCAACGGCAACCGGATCGGCAACATTCAGGACTGTGTAACTAACGATTCCGGTAAGGACCAGGGCAACCAGGATGTATAAAACCGTGGAGATACCTAACGATCCCAGGATGCCGATCGGCATATGTTTCTGAGGGTTTTTTGCTTCCTGGGCAGCCGTGGAAACGGCATCGAAGCCAATGTATGCAAAGAAGATCACACCTGCCCCCCGGAGGATCCCACTCCAGCCATAATGGCCCCAGACACCGGTGTTTTTTGGAATGAACGGATGCCAGTTGCCGTTTTTTATGAATGCGATTCCGATGGCAATAAACAAAATGATGACCGATACCTTAGTGATAACCATCACGTTGTTAAAATTGGCCGATTCCCTGATGCCAATAACCAGTAATAATGAAAGAACGACAATGACAAACATGGCAGGCAGATTAAGGATGGCAGTGACATGCGGCAAAGTGTTAATATCAATCCCTTGTAAATGGAGGTTGGAAACCAGGTTTGTAGTAACCTGCTGCCATCCGATATTCGGGATGTTCACAAGAACACTTCCGGTCGCTGCCGTAAAAGCAGTCGGGATGTGGATCCCGAAATCATGAAGGAAACTCACAACATATCCGCCCCAACCGACAGAAACCGTGGAAGCAGCAAACAGGTATTCCAGGATCAGGTCCCAGCCAATGATCCATGCCAGGAATTCCCCCAGTGTTGCATATGCATAGGTATAGGCACTTCCGGCAATTGGGATCATGGAAGCGAATTCAGCATAGCAGAGACCGGCAAATCCGCATGCAAGTCCCGAGATGATAAAGGAAATGACAATGGCCGGTCCTGCATATTGTGCTGCGGCCTGACCTGTCAGAACGAAAATGCCCGCCCCGATGATGGCCCCGATCCCGAGGGTTGTCAGATTCGTTGCAGTAAGAGTTCGTTTAAAACCGGTTTTGGAATCGGACGCCTGACTCATCAGGTCGTCTATGGATTTTGTGGAAAACAACCGGCTTGCCATAGTGTTTTTGATTAGGTGTAGGTTCTTGGTTTGGTACTTCCAACCTTCCAGACAGAAAGGAAGGAAAGGAGATTAGTTCACTGCAGCAGCCATGATGATACTGGCCTGCTTTGATTCTTCTGTATCGGAACGCGAAGTAAGAATGATGGGCGCTGCGGCGCCAAGGATAACGGCAGCCAGCTGGGCATTGGCAGAAAACCCCCAGCATTTATACAATGCATTCCCGGCTTCGATATCTGCAGCGACCAGCAGGTCGGCATCCCCGGCGACATCACTGACAATTCCTTTATGTTTTGCACTTTCACTGCTAACACAGTTGTCGTAAGCAAGCGGACCGTCGATAATGCAATTTTTGATCTGTCCGCGTTGGTTCATCTTGGCAATCAAGGCAGCATCCAACGTGGCCGGCATTTGTTCATTCACCATCTCCACGGCACACAGTATGGCGACTTTTGGCCTGGGATAGCCCAGTTTATTCATGAATTCAACGGCATTGTTGATGATGGCGACTTTGGTCTTCAGGTCGGGGGCGATCACCATGGCGGCATCAGTTAATCCAATCAGTTTATGATATGTTGGAACCTCAAAGATGGAAAAATGCGAAAGCACTTCCGATTTCCGCAAGCCCTGTTCCTTATCCAGGACTCCCCTTAGGAAAATTGCAGATGTGACATTTCCTTTCATCAGGATGTCAGCTTCCTTGTCGCGAACGAATTTAACCGCACGTTTTACTGCCAGGGTATCATTTTCTTCATTAAAAATAGTGGCATTCGTAAGATCCAAGTTCAGCTTTGCAGCTATTTCTTTGATTTTTTTTTCGTTACCAACCAGAATGGCATCGATGATTCTTTTTTTCATTACGGCACAAACAGCTTCCAGGCAATGTTCATCATGAGCCACCGCAACGGCAACTTTTTTCTTTCCGGATTTTTTTGCAAGTTCTGAAAAATCGGAGAGTTTCGTCAATCCTGTGATTCCGTTTGTTTCTTTTGTAGTCATGGTAATAAATCCTCCTTCGATAAAAAAATGAAATTACAGCATAATTAAATGTTTCTTTCTGTTAGCAAACCTACATGAAATTTACAAATTACACAAACTCTTCCGAAAAAATCTTTAGTCAGAAAAAAATTTTATCTTTGACGCTTAATAAATCTCATCGCTTTTTATGGAACTTCCTTTTTCTGAATCTTACCGGATTAAAATGGTTGAGGCCATCCGGAAGAGCACTTTAGAAGAACGTCAGGAATGGATCAAAGACGCGAAGTATAATCTTTTCCTCCTGAAGAGTGAACAGGTTTTTATTGACCTTTTGACAGATTCAGGTACAGGAGCCATGAGTGACAAACAATGGTCGGAAATGATGCTGGGCGATGAAAGTTACGCAGGTGCTTCGTCTTATTACAAGATGAAGGAAGCGATATTCAACATCACAGGGTTTGATCATTTTCTTCCGACCCACCAGGGTCGGGCTGCAGAGAATGTTCTTTTTTCGGTTTTGGTGAAAGAAGGAAACCTGGTTCCCGGTAATTCTCATTTTGACACCACGAAAGGACATATTGAATTTCGCAAGGCTTTTGCTATAGATTGTACGATTGATGAGGCTTTTGACACTACCTGCAATCATCCGTTCAAAGGGAATGTTGATCCGGAGAAACTTGAAGATGTGTTAAAGAAATCGGCCGATAAAGTCCCGTTTATCATTGTTACCCTGACAAACAATTCAGCAGGCGGTCAACCTGTTTCAATGGAAAACCTCAGGAGAGTAAGGCAGATTGCCGACCGTTACGGGAAAATTGTTCTTTTCGATTCGGCACGTTTTGCCGAAAATGCCTATTTTATCAAGTTACGTGAGGAGAAATACAAAGATGTATCGATCCGGGCTATCGCCCTGGAGATGTTTTCTTATGCAGATATCATCACCATGAGCTGCAAGAAGGACGCGATCGTAAACATTGGGGGATTCATCGGGATGAGGGATGATGAACTATTCCGGCAGTGCTGTGTTTTCAACATTATGTTTGAAGGTTATATTACCTATGGTGGACTTGCCGGGCGTGACATGAATGCGATTGCACAGGGACTTTACGAAGGAACTGATTTTGAGTACCTAAACACCCGGGTTAAACAGGTCGAATACCTGGGTAAACGGTTGATAGAATTCGGAATCCCCATTCAGCAGCCCATTGGCGGTCATGCTGTTTTCGTGGATGCCAAACGTTTTCTTCCCTGCCTCAAAAAAGAAGAATTCCAGGCGCAAACTCTTGCCATATGGCTTTACCTTGAATCGGGCGTGCGTGGCGTAGAGATCGGAGCGCTGATGGCCGATCGTGATCCCTTAACCCGTGAAAACCGTTATCCGAAACTTGAATTTCTCCGGCTTGCCATTCCGCGCAGAGTATATACAAATAACCACATGGACGTAGTCGCAGTTGCGCTGAAAAATGTTTTCGACCGCCGTAATGAACTTACCCGGGGTGTGAGGATCATCCGTGAAGCGCCCATTATGCGTCATTTTACTGTCGAACTGGATCTTGCCTGAAATTCCGGAAATGGAATCACAAAAGAAAAAAGATCGTTACCTCCGGATCTATTTTCAATTAAAAGACCTCCTCGAAAAATCAGATGATATCGATGCCAGGATGGCAACTATTGTGGCAGTTCTTCATCACAAAATGGAAATTTTTTTTTGGACTGGTTTCTATTGCCTGAAAGATGGCGAACTTATCGTAAAAACCTACCAGGGACCAGTTGCATGCCAGGTATTGGAAAATAATACCGGCGTCTGCTGGACCGGAATTAATCAGGGGAAGACGATTATTGTGCCGGATGTTCTCAAGTTTCCCGGCCATATTGCCTGCGATTCAAGGTCAAAATCAGAAATTGTAGTGCCTCTCAGGGATACTAAAAACAGGATCATCGGAGTACTTGATATAGACAGTGCCACATTGAACGCCTTTGATCAGACCGACGCAGAGAACCTGGAAAAAATAGTAGCATTGATATTTCTGAGGTCGGAAGTCTGAGGTCGGAGATCGGAGGACTGAAATCTGACCTCTGTTCTCTGACCTCAGAACTCTGTAAGCATAGCAAAGGAAAAGTTTATAAACCCATAAACCTTTGAAAAACGCACGAATATGTCCATCCTCGAAATATTCCTTATCGGATTGGGTCTTTCCATGGATTGTTTTGCCGTTTCGTTAAGTTTTTCAACATACGGAAAACTGGAATGGAAAGATGTGCTGAAAATATCGCTGTTCTTTGGTATTTTCCAGGGATTGATGCCAGTGGTTGGATGGCTGATCGGCACTTCCTTTCAAAGCTTGATCCAGGCTGTCGATCACTGGCTGGCTTTCGGTATTCTGGTCTTCATCGGGCTCCGGATGGTTAGTCAGTTTTTTGTCCATGAAGCAAAAAGAAAGCCAACCGACATCCGGAAGACTTCTGTCCTGTTGACCTTGTCGGTCGCCACCAGCATCGATGCCCTCGTTACAGGCATCAGTTTTGGGTTTATCAAAGTGAACATTCTGGAAGCAGCGTCGATCATCACCGGTGTAACCTTCATCGTATCTCTTATTGGTTCAAGGTTAGGAGCCAAATCCAGCTTCATCCCGGCAAAGTGGGCTGAATTGCTGGGAGGGATCGTCCTGATTGGGATCGGTACAAAAATCCTCCTCGACCATCTCGGAATATTATGATGATGTGATGTGAGATGTGAGATGTGAGATATGAGATGTGAGAGACGCAATTTATTTTTTCAATTTTTCACTAACTTTGTCTCTAAATTAACTTCATGTCAACGATCCGAATCACTAAAGAATTTCGATTCGAAACTGCCCATGCCCTGCGCGGTTATGACGGCCCATGCAAAAGCATTCACGGCCATTCGTATGAATTATCTGTCACCATAACCGGAACTCCGGTCGAAGACAAAGACTCGCCAAAAAAAGGTATGGTAATGGATTTCGGTGATCTGAAAAAAATCATCAAGAAAAACATCATTGATACTGTGGATCATGCCCTCATCCTGAACAAGGATTACCCGCTGGAAGATGTTCAGAAAATCAGGGATGTTTTTTGCAATATCGTTTGGGTCGATTATCAGCCGACTAGCGAAAACCTGTTAGCCGATTTTTCAAAAAGGATTATTCCCCTGCTTCCGGAAGGAGTAAAGTTGTTTTCCCTCCGGCTAAGAGAAACCGCAAATTCATATGCAGAGTGGTTTACAGATGATAATACTTAAAACTTAACACTTAAAACTTAACACTTAAATGGAAATCACATGGCTTGGCTGGAGTAGTTTTAAAGTGAAAACATCCGGCAAAACGATTTATTTTGATCCTGTTTTTGGGAAATACAATGAACCCGGCGACCTGATACTGATCTCTCACAGTCATTCCGACCATATCGATCCCGCTATTCTTTCAAAGATCCGGAAACCCGGTACCGTAGTGCTCACCTCCAGGCAGAACAAGGATGCTGTGAATGGGATCGGGCTTGCCCCTGGTGAAACCTATTTATTTGATTCCATCACAGTGAATGCTTGTCATGCTTATAACATCATCAGGATGAGGGCGCCAGGAGTTCCCTTTCACCCGAAAGGATTCGGTGTGGGATGGATACTTAAATCCGGTGAGAAAAGGCTTTACCATCTTGGAGATACTGAGCTGATCCCGGAAATGAAAGGGATTGGTCTTATTGAAGTCATGCTGGTTCCGATCAGCGGATTTTATGTTATGGATATTGATGAAGCGGTGAAAACAGTGAAAATGATCCAACCAAAACTGGTCATTCCAATGCATTTTGATCTTCCCCATGCTAAACCGGAGAATCAACCGGATTTTAACCTGAATGCTGACCCGCAGGAATTTGCAAGCAAACTGGAAGGAACTACTGAAGTCCGTGTATTAAATCACGGGGAATCCATCAACATCTGATGGTCATCAATTTCATACAAAAAAAGAGCAATCATTAAAACCGATCGCTCTTTTTTTCATTCCATGTCAACGAGTTTATCTGCCTATAATAAACTTTTTCACAACAACACCGCCCTCCGGTTTTTCAACCTTTATATAGTACAATCCTTTCCTGAGATCTGAAGCAGGGATTGCGATCTTATTCGCACCCTGATGCAGAATTAAAGGAATCTCCGTCATGAATTCCCCCGTGATTGAATAAAGGGAAAGAGAGATCTGCATGGCATGCAGGGTGTGGATGGTGATGTTGGCAATGTCTGAAACAGGGTTCGGGTAAATATCCGAGATCGCAAAATCAGGCTGGGTTGTTTCATCATGAATACCGGAAATATTTCCTCCCTGGATCGCAAATACCACAATTGCCCCGGTATGTGTTGCATCCAGGACGACGGTGATCGGAGTCGTTGATTTTTCGATCATTTCAGGATAAACCTTGTAGGTTCCCATGGCTATACCAGTAAAACTGAATTCACCGTTGGTATTGGTCATCGTAAATGCAAGTACCTGATCGGAAACATTAAGGAGCAATACTTCCACGTTGGCAGCAGGTGTTCCGTTTCCATTATATTTTCCGTTTTGGGTAATGGATCCGGAAATGTTACCGTTTCCGCTGGAATAAGACATGACATGATGCATGTGGATGTTGTACGGATTGTTCGGCTGACCGAGTTCGATCAGGGTTGCGTTGCTCCAGTTAACGGCGTCAATATAGTAAGTCGGTACATACTGACCATAATAAGCTGAAGATGAAAGCAACGATGCCCTTATATAATAATGCCCCGGTAGAACGTCACCGAACCAATACATACCCAGTGAATCGCCGAATTCCTTTGAATCCACAACGGTTGCCACTCCGGAATCCAACCGTATGAGCTCTGCAAGTCCGTGATCCACATAGAGTGATTCTGACAGGTAAACATAACCATAGAGATTTACAGTTGGATTAACAGAGATAGTTTGGGTGCGGGTCCATGCGCAACCGGTAGAATCGACTGAAGTCAAGGTGACGGAATAGGTTCCGGGAGTCGCATAGGTATGTGTTACCACATGCCCGGTCAGACCAGGAGAACCATCACCCATGTCCCAGGCATAGGTAGTCGGGTAAATGCTGTGGGTGTGGCCTTCAAAGGTAAATGTAAGTCCGCTATTTGTATAGGTCATCCAGTTCTCGCAATTGCTGCTGTTGGATCCAACTATTATGCTGTCGCAGAAAGTCGAAGTACAACCCGTGGAGGTTGAGATGGTGAGGCAGACATTGAAAAGTCCGGCATGGGTGAATACATGCCATGGATCATAAGTGATGGAGGTATCCATTGTTCCCGAACTTGGGTCTCCGAAATTCCACAGCCGTGAAGTAATAAGGTTTTGCGGTGTGCTTGCATCATAAAAGTGCACATGAAGAATATTGGTGCTGTCAGCATAATGCGTGTAGTTGGCATGACATTCTGTGTTCTGGCCTGTCGTGACTTCGTGACAAATCGTGCTCGTACAACTGGTATTTGTTTCAATCGTAAGGCAAACAGTGTGAGTGAGAGCAGCACCTGCATAAACATGGGTTACATTCGGGTTGTCAGGGAATGTGATGGTGGAACCAGTGCCATCGCCGAAATCCCAGTGCCAGGTAGTAATCGAACCAACAGGAGTGCTGTAATCATAAAAATAAACCATGTTCTGCGACGATGTAGTGTCAACCGAATAAGTAAATTCAGCCTGGCAACCAGCATTGTTCCCGTTGCAGATGATAAAATTTATCGTATCCGGAGTGCTGTTCCCGATAAAGGTCTGCACCAGCCAGGTGCTGTCGCAGTTTTTGGTCTCCACGATAAAAGTAACAGCTACTCCTGTGTTAGGAACATTATAGATCGTGCAATCATAGAACCCGTTTGTATTAGTAAACCGGGAAGTATAAAAGACAAACCCGTAAGCATTGCTGTCAGCCTGGATGATAACTTCATGGTTGACAACAGGAGCATTGGTTGAATCACGCAATACCGTACCGGAAACATGAACGGTTATGGTCTGGGCGGTCAGGGAGAAGGTTGCGACCAGCAAAATAATAAGGAGGGAGAAAAAATTTTTCATAATACCTGTTTTTTGTACAATGAATAATCGTTTATTTATGAAACAACATTTAATTATCTTACAATAAGAAACACAAATAAATTCAATAGTTGCCTGGTGTTTTAATTTTTTATGATCTTCTGTGTATTGAGAATATGGCCATCTCCGGTCTTCACAACCAGGAAATACATGCCGCTTGGAATATTTCGCAAAGGAAGGGTCAGTAACATCCTCTCCTGCACCGAACCAACTGTTTTCATGAAGATCCGCTCCCCGGTAAGGGTCAGAATCTCAGCTTGAATTATTATCGTGTTCGGTGATTGGACCCAGAATTGAAAATCTTCTGTAACCGGGTTGGGATAAATTTTCCCGATCATGATGTTTTTCTTTCCCTGACCCGGGGATATTCCGGTGACATCATGGTCGAAAACTTCAAGCTGCAATCCATCGGCAACAGGATGCAGTGAATCGACAGTTATCTGTAATATCTTGGCATATTTCCCGGTAACCTCAGGGTAAAGGTTGTAAGTTCCATAAGGAAGGGCATTGAATTCAAAAAACCCTTCGGGATCTGTATTTGTGACCCTGACCGGAACCAGATCGTCATTGAATAGCAATACTTCTGTGTTGAAAAGTTTTGAGTTGTCATCTTTATGGATTACCGACCCTTGCAGTTTGGCCGGCCCGGAAAGACTGTCATTGCCAGCAAAAAGGTGAATAGAGTTATCAAAGATATTATGATCGAGCAAAAAGGAAGCTGTCATCTGCCATTTTAACTGGTTCCCGTTGTAGGCAGGTAAAAATTTGTCGTAATGAACCGAGCCTTTAGTCAACCCTGCTTTTACGATGTAAGTTCCTTCAAGCGCATTCAGAAACGTATAATATCCCAGGTAAGTAAAATTTGCCGTATCCACCGGAACGATCCACCGGTTGTGCGCCCTATAAAGGTAAGCCACTCCTGTATCTCCTGAATCATGTGGATTGTTGATCGGAAACTGCCCGGCAAACAGAAGTCCTCCGATATTGTAGTAAGAGCATGTTTTAACGATCCTGCTGGTAGAATCGAAACAATTCCAGGCTCCGGACGAGTCTTCTTTGGTAATGTTAAGGTAAACTGTATAACTCCCGGGTGCTATAAACTGGTGGATGGGGTTCCTTTCAGTGCTTGTAGATCCATCTCCAAAAGTCCAGTTCCATTTGTTAGGATCACCATAAGAAAGATCCTGGAATAAAAATGTATTCTGAATCCTGTTATTGGAATCCAGCACTGCAATAAATCCCGCTCTGCATTGTTCATTCAGGCAAATATTAAAATCTACCTCCACCGGCAAAGGTGAACTATAAACCGTATTGGAATGCAGAAGATTATGGCAATCATAAGTAGCAACGCTAATGGGAATACCATCGGGTACTGCGGCGATAGTATCTGCATAGGCCCCGTTAAGATCACTGTATACCACACTTGAATACTGGATCAGGGTAGTATTGATCATCACCGGGTTGTCTGGGATAGGTTTACCTGTTTGTTCGTTTGTTATATGCCCCCAGATAATGACCCGATTATCAGGTATTTTGATAAATACCGTTTTAACAATTGAATCCTGACATCCATTAATCGCTTGAATAAGCAACTTAACATCATATATACCTGAATTGGAATACAGGTGATGTGGATTCTGTGAAGATGAAAGGTTATTTGTTCCGGAAGCCGGATCTCCGAAATTCCAGTTCCAGGTAATAATGGTTGAATTGGTTTCCGACTGATCTATAAACTGATAATCCAACCCGGCAATGCTGTCGTAAGTAAAATTGGCCCGGCAGCCTGAGTATGGAGGTACACAGATCTGGAAATTTGCAACGATAGGAGAATTTGTACTTAAGACCGTGATTATATGAACCTCGTTATTGCAATCGTAAGTAGAAATCTGGAACGATACCGGATAAGCCGGTACATTCTGAACGGTATCCGCGTAATAACCATTATCATCCGTGTATTCCGTTATATAGTAATGAAACGGTGATGAAAAATCGGTCTTTATATACACCTTGTGTCCTGGAACCACGGTAGTACCCTGGATGTCAGTGATGGTGCCGCTTATGTAAACTGTCATACCGCATATCTTACCGGCAAAGAAAAATACCAGGAGAAATAATAAAATGAGTGTACGGACTTTAATCATGGTTTATTCTTTTTAATACCTAGGTCAAACCGGGCACCAATTTCAATTCCAACGGAATAGGGATCTTTTGCTGAAGTTGAAGTTGATTCCTGTGTTTTAAATGGTTTGAAATAATGTTTATAGGATGGTTCTGCATATATGCTGAAATTTTTAACCAACCTGTATTCAAGATCGAGGGCTGCCTGGATCTCCCAGTTTATTTTGACGCGCGACAAGCTATGGTTATCTATACGTATCAACCGGGCATTGGGATAATCAATGAAAGGCAAGGCTTCTTTTGATCCGATGAGCAAAGAGATGGCCGGACCTGCTTTTATTCCGAGGCTAAAACGGTTGGTCTCGATAAGTTCATATCCGAGCATAAGCGGGATACGCAGATAGGTATAACGGTTAATGGCACGGTCGTCGGCTATATGCTGCAGACTGTCATAAACCGGGATGTCTTTGGTATTAAAAACAATTACATTACCGGGTGTCACAATGAATGAAATAACGCTGGTAAAAAATCCGATGCTGTCTTTGCTTTTGTAGTTGACACGGTAGTCTCCATGATCAAAAACATAACCCAGGCTGACACCGGTCTGAATGGAAAATTTCCCTATATGATACGTCACGCCAGTATTCAGCCAGTAATTGGTTTCCGTATAACGGTCGGTGTTCCCGTATATTGAAAGTTCAGGAGAAATACCCATGTTAAAGGTAAAGAATTGCGGGATTTGAATTTTTGTCTTCAGCGGGATATTTGTAATGCCATTGGGGTTTATGAACCGTAATAAAGTATCTTCGTCCCCGGAGGGGAACAGACTGGTCGCAAAGAGAACAGGAAGATATTTCAGTTCATAGCTGTTTGTGTTCCTCTCCTGTGGAACTTTAAGATGACCTTCCCTGGATTGGCTTTCCGACCTTGTAAGGGTTAGTAATGTTGTTCCTGTTGGTATAGTTGCTGCATTGTTTGTTCTGTTTATTTTGATGATCCGGGTTGAATTGTTGTTTGCCAATGCAGGAGATCCTGTATTTAATTGGGTTTGTCGGACAGATGAACCATTTGGTACAGCTTGTATAGCGGGATTTGCAGTACCGGCGATTATTTTCCTGCCTGTTGTCGCGGTCAGGGGTTTTGAAGTAATTGCAGATGAATTCCCCTGTGTGTTGTTCTTTATGATGATAGGAGTATAATTATTTTCTGTTGCTTTTCTATCGGGGATTCGGTTTAAAAGAAAGATCATTCCAACCATGACAGCACTTGCGGCTATGATCCAGTAAACTTTTGGAAGATTGCTGAAATTGAAATGCGCAAGTTCAGTCCGTAACAATTTCCGGCTGATCCCTTTCCAGAGGCCTCCGGAAGGTTTTATCTGATGATCATCAAGCGTTTTTCGGAAAAAAGCGTCCAATCCGCCTGAAGCATCAGCCTGTGTTTTTCGTTCTTCACTCATTGACAAAATTGTATTTCTTTACTGTATAATATTTGTTCAGTTTATTTTTCAGCATCCTTCTTGCCTTTAGCAACTGGGTCTTGGAGGTATTCTCCGAGATATTCAGTTCGTTGGCGATCTCCTTATGGCTGAAATCCTCAATCACATATAATGTAAAAACGATACGATAGCCTTCCGGTAATGACCGTATCATTTCCACAAGGACGTCAGGTGGCACAGGATCAAAGCTTGCTGCAGGTTCATTCTGATCGATAATCTGTGTTTCATTGATCACCTCGATATCTTCAAGAAACGGTGTTCTCCTGTTTTTCTTTATTTCATTCAATGCATTGTTAATCATGATTCTCTTCATCCATCCTTCAAAAGAACCCTCGCTACGGAAAGATGAAATTTTCTGAAACACTTTCAGAAATCCTTCCTGGAGAAAATCTTCAGCCTCATCCCTGTTCCTGGCATATCTGAAACATACCGCCAACATTGAGGCAGCGAATTTCTTGTACAATTCATACTGCGCTTTCCTTTTTCCCGCAATACAGCCCTCAAGTATAGATTCATCAACAATCATCCGAAGATTTGCCGTTTAGTAGACATAAAGGCAGAAGAATAGTTGCCTGATAAACATCAAAGATACAAATATTGAATGCGGATCAGACGCTGAAATGTCGATGTAATGAGATAGCAGATAGAAAGGAATAATTTTTCGCAGTCTAATAGGTATGCCGTGCTAAACAAAATCAGTCTTTAGCCGTTCGAAATTTTTTTCAAAAAATGTTCGTCCATTTTCACTCATGATCCCCTGCATATGATACACGAAAACCTCATTGAACACCTTAACTGATATCAGTTCTTCCATGGTGAAGATATCATTATCGAACATATTTTCAACCTTGAACACATGCAACCGGGCTATGATCTTTGAATTGAGTTCCTTCCGGTATAACCCTTCTTTCTTCCCCTTGTTCATATTGATATACATTGTATTGTACATTTTATTCCTGCGGATTTCCTTAACCTTTGAATACAGATCCGGGTAATATTTACGGATATCATATTCCATGGAAGCATTATAATCCCGGAACATTGTATTGATCATTCGGTATACTTCGAAAAGTTCTTCGATTGCGTTCAGGTCCTTGTTTTTTATTTCCTGGAAGAACTTGTTGCGCTTGCTATGATCCATCATCACGATATTCCTGACCAGGTCTTCTTTATCGGTAAAATACTTGTACAAGGTTTTTTTGGAGATGCATAGATGCTCTGCCACATCATCCATGGTCACACTTTTAATACCATAACGGTGATACAGCCGTCTTACTTGTTCAAGAATATGAAGGGTTTTTTCATTCATTCCACAAAGATACTAAAATGGCGCGGAGGAAACTATTTACAAAGAAAAGTTTTTACAATATTTCTCTTCCGGCAGGAAGAAATGTATTCCCAGGAAGACATTATTGCTTTGTATTCATTAAAAATAAAATATACCTGAAAGTATGATTTTTACAGGAAACTTTTATATGCAGAAAGTTTTTCGTTCAGGAATTTCTCTATATTTGCACCTGTTTTTATGGTAGTTAGTATCATCCTTAATAATCCTTAATTCATGAAAAAATCACTCTTCATTCTTGGCCTGTTGATAGTAGCCATTTCATGCAGCGGTCCGGATAAAAAAGCGAAACTCGAAAAGCTGAAAAAAGAGCATGATCAGGTCACTACCCAGATCGCTGTTCTCGAAAAGGAATTGAACGCCAAAGATAAAACCTCAGCCACCATCGTCAGTGTACAACCTTTGATTCTTCAGTCCTTTGACCACTATATCGAAGTCCAGGGCCGGATCGATGGTAACGAGAATATCGGAGTAAGCCCCCGCACAGCCGGAGTGGTCACCAGGGTCATCGTGAAAGAAGGTGAAACTGTGAAAAAAGGACAGGCGCTTGCAGAACTGGATGCAGATGTGCTGAAACGAAATCTTTCCGACCTGCAGAGCCAGCTCTCTTTTGTGACCGATCTGTACGAAAAGCAAAAAGCATTATGGGATCAGAAAATCGGTTCGGAAGTACAGTACCTGACTGCAAAAAACAACAAGGAGTCCATCGAAAACAAAATCGCTTCCCTGAAAGACCAGATCAGCATGTCGAGCATTACATCACCGATTGACGGAACCGTGGAGGATATTCCCATCAAGGTTGGCCAACTGGCAACGGCCGGAGTCCCTGCTTTCCGGGTGATTAACTTTGCCAAAGCCAAGGCTGTTGCAGATGTAGGGGAAGCCTATAGTTCCAAGATAAGGACCGGTGACCAGGTCAAGATTTTCTTACCGGATTTCAATGACGAACTCATGCAAAAAGTCACCTTTGCAAGTAAGTTCATCAATCCGACCAACCGGACATTTGTTGTTGAAGTTGAACTCCCTCCTTCCGCTAACATGGTATATCGTGCCAACATGATCGCAATTATACGGATCAAGGATTATTCCAACTCTTCTACCATCGCCGTTTCCCAGAACTTCATACAGTCATCCAAGAATGAAGGACTTTACGTTTTCCTTGCAAAAGATGAAAATGGTAAAAAAGTGGCCCGCAAAACATTCATCAAAACCGGGGTAACCTATAACGGGCTGACCGAAATCCTGAGCGGATTGAAAAACGGGGATAAACTCATCACTGCCGGGTATAAGGATTTATATGACGGACAGGTCATCGATTACAAATAAGCGTTGATTATGAAAGAAACACAGAAGAAGCTCAAGGAATTCTTTGCAACCAGTTGGGCGATCGATAACCGTACAAGCATTTATGTCCTTATCATCATTATTACTATGTTGGGCGTGCTTTCCTATATCAATATTCCGAAAGAACAGATTCCCGAAATTATCATCCCGACTATTATTGTAAACACGCCTTACCCGGGAACCTCTCCTGAGGACATGGAGAATCTTGTAACTCGGCCGATCGAAAAAGAAACAAAGGCCCTTTCAGATGTAAAAAAGATCACCAGTAAATCGATACAGGATTTTTCAACGATCGTCGTCGAATTCAACCCCGGCATCGAGGTCTCGGAAGCAAAGCAGCGGGTACGTGATGCTGTGGATAAGGCCAAGGTCAATTTGCCGACCGATCTTCCAAAAGAACCGGATATCATGCAGGTGGACCTTTCGGAGATCCCGATCATGTATATCAATATTTCCGGTGATTATGACCTGCAGCGACTGAAGAAATATGCCGATGACACCAAAGACCGGATCGAAACCCTGAAAGAGATCACCCGGGTGGATATCGTAGGTGCGCTTGACCGCGAGATCCAGGTTGATGCCGACATGTATAAGATGCAATCCGCCAGTGTTACTTTCAGCGACCTGGAACGGGCTATTTCCAATGAAAATATTACCGTTTCTGCCGGAACGATTCCGACCTTTGGTTCCAAACGCACCATACGCGTGGCAGGCCAGTTCAAATCGCCGGAGGAGATCAAGAATATCATGATCAAATCGGGAAGCGGTGCCATCGTTTATGTGAAAGACATTGCAGAAGTAAAAGATTCTTTTAAGGAACAGGAAAGCTTTTCCAGGATCAACGGGAAAAATGTTATCACCCTTAATGTGATCAAGAAAAGCGGTGAAAACCTCCTTAATGCATCCGATGAAATCAAGGCAATCCTGGCCGATATGAAAACGAATTCATATCCACCTGACCTTACCGTAACGCTGACCGGCCAGCAATCACGTTTCACCCGGAGTACCCTGGAAGAACTTAACAATACTGCTATTATTGGGTTCATTTTTGTTACCCTGATTCTGATGTTTTTCATGGGATTTAATAATGCTTTCTTTGTCGGCCTTTCAGTTCCCCTGTCAATATTCGTAGCTTTCCTGATCATGCCTAATATCGGGTTCACCATGAACAAGATCGTGATGTTCGGATTTATCTTCGCCCTTGGCATCATTGTGGATGATGCGATCGTGGTCATTGAGAATACCCATCGAATACACCGGACGGATCCGAATATTGTAACGGCTGCCAAACATGCGGCCGGAGAAGTTTTTCTCCCCATCCTGTCAGGAACATTGACAACATTAGCTCCTTTCTTCCCACTGGCATTCTGGCCTGGCATCGTGGGGAAATTCATGCATTACTTTCCGGTCACACTGATTATTACCCTTTTTGCCTCATTGTTCGTAGCCTATGTCATGAACCCGGTATTCGCGGTCACTTTCATGAAGCATGAATATGAAAAAACCGAACATAAAACAAACATTCGCCGATTACTGGGCATCAGTACGATATTTCTGGTGATGGCTCTGGTTTTTTATATCAGCGGAGTTTTCGGAATGGGAAATTTAATGATCTTTTGCCTCGTGGTGAATGCTGTTTATCGTTTATTCATTAAAGATGCCGCAATTAAATTTCAGAATTTCGGTTGGCCGAAAATAATTTCTTTCTATGAAAAGAACCTGAGGTTTTTCCTGAAAGGCAGAAATCCTTTTTACCTTTTTTATGGTATTGTTGCCCTTTTCTTTCTTTCCATAATCATCACAGGGATAATAAAACCCAAGGTGCTCTTTTTTCCGGATAATGCCCCGAACACCATCAATATTTTTATTAAGATGCCGGAAGGCACCGACCAGGTAGTGACAGATTCTGTGACAAAAATCATTGAGAAGAAGGTGAATCAGATTTTTGGAGAAAACAACCCACTGGTGGAATCCATTGTTACAAATGTCGGCTTTGGAGCAGGAGAAGGTATATTCGACAGAACAGCGGCCTCCAATAAGGGAAAAGTTACTATCAACTTCATTGAAAGCCGTTACCGGCACGGGGTTAATACAGGTAAGTTCCTTGACCAGATCCGCAATTCTGTAAAAGATGTTCCGGGAGCACAGATCAGTGTAGAAAAGAACCGGATGGGCCCTCCAACCGGGAAACCTGTAAACATTGAAGTTTCCGGAGAAAAGCTGGATGAACTCATCGTGACTGCTATCAATTTCCAGAATTACCTGGATTCACTGCGCATCCCTGGTATCGAAAAATTGAAATCTGACTTCGACAATAAAAAACCTGAGATCACCGTCGATATAGACCGGGTCAGGGCTAACCGTGAAGGTATTTCGATCGGGCAGATCGGGTTGGAGCTTCGCACGGCCATCTATGGTAAGGAGGTTTCCAAATATAAGGAAGATGAGGATGAATATCCCATCCAGTTAAGATATACCGAAGAACAGCGCAAAAACATCGATAAGGTTATCAATGCCAGAATAACCTACCGGGATATGACCTCCGGACAGCTGAGACAGATTCCGATCTCTTCCGTTGCAAAACTGGGATACAGGGATACCTATGGCGGTATTAACCGTAAAAATCTTAAGCGTGTGATTACCATCTCATCGGAAGTCCTTTCCGGTTATACCCCAAATGAAGTTGTTGCTTCAATCAATAAATCCCTGCAAGGTTTTAACCTCCCAAAAGGGATCACGATCACTCTTACGGGTGAGCGCGAAGATCAGGCCGAAACCATGATGTTCCTGATGAAAGCCATGCTGGTTGCCATCGGGTTCATTTTCTTCATTCTGATCACGCAGTTCGGATCGGTGAGCAAATCCTTCATCATCCTGAGCGAAGTAGTGTTCAGCATCATCGGCGTCCTTTTCGGGATCTTCATCTTTCATATGACCATCAGCGTGATCATGACCGGACTCGGTATTGTGGCGCTGGGAGGCATCGTGGTAAGAAACGGAATCCTGATCGTGGAGTTTTCCGATACCCTGATAGAACGCGGGCTCAGAACCCGGGAAGCCGTCATCCGGGCCGGAATGACCAGGATCACCCCGGTCATCCTCACGGCTACAGCAACCATGTTGGGATTGGTACCGCTTGCTGTTGGAATGAACATCAATTTTGTTACCATGTTCACTGAGCTGAATCCTCATATTTATTTCGGAGGAGACAATATGATGTTCTGGGGCCCCTTGTCCTGGACTATAATCTTCGGACTGAGTTTTGCCACCTTCCTGACCCTCATTTTTGTTCCTGCGCTTTATCTTATCGACTTCGAAATGAAGCTGAAATTCAGACACAGGAGATGGTTGAGAGAACGGAAGAGGAGGATTTCATCGAAGGTCTGAGGTCAGAGGTCGGAGGTCAGAGGTCGGAGATTTGAAATGAAAAATAAACAATTGAGTTGGTTATTTGGAAAATTAGATTGAATTCCAAGTACTAAAAAGTCTAAAAAGTTTTGCACCGACTAAATCATATTTCTCAAAAAATTCATCAAATTTTTCCTCAGAGATGTATGAAAAGTCTCTTGCAAATTCCAGCCAGGTTTTTGTTTCTGCAAGAGATCCTAAGGCAATAACCAAGTGTTGTCTGAATAAATTTTCGTGATATCTTTTTGCAAACCCCTCACTAATATTAGCCGCAACAGATCGTGAAGAACGCCTGATCTGGCTGGTTAATGAGTACATTTCTTCTTTAGGAAATGTAAGTGTGAGATACTGAATTTCAACAGATAATGAATAAGAAAGCCGGTAGACTTCAAGATCGTTTAGTGACTTGATTCCTTTTTCTGCCATATTAATGATTTTTAACCATTAATCGGCCTTTCCTAAAAAGGTAATTCAAAAAAGTAAGAAAAGTTTTGAATTCCATTAAAATGTTGCAATCTGACACCTTCTGACCTCAGACCTCCGACTTCTGACCTCAGACTAAACCTTCTCCAGCAGTTTCGCCAGATGGATCCTGTTCTTTAGAAGATCATAAAGGGATTGGATATAATCTGATTCCGACAATAGGAATTGACTGTATTTTTGGTTCAGATCAGTACTGGACGATACGCCTTGTTTGTATTTCGAGAATGTTTTTTCATAGATCCTTCCGGCAATATCCAGGCCTTTTTTCTTATTGCTGAAAACCAGGAAAGAATTGGTAAAATCTTTTTTTGAAGTCTCTACCTGGAGTTGGAGCTGAACCCTC
>Ga0187861_10001806_pt1 | contig 21179 bp, 15 predicted proteins | sample June2016WEW_10_1_3_FD_132986 | JGI IMG/M metagenome (GOLD analysis project Ga0187861, IMG submission 132986) | Peatland microbial communities from SPRUCE experiment site at the Marcell Experimental Forest, Minnesota, USA - June2016WEW_10_100 | ecosystem: Environmental > Terrestrial > Soil >...
GCACGTCACCGGCCCTGAGAAACATGACTTCTACGGCGGCCACCATGATGCGGGCGACTACAATCCGCGCTCCCACATTGACGTCGCCGAAATGGCGTTCCTGGCTTACGAAGTCAAGCCCGCCGCGTTCAGCGACGGGCAGCTCAGCATCCCCGAGGCGCATAACGGCATCCCTGACATCCTCGACGAGGGCCGCTGGGCGCTGGACCTGTGGGTGCGGTTGCAGGACAAAGACGGCGGCGTGCGCAACGGCATCGAATCCAACGGCGACCCCGACATGATCACCCTCGCCGAATTCGACACCAAGCGCGACTTCACCTTCGCCAAAGAAGCCACCGGCAGCCTGCGCTTCGCGGCCTGCGCGGCCCAGGCGGCGCTGCTCTGGGAGAAACTAGGCCGGCAGGCCGATTCCCAGGAGTTCCTCAAGCACGCCGTCAAAGCCTGGGAGTGGGCCTTGTCGAAGGATGGCGAGAAGCACCCGGATGAGTTGGCGCTGGCCGCCATTCAATTGTACCGCGCCGGGGGCGGGGACAAGTACCTCGAAGCTTTCCACGCGCACACCGTCTTCAAGCGCCTGCCCAACGCGCAGCTTGATGAGTACCAGAAGTACGATCAACGGGACGCCAGCTTCTATTATGCCTTCTGCACGCGCCCCGTGGATGCCGCGCTGAAACAGAAAATCCTCGCCGCCTTCAAGCAGAAGCTCGACTATTGGGCGCAGTGTGCCGAGACCACCGGCTACCGTTACATGCGCAGCCCCTACGCGCCGAACAACTGGGGCACGGGCTGCCACCCCAAGTGGCTGGTGGACGCCATCGAGGGCTACACGCTGCTCAAGGACCCGTCATATCTGAAATGGATCGTGCTTACCTGCGACTTCGCCCTGGGCTGCCACCCCATGAACCGTGTCTTCACCACGCGCTTGGGGCAGCGCTGCATCAGCGCGCCGCTGCACATGTTCAGCCGCTACGCGCCCGACGGTCCTATCGCCGGAATCCAGTGCCAGGGCCCCAGCAGCCAGGCAGGCGGGCAGAAGGCGAGCGGCAGCATGAGTTCCTGGATTGGCGCCATGCTCTACCCCGCCGGCCCCTGGCCGGAGTTGCAAACTTACACCGACATCGTGATGTCACCCGGCATGAACGAGGGAGTGGTCGCGGACCAGATCAAGAGCGCGGTGGCGTACGCGTTCCTGCTGCCTGAACGCTAACAAAAATGACTGAAATAGGGTATTCTGATACAGGTACTCAAGTTGCGGCCATTCCAGGAGGGACACACGTGAGAAGACGGCTGGAATCTGCAGGTGCCTGTTCGGCTTGGGCCGTCGTGCTGCTCAGCGCCAGCGCTGCCGCGGCTGCTGGGGCGGAGGAAACCCCGCCCGCAAAGCCGGAGGCCAAGGCTGGAGCCAAGGACACCAAGCGTATGCCTGTCCCGCCGCTCGCAACCTTGGCCCAACAGGACAAGAAACTCAAGGATCTCTATAAGACCGACTACCAGAAGAAGGGCACGGCTGACCGGACAGAACTGGCCAAGAAGCTGTTGAACGTCGCGGCCGAAAGCAAGGATGACGCGCTGCTCTGTTACGTCGCGCTGCGCGAAGCAAAGGACTTGGCGGCCGCTGCCGGCGAGCTCGACACCGCGTTTGCCGCTGCGGACGCTCTGGGCCAGACTTTCATTGTGGACCCCAATGATCTGAAGGCCGCGGCGCTCACCGCAGCCGCACACGCGGCCGGCACGGTCGAGGCCGCTGACAAGGTCTGCGAAGGCGGTCTCGAGCTGCTGGAGCAACTGGCCAAGGAGTCGCAATTCGATGCGGCAGTGAAGCTCACAGCGCCGCTCGACGATCTGGCCCGCCGCGCCAACAAGCCGGACCTGGCGAAAACCATCCAGGCACGCGGCAAGGATCTCCGCACGCAGCAGGCGGACTGGGCCAAAGCCAAACCGTTCGTTGAAAAGCTGCAAGCCAATCCCGACGACCCGGCGGCGGCCCTGAATGTGGGCAAGTACTACGCGGTTTCAAAAGGCGATTGGGAACAGGCCTTGCCGTTGCTGGCCAAGTGCTCTGTGCCTGCGCTCAAGGAGGCTGCCGCGAAGGACCTGGCGAACCCGGCGGAGGCCGCGGAACGCATAGCAGTTGGCGATCTGTGGTGGGCGCTGGCGGATAAGGAAATCGGGCCGGCCAAAGCCGCCTTGCATGGCAGAGCGGCGAGCTGGTACGGCAAGGCGCTTGAGGACCTGACAGGGTTGCCAAGACTGAAGATCGAGAAGCGCATCGAGTCTGCCGCTGCCGAAGGCGGGGCAGCCGAGTGGACCGACCTGCTCGCGCTCGTCAACCTCGCCAAGCAAGCCGTGCGCGGCAAGTGGCTCAAGCAGGGGACGGGTTTGGAGAATACGGACAACGGCCACCACGTCAGCCTGGAGATCCCCAAGACCTGCCCAGGCAGCTATGACCTCCAGGCGGTCTTTTCGCTCAAGGAGGCCGAGCGGCATGAGACCTGCGTCATCTTTCCGGTCGGCACGGCCCAGACCATTCTGGCACTGGATACCGGGGCCGGATTCAGCGGGCTGGCGAGCGTAAACGGCAGCCTGCCCGGCAGTCCCGACAACCCGGCCACCTTCCCCACCCCCAAGGGCCAGCGCTGGCTCATCCCTGTGGGCAAGAACTGCACGCTGGACATACACGTGCGCATCCAAGGCGCCAACGCCCATGTCCGCGCTGAGTTCAACGGCCTGAAGCTCGTGGACTGGAAAGGGAAGCAGGAACTGCTGAGCGCCTCGGACAGCTACCATTTCCCCGAGGGGTCGAAGTCCTTCGGCTTGGGAGGCTGTGCTGCAACCGTGCTTTGGCAGGCTGTCAGACTGCGGGTCCTGGCGCGGTGAAAAGGGCTACTTGCCCCGCCCTTCCTCAACCTTGCGAATGGCGGCTTGCAGGGCTTTGACTTTCTTCTCCATGTCGCTGTCGTTCAGGGCGCCGAGCAGTTTCTCCAGCGCGGCGTCAAGCTGCTTGGCTCTCTGGGCATCGTGCTTGCGGGCCAGCTCGGCTTTCAGGGCCTCGGCGATTTTGAGCGCCGCCAGCGCCGCCTCACGGGCGACTTCATGGTCAGGCAGCAGTTGCACGGCGGCGTCCAGCGCTGTGACGGCTGGCACCTCCGCCAGCGCCGCCAGGAACTGTTGCTTCTCCGCGGTGGTGTGGGCCAAGTCCTTGGCGCGCGCCAGGAATTGGACGGATGGCGGCGTGCTGACCGCCAGCCGGAAGAACCCGCGCAAGGCCAGCGCACGGTGGACCGGCTCGTTGGATTTCTCCGCGGTTTGCAGCAGGACCTCCATAGCCGAGGCGTCCGGCCATAAGGCCAATGTGCGCACGGCCGCGTCGCGCACCGGGGCGTCGGGGGAATCGAGCCAGGTCTTCACCAGGGCCAGCGCCGGCGCTCCGCCAATGGCCGCCAGCACGCGCATCAGCCCGCTGCCGCTCTCGCCGGCGACGCCGCCTTGCTGCAGCAGCGCGGCAATCGGCGCGAGACGCTCCTTGGGATCGCCCACCCGCCGGCCCACCACGGTCGCCACCGAGGCCAGCTCGTCGCGCACGGCCGGGGTCTGCACCTCGGCCAGCAGCTTCACCAATGCCGGATAGTTGTCGCTCTGGCCCAACTGTTTCAAGGCTTGGCAGGCAGCCAGGGCCACCGTCTGGTCTACATCGCGCACCGCCGCCAACAAGGCCGGGACCGCCTCAACGCAACCCCGCAGCGCCGCTGCGCGCATCATGCCCACCCGCATTTGCGCCGGCCCCGCGCCCAGGCCCGCGAGCACCAGCTTGTCGGCATTCTCATCCACCAGTTCCGCCAGCGCTTCCTGCGCGGCAGCCGAGGCCGGCGACTTGGGCTTCGCGGCGGCCTCCACCAGGAGCTTCAGGCTGTCCGCGCTGCCCACGCTGCCCAGCGCCCGCAGGGCCGCGGCGCGCACGTTCTCATCCGTGGAATGTTCAGCCAATTCCTCCACCGCCGTGCGTGCGGCTTTGTCGCGGCGCTCGGCCAGGACATCCAGCAGCCTGGCCTGCACCGGCGGGTCGCTCTTCTTCAGCCGCTCCAGCAGGATTCCGGTCGCGGACGGGTCCTTTGTCCGGGCCAGCAGGCGCAGGGCGGTGTCGCGCACGGCCCGCTCCTGATCGTCGAGAGCAGTGCGCAGCAGTTCCAGGAGGCCTTCCGGGGCCAGCGCCGTGAGCTGCGTCAGGGCCGCAACTCGCATTGCAGCGGACCTGTCAGCGCCGAACATCGGGCGGCACAGGTCTGCTGCGGTTGCCGCATCGCTGTCGCGAGCGATCCGCTGGGCGCAGGTCAGCCGCGCATGGTCGGCCGCCGGCCCCTGTTCTTTCTCCAAGGCCGCCGCGGCTTCCTTGGAAGCGATCATACCCAGCGACCAGAGCGCGGCAGGGGCCGCTTTGGCGTCGTCGCTCTTGAGCAGCCCGATCAACGCCGCGACGGCCTCGCGGTCCCGCCGGGAACCCAGCGAATAGATCACCTCGACTAATAGCGTGCCGCTGAGCCGCGGCAGCGCCGTCCGCAAAGCCTGGTCCGCCGCAGGGCTGTTGCGGACTTCCAGAGCGTAGCGGGCCATTTCGCCGCGCTCGGGGTCGCTCAGCATCTCGGCCAGCACCGGCACCTGGGCGTCCGTGCCAGCCCAGGCGAGCAACTGGCAGAGCGTGGTGCGGGCGTCCCGCGTTTGCGCGTCTTTCAACGTGGCTGCCAGCAGCTCGGCCAGAGCAGCACGCTGCTCGGGGTCGCTGCTCGCCTGCCAAGCGTACTTCTCGACAACCGCCAGCGGCGTGCGCGGCTGCGCGACTTCGTACTTCTTCAATTCCTGCGCCGCGTTCCGGACTTCGGCGGGGATGTCGGCCGCGCGCGCCGGGCAGGTGAGCAGCGCAAGGCAAAGGATACATCGGGAAAGTTGTCGCATGTTTAATTCCTCATTCTTGAATCTGCTCCACTCGCAACCGTTCAGTCCGAGCCGCGACCGTGAGGGAGCGGACATTGCCGCTTGCTTACGCGCGCGGCTCGGACCGAACGATTGCCTCCGCTCAAATGTGCCAAGGCGCACGCAGCGCGCGGCTGAGCATCAGGTTGGCGGTGTCATCGTTGAGGAACCGCTCTTTCTGCCAATCCCAGACCAGCTTGCGCCCCAGCCGCGTGGCCATGTCGGCGATCAACGGGATGACGGTCGCAATGTGGACGCTCTCGACAGGCGACGCAGGCTCACGGCGGCTGCGCACGCATTCCAGGAAGTTCGTCTGGTGGTTCGAGGACTTGTAAAGGTGCTCCTCATTGGGCCGGATAATCGTGTCCAGCAGCGCAGCCGGCTCAGCCTTGAGCACGCCGCGGTCCACGTGGACCCAGCCCTTGTCGCCCTCGAAGCGGATGCCGAAGCCGTACGGGGACTTGTCGGACGAGCAATGCCAGAACACCAGTCCCTCAAGCGTAGTCAGCTTCACTTTCCAACTGATCGAATTGTCGGCGGTGCCCGCGTCGGGGAAGTCCGCGGCGCCCTCGACGGTGACAGTCTTCTCGTGCAGCGACGGCGCGCCCCAGCAGGCAATGTCCACATGATGCACGCCCCAGGTCGCGATGTAGCCGGCGTCGTAATCGGAGACGTAATGCCATTCGTGATCGCAGAGCACTTTGCGGTAGGGCTTGAACGGCGCCGGCCCGAGCCACAGCTCGTAGTCCAGGTCGGGCGGCACAGGCTCAGGCTGCAGGAGCGGCAGCTTCTTTCCGCCCGCCGCCCCGACCGTCACGGTGTGCAGCTTGCCCAGGCAGCCGTTGCGCGCCAGTTCGCAGGCGAAGCGGAAGTTCTGGGCGGAGCGCTGCTGGGTGCCGGCCTGGAACACGCGCCCGGTCCGGCGCACCGTGTCGCACACCGCCCGGCACTCAACCACCGTGCGGGCGAGCGCCTTCTCGCAATACACGTCCTTGCCGGCCTGCATGGCCAGGATGGCATGCAGGGCGTGCCAGTTTTCGGTCGAGTCCACGAAGACGGCATCAATGTCCGCGCGCGCCAGCAGCTCGCGGAAATCCTGGTATGCGGCGCAGCCCTTGGATGGGCCGCCGGTCTTCTGCGCCCCGTAATGCGCCTCGACTTTCTTTCTGGTCCCTTCGGCCTTCGAGGCGAACACATCGCAGACCGCCAGCAACTGCGCCGCATTGTCTCCCAGCAAGGTCCGCACCTGGTCGCTGCCGCGCCCTCCCAGGCCGATCACGCCCACAGTGACCCGCTCGCTTGGGGCCGTGGCGCCGTCACGGCCCAGGACCCGCGCAGGCAGGATGCAGGGCGCCGCACAGGCAGCCGCAGACGCCGCCAGGAAGCGCCGGCGTGTCAGCGGCTGTGCAGGCGGCAGGTTCTGCGTGTGGCTATCTCGCTCAGGTTGCATAAAGGTGTCTCCTCAAGGCTGAAGCCGAAGCCAATTTTATACGGCGCGCGGGGAGGAGGCAAAGCCCAATTCCCAAAGCCCAATGCCTATTTGCCGTACTTGCGGCTGGCTTCTTTCAAGAAGGCGCGTTCATCGTCGCTTAGCGCGTTCATGCCCTCGCGCGAGATTTTCGCCAGCAGTTCATCCACGCGCTGGCTCGTCGTGGGATCAACGTGCACAGGAGGAGGAACGGAGCCGGCGGCCACGTCGGCGCTGGCAGGCCGCCGGGGATGGGCAACTGCTTCGCGCGGCAGTTCCTCGGGGATTCTCTCCACGATGCGCAGCGCCGGTTTGCGGCGCAGCCAGCGCCTCAGGCGGGACAGGAGCCCGGCCGTGCCGCGTTCGGGGAGGTCGAAGAGGCGCAGATCAAGTTTCCAGAAGACATAGCCGGCCGCGGCGCCGCCGAGATGCGCGCTGTGGGCCACCATGTCACGCTGGTCGAGCGCGCCCAGGATGTCGAGCACAACGTAAAAGAAGACCAGGCCGGCCAGCGGGACCGTAAGCACGCCCCAAATGGAGATGGGTTTCCGTGGATCGAAGATCGCCGCCACGACCGCTATGCCCATGATCGCGCCGGATGCTCCCAGGGCCGGGATGCCCGTGCCGCGCAGGGCCTCCAGGCCCACGAAAGCGAACATGGAGAGCACGCCGGCGAAGATGTACAGCCAGCAGAAGTCGCGAAACCCATAGATGCGCTCGACGTCCTCGCCCAGAATCCAGAAGAAGAGCATGTTGAACAGGATGTGGAACAGATTTTCGTGCGAGAAGCAACTGGTGAGCAGCGTGTGCAGGCGGAGGTCCGCGAGCACGCCGGTACTGCTGACGGTGAAGTGGCGCTCCATGAAAATTCCCAGGCCGCGGTTGTCCCGGGCAAACTGCCACAATACCCAGACCGCCACGTTGATGACCAACAGGACGAACACCGCTTTGTGGCGGAGCCTGCCGGCCTGCACGGCTTCCTCCGTGTCCTCCATATAGTCGCGGTCATAGACACTCATAGGCGTATTTTAGCCGCGGGCGGGGGCGAAAGCCAGAGTGGACATTTTCGATTTGGGATTTTGGATTTTGGATTGTCTATCGTGTGGCGCGCGTTGTTCTTGTCTCTTTCCTTGTCACCTGTCACGTGTCACTTTTCGGCCTCGCCACCAGCAGCACCGCCGCCAGGATCACCGCCCCGCCTGCACAGGTCGTGAAAGTAAGCCGCTCGGTTCGGAACAGCACTGAGAAGAGCGTCGCGAAGACCGGTTCCAGGCAATACACCACGCAGGCCTGCGCCGGGGAGATGAACGGCTGATAGCCGTTCTGGAGATGCGTCACCAGGACGGAGCTGAAAATCGCCAGGCTGAGCAGCGGCCACAAGAACCTGGAGTCGCTCAGGAGCGCCGGCAACGTCGTGCAGTTGTAGATGGTTGGGCCGCCGAGCGCAACGCCCAAAAGCGTGCAGAGCAGAGCGGTCGTGGCCAACACGATCAACGTCAGGCGCACGGCGGAGCCCTGTTTGCCGTAATGGTCCAAGCAGAGGATTTGCGCAGTGAACAACACCGCGCCGAGAGTCGTGAGAATCTCACCAAGGAGCGGCAAGGGCGGGGCCTGCAGCGCCGGCGCCCCGCCTCCCAGGGAGCCACCAACACCCTCAACCGCGCCGGGGTTAGGAAGCGAGAGCACAACGATGCCGGCAAGCGCCACGCCGATGGCCAGCCACGTGCTGAAGCCCACGCGCCGGCGAAAAATAAAGGCCTGCGCCACAGGTGCGAAAACGACCGCCAGCGCTGTGAGAAAGGCGGATATGGACGGCAGTGTGTAGCGCAGCCCGCCGATCTGAACCAGCATCCCCAGGGCAAAGGTGGCTCCGACCGCCAGTCCGCCTTGGAGTTCGGCCTTGGAGAAACGGCGCTGGTGGGTCCGGCTCAACAGCCAATACAGTCCCGTGGCAATCAGAAAGCGCCAGCCCAGGAATGTGCCATTGGCTGCAAGTTCGTATGCCAACGGCAGTGGGGGGCGACCCTCCGGGTCGCCGGACAATCCAGTAGGGCAACCCTCCGGGTTGCCGGACAATCCAGAGGATTGTCCTACGCGCAGGTGCCGCTCCAGGGCGGCGACGCCGAACTTCATCACCGGGAAAGAATAGCCCCAAAGCAGGCAGCAGAAAGCCAGGACGCCAACCGCCAGCCGCGCGCGCGCGGCCAGCGCGGACTGAGTGGGCGCAAGTTCGCTCATGAGGCAGGGATTTGTAACCTAGAGCCGAAGAGAAAACAACTCAGGCTTGAGGCTTAGCGCGCGACGACGCATTTGCTCTTTCTCTTCTTTTCCTTTTCTTTCGAGTTTTGAATTCTGTCCGGAAAGCAGGCACGCATGTCCAGCCGGCCGGACAGGAGAGGCGCCTCAAGCTTGCTCTCACTACCAGGCAAGCAGCGACGTTGACTCTGTAAGCCGGCTTGCCCTAATGGCTTAAGCAGATGCCCGAAGACTGGGAACCGGTTGGCACGCCTGCTGCGACGCCAAGCCCCAGAGGGGTCAATGTGCAGAGGAGGATGCGAATCGTGCGTTTACTCATGGCTGTGCTCAAGTCTCTCCTGCTTCCTGGCTGTTGCGCTGTCTTTCTCACCACGGCGCCACTCGAAACGCGGGCGTTGGGCTACACGTACTACACCAGTACCGCCGGATCTCCGTACCGGTGGAGAGAAGCGGCGTTGGCGAGTGGCCCGATAACCTGGAACACCGCGCCTGGGGCGCCGGACATTCTCGGACAGGCCGTGGACCGTGCCGCCCAGGCTTGGTCCGCAGCCGCAAACAACACTTTGAAGTTCAGCGCGGGTCCGGCGCTGATCTGCGTTGTTTGGGACAGCGATGGGAGCAAGATCCCGGACCCGATCTTCTTAGCTTACACCACCTTGACCACGGACGCCGCCGGCTCCATTTACGGCGCAGAAATCGTGGTCAACGCCAGCAACTATACATGGCAGCGGAGCGACGACGGGATCGTGTGGCCCCCAGTGAATGGCCAACGGCTGGCTGATCTGGACGCTGTGATCCTCCACGAAATGGGCCACGCGCTGGGTCTGGATCATTCCGACAAGGACCCTTCGAAGATCGTTGGCGCTTGTGGTGCAGGCAACCTGCCAACGATGAACTCCGTGATCCTCCCCGGTGCGCAGGATCTGCACGCGGATGATGAAGCGGGGATTCGTTTCATCTATGCTGCTGATATAGCCGCTTACCAAATGGCGGGGGCTTCGCCCCTCATCCTGATGGCGAAGCCGCTCTCGGGCCGCGCGCCGCTGCGGGTGGTGCTCAAGCAAGTCGGCGGCAGCGACCAGACCAGTTGGGATTTTGGCGACGGTACAACGGGTTCCGGAATCAAGGTCGTCCATAAGTTCACGGCTCCCGGAACTTATGTGGTCACAGCCCGATTGGGCTGGCAGACCGGCACCTTGACTATCCAGGTCACCAGCAAGCGGGCAAAGGGGAAGGATGGCCCTGTGCGCGCGGCGCATTAGCAAACTCGAAAAGCAAGTCTCTGTGCGCGTTGGCGGGTTAGCGGACAATTTTCAGTTTTCAATTTCCAATTTCCAATTCTGTTCCTAAAACTCCAGGCCATGTCGTCTCATTTTCGGAACCGTGGGCGCCGGATATGGCGCAAACTGCTGGGCACGGGCGACCCGCCTGAGCGGGTGGCGCGCGGTCTGGCTGCCGGCATCTTCGCCGCCGCGTTTCCACTGCCTGGAATACATGTCCCCCTGTGTTTGGTTTTCGCCTGGCTCGTGCGCGCCAACAAAGCTGCGGCGCTCGCGGGGCAGGCCGTCTCAAATGCTGCCACCCTGCTGCCGTTGGCCTGCCTGCAGTTCCGCATTGGCAGCCTGCTGTGGCCCGGCGAGGCAGCGGCTGGAGAGCGCGCCTTAGCCCTGCTGCGCAAGGTCAACGAGGATTATTGGGCTTGGGGCGCCCCATTGGCCTCCCTCGACAAGATCGGCCCCGCTCTGGCCAGCGCCGGCGTGGCGGTGCTCGGCCCGCTGGCGCTGGGTGTGCTGGTCACGGGCGTAGCAGCGGCAGTCTGCAGCTACGCGGTGAGTCTGACTGCGCTCACGGTGTTCTACGGGTATCGCTTGCGGCGGCGCATCGAACGCGGCCTGGGGCCGCAAGTTCTGCACGGGCATTTCGCCGTGCCGGAAAGCGGCGCTGCCGAAGCACCCGACAGGGCCGCGGTCATGCGCTACGCGATGGCCAAAGCGCATGTCGTGGCCCCGAGTGTAAAGCTGCTCACGGACGGCAAACAGGCTTATCCGGAGATGCTGGCCGCAATCGAGGGCGCGGAAAAGTCAGTGGACCTGGAGACCTATATTCTGCGCGCCGACAGCATCGGGCGGCAGTTTGCGGCGGCGCTTTGCGGGGCGGCGGCGCGTGGAGTCACGGTCCGCTTATTGTATGATGGGGTGGGCTGTCTAGGGTTGCCTGAGGAGTACACTGCGGGCCTGCTGAGTGCCGGCGTGAAAGTGGCAGTGTACCGGCCGCTGCACTTGCTCTGGTTCACACACATAGGCTCGATGAACCGCCGCGACCACCGCAAGATCCTGGTTGTGGATGAGAACACTGCCTTCACGGGTGGCTTGAACATTGGCGACGAGTACGCGGCCAACGAGAGCGGCGGCGCAGGCTGGCGTGACACGCACTGCCGCATAGACTGCCCCGAAACAGCCAGGCAACTTCGCGCTTTGATCGAGTTGGCCTGGCGGCGGGCCGAGCAACTCACGCCGCCCCCCAAGGCCCACGAACCGCCCGCTGTGAAGCGGATAAGCGCAGGCGGAGCCACCGGCCGCGGGGAGTGCGCCGCCACCAGTGCTGACGTGCCGGTCTGGGTCTTGAGCAACAAAGATCTGCTCAAGCGCATCCAAGTGCGGCAGACTTATCTGCGGGCCATCAGACGTGCACAGCGTTACATTCTGATCGAGAATGCGTACTTCATACCGGATCGGCGCATCCGCCGCGCCTTGCGCAATGCCGTCAAGCGCGGAGTGGCAGTGGGGGTTGTAGTTCCCATGTACAGCGACCTGCGCATTGTGGCCTTGGCCTCGCGAGCATTGTATAGCGAGCTACTGGCGAGTGGCGTGCGGCTGTTCGAGTATCCCGTCAACATGCTGCATTGCAAGGCCGCAGTGATTGATGACGTGTGGCTGGTGGTCAGTTCCTACAACCTCGACCATAGAAGTCTGCTGCACAATCTTGAAGCTGGGGTCCTGATGCTGGACCGCAGATTGGCCCAAGCCATGCGCACTCAGATTCTAGGCGACATCGCACGTTGTAAGGAGGTTACCTTGGAATTACACACGGCGCGCTCGTGGCACCAGGCGTTGGCCGAGGCTCTTGCTTACCAGTTGCGATATTGGTTGTGAGACTTGAGGCCTTGCCCAGCGCGTCCCTAATGCCAAATGCCCAACCGGTGCAGAATGTATGGCACGAAGATTGCTAGTTATGTATCTCAGCCCACCGGTGTTCGCTGGATCGCTTCCTGCGGTTTGGATGGACACCTGAAACCTGCCAAAAACTCCTGCCTTGCGCTCGGGGATTCACAATCTTCGAGCGCACTCTTATTTTATATGATCAGCTAATCGCTGTTCATAGCACTAATGTTAAGTATTCACCCATATAAGTTTACGCAACACCTACCAAACGTATAGCGCGGATGTCATTAGGATTGTTGACACGCTCCAGTCGTAAATCGCTACTCCTGGCACTGAACTGTAACTGTCAAATAATCGTCACTAATGTCAAGAAACTGTCACTTGGCTACCTGTCGCATTCTCCAACAATCCCGCAATACTGGAGAATTGACCTGTCAAACGAGGCAAATTGCACGTGCATTCCGACCAATTGCCCAAGCGCAAGCCCTGAGTCTATATCGGGCGCGTGCTAAGTCCACGCTTTTTCTGAAAAGCTGCGTTGTGGTGTTAGGCACTAGGCATTAGGCTTGAGGCATGGCCTTCTCACCGTGCGGATCCAAAGCCCCAACCCCAATGCCTAAAGCCCAATACGATGCTTCTCCCTGAACTTACTGACCGCCCCACCCCGAACGGCAGCCTGCTCCGCACGCTGCTGATGGCTGGCCTCGTGGCACCCTGGTCGGGCTTCTGGGGCGCAATGGCCATGCTCTGCGGCGCGCTGAAGCAGAAAGCGGGCTGCCGCTGGGTCCTGAGATGCTGGAGCGGAGGGCTGGTCAGCGCCGCGGGCATTCGCGTGGAGGTGCTGCGTCCGCCGCCCGGGGACGCTGGGCCCTGCCTTTTCTTCTCCAACCACCAGAGCGCGCTCGACATTCCGATTCTGCTCAAGGCCTGCCTGCGGACGCATGACGTGCGTTTCCTGGCCAAGGAATCCCTCTTTCGGATTCCGTTCTTCGGGTGGGGCATGCGCCTGAGCGAGTTCATTCCCATCCGCCGGGAACGCGCCCGGCACTCGGCTCAGATCTTTCAGGAAATGATTGGCGCGCACAGTTCCGGTGACGCCACCGTGCCAGCCAGCGCCGCAGCCGGCGGCCGCTCGTACATCATCTTTCCCGAAGGCACACGCAGTCCCGACGGGCGGCTGCAGGCGTTCAAGAAAGGCGCCATCGGCCTGGCCCTGCGGATGAACCTGCCCGTTGTTCCCGTGACCTTGATTGATGCCTGCCGTGCCAATCCCAAGAACCGCTATCTCGTGCGGCCCGGCACGGTACGCGTCTTTTTCCACGATGCGATCCCAGTGGCCGCGGACTCCGGCCGCGAGCAGCGCGACCAGCTTGCCGCGCAGGTCTATACCGTGATCCGCTCAGCACTGCCGGACGACCAGCAACCGCCGGCGGTGTAGAGCGCATTGGGCATTGGGGCCACACATGCACGAGAAGCCTGATCTGCCGCCCGTTCCCGCACTCGAGGAAAAGCACTTGCGGACTGAGTCTGTCCGCACGGAAAGCCTGGGCGTGCTGGAAGCCCTTGTGCCCGCCGCCGCACCGTACGTGTGCTCCGCTCCCCAGGCCCCGGCGCTGCTCCTGGTGCCAGGCCTGGGCCTTGACGGCCTGGGGTTCATCCGGCAACTCCCGCTGGGCGCCGTCGCGTCCCTCCACTTGTTTCAGACACCCAACAGCCCGGCGGCCGGCGAGGAGCGGCTGGCCTCCTTCGCCCGCCATGCCGAGGAGTATATCCTCGCGCGCAAACTCGATCATTGTTCCGGCGGGCTGGTCTTGGGCGGCGCTTCGATGGGCGGAGCGATAAGCCTCCTGGTGGCGCTGCGTGGCCGCGTCAAGCTGCGCGGGCTGGTGCTCATCGGCACCTTCGGCTCCTGCAAGCACCTGCCCCGGATCGAACGCGCGCTGGCGCCGCTGGCCTACGTGGTCCCCTATGGGTGGATGCGAGGATGCGTCTGGCTGGCCAAAGGTTGCCTGGGCCTCTACGGCACCAGCATGGCAGAGGCCCGGTGGATGGCCAGCCCGCGAATCCGGCGCACGCACGGCTACTATGGCCGCGCCATCTGCGGGTTGGCAGGCTTTGAGCAGGTTGCAGCCGCCGCAAAGCTGCGCCTGCCGGTGCTGGTGGTGCACGGGGCGCTCGACCCGGTGCTCCCGCCGGCCGCCGGCAGCGAGCTGGCGCAGACCATTCCCGGCGCGCGCCTGGTGGCCATAGCCGGCGCGCGCCATTCGCTGTTCTTCACTCATGCCGAAGCGGTGAACGCGGCCGTGGCGGAGTTCATTGCGGGACTGCCGGGTTAGCGCGGATTTCTGAACGCAGAGTATGCAGCGCGGCCTCTGCGTTGAGAATCCGGTTTATTACGGCGCGAACCTGTGCAACCTTTCGCGCAAGGCCAGGATCGCCCTATAGTAACTGGCTTTGGCGCCGTTCGCGGTGATGTCCAGCAGCGGCGCGATCTCGGAGAAACCCAGATCCTCGTATTGCTTCAGCGCGAAGACCGCGCGCTGGCGGGGCGGCAGACTTCTAACCGCGTTGTCAATGGCGCTCAGAATCTCTTTCTGCAACACCAGGCTTTCCGGCGAGGCCGCTGCACAGGAGTCCGCCGGCTGTTCGCCGTAGCGGCGCTGCCGTTCGTCCGCCCGGAGGAACTCAAAGCACACGTTCAGAGCCGTGCGATGCAGCCAACTGCTGATGCGTGCCTCGGCCCGCCAATAAGGCAACTCCTCGAAGGCCCTCAGGAAGACCTCTTGGGCCACGTCCAGCGCCGCCTCTTCATTGCGCACAATCTGCAAAGCCCAATGCAGAATGCGCCTGTGGTGCTCGTCAAACAGCTCGCCATAGGCGCCCGTATCGCCCGTTCGAAAACGGGCAATCAGGCAGCGTTCAGTCTCTTCGTTCATGTCCGCTTCCTTCCCTCTTTCCCGGGAACCAGCGCAGACCGGACCTCAGGACTTCAGTGGGTGACACACAACGGCACGCAGTGTTGCCAGAGAGTGAGCCGGGAGAACAAAAGCGTGATTCTGGACAACTTTTTGGTATGCTCCTGGAAGAGCACAGCACCAAGAGTATGATATAGTGTGCCGGGAGGAGGAAGGAAAATGAGCCGCACAACAATTGAGCTGACCGCCGAGCTTGAGATGGTGACGGCCGCACATGCTTTTCGTGACAGCAAGACACGCGCTTTCCGTTCGGACGTGCCCGACGCGTTGTCCGCGTGCTGCATCGAATCCCTGCGCCCCGGCTGGTATCTGAATCTGATTTTGCAGCAGGGCGGGGAAGGGAAATATGAGTGGTCCGGTCCTGGCGGCGCGCGCTCGGCAGTGCTGGGAACCGGACAGGTCCTGGTTGAGGCGACCAACGTTGATTGTTTCAAGCGCGCCTCCCCGGACTTTCGCTGCTTGCTCATTGTCCTGCGCGCTGCGGGGCCCGAGGCCTGCCGGCCGTGGCTCCAGCCGGCGCTCCAAGCCGCCAAGCAGGCCGCTGCGCCCGGCTGGCCGGCGCTGGCGTTTCTGGATGCCAAGAGTGCGGCGCGGCTGCGGCCCCATTTGGAAGAGCTGGCCTGGGAATTCCGGCAGCAGGACGTGGCCTTCCGTTCCGTGGCCCGCGGCCGTCTGGAATTGATCAAAGCTGAGTTGGAGCGGCAGGCGGCCGAGCAGCAGGCCACTGAAGCCCCCGAACGCAGACACCCGGTCGTTTTCCGCGCCTTCCAGTACTACAATGAGAACCTGCACGACAGGATCACATTGACAAACGTGGCGCGGGCCGTGGGGCTAAGCCCCAACCGGCTGCTGGAAGTCTTCCGTGAAGTGGGCCTCCAGTCTCCTATGGCGTGTTTGCGGAGCATGCGCATGACGCGTGCGAGCGCGCTGCTGCAAGACCGGAACCTGCGCGTCAAGGAAGTCGCGGCGAGCGTCGGTTATCCGTCCCTGGCCGCTTTTTCGCGCAGTTACCGGAAGCTTTACGGGCTGGCGCCGGTGGAGTCGCGGCGGGCGAACGGCGGGTAGAAGTACAACGAACGATCAGCCACAGAGAACACAGAGGACACAGAGGAGGGCTTGCTTCTAGTCCCCTTTTGTTTCCCCCCTCCCCTTGCGGGAGGGGGCAGGGGGAGGGCTTTCTACTGGGGAATCAATCTTGGTCTGTTTGCGCTTCGGCAAATGAACCATGGTGTGGTGGCCTTGCTTGTCCAGGCGCTCCAAGTAGGCGCAAAGACCGTCGAATGTCTTGCACCGCCGCTCAATGGCGCGCCGCACTTTCCGAAGCCGTTCCACTTCCGGGCCGTCCCACAGGATTTCCGGATTTTTAGTCTTCATGTCTCCTCCGTACTGACTGGCCCAAAGCAACTTTGGGGATCGTTTTTGGTGAAACTATCAGCGGCGTCCACCAGCCTTTGGCCCTGTTTACCCTTTCCAGTTTCTCCCGCGTCTGGTCATTTGCCAGATGCGCATGGTTCCACGTCAATAAATAGTTTACCATATACAATGTGGCCAAGGCCAGGTGAAAAGCATCGCCAGGCTTGTTGGCGGGAACCAAGTCCTCATCAAGATATGTTTGCACACACGCCCTCACCTCTGCACTAAGCGCCAGATACGGCAAACGCCGCACTTCAGCGACTGCCTTCGCCTGGTTAGGGTACACTCCGGCGGCCAATTCCTGTTCGGTGAACTTCGATCCGTAAAGCTTGAACCACTGGCGCTCTTCATCCCACCAGAGCCATGTGTCCAATTGCTGATTGAGCATCGTCACATCGCCGCCACGATAGTAAGAGGACTGAGAAGATGTTCGAGTCCGGGTAAGTTGATGCGATCTCACGCCCCATGTTTTCGGTCCCCCAGGTGTTTCAGCCCAGCATTCTAACCAACTCCCCCGCCGTGACAATCGGCACCCCCGCCTTCTTCGCCTTCTCCGCTTTCGAGCCTCCGCCTTCGCCGGCCACGAGGTAGCTCAGGCCCTTCGACACGGACTTGATCGTCCCGCCGCGGGACTTGATGAGCTCTTCTATGTCGGGCCGGGCGTCATAATGTTTGCCCTGATAGTCGAACTCGACGTGCCCCGTAAGACAGAAACTCTTGCCGCTCAGCGGCCCGCCTGTTCTCTCCGCTTCCTTCAGCGACACGTGCTTGAGCAGCGCCGCGATCAGGCCCTGGCGCTCGCGCAGGCCGTTGTGGATGCCGGCCGCCAGGGTCTCCGCGATGCCTTCGACTTCCTGCAACTTCTCCGGCGTCGCGGCCAACAGAGCATCCAGTGTGCCGAAGGCGGAAGCCAAACGCGCGGCCACGGACGGCCCCAGCCCGCGAATGCCCAAACTGACCAGGAAGACTTCGAGGGGTTGTTCGCGGCGCGCTTGGATCGCGGCGACCTTGTTGCGGGCCGAGGTCTCGCCTTCGCGCTCGATCTTCTCAACGATCTGCTGCGCGGTGAGAGTATACAAACCGGCCGGAGTGCTGAGCAGTCCCGCGTCCACGAGTTTCTTGATGACTTCCGGGCCGATGCCCAGCATGTTGGTCACGCCGCGCGAGCAGTAGTGCTCGAGGTAATCCAGGAGACGCGCTTTGCAGCCGCCGAGATTGGCGCAGAGCAGATGGGTTTCAGTCTCATCCCAACCCAGTTCCGCACCGCACGACGGGCAGTGCCTGGGCAAGGAGGCATCCGCAGGCGCGGCCGGGGGATGCACTTTCTGAACGAAATACGGAATGACTTCGCGTTCCAAGAGCACGCGGTCGCCAGGTTGCAACCCCGTGGCTTTGACTGTCTTGGCGTTGTGGACCGTGCAGTTGGTCACGGTGGCCCCACCGAGGTAAATCGGGTCCACCACCATCGTCGGGCAGACGCGCCCGTTGCGGCTGGTTTCCCACTTGATTTCCCTGACCGTGGTTTCGCCCCGGTCGCGGGCGAACTTGAACGCCAGCCTGTAGCGGGGGTGATGGCTGGTGGAGCCGAGTTCGGGGTGCAGAGCGAGGTTGTTGATGGTGAAGACCACGCCGTCAATCTCATAAGGCAGGCTCTTCCGCTGTGCTTCTATGGCGGCAATGGCGGGGCTGACTTCCTCGGCGCTGCGGACGAGCTTGAAGAACGCGGTCTTGAACCCCAGCGCGGCCAGGCGCTGGAGGTTCCCCGCGTCGCTCTGGCGGTCGGCGCCGGGGAGTTTGCCGACGCAGCCGTGGGCCATGAAGGAGAGCTGGCGTTCGCGTGTAATGTTGGCGTCCTTTTGTTTGATGCTGCCCGCGCAGTAGTTGCGGGGATTGACGGGCCGGTCTTCTTCTTTGGCCTTGCCGGCCGCAAGCTCTTTCTCGAACCGTGCCACGGCTTCCTTGAAGGCGGTGGTGGACAGGTAGATTTCGCCGCGCACTTCGACGCGCGCGCCCTGGAACTCCGGGACCGCCTGCGGGATGTCGCGGATGGTTCTGGCATTGCGCGTGATGTCGTCGCCTGTCGCGCCGTTGCCGCGCGAGGCGGCCAGGGCCAGCACGCCGTTTTCATAGACCAGGCTGCAGGACGAGCCGTCCACTTTGAAGCTGGCCGTCAGCCCGTCTTCCGCCGCGGGGCCGAAGGCGCCGGCGCCGGCCGCCCACTTGGCCACGTCCTCGACGGTGAACTTTTTCTCGATGCTCAGCATCGGCACGGCGTGCCGGACCTTCTTGAAATCGCCGCTGTCCTCCACCAACTCGGTGAGCACCGGGTTGCTGGGGTCGAGTTCCCGCAAGCGCTCAACCAGCCGGTCATATTCCAGGTCGGAGATCTCAGGCTTGTGTTCAACCCAGTACTTCTGGTTGTGGTAACGCAGCAGTTCCGCCAACTGGCTGACGTCCGTCTCCGCGTCCAGCAGACCGGCCTGGGCCGTTCCAGCCGTCTTCGCGTCTTGTGCCGGCATAGGGTTAAGCTCCCGTTTTAGCGATGTCGTTGACCTGGCTGTCGCTCTGCCGTCCGGCTTAGCTCAAAACAGTGTGTAATCAAGCCGTTCTTGCTTGCACCCTCAGCGCGTTTTTTTTATTTCCGATTTTTTCCCGGTTGCGGGATTTCCGGGCAACGGGTATAAGCGTGCGCGGTGGGGGAAATCACCGATCCTAATGCAAACGGACCGCGCGAGGGCCGGAGGGGCCCGCGCTGACAAGGCTCCGGCCGGGCGTACTGTTTTCGGCCTTGGGGTTCGGTGGGCAGTGAGCTAGAGTTGATCCATGTCTTCTTCCGATTCGAGTGACAAGAATGCCTGGCAGGAAGGCCAGACCATTCTCGATGATTTCGAGGTGCTGGAACGGGCCGGCCAAGGAGCCTTGGGGATCGTTTACATCGTCCTGGATAATTCCACTGGCCGCCGCTATGCCGTCAAGAGGATCAGCTTCGCAAATGAGGAAGCGCAGACCCGCTTCCTCTCCGGAGTTGAGGCCTGGCTGTACCTGCCGGAACATCCGAATCTGGTGGCGTGCCGCTTTGTGAGGTTGTTGACGGGCAGCGAGGTGGCCGTCTTCATTGACGCTGTGCACGGCCCCACCCTGAAGGACCTGATCGTGGAGAAGAGACTGGCTGCCAGCGATCCGGCCCGCACCCTGGAACGCATCCTGGACCTGGCCATCCAGTTCGCCTGGGGGTTGGACGCCATCCATGAAATGAAGGTGATCCACGAGGACGTGAAACCCGGCAATGTTTTCGTGCTGGGCAGCAATACGGTCAAGGTCACGGACATCGGCCTGGCACGGGCCGCAGCCGTGGGAACGCCGGTGGGCCAGCACGGAAGCTCCAGAGTGCCAGGGAGTATCATCACCTATCAAGCGCTGGACACGAAAGCTGACAAACCCGCGGCCTACACGTCCGACGTTTGGAATTTTGGCGCCACCGTGATGGAGATGTTTGCAGCCGGATGGTCTCTTGAGACCAATGCGCCCCCGCCGGCGGCAAGAATGAGCAATGCGGAGATTCTGGCGAAGCTCCAGCAGGCGAATGCCGTGCAACCTCCTTTTCCCGCTGTGTCCGCGGATATCGCCGCCATCATCAACAGATGCTTTGCGCTCAATCCCTCCCGAGGCTGGAGCAATATGGGTTCGGCTGCGGATGCCTTGCGCCAGGTCTACATGCAAGTGGCCAAGCGGCCTTATCCCCGCCGCACGCCCGCGCCAGTGCATCGTGGCACCTTGTTGTCCATTGCTCATGCGCGCTGGCAGCCAGGCGGTGGGGCACAGTGGACGAACCCTGATGAATGGATGAATAAAGCACTGGGGCCCGTATCGCGCGGGCATACCTTTCTGCTGGGCAAGTCGCTCAGAATGTCCGGGCGCTGGCCAATGTATCCGCGGGTTTCGCGCAAACAGCAGGCCCAAATGGACATGGTCGGGTACGTCAAGGCGCAGAGGGCCTTTGAAGTTGAGTTGGGGGCGGGCCGCAAGGAACTCGAATACTTGTATGCCATTCTCCTTTCCGAAAGGGCTTTTCTGCATGTGTGCCTGGAGGATCTGCCCAAGGCCGCGGAGTATTTCGACAAGACCATCAAAATGCTGGACGGCATGGTCAACAAGGAGGGCCGGGCGGAGCTGGCCAACGATCTGGCCATGGCCTGCCTCAACCACGCGGTGGCACTGAAGCACCTGGGCAGCCCGCAAGGGTCCGTGGCCGGCTATGACAAGGCCATCCAGATCTGGGAGCGGCTGGTCAAGACCGAAGGACGGGTCGAGTTGACTCCGAATCTGGCTTGGGTGAAGGCCCTGCGCGGAGAAGCCTTGTTCCAGATTGCCGACGAAACAGAACGGCTTGCCGCCAGCCTGGAAAGACGCGCCGAGGAGTCCAACAACACGCTGCAAACGCAGTATGCCGCCCTGGCTGAAGAAATGGATCCTGCCAAAGTGGCGGAGCGGCAAAGGAGCATTCAGGAAATGGCCGAGGCCGCGAGAAACCTCGGGGCCCAAGCCAGAGAAACACGGAGGTTGGTGACCGAACGCAGGAGCCTGGCCAGAAAAGAAGCCCCGGGAGCGCTGTCGCTATTGAGGGCTGAAGCCAAACGTACCATGCGCGGTGACTTGAGCGCCATATTGCGCTGGGCCGAGACGGTGTTCGAAGGCCGCCTCTAGCCCGGTACTTTTTCAGCCGCGTGACGAGAAGGAAGTGGGGGCGTGGGAACCAAAGAACACAGACTGGCCGGTGCCGCCGGCTTGAAGGCATTCTCCCTCTGGTTGGGCGCTGCCTCCCTGGCCGCGGGGCTTTGCTGCCGGGCCAGTGACGGCGCCTGGCCCCTGCCCCGTTGCGATGCCGGCGGGACCGCCAACCAAAAGGCAGGCGCGCGGACAGCCGTCAACCTGAGCCGCTAC
>Ga0187861_10001809_pt1 | contig 21169 bp, 15 predicted proteins | sample June2016WEW_10_1_3_FD_132986 | JGI IMG/M metagenome (GOLD analysis project Ga0187861, IMG submission 132986) | Peatland microbial communities from SPRUCE experiment site at the Marcell Experimental Forest, Minnesota, USA - June2016WEW_10_100 | ecosystem: Environmental > Terrestrial > Soil >...
CAAGCTCCAGTATTTCTGCCCAGCTTTGATTGCTGACGACTTTGCGTACAGCTTTCCCCTGCCAATCAGTTCCACGAACATCAAAGACAGCAGCTGCGGCTTGATTCATTAAAACAAGTACTCCATTCTGATCCGTCACGATAACCGGGTCAGCTATGCTTTCCACAATCGTCTCAGATTTTTTCTTCTCCGCAATAAGTTGCTGTATATTCATCTGTTCATACGTTCTCAAGCGTTCTGTCATTTTATTAAATTCACGACTCAATTCTCCAATTTCATCGTCTGTATTCAAATCAATTTTTTGATTTAAATGACCGCTGCTGATTTTTCGAACAGAACGAGTGAGTTTCTCCGCCGGCAAAATAATACTTCGTGTGGACCTCACGCTCGTAAAGAAACTCAAAAGCACCGCTACAATAGAAATCGTAATCACCGTCAGCGTTGCATCGCTTGCGGTCTGATTCAAACTCACTTCGGTGATAGTCATCGCATCCTGATTGATTGCAAGATACTCAAAGCACCCCTCCTTCAACGAATCGAATACAGGACGTATCACTCTTGATTTGAAATTCGATGCAGCTCTTGTTTGTCCTCTTATTTGAAGCAAATGATAGAGTGAATCAGAAAGCTGATTGTACCGAGAATAATTCTGAGATATTTTATCCAAAACTTTTTTTTCGCGCTCACTTTGGCCGCTTTGCTTTGCTTCCCCAAGCCATCCTAAAAATCCCGTTCGATAAATGCTAAAACGAACGTAAGCGGAATCAATATCTGTAAGCTGCATCGAAAGTTGAGCATTTTCCTGCTGCTCAAGAGCCTTAAACATATTCTGCGCTGCACGGACGCTTTCATAATTATTATGCAGCATAAGACTGAAGGTATCACGAAGATTGGAAAAATAATAGATAGCAACGGCGCTCGTTGCCAAACCGATAACAACAATAACGAAATAGCTGAAACCAATTTTATATCGAAGACTTGTCACAGAAAAAATGTATCGTAATTTCGGGGGAAAGGCAAGGTTATAACTCTGGAAGAAATAACAGAAAAATACCCGATAACTCACCATATTCAAAAAACAAATTGGCGATACCGTGCTTTGATTAATCGACCGCGGTCCACAACGATTGTTTTCTTTCGTGCTTCGCCGCCGATGCAAACGTTGCGGCACGATAAATTGAACCGTAATTGTTGCTATTATATTTGATTTCATATATAATATTAATTAGTAAATGATAAACATCGCGCCTCCGTTTATCGGCGAGTATTAAACTAAGCAGAAAGGTAAAACGTTTTTATGAGTTTCTTTGATGATAAAATTGCAGAAAGGCTTGGAGGAATCAACTTTGGCAAATCTACAGAAATTTACAAATTCGAATTGATTAAACGAGCCAAGGCAGCAGCTAAAATTGCACACCCTGAATTGTTAATCCTTGACATGGGTGTCGGAGAACCCGACTGGCCGGCAGATCCTCTTGTTGTAGAAACCCTGTCTCAGGAAGCAGGAAAACCGGAAAATCGCTGGTATGCAGATAACGGCATTCCAGAATTTCAACATGCCGCTGCTCAATATTTGCACAAGGTTTACGGATTGAAAATTGAAAATCCGACGGAGCATATAGTTCATGGAATTGGGTCGAAACCGGTTCTTGCATTGCTTCCAATTTGTTTTATAAATCCAGGAGATATTTTTCTCACAACGGTGCCTGGATATCCTGTGTCTGCGACCTATACAAAATATCTCGGAGGCACGGTATACAATCTTGCTCTTATAGAATCAAATTCATTTCTGCCGGATTTAGATTCAATTCCACCTTCAATTTTGAAAAAATCAAAAGCCCTCTATCTTAATTATCCGAATAATCCAACTGGAGCTACAGCAACACCTGAATTTTTCAAACGTGCAGTCGACTTTGCACACCGCAATGGAATTGTTATTATTCATGATGCTCCATACAGCGCGCTGACCTACGATGGTTATAAGCCATTAAGCTTTTTGTCTGTTGATGGAGCTATGGATGTTGGAGTTGAAGTCCATTCATTATCAAAAGCCTTCAACATGACGGGCTGGAGAATAGGTTTCATCTGCGGAAATTCCAAAGCTGTCAATGCCTATGCCACGGTGAAAGACAACACCGATTCAGGACAGTTCCGGGCAATTCAGAAAGCAGCTATTCAGGCATTAAATCATTTGGAGATTACAAAGGCTACGGTAGACAAATATTCAAGGAGATTTGATTTACTAGTAAACGCACTTTGTGAGTTGGGGTTCAAGGCAAAAAAACCGAAAGGATCATTCTATTGTTATGTACCTGCACCACTCGGTACTGAACAAGGCGATGTTTTCAAAACAGCAGCAGAGTTTTCAGATTTTCTCATTCGATCTGGCCTAATCTCAACAGTGCCATGGGATGATGCAGGAAAATACATTAGATTTTCAGTAACATTTGAAGCCGATTCTATCGAACGTGAAAAGGAAGTAATTAACGAAATGAAAAATAGAATTAAAAAATTAAAATTGATATTCTAAAACGGGAATCGGATAATAAAGAATTTCTTCAAGGGGAAAAAATGGCGGTGAAATTTTATAAATATCATGGACTTGGAAACGACTACATAGTCATAGATCCAAGAGAAACGAAAATTACTTTAGACGAACCGACGATCAAGTTAATTTGCGACCGAAATTTTGGAGTCGGTTCCGACGGAATATTGTACGGTCCTGAAATTAAAGACAATTATTTTAAATTGAGAATATTCAATCCTGATGGAAGCGAAGCGGAAAAAAGCGGAAACGGGTTAAGAATATTCTCCCGCTACCTATGGGACGTGGGTTTGGTTAAAACAAATCCGTTTACAATTCGTACAATCGGCGGAGATGTACAATCTGAAATACGAAACAATGGCGATCTGGTTAAAATCGAGATGGGAAAAGTTTCGTTTATTGCTTCGGAGATTCCTCTCAATGGAGAGTCAGGAGAAGTTCTCAATAGGAATTTTGCGGTAAAAGGCAGAACCTTCCGATACTGTGCTGCGAATATTGGGAATCCTCATTGCGTCGTTCTTTGTGATGAAATATCGCCGGAGCTTGCCAAAGAGTACGGGCCGTATATCGAAACTAATCCGATGTTTCCTAATAGAACAAATGTTCAGTTCTTGAAAATCATTGATAAAAATCATATACAGATTGAAATATGGGAACGAGGCGCCGGATATACACTTGCCTCGGGAAGCAGTAGTACTGCTTCAGCAGCAGTTGCTTTTAAATTAGGTTTGTGCGGAAACATTATAACCGTAAAAATGCAGGGCGGAGATTTAAGTCTTGAATTCACAAACGATTTCAGAGCAACAATGATCGGTCCCGTAACACCTGTATATGAAGGAATAATAAAAGAAGACTTCTTTAAAAAAAGCAAAAGATAATATCGCCGCGGAAGAGAATGCGTCCTCCTCGCAAGCTTTGAAGATCAGAATAATTACTTTTTCAACAATCTCCACATTTCATAGAGAAGATTTCGTATTCCTTCTCCTGTTACCGCAGATATCGGCACGGTCACTACGCCGCGCCCGAATTTTAACTTTGTAAATTCCTTCCTATCCACTTCATTAACAATATCCATTTTTGTAACAGCAACAATCTTTTTCTTCTTAACAATTTTAGGATTATAGGAGGCAAGTTCGTTCAGAAGAATTTGATAGTCTTTTTTCGAATCTTCACTAATGGATTCAACAAGGAACACAAGTACGCGTGTGCGTTCGATGTGACGAATAAATTGAATCCCAAGTCCCTTCCCTTCGTGTGCACCTTCGATAAGGCCGGGAATATCGGCAATCACAAAGCTTTTACCTTCCGCATAGCGGACGAGACCAAGGTTCGGCGTAAGTGTTGTAAATGGATAATCTGCGATCTTCGGTTTGGCAGCGGACACAACTGATATAAGTGTTGACTTGCCGGCATTTGGAAAACCAACAAGCCCGACATCAGCAAGGAGTTTGAGTTCAAGAATCACTTCACGTTCCTCGCCAAGCGTTCCAGGTTCAGCAAACCGCGGCGCTTGATTCGTCGGTGTGGCGAACTCTCCGTTACCTCGCCCGCCTTTTCCCCCGTGCGCAATTATAAATTCATCTCCATCGTGCACCAAATCAACAATAGTCCTTCCCTTCAACGCGTCACGCACCAGCGTGCCGCACGGCACTTTTACAACTTCATCCTTCCCTGATTTTCCTCCCTGATCTTTTCCCCGTCCATTCTCCCCGCGTTCGGCTCGATAGCTGCGTTTGTATTTAAAATCAAGCAGCGTGTTCAATTGTCTGTCGGCGCGAATAATAACACTACCGCCTCGCGCACCATTGCCGCCATCCGGTCCGCCTTTCGGAATATATTTTTCATGCCGGAAGCTGATGCATCCGTTGCCGCCATCACCAGCTTTGACAGAAATTCTTGCTTCATCGATAAATTGCATAAAGAACCAGCTCGTGAAAAGTTGCCTGCCTATTTATTGGCAACGGATGAATGAAAATGCGCATACAATTTATCTGTAAAACTTACCGCTTCTGCGCTAAATGGATCAGTCTGATTAATCAGAAAGAGTTTGTCGAGATATTGAGCAACTTGATCCCAAGTCCGTAAAAGACTTATTTCTGTGACTGCACCGCGAAATGCTGGTTCATCATTCGAAAAAAGTTTCCGGACAATGATCGCAAATTCTTCGCTGGGAAAAAGATCTAGAATTTCCTTCTGCTTCGCGCTCGGCGTGGACGCAAGATACTTTTCGTCGTTTTCACCAAATACAAGAAGCGGTGTCTTCGGCTGCACGGACTTCTCTTCCGGTTGTGCGTCATCGATCGTTTCCTGCACAAGTCCGGCACTTTCAGCAACAATTGCTGATTCCTGTTCGTTCACTTGTTGTTGTGCCTCGGACGGTAGCTTAGGCGATGCCGATGAATGAACAGTTGCATCTTCATTTCCGGTTCGCACAACTTCAATGATATCTGCCAACCGGTCTGCTGTAATTTGCAATACACGATTATGGTCGCGCTCGAATTCTAACTGTGTACAGATTTCCGAAATATTTTTATCTTCAAAAAATACAATAGCCGCATTAATTGGTAGCGTTTGCTGTTCAAACTCCACTTGCGGCACCATTTTACCGGATTCGACAAAATCAAACAACGCATGCGTCATGTGCGCGAGTTCAAAACTGGAATGCTGAGCCACCACTTCATGATCGATCTTTTCTAAAAGCAACTTGAACTCTTCATACGTCACTTCTGCCAATCCGTGGTCAGCAATATATCTCCTAATCAATTCGGGAAAGTAAGTGTAATCAACACAATACTTGAGACGCTTTTCTATGTTATCAGAAGAAACTCTGCGCTGCTCGCCAACAATAAAATTTAAAAGTGTCCATTGCGGGCGGCAGAGATAGTTGAATTGAAAATGGACCGACTCATCCAAAAGCGATGCAAATTCCTGAAGGCTGAAATGATAATTTTGAACGAGCAATAAATCAATCTGCTCTTCCAGACTTCGCACTTCGGGCAGCGAATACGAAAATTTTTTAGAACGGTATTCCAATCGGCGTTCCTGCATGAGTGCCTTTTCAACCTCAGCTTTGAAGTACGCCTTTACAGCAGGATGGATTTCTGCTGAGAGTATTTTCTTTAAGACTATACCATCATCCTCGCCGATAGTTTTAATGTGAACGGCATGGATAATGGATTCTATTTCTGCTTCAAAAATGAAACCCATTGTTAAATTAAGCCGTTGTGTGATTTCGTGATTAAGTGATTAAAGAAGTAATTCGAAAAACACATCTTTTTACTATCTCCTTTCGCGTGCTGTTTGATTGGAGGCTGAAAAAATAGCAATCAGTTCATTCGCTTCTTTGAGTAATTCACCTGTCTTTTCTAGAGAAAGTATATTGAGCTCTATGATCATTTCAAGCCAAAACACTGTTTCATCAGCTTCTTCTACAACAATACCAATTTTCGCAATAAACTCTGCTTTCGAACGAGCTCGACACACAGCTCGATAATTTGCAGCAATAGATGTTGCAGAACGCATCAATTGTTTTCCAATAATCTTACTTTCTTCATTTCTAGGAAATATCCGAACGAGTTTAACAATTTCAATAGCAAATTGCTTTGTTCGATCTCTTAATATTTCCGGTTGACTTTTCAAATGAACCAACCTCTCATTGGGCAATCTTTCGTTCTTTTGATCACTCAATCTCACAATCGCTTAATCACAAAATTTCATTATTCCTATTTTTTCAAGATAGCTTTCACGCGATCGATTTCTTTTTGTGCCGCTGTTTTAAACTGTGCATCAGTATCTTTTCGATCGATGATTTGTTTGTACATCGTCATTGCCTGATCATACTTGGATATTTTCTCGTACGATTGACCTGCCATGTAATAAGAAGTTGAAATCCAATCGATTTTGCCTCTCTTCGTGACTAAGTATGGCACCTTCAGAAATTCTAAAACAGCTTGTTGAAATTCTCCTTTGTAGAAGTATGCTTCGCCTATGTAATACCGGAGTTCTGCTTCAAGATCGGCGTTGCCAGCTTCAATCAAACTTTGCAATTGTAGGATCGACTGATCGTAGTATCCTAATTTCTGATAGAGCACACCCATATCGATTTTTTTATCGATCAGGTCTGAATCGTTTGGGAAGCGATCGATATACTTGCGTGTTAATTCTAGTGCACCGTCGAAAAGTTCCATTTCCTTGTAGGTCATAATCAAATTACTCATCGCAAGCGGAACTAATTCGGGCGACCGCTGTTCATTATCAAGGATGAAACGGTATTGTTTGGAAGCGTTATCCCATTGTTCCAGATTATAATACACATTGCCAAGACTTAACCGCGTACGCGGAAGAATCTTATCGTTTGGAAAATTTCGCAGAAGAGAATCATATACTTGCACCGCCTGCGGCATTTTTTGATCCAACTCATACACACGCGCTATCCAGAAGAGCGCTTCCGGAACAATACTAGCACCGCGATAGGAAAGAACTACATTGTCGAATCGCTCTTTTGCTTTCACAAAATCTTCTTTCCTGACTTGGTATTTGCCCCGCTCAAATTCAAACTCTGCTGCATAGCTGAATGCACCGGTTGAATTTGCTTTCACAAATTCTACAGCACGCTTATCGGCTTCTTTTATATTGTCAATACGGAAATATGATACGATAACACGTGATTGCATGTAGTGCTTAAGGCTATCATTGTTTGTTTGCGATATCGCTTCATTATACTTCACAATTGCATCAGAATATTTTTCATTCTGAAATAACATTTCTGCTGTTTCCAGCGCTACCGATGCACTTTCCCCACCTGTCCTCGCCGCGATGCGGCTTACATTCTCCAGGTACATTGTCGCAGCGTCAATATTATTTTCTGCCTTCGCGATAGATGCAAGTGCATAGTATGCTTGTCTGGCTCTCTCGGTCGCTTGATCCCGTGTCACATAATCGGCGTACCATTTCTTTGCTGTTGTGAAATCGCCAAGTTTTTCACTACATATAGCGAGCTTGAAGACTATTGAACGCTCTACATTCGGATCGCCGGTCACAGCAAAGAAATCCGATTGCATTCTCTTCCATCCTCGTTCGTACCAATCGAAAGCATTCTTGAAATCCTTCGCGTTGAAATATGCGTCCGCTTTTTGGATGTCTATATTAGAATTCAGCGGACTGTAGAAGTAACGTTTTTCCAGCAAATCAAAAAAGGTAAGCGCTTTTGTTAATTGAGCGCTGTCTGCTGCCGCTTTTGCAAGGTATGCCGTTGCCGCTGCGCTATAAAGATGATTTGGATTCTTGGAAAGAAATCGATCTATCACTTGCAATGCAGTATCTTTTTCCATAATTCCATCGAGCGACATGCCAAGGTGATAGTATGCGGATGGAGCCGTTTCACGATCTGAATATTTTTCCAATAAAAGTTTATAAGTTAAAATTGCGCTTTCATAATTCTTCATATAAAAATACGAATCACCAAGCATAAGAAGCGCTACGTCTTTTCCGCGTGTTCCGGAAGACTTCGACAAAAATTCTGTTCCCAGCGCTCGAAGATCTTCTGTCTTCTCTGTCAATTGTAAGCGGAGTGTGAATGCAGTCACGACAGCTTGATCGGTGAGTTCACCTGCTGGAAAATGTATTGCAAGTGAATCATAGAAAGCAATAGCTTTGGAAATATATTCTTTTCCTTGTATGCTTGCTTTTCCCTCTTTAAGTGCAAGCAGTTCATAGGACTGCGCTTGTCTCAACCATGCAGATGGTCGAAGGGCGTCTTCCAAATCAACACTGAGTGCATAAGCATATTGCCCGGCGGCAAGAATGTAATCTTTCAAGTCGAAGAAGTAGATTTCTGCAAGACGATATGCAAGATTGCCCTTTGATTTCTGCGCTATAACATCGCCTACTAGCAATGCAAGTTTTTGCAGACTTGCATCTTTGCTCCGTTGATCGAACGCTTTGATGAGGCGAATTTGTTTTTGCGCTTCCGAGACAAACTCGCTACTTGGATAACGTCGCTGCAAATTATCGAACGCATCAATTGCTCCATCCACATCGCCGGCTTTTATCCGCGCTTGACCAAGCTCAAAAGTCGCATCATCAATCCATTCGCTTGAGGAATAATGTTCGAGAAGCCATTCGCAAAAATCGATAGCTGTTTTTGGATCACCAAGTTCAGTGTTTGCTATACTTGCACCCTCAACCAAAAGGCGCGGTAAATTCGCATCCGATGAAAATTGTTGGCGGTAGTAATTCACTAACCGCACAGCTTCGGCGTAGTTTTTCGTTATTTTTGCCGCTTTATATGCACCAACGATCAATGCCCGTCGATCTGCATTGCCAAGACTATCACTAAACGCACGGGAATAACACTGCGCCGCTTTTGTAAGGTCGCCTGTTTGCTCCGCCGCAATGCCAGCCTTGTAGAGCACTTCGCCATTGCGTAGTCCTCGAATTTCGCTTGCACGTTCAAATAAGGATAACGCGCGCGAATATGATCGAACGCGGTTGTTCGCCTCTGCCATTTCGATGTAGGCGTCCTGCCTCAATTGTTTCGGCGCTTTAGTACTATCCTCTGCCAGCGATTTCCATCGCACCATAGCATCATCTGTGTTCCCCGCTAAATTTTTTAACGCACCCAGCGCTAAGAGCGCTTTGTAATAGCTTGATGTGGATTTGAAATTATTGACCACATCAGAAAACGCTTCTTCCGCTTCGGAATTTTTTCCTAACCCGATAAAAGATTGCCCTAATAGCAAAAACGCGCGCGCCTTCAATGGTGCATCATTTGTCGCATCCGCGACACGTTTAGATTCCTGACGCGCTTGTTCATATTGTTCTTCCGCATTAAGCATTTCTGCAATTCTTAGCCGCGCCGGAAGAACTTCGACCGTTGTGTACTCTTGTGTTAACATGCGAAGAACACGATTAGTGTTTTCCTTGTCGCCAAGTTGTTCATAATAATCTGCTGCTTTTGACAAAGCGATCGGTGCAAACTTGCTCTTCGGATGAAATGTCTTAACGCGTTCGAACGCCATTGCCGCCTCGCGCTCATTCTTCATAGCTGCATATTCCTCCGCAGCGTTCATCCATGCTTCGGGAGCTTTGCTATTGTCAGAATATGCAAGGGCAAAATTTTGGAAGGTGAACCGCGCCTCGTCGTGTTTACCGAGCTTGGACTGTGTAAGTCCAAGGTAGAAGCGCGCCTCGACACCTTGTGCGGTATTAGGATACAAGTCGATAAATGCGCGGAATTGTTCAAGAGCCAGATCATATAACTTGTCGTTATAGAGATTCACGGCAAGTTTGAAGTCGGCGTTCTCTTTCGAATCTTGCGCAAGCACAGGAAACGAAAGGACACTTAGGAAGGAAAATATCAAAATAAACCGTTTCATTGACGAAAAATGTAGCCAATAATCATTCGATTAGCAAGATTAAGAAACCATAACATCCGGTTAATGATATTCACATTTACCGCAGAAATGCATCAGCATATTGAAAAGACAGACAGAATTGATTACTTTGATAAAGCCCTTTTTGTTTCAAGTAAAGAAACTAATCAACACATTACCATGAAAAGTCGCTTAATAAGACGTACGAGCGTATCGTCGACTAAAAGAGTAGAAATCTGGATTGTTGAGGATAATATTTTCTTCCAAAAATGCCTTATTGAATTGATTAACAATGAATCTGATTTAATATGTAGCCAATCATTTAATTCCTGCGAGAAAACTCTTCAACATCTGAAATTAGGCACGCATCCAAGTATCATGTTATTAGATATCGGGTTACCCGGCATAAGCGGACTGGAAGGAATACAGAAATTTAAACAGCTTGCTCCATCCACTCAAATTATTATCATCACTGTGCATGACGATAGTGACAGTATCTTTCAAGCTATCTGTGCTGGAGCCGCCGGTTACTTACTAAAAAATTCTCCGGTAGAAAAAATCATAGAAGCAATTCACGATGTACAAAACGGCGGCTCGCCTATCAACGCACAAATAGCGCGAAAAGTTCTAACAGCGTTTGCTGCGTTAAACTCGCCTTCTCCCGACTATAATTTAACCGAACGCGAGCGAGAAATCCTTTTACAAATGATAGACGGTTTAACTAAAAAGGAAATCGGTAAGAAGCTTTCCCTCAGTCATCACACGATCGATACACATGTACGGAAAATCTACGAAAGACTTCACGTGAACAAGCGTAGCAGCGCAGTCGCAAAAGCCCTCAAACAGCGAATTCTCTAAAACGGTTTTTAGGGGGTTCTGTCAAGTACTTTTTTTCACAAAACTGCAAAAAATTCAAAAAATGAAAAACCACGCGTTTGCGTGATACCGCTTTAGTGAGCAAACATTTACCTTAGCAGTGCAGTTTGTAGCCCACTCAGGGTCTATTGAAACCACCTACAAAGCTGTATCCGAGAAGTTGGGATTGCTCTACCGGAAAAAGGCACCACGCTTCATTTACAGCGTAAAGCTTGACAAGGCATAAAGGGAAACGCTGAGTTAAAAGGGGTATTAAGAGGCTTAACAAAATCGAAGGCAAGGTTAGAATCAATCAATTCGCCTTGCCTTTTTTATTGACTTACTTTGCTACAAACTGAGAATTGAATAATCAAAAGATCGTATGAAGCTACTATGGGTGCTCTCTATCTAAAGACCAATACAAATTGCTCAAAGTGTCGCAAGCGATCCGAGGAGAGAATCTACACAACTATCAAAGTCGTATCGTTTCAAAGCTTCCTCACGAGCTAAATGACCAAGTGACGAACGAAGGGTAGAGTCACTAAGAACGCGATGAATCGCCCAGGCAACCGCGGTCGCATCGCGTGGCTTTATAAGCAATCCCGTTTTACCATTTGTAATAATCTCTGGTAGCCCGCCTGCGTTCGTCGCAATGATCGGTCGTTCCATCGCCATTGCCTCTACGACCACAAGTCCAAATGTTTCCGAGAACGATGGAAGAACAAAAATATCAAGAGCTGCCATCAAACGAGGAACATCGTCCGTAAAAGGTTCATATTTTACGTACCGTTCGATGCCAAGTGAGTGGCACAATCTCATTAGATATTCTTTGTATCCATGTTCCCCCGCAGTTTCATCACCTGCAATAAGAAACATAACATTTGGGTGCTGCTTTACAACTTCCGGTATTGCCTGAAGTAGTATATGTTGACCTTTTAGTTTATCGAGTCGTCCTAAAACTCCGATAGTGTAACCATTATGAGGTAATCCGAAAGATGTTCGTGCTTCATTTTTATTATAGCGTGATGGATCAAATCGCTGGAGATCAGTACCCAACGGTACTACTTTTACTTTTTCACGAGGCACACGTGTATATGAAAGCACATCCTCTTTCATACTCTGGGTGAGGGAAATCCAGAGCGATAGTTTCGAATATATCCATGAATGAATAAAATCACGCTTGTTATAGCGGGAATTCATTTGCTGATAAAACACCAACTTCGCTTGAGGTGTGATCATTGATGCGATAGCCGCAAGATGAATATCTTTTGATCGCATAAGCAGAACCAATTCGATCTGTTGGTCTCTTAGTACACGGGCAAAGCGAAATGCTGCCGAGATATCTCCATATTTCAAATGAGGTGTGATTGTGATTACATGAAGGTTTGCATCGTTTGCTCGTTGTTCAAGCGGTGATGAATTTGGAACAATTACAACTGTGGAAACACCTTTTTTCACCATCGCTTGTGCTATTCGAATAGTAGAAAGTTCAAGCCCGCCAAGGGAACGAGAAAAACATACTAACGCTACTTTTTTCTGTATTCTTGTCATACTTTTTAGACGAGTCATTAACAATTTTGTTTCTTATAAGATATCGGCAGATATAAAAAGGTTTAATTTGAAATGCTAAATATTTAACATCTTATTTTTTAATGTAGTTCCTTCACTGGAACCAACGCCCACCACTACCTTTTTCTGAATATAGTTTGATTTTGCAAGAAAATACACGATCTTATGCTGATTTTACTTTTATTGTTACAATTGAAAGAATTAAAGATGGCGGATTCTAGAGTGCATTCATTTCATATTCCCGTACTGGGATTGGCATTTTCTGTTGATACCCCTATTCGTGTTGCTAAGTATGGTATTTCATCCGTCATTTCGATTGTAGATGATATCCTAATCGAGCACATGCGTAAGCATTATACACGACTGTATGGAGAGACCTATTATCCAATTACTATCCGAGATGAAGATTATCGAGCCAAAAGGATTACCGCATATCTCAATCTTCTCCAGAAGATCGTGCAAAAACAGATTGCCTCTCTCAAAGCTTCAGCGTTTGAGAAAGGAAGCGAACTTGTCAAATATTTCGAAATGCTGCCGGAGGAATCACAGCTTAAAGCACTTTTTCATTGCATGGTACATGCAGCTAACACAGCAAAACGATCAGAGATGCAGCATGAGTTACGAACAAATATTGTTGCAGGCGATATCGATGTCAACATTATGACAAAACTGGATAAAGCAAACGCCGGACGCGATCAAGAAAAACTACCGGCGGAGTTTTCAGATGCCCTTGCCTCACTGCGCGGGTTTGCTCAAAGTGATCTCAATTCATCGGTTATTCTCTCTGCAGGATTGAATTCACGGTTATTTAGTTATATGGGACAACGACCCGAATTTTTCCCCGATGAAAATGGCAACCTGAAAAAAAGGGTTATCCTTAAAGTCAGTGATTATCGTTCGGCCATTATTCAGGGAAAGATCCTTGCAAAGAAAGGAATTTGGATTTCAGAATTCCGCATTGAATCCGGGTTGAATTGTGGCGGCCATGCTTTTCCCTCGCATGGGTTTTTGCTCGGACCGATCCTCGACGAGTTCAAGACCAATAGAAACTTATTGCTTTCAGAATTACGGCAAATTTATGCTGCGGCATTACAGGAAAAAGGAATGACTCTTCCTCACTCTTTACCGTTTCGAATAACTGTACAAGGCGGAATTGGCACAGCGAAGGAAGACAAGTTCTTACGCGAATATTATTGTATTGAAGGAACAGGCTGGGGATCACCGTTCCTCCTCGTCCCAGAGGCAACCAATGTCGATGAGACGACAAGACAGCTACTCGCCCATGCTCGGAGAGAAGATTATTATATCAGCGATGCTTCACCTCTTGGAGTGCCATTTAACAATCTGCGGGGAAGCACAAGTGACTTGCTTATACACCAGCGCGCCAACGAGGGAAAACCCGGAAGCAAATGCACAAAAAAGTTTCTCATCTCCAACACAGAATTTACAACTGAACCAATTTGTACTGCATCGAACCAATATCAAGCGCTTAAAATTGATCAATTAAAAAAGCAGAATCTTGCACCAACAGTGCTATTTGAAAAACTTGCAAAGATAGTTGAGAAAGCTTGTCTGTGTGAAGATCTTGCTGCATCCGGCCTAATCAATAGTAATGGTCATGGACCCGCAAAAGAACGCGCTGTTGCCGTATGTCCGGGGCCAAATCTCGCTTACTTTTCAAAGATCGCATCGTTGGAAGAAATGGTAGGGCATATCTACGGCCGCATACAACTTATGACTAATCCCAACCGCCCTAATTTGTTCATTAATGAGCTGCGGTTATATGTGGACTATATGAAAATTGAAATCCAAAAACGGCTTGATACTTGGAATGCAAAGGAACAAAAATATTTCAGCACATTCAAAGCAAATTTACAGGACGGCATAAATCACTATAAAGGTTTGATTCCAAAGCTGCTTGAAGAATCTGAAAACTATCGCGAAACTATGCGGAACGAATTGCTCGCGTTGGAATATGAGCTTACAGAGATCATGATTCCGGCCATCGAAATACCAGCGAATGCACATTAGTTGTTTTTAAGAAGGAAGTGGAAGATGCTTCCTTCTCCCACTATACTTTCGACCTGTACCCGACTTCCGTGTGCTTCCACAATATGTTTAACAATAGCAAGACCTAGTCCGGTGCCACCAAGAGCACGTGAACGGTCACTGTCAACACGATAAAACCTCTCAAAGATCCTTGGAAGTTGCTCAGATGGGATTCCAACACCCGTATCTTTTATACTCAGTTGAATGCCATGTTCTTTTTTGTCAGAAGTGATAACGACTTCCCCGTTGGGTTTATTATAGTTGATGGCGTTGCTGATTAAATTGTTCAGAACCTGTCTCAATCGATCCTTATCGCCGAATACTTCATCATCATCTTTTGTGCTTAATGAAAGTTTCAATGTGACATTTCGTCCAGCTGCTAATGATTCATAATCCTTACTAACCGATTCAAGGAATTCATTAACTCGGAAATATCGAAGACTCATTTTCATTTCACCTGATTCAATCTGTGAAATGTTGATGAGATCCTCCAACAACGCATTGAGACGGCTCAGATTCGACTGTGCTTTTTCTAAAAACGAGCGGTTCACAACAGGATCATCCACAGCACCATCGAGTAGCGTTTCTAAATATCCCTGCACAGCAAAGATCGGTGTACGAAGTTCGTGTGAAACATTGCCTAGGAACTGATTACGTACTTGCTCTAACTTTTTTAATTGTACAATGTCCGATTTAAGCTTTTGTACGAGTTCGTTGATCGCCTTTGCCACGAGCCCAATTTCATCGTTCGAAGAAATAACAAGCTGTGCATCCAGATCACCGGAACGAATTTGTTCCACACCTTGGGCAATTTGCGTCATTGGTTTTGCAATGCGGCGAGAAACGATAATGCTCACGGTTACAATCACCAGCAGCACTCCTAATCCAACGATAATCACAATCGAACGGATGTGATTGATTTGATCTTGCACATCTTCGAGCGGAACACTCAATCTGATATACTGAAGAGTTTCAAAGCTACTTCTCTTTGGAGATTTCTTTACAAGTTTTGCCATATATAAAAAATCGCGGTCAACAGTTGCACTATGACGTATATCGTGTCCAACACCATAACGTTTTGCATCTTGAACTTCCGGACGATCCAGATGATTCTTTACGCCGGTAATATCAGGAAAAGGAATATCCGAGTCAGCCAGTACGTTTCCTTGTGCGTCAATGAGTGTAACGCGAAGGTGCTCGAGACCCCCGACCAACTTGACCTGTTGATCGATTTGTAAGAATGAGTACGTTGTGTCTTTCTGGAGAATGAAGAGAACCAGATCGGCTTGACGACTTAATTCGTCGACCAAGCGTTCCTTGAAGTACGATTCCATGCGCATACTTGTGAATACACCGAGACTGACAACAATCAACAGTGCAAGCACAACATAGGTAACAGTAATTTTTGTTTGTATTTTCATTTATGTTTTAAATCGATATCCGACACCAGAGACTGTTTCGATATAATCAGAGTAAGCACCAAGCTTCTCGCGTATTTTTCTAATGTGAACATCTATCGTTCTATCCACCACGTGAATATTTTCTCCCCAGACTGCATTCAATATGGATTCCCGTGAAAGCACTCGCCCACGATTTCGAATAAGATAGACGAGCGTCTCAAATTCTTTTCTTGGAAGCACAAGCTTCTGTTTCCCAATGCTTGTTGTATAACTAGACACGTTAATCTCTAAATCTTTGATGGAAATAATATCCATCTGTGGAATTGCTTTTTGAGCAACTTGCTCCTGCCTGCGAAGCACCGCATGCACACGCGCAACGATCTTACCAATCTTTACCGGCTTGACAATATAATCATCCGCTCCTACTTCCAGCCCAACAATTTCATCCGTCTCCGAACCCTTTGCTGTAAGCAAAAGCACGGGAATGGATGCTGTCTTCTTATCCTTTTTTAATTCCTGAATGACTTGCAATCCGTTCATTTCCGGCATCATTACATCTAAGATGATCAAATCTGGTTTTTGTTTCACCCGTTCCAGCGCCTCGCGTCCATTGCGGGCGGTGATCACCGTAAAACCCTCTTTGATCAGATTATAGGATAAAAGGTCGATGATATCTTTTTCGTCATCTACAACAAGAATGTTTTTTTTCATAAGGCCTATCAATTATTCAGATTTGTGCGTTCAATATAGGGGTTAGGGTTCTCTCTTTCAAGGATTCGCAGAAAAAACTCAATTTTATTAATAATAAATTAACAATTCCGTAATACCTTTATCCCCGCTTATTGTTAATTTTATCATAACTCTAAAAGGAATTTGACTGTATGGCGGATACAGGACTGAAGCAAAAAAGTGCGTCACATTTTTTTGACCTTTTGGAAAGGAACCTTCCTAAGCAAGAGACTGAAGATGATAGTGAGTCAATCAGTGTCTTAGAATTCATTTTCTGGATGCTTGGTATATCTGCCGGAATAATTTTCCTGCAGTACCTCTATCGTATTCTTTTCTAGATTTTAACCCAACAGAAAAGCTTAACAATTCAATAACCACGCCATCATTTTCCAGTAATACGCTTCTCTTATATTGTATACAACAAGAGAGGAGTACTTATGCGGATAGCATATTTCAATGCGAACTTAAAAGTCGGACAGGATGGTGTAACGCGAGTCGTTTACAAAATGATCGAGGGGGCACTTGCCAGAAATCATGAGGCAATTGCTATCACTTCTATTTTGCCGGAACTATCGGAGCAACCCATTCCAATGTATAAGGTCCCCTCAGTTGTCATCCCGCTCCAAAAATCATACAGAATAGCTATGCCCGGATATCAATCATTCGCCAGAATACTAAATGAATTCCGACCGGACATCATTCATATCAATAGTCCATGCACACTCGGATTTGGAGCAGTGAAATATGCAAAACATTTTGGTGTGCCTGTGGTTGCAACATATCATACACACTTCCCGACATATCCTCGTTATTATAACCTGACAAAGCTTGAAGACTTTGTGTGGCGAATAACTAGAAATCTGTATAACAATGTTGATCGAACTCTCGTCCCTACAATGCCTATTCTAAATGAATTGACAGAAAACAATATTCAGCGTTTGCAATATCTTCCAAATGGCGTCGACACAGGGCTCTTCACACCTGAACGTCGGAATGACGTATGGCGAACACAATTTGGTGGCGGTTCTAAACCCATCGTATTATTTGTAAGCAGGTTAGTGTGGGAAAAAGACTTGCGAGTCTTAGCAAATGCATATCAACAATTAAAAACAAAGCGAAATAATTTTGAAATGGTGATCGTAGGGGATGGTAACGCTCGGACCGAATTTGAGCAGATGATGCCGGGCGCGCACTTCCTGGGATACCAGACAGGTGTCACGCTTGCAGAGAGCTTCGCCTCTGCCGACATCTTTGTCTTCCCCTCAACGACGGAAACCTTTGGATTGGTAACGTTAGAAGCGATGGCTTCCGGACTGACCCCAATCGCAGCAAAAATGGGAGGCGCGATTGAGATTATTGAAGAGGGGACATCTGGGCTCTTTGCTAAACCACTGGACGGTACAGACCTTGCACAAAAAGTGGAATGGCTGCTCGATCACCCGAACTATAGACGGACGATGGGCGAACAAGCACATCGACGTGCTCAGGAATACCGATGGGAATCAATTCTGAGCCGTCTCTTTATTACATACGAAGATATTATCCGGCAGACAAAACAACGCCGCTTATTACACAAGGCAGCATAAATATTCTGATGAAAGATACGTTTCAAATAGCACATATTTCAGATCCACATTTGAGCCGGCAGCATTATCGTGAGCATATTAAATCATTTAAAATGCTCTTGCGTTCTATGCTGAACGAGGGGGCAGATCATATCATCATATCCGGTGATATTGTCAGCACGGCTGACGAAGACGATTACTATCTTGCACGGGAAATACTTTCGAATCATCAATTGCTGGATAGCAGCAAATTGACTATTGTGCCTGGGAATCATGATATTTTCGGCGGACCACATCGCGCTGTCGATGTGCTGAGTTTTCCGCAGCATATTCGTAGTATCGACTATACACAGCATATGGCATTGTTCCTGAATGCATTTGCTGAGACTTTCCAGAATGTCACTAGATTGAGTGAAACAAGTCTCTTTCCTTTTATCAAAATAGTAGGGCCGTTTAACATCATCGGCTTGAATTCAATTCCTCCATGGTCTTTTAGGCAAAATCCATTGGGCACGAATGGAATGTTGGACGATCAGCAAATTGATGCTTTAGAAAAAATGACCTCCTTCGGCATTTTAGCTGATCGTACCAACATTATTGTTGTCCACCATCACTTTAACGATCTCATTCAATCAGACTATGAAGGTGGCAGATTCTGGACAAGAATAGAGTCGAACACCATGCGGATGAAAAAAAGAAAAAGAATTATCCGCCTCTTCCAATCGTTTAATGTCCGATATGTATTGCATGGGCATATTCATCGAAATGAAATATACGATCGTAATGGAATTCTTTTTGCCAATGGAGCAGGCGCAGTTTGTGATGACCCGGTAAAGTTCTTGAAGTATAACATTTTACAATATGCAGATGGATATTGCAATGTTAAAATTCGCCAGCTTAAAATCCCATATCAAATCTCAACTGTAACGCAAGCGTTACATCGCAACCATCAACCATTGCGAATGCCGACATTCGCTATTAGACCTTTGGAATGACATTATGAATCTACTAAGCTCAATGCAGCATTCACCTGAAGCACCAACGGACATCTTCGGTTATATTTGTCAATCTGAGCTCATTCAAAATTTATTGGAGCTGGAACAAAGATTTGGTGAGTCTCATCTCGGCGGAAAAAATAGAATTGCCTTATTCGATCTAGATAATACTTTGCTCGTTGGAGATATCGGTGATGCTGTCTATGCTCAGCTTCTGATTGATGGACTTACACTTCAGTTATCGTGGAAGGAATATCGATCTATGTGCAAAGAAAATCCGGTCTTTGCCTATGTTGAAGTTGTGCGGGCACTAGAAGGGATTTCTATGGAACACATTATTCGGGTTTCAAAGCATCTTCTTCAGTCAAACCAGGATTATTTATACTGCGAAGAAGAACCTATTCGTATTCCTAAACCTAATTTGCTCATGATGGAAGTTGTCCGATTGCTACGCGACTGGCACTATTCTATTTTTATTGTCTCTGCCAGCAACGATATCTCGGCAAAAATAGCCGGCTCGGTATTGTTCGATGTTCCCATCAGCAATATCGCAGGGATCAAACCAATGTTGATGGGCAGGAAGCTCACAAGCAAAGTGCTTGAACCGATCCCTATAGGAAACGGGAAAGTTGCACAGTATCGTCTTATGAGCGGTGACCGTATGCCGATGATTGTGGCAACAGATAGCATGTTGGATTTTCCTATTCTTGAAATATGTGACCCAGATGGAATTGCAATTGTCGTAGGCGACAATGAAAAACTCTATTTAAAAGCTAAAGAAGAACTATCACTCACGATCCGTATTCACCAAGTTCCGAGTGATACATTGTTATTGTTCCAACAGCAGCATCGCGTTGCTTGAGTGGAACCGCACAACAGTTTTCCCTTCGCACTGTTCCACTTCGATATCCAATTTCGGAGAAACAGGTAATACTCTTTTGAGTAAAAAAGGAAATGTAATTTCCACCTGTTTCGGTATTCGAGTAGATAAAGGCTCTAATGTAAAAGTACATAATGCTTTTTGAAGAGTTTCATACCTTATGGTACATTCAACTTTTCCAAACGATGTTGCGACTCCATGAACAGCACTATTTGTTCCCCACTGCAGCATTCCATCTTGAATATTTTGGAATAGAGTCAACGTTTCATATCTTTCTCTAACCAAACAATCCAGTAGGAATAAAACAATCTCCGCGGCAGCCCAGCCATGATGACCATCTCCCATCGAACCACCGCCTGTTTTTGGATGAATTGCTTCAGGCAATGAATAAGGCGAAGGGCATTGACGGAAAATTGTCTCTGCAATATGCCACGCTCGCTGTGATTGGTCATTCAATAAGAACGCATGTGCAATCTGTAATGTGAGATATGGATTGTACCCCGAATGAATAATGGGATGGAAAAATCCTCTGTCATCTACAAATCTATCCGTGAATTCATGCAGTGTCGCATCAAAAGCAGATGGAAAGACATCTGTAATACCTAACGGATAAATTCCGGAAACAAATCCGATGGCGCTTTCATCAAACGGACGAGATGGAGACGCAGGAATAAGATTTCTGCCCAACCGGTCGGCAACAATTTCCAGCGAGCGTCGAATATCTTTGGAAAACATTTCAGCTTCACGATCCCATCGTTCTGCAATTTCTCGCCGATGAATGATACGGGCGAGAGCTACCGCGGAACGCATGCCCCTTAATCCCCAGAAGGAGTCCCAATAGTACTGATCAACCATTCCGAAATGTTCCGCGCTTAGACTTGGCGGAAGAAGTCCTCGATGTGTTGTAACTGTATCATGACTTTGTTTTCGTTTCTGAATGATCCACTCAGTACCGCGTTGAATATTCGGGAATAGATGTCCTAACCACGAAGTCGGATGCGATAATACGACGTGTTGCTCGATTAGCCAAAGTGCCTCGCCGTTGGAATCCCACTCTCCATCTGGCCCTCTAAAAAAACCATCGCTGTTCTGCCTTTCAGGGAAAGAATCTATTACCTGTCTTGCACGTCGATGAAATCCTAATCTATCCAACGCATGCACCATCGGTGCTGCATCCCGGAACCAGAAATGATGATAAAGATATGGACC
>Ga0187861_10001810_pt1 | contig 21152 bp, 23 predicted proteins | sample June2016WEW_10_1_3_FD_132986 | JGI IMG/M metagenome (GOLD analysis project Ga0187861, IMG submission 132986) | Peatland microbial communities from SPRUCE experiment site at the Marcell Experimental Forest, Minnesota, USA - June2016WEW_10_100 | ecosystem: Environmental > Terrestrial > Soil >...
CGGCCACATCCTCGTCGGGAACTTCAATCCGGTCGATCTGGCCGCCGGGATACCGGCGCTCTTCACCTTCATAGGTCCTGAAGAAGTGGGAGCGGCCAAGACCGCGCTCGATCGAGGCCTTGTTGAAGATGAGCGCATCTTCAATGTTGTACCCTTCGTAACTGAGGATCGCGACAACGAAGTTCTGGCCTGCGGGCCGGTCGTCCGACCCGATCAGTTCCGAGGTCTGGGTATGGGTGAGCGGTTTCTGCACATAGTGGAGCAGGTGACCACGGGTGTCGGGGCGGAGCTTCATGTTCGCCGCGCCGAAGCCGAGCGCCTGCTTGACCATGCCTGCGCCCATCGTGACACGGGGACTTGCATTGTGCTCGGGGAACGGGACGTGTGCCGCACCGATACCCAGGATCAGGGAGGGGTCGATCTCGAGATGGGTGTGATCGGGGGTCACTTTTGAGAAATCCATGGCGATAAGGAGATCTTCCTCCTCTTCTGCATCGATGAACTCGATCATCCCGTGCTGAACAAAGTAGGCGATGTCGATCTCCTTCTTCGCGAGGCGTGCCAGATCGTCATCGCTGATAAGCGGTTCACCGTTTTTCAGGACGATGAGGGGGCGGCGTGCACGGCCGCGGTCGGTCAGGATGACGATATCGCCGTTGTACTGCTTGTGGGAGACGTTTACTTCCGGCGAGATCGCTCCCTGCCGGCGCATGCTCCGGATATTGGCGACCAGGGTCTTCGGGTCGTCTACGAGGCCGATCAGTGCCCCGTCAACAAATACGCGTGACTTCTTCATCAGACCTCACCCCGGATGTGCTCGACACCAAGGTTATGCAGGATGCGCATGATCTCTTCCTCATCCTCGACACCCTTGCTGATCTCCACCATCTGGGCGAAGTTCTTGACAAGACCACAATTCGGCCCTTCGGGCGTCTCACTCGGGCAGATCCGGCCCCACTGGGTCGGGTGCAGGTCACGAGCCTCGAAGTGAGGCTGTGACCGGGAGAGCGGGGAGATCACGCGGCGGAGGTGCGAGAGCACGGCCATGTGGTCGACCCGGTCGAGAAGCTGCGAAACGCCGGTCCTCCCGCCAACCCAGTTACCGGTGGCGAGCGGGTGGAGGAGACGTTCGGTCAGCACATCGGCGCGGACTGCGGTCGCGATCGAGAGGTCGCGGTGGCGCATGCTGGCGCGCTCGAGCTGGTACTTGATATCCCGGGTGAGCCGGTTGAGGGAGATACGGAAGAGGTCCTCCATCAGGTCGCCCGCGAGTTTCAGCCTTTTATTCGAGTAGTGGTCCTTGTCATCGATCCTGCGCTTGTTCAGCACAAGGTCGAAACAGGCCTCCGCCATGCGGCCAAGGAAGTGGGCCTTTGCAAGACGGACCGAGAGGACCGCTTCCTGGTAGCCCTCGTCGCCTTCCTTGAGGTTCACCGGCAATGAATAGTTGAGGTGCGGCAGGAGGTAGTTGTCCAGCACGAACTCTGCCCGCTTGCGCTGGTAGTCCTTGGTCTGGTTCGGGGCAAGCTTCTTGCCCACGTACATGATGCCTCCATCGACCGAGTCGCACTCGCTCTCTTCCAGGTTCTGCATCATGAACGTCAGGATATCCTCATCACCCGAGACTGCGTTCACGACCTCCTGGTCGTTTGTCATGCCCAGTGCCCGCATCAGGTCAACAAACTTCAGGTGGCCTGCAACGGACGGGAAGGAAACCTCGAGGAGGTTCTTCTTGTTCCGCTCTACAACCACCAGTGCGCGGTACCCGCGGAACTGCGAGAACACCTTGGCCACGTAGATCCGCTCGTTGTAGCGCTCGGTGAACTCGGTCATGATCTTGTTGGACGCAAGGTCCTCTAAAGTCATGAGCACGCGCTCGGTCCCGTTCACGATGAAATAGCCGCCGGGGTCAAACGCATCCTCACCATGGGAAACGCGCTGGGCGTCATCCATGCCGTACAGGTTACAGGCAAGCGACCCGACCATGATCGGGAGCTGCCCGATCGTCGTGATGATCGGCTCCTGCCGGTCATCCCCGTGCACGAGCGTAAGCCCGAGCTGGATGGGGGCCGCGTAGGTGAGGTTGCGAAGCCGCGCTTCGCTGGGATAAAGTTCCCCCTGCGACCCGTCCGCTTCCCGCACGAGCGGCTTTTTTACTTCGATTGTGCCCAGTTCCACCCAGACCGGCTCGTTGTTCTTGCCCCGGTTCTCGATGTCGGTCTCAATAACCCGCTGCTCGTTGACCACTTTCTGGAGATTGTGTTTCAGGAAATAATTGAAGGAGTCAAGCTGGTGGCGCGCAACATGCTCCCGTGAAAAATATGCCCTCGATAAAATACTTCTGTCAATCAGACTGACCAACCCCGGAATTACTTTTTCGGTCTCTTGACCACGAGACGATATGCCTCGGCCCTGCCAGCCGTATGACTCGCCCGGATAATTCGTATCACATCATCGGCATTTGCGCCGATCTCCCTGACGGCTGGATCGTCATGGTAGATTTTTGGTAATTGTTCGGTTGTAATGTTGTAGCGCGAGAGAAGTTCCGATACTTCCTCTTCGCTCATGATTTTATGATCAGGCACCATCACGTGCTCCAACACATTAAGTTTGGTGCTCAATGAAAAACCCCCTCACAGATGAACAGATTTCCTCTCAGATGCATCACCGCAAAAAACCCACGATTACTCGTGGCAACGGGCCCGGAGGGATTTGAACCCCCGACCACCTGGTTAAAAGCCAGGCGCTCTACCGAACTGAGCTACGAACCCAAGGCCTGCTACACAGACCAAGATGTACAGCATTATAACAATGCCAAAAAACTATATAAACATTCTGCATATACACGTACAAGCATTGTACCAGATACCAGAATGCTCTGTACCGGGTTATACCATCTCGGTGAATTTTTCATTGATCTCTTTCAGGCGCGGTTCGTCGGCCTGCAGCTTCGCTTCAAGGTTCTGGATCGCGACGGGATCATCCACGGGGACAACACGCCCCGGGTTGTTTACGCCGCATGAATTTTTCAGGACCTCCGCAGGTTTTTGTTCACGTCGATGAACTTGCGGAGTGCCACATATTCCTCGACGAGCCCTGCGTCAAAGCCGGCATTCTTTGCCACCAGCGTCTCCACGTTAACATTCGCTCTTTGCTCAAAGACGCGTTTGATCGCATCGGGAAGCTGTGCGGGATTGACCGGTTTTGAGACAAAATCCCCGATATTAAGGCAGTGCGGCTGCGCTTTTTCCGGCGTGATCTTCTTTGCCGAGAACATCAGCATCGGAAGGTCCCTGATGATAGGTGCCCGCATAGTTATTCAACTGTGTAATCGGGCATACAATAGGAATTATTTGGGAGACGGGGAACCGGACAGTTCCCCTTTGATCTGCTGGAAGCGGTTTTCCTGGAACGTGATGTTCATCTCCATGCTTTTTATCGCCCGGGAGATCTCGTCGCTGATACGGGCTTTCGAGTCATTGAAGTTATACGTGGTTTGCAGGATCTTCATCAGGCGCTTGTTCACATCGATGCTTTTACTCAGGCGTGCATATTCGCTGATGATCTCGTCGTCGAATCCCGACTGTTTTGCCATGTCCATGTCGGATCTGATGGACTGGCGGCGGCTGAGCACATGCTCGATTGCATCGTAGAGCTCGCGGTGGGTGATGGGCTTTAAGATATAGTCTTCAATATAGATCCCGTATTCCTGTGCTTCTGCAGGAGTGAGCTGTTTTGCCGTGAGCATCAGGACCGGGATCTCTTTTGTGTCCGGGTTCTCCTTGATCCGTTCGAGGGTCTCCCAACCGTCGACCGGTTCCATCATGATATCGAGCAGGATAAGATCCGGGGTGACTGTTTTTAAGATCTCAAGGCATTCCTCTCCCCCGTAAGCGGCGACAGTCCGGTACCCGCCGCGTTCCAGCATGGTGACGAAAACGTCGACAATAAACGGGCTGTCATCGACAACAAGGATGGTGAACATTACATTGCCTCCCCGATTTTGCGGGCGACCTGAAGCACCTCTGAGTGCACTTTCCCAAGATCCGCCTTCTCGTTTACGATGGCGGCAATAAGGAAGTTTTCTCCGGCCCCCATTACGAGAATGGACGAGTCCTGGGCACGGATGGTGATCGACATCATGGATTTCATCTTGATGATACTGCCCACAGATTCTGCAGAGGCAAGTATGGTTGCAGAAAGGGCCCCGAACCAGGGTTCGTTGAGCTCGCGGTCAAAACTTTTGCCGGCAATTATCCCGTCCCGGGATACAAGGGCACATGCTGCAACCCCGTCAATCGATCGAATCGTTTCAATAAATGCAGAGATCTTCTCTTTCAACATGCTGCTACTCCCGCTGCACTACCCTGTGTGATTGATAATACCCGATGGCAACGTAAATACATATTGTTTTTTGCCTTTCTATAATATCGCTGTTTCTGTGAAATCTCCAAGAATGCTGGTACTTCACGAAATTCAACTCCCGGTCACCCTCCATGAAGTGCTTGCAGGTATAGAGGATATCGAGGATGCGATCTACGAAAGCCCCGCCGGCGTGAAGGTGGTGCCGCTCCTGGTTGCCGACCGGGTGATTCTTCGTGGTTACCCCAGAGCTCTCATCGATGGCCGATGCGCTCAAGGCCAAGATCCTCTGCAAGGTCACTGGGGGACTCTTCCTCCTTTTTTTCTGCCGGTCCGCGTACGATAAGATACATAAGTGATATCGTCCAATAGTATGAGAACGGGGCCATAGGGTAGCCTGGCCATCCTAGGAGACTGGGGGTCTTCTGACCTGAGTTCAAATCTCAGTGGCCCCATGCATGTGTTGTTTTTTTAAGGGCTGCTGTTTATGAAGATCACGGAAACCTGCGTTGACTGCCTTCTTTCACGCGTCAATCTTGAGTGTTCCCTGTGCCGCGCAAATCCCGATCTCACGGATGCCGCTGCCCGTGCATGCCGGGGGGTTATTGATGAACTCCGCGGCCAGCCGCTCAGCCATCCGCAGATTGCAAGCCGCATCCACCGCCAGGCATATACCCTGCTGAACAATTCCGACCCGTTCGATGAACTCAAACGCCAGGGGAACCGCCAGGCAGGAGAGGTCTGCCGGCAGGTCCGGGGCCGGCTCCATACATTCAGGGATTATGTTCATGCAGCGGTAATCGCGAACATCTTTGATTACGGCGTCAAGGGCCATTCCGTCACCGGCGATTTTCTCTCATTTTTCAACAGCGAGTTCAAAAAAGACCTGTATATCGATGATACAGAAAAAATCCTGCCGCTCTGCTCCCGCGTCGTGTACTTAAGCGACAACTGTGGCGAGATCGTCTTCGACAAGCTGCTGATCCAGTACCTCAAGTCCCGGGGTTCTCACGTGACCCTTGCTGTGAAAGAGAGCCCGATCCTGAACGATGCCACCACAGACGACGCGCTCGCTCTCGGGCTTGATACCATTGTCGACCATCTCACGACAACGGGTGGCGGTGCGGATGCGGAGATCGGCATCTGCATGGACCTGATACCGGGCGATCTCCGGCAGGCCCTTGATGACTGCACGATCATCATTGCAAAGGGCATGGCAAACTTCGAGTCGCTCTCGGAGATGACGGATCTTCCCCCGGTCGCCTACCTCCTCGCAGCAAAATGCCAGCCCGTGGCCGACGAGATCGGAGTCCCGGTTGGCGTAAAAATCGCAAAGTTGCGAATGATGTAGCCAGGCACGATCTTCATCTTCATGTGCGGTCCCCGCATGAAGGCAGCACTGTGTATAATCACTGCCACGTTCTCGCTGTTTTATGAATATATATGTCCGCGTGCCGGCCGCATCACGCCGGATACCCAGACATTCCGGCTATAATAAAATAAAAGGCCGGATATTTTCCATATCTTTTTATCCGCCGGCAATCGAACACTGATCTATGGTGCTTCCGGATCTGGGGCTTTCCGTCGGGTGGTTGCTCATTGTCATCGGTGCCGTGCTTCTCCTTGTCGAGATACACTCCCCGGGTTTTTTTGCCACGGTGCCGGCCACGGTTATGATCTTTATCGGGATTTTGCTCCTCCTCGGCATTGACATCTTCAACTCGGGGTGGGGAGTCGTGATCGGCGTCGTTGTCGCAATCTGTGCCGCCGGCTTCACGGTCTGGATGTACGGCAGGATCACCCCGAACGAGAGCCCCACGACCATCAGCCGCGACTCGCTCGTGGGAAAAGAGGGGCTCGTGATAAAAAACGTTGACCCGAACACCCTTACCGGGAAGGTCATGATCGGGACCACCGAATGGAGCGCCCACTCGACCGGTGCGCCCATTCCCGTGGGGAAGAAGGTGAAAGTAGTTGACTCCGAAGGGGTCCATATCGTTGTTGAAGAGGTAGCATAATATGCCGTTTATTGATACGCTTATCGTCATATTCCTGATACTGGTCATTGTCGCAATATTTGCCAAAGGCGTCGTGATCATCCAGCCGTACGAGCAGGGCCTCCAGATCCGGCTCGGGCAGTACGTGGGCCGGATGAATCCCGGGTTCCGGTGGATCGTCCCGTTCGTCTCCGATGTGACGAAACTGGATCTCCGTACCACCGTCATGGAGATCCCCAAGCAGGAAGTGATCACGAAGGACAACTCCCCGACCAACGTCGATGCGATCGTCTACATCCGGGTGATCGACCCGGAGAAGGCATATTTCGAGGTCGCCAATTACCGGATGGCGACCGTGGCCCTTGCGCAGACAACTCTCCGCGGGGTCATCGGCGATATGGAACTCGACGAGGTGCTGTACAACCGCGAGCGGATCAATACGAAACTGCGGGACATCCTCGACCACGAGACCGACCAGTGGGGTGTCAAAGTCGAACGCGTGGAGATCAAGGAGGTCGACCCGGTCGAGGCGGTCAAGAATGCAATGACCGAGCAGACGGCAGCGGAGCGGGCACGACGGGCCGCTATCCTGCGGGCAGACGGTGAGAAGCGTTCCGCGATCCTCAAGGCGGAGGGTCTCCGGCAGAGCATGATCCTCGAGGCGGAAGGCGAACGGCAGAGCAAGGTACTCCGGGCCGAAGGTGAACGGCTCTCGCAGATCCTCCAGATGCAGGGTCAGGCACAGGGCCTCCGGATCCTCTCGGTCGGTGCCGCACCTCTTGACAAGAAAGCGATCACCGTGCTCTCGCTGGACGCCCTCAAGACGATGTCGGCCGGCCAGGCCACGAAGATCATCTTCCCGTTCGAGATCTCGCAGCTGATCCGACAGGGGGCAAAGTTCCTTGGAGCCGCGGACGAGACTCCGGATGAAACGACCGCACGGCCGGTCATGGACGAGAAGATCCTCGGCGAGATCCCGCAGCGCGAAGAGGTGGACGCGATACTCAAGGAGATCCAGGACGCTGTACCCAAGGTATCCGAGGACGAACTCAAGGACACCAGCAAACGGAAGGTCCCCGGGGAGCCGGAGAAGATCGACCTGAACCCCTCGGGCACGCAATAATCCTGCATTCTTTTTTCACTGATTCCGGATATTCACGTATCCCGGCAACCTCCCTGGTAAGGATCCAAAGCTCATTATGCATCGTTCACAATATCCGGAGATAGGAAGTGATAGAGACGTGAAGTCAGCAGGGGATCAGGAAAGAGGAAAGGGAGTGCATACGATCGGTATCCTCACCGGAGGTGGCGACTGTCCCGGGCTCAACGCGGCAATCCGTGCGGTCGTCCTCACGGGTCAGCTGTACGGGTATCATCTCATCGGCATCCGCAACGGGTGGCAGGGACTGCTCGATGTTGATATGGTTCCCCTTTCCGCACCGGAAGTATCCGGCATCATCTCCCGGGGCGGGACCATCCTTGGCACCTCGCGGACCGATCCCCTGCATGATCCGGCCGGCCTGGAGCGTATCCGGAAAAACAGGGAGAACGCCGGCATCAGTGCACTCGTGGTGATCGGGGGGAACGGCACGCTCTCGGCCGCATATGACCTGTCCAGGCAAGGGATCCCCATTGTCGGCGTGCCAAAAACCATTGACAACGATGTGGCCGGGACGGACCGGACGTTCGGGTTCGATACCGCGGTCTCGATCATCACGGACGCGATCGACCGGCTCCAGACCACCGCGGAGTCCCACCACCGGATCATGGTCGTCGAAGTGATGGGCAGGGACGCCGGCTGGATCGCACTTGAAGCGGGTATCGCAGGCGGGGCGGATGAGATCCTCATCCCGGAGATCCGGTTCTCCATGGACGAGGTGTGCGCGAACCTGAAGGCGCGGTACCAGGCCGGGAAAAAGTATTCCGTTGTCGTGGTGGCGGAAGGGACGCATCACGAGGAGATCGCCGGGGTCACCGTGCCGGCGTGCGACCGAGACGAATGCGGCCACGAGAAGTTCGTAGGGGTTGGAAACCTGCTCGCCCGGGAACTCGAACGCAGGCTTCAGATCGAGACGCGGGTGACGGTCCCCGGCTATGTCCAGCGCGGGGGCACCCCGTCAGCCACTGATCGGGTGCTCGCCACCCGGTTCGGTATTGCGGCGGTAGAACAGGTCCGGGACGGCAACTTCGGGTGCATGGTCGCCCTGCAGGGTGCACGGATCGGCACCGTCCCCTTAAAGGACGTGGCATCCCGTATAAAAACGGTCGACCCCGCAGATTACGCGCTTGCAAAAAAGGTCATGTAAAGGGAGGATCGGTTCCTGCTCCCTCCTCACAGGTGGAACAGTTTGGGGAGGATGAAGATCGAGAGGATGACAACCAGCATTGCGTAGCTGACAGCCGCTACGACGTATCCCGAATACCGGATAAGCCCTTTTTTATCGAGAAGCCGGTCAACCCCCTCCTTCATAATGTACCCGCCGTCAAGTGGGACGAGGGGGAGGGCATTGAACGTCCCGACAACAAGATTCCACCAGCCGCACCAGAAGAGGAGCTGGATGACGAGCCAGTAGAACGGGAACGGCACGTTCCACATCGCGGAACTGGCCGTATCGTTCATCAGGATCATGAATGATCCCCACTGGGAGGGGTTGAGGATCACCCAGATCGGGGCGGCGAGCAGAACGAGGAAACCGATCGGGCTCATGAGATTGTTGAAGATCTGCTTCAGCTGGCCGGCATCGTAGTACGACACCCCCATGAACCCGCTCGTCTTGTTGCTCAGTCCTGCCGGCCAGGACGTGAGGGTCAGGGTATGCGATTCGAGGGTCCCCTTGTTATCGATGAGGAGCGTTACGGTATCGCCGGGACGGGTCTTATCGAGGATCTTCGAAACATCGTCCCTCGTGGATATGCTGATGCCATTCACCTCCATGATCACCGAATCAGGTGGGAGACCGGCTACGTAGGCAGGGGAGCCCACGTAGACGCCGCTGACCAGCGGGGTGGCAAGGGGTACGGCAAAGCCGAGCAGGAAGATCAACAGTAAAAAACAGCACACACCGAGAACGATATTGTTGGTGATGCCCGCCCCGAACATCCGCATCTTTGCCAGCCCTTTCGTGTTCTCCTGGTCCTCCTCGTCCGGTTCGACAAAGGCGCCGATGGGGATGACCGGGATGAGGATCCCCATGGCCCTGACGCGGATGCCTTCGATCCTGCACAGGATCGCATGCCCGAATTCATGGACCACCATCGTGATGATCAGGCCGATGAGAACCGCAATCGTCAAGGGAATGAAATCGTTCAGGCCGGGGATGGCGAGGACGTTGCGCAGTTCGTTGACCGCGGTGGGCGCGGGCTTCTGTACGAGGGTGGTCTGGAGGGAGATGATGAGCATCGCTGTCATCATCACCGAGACGACGACGACCATGGCCACCCCGATCGTGCCGTAGAACCGGAAGAAGCGCCGATACCGGGCGAACCAGTCAAAAAAACCAACCCGATCCGTCTTGATCGCCATGATCGGGCCGTAGAAAGTGATATGGTCCTCCCATAGCCGCCGTGAACTGATATAATATGCGAGAATCGCGTAACATGCGATGATCACGGGAAGGACCAAAAACCAATCCATTACCAATTATGGCATTTTTAGAGAGATAAAGCACGCCGTTGTTGGAAGACTGCTCTCATCAGAGAGCAGGCTGGAGAAGAGCCGCAAGGCTCTTCGACTTGTCGAAAGCCATCAGACTTGAGACAGGAGAATGCTGAGGGTCATCAAACCCGAAGCAGGAGAAGCCCGAAGGTCTTCGAACGAGTTGCACAGCAATTCTTCGACTTCGGAAGGGTTTATCAAAACCCTGACGAGGAGAAGAATGCATCAGCATTCTTCGACCAGATCGAATTCGAAGAACCCTTGCGGGTTCTTCTCTTCCTCAAGGTTCTGATGAACCTTTCGGATTCTGATGAACCTTTCGGATTCTGATGAAGGTCTCGGATTCATCAAAAATCGAGCAGACTGCTCTGGGATTTTTTCGCTAAGATTGTGCCAACCGTCTTCCAGCTCTTCCGGGCGATGGGGGGGGGGTTTTATGCTCGTCGATCCAGGTGGTCAGGAACCGGATGGTAACCGGGTCCGAGGGATACCCGCTGCCGATCTCCCCGTATTTTCTTGAAAGCGTGGCGATCGCCCGGTCACGGGTCACCTTGGCGATGATGCTTGCCGCGGAGACCACCGGAAATTTTTCATCGGCATGGTGTTCCGAGACGATCTCGCAGACAAGGTCAAGGTTGTTTTTCACCATCTCTGCATAGCGGAAGCAGTTGACATCGCACGCATCCACGTAGGCGCGAGCAGGGGAGAGTTTTGCGATCACCTGCGCATGGGCCCGGGCGACTGCGGAATTCAGGGTCATCTCGGCCCGGATCGCGTCGATCTCCCGGGCATCAATCCTGACCGTTGCGACCCTGCACCGTTTCCGGATCAGAGGGTACAGCCGCTCGCGTTCCTTTGGGGAGAGGAGCTTGGAGTCCTTTACCCCGAGATCGTCCAGCGCGTCTTCCGATGGCACGGCTACGGCAGCGACCACCAGCGGGCCCAGCACCGAGCCCTTCCCTGCCTCGTCAACGCCGCAGATCACATGAAGTGGTTGATGCGCAAATTATTTCAATGGCGATGATGGTAACCGGTAGTCATGTACATCATCATCGTAGGGCTCGGTGGGATCGGGAGAAACCTCGCCAAGATGGCAGTCGAACACGCACACAACGTGGTTGTCATTGACCAGGACGAGGCCCGGTGCAGCGAGCTGCTTGAACACTACGATGTCATGGCAGTGACCGGCAATGCCACGGACAAGACTGTTCTCGAAGAGGCAGGCATCGACCGGGCCGATGCCCTGATCGCGACCACGAGCGACGATTCGGTCAACCTGATGACCTGCTGGCTCGCCAAGAAATTCCGGGTCCTCAATGTCGTTGCGATCGTCAACCAGCCCTCCCACTCCGACTTTTTCAAGGAGGTCGGGGTCCGGATCAGCGAGAACCCTGACGAGCTCGTGGCAGCCCGCCTCTATTACTGGACCCAGAACCCGCAGCTCCAGCAGCTTGCCTCCATTCCCGGCGGGAGCATCTTTGAGATTGTAGCGGAGGCTGGCGCCCCGATCGTCAGCCACGAGATCCGCGAGCTCAAGGTGAAGGACTTTGTCTTCATCGCCATCCGCAGGGCCGGTGGAGAACTGATCATCCCGAGCGGCAACGTGAAGATCCAGCCGGGCGATATTTTCACGGTATTCACAAAAAAAGAAGCCGAAGATGACTGCCTGCGGCTCCTCAACAAGCAGCTGAAAAAATCAGCGGAGTGAGGCAGCGAGCGCGCCGAGCTCGAGCATCAGTTTCGGGTTCACCTTGATGATTTCTTTTATAAGGGTGAGGGTCGAGAATTCCTTGAGATTGATGTTCGAGACCGAGTGGATGATCTCGTTGAGTTTTGTATCGGGTTGCTTGATCAGATATTCCTTGATATGGTAATTGCGTTCGATCGCCTTACCCATCTTCGATGCCCGCCATGCCTTGTCGTAGGCCATGAGCGCCTTCTTCGAGACATCGCCCCTTCCGATGCAGTCTGCTGCAATCTCTGCCGCAAGCCGGCCGGTATACATCGCGTTATAGATGCCGCCGCCCGTGAGGGGATCGACGACCCGGGCTGCGTCGCCGGTGATGATAAGGCCGTCGGCAACCGTGCAGGCAAGCGGGCGGCAGACCGAGACCCCGCCGGGGATGAACTCGATCACCTTGCCATGGGGGAAGGTCTTTTTCACGAATTTGTCGAGGTAGTCCTTCGCCCGGTGGCCGTCCCCGCTCTTCTTGCCGGAGATGCCGATCCCGACATTGGCCGACCGCTTCCCTTTGGGAAACACCCAGAGGTAGCCTTCCGGTGCGACCTCGTTGCCGAGATAAAAGACCGTTGACGTTGGGTCGATTTCGATATCGGTCATCACGTACTGGACCGAGCTCATGATCTCGCGGACCGGGACCGTGGTGTCGATCCCGCACCATTTCGAGAACTTTGATTCGACCCCATCGGCAGCGATAACCACATGGGTCCTGATATTTGTGATCTTACCACCGGATTCGACCTTTGCGCCCTTGACAACACCGTTCTCTATGATCGGGGCACATGCCCGGGCCTTCACCGCAACGTCTGCACCCGCCTCGGCCGCTCTCCAGACCAGCTCACGGTCGAAGAACTTCCGGTCGAGAACATAGCCGACCTTGCTGCCGGCCATCTCCGAAGACAATTTCATCACGAAGCCGTCCGGGGCGACGATTGTTGCACCGGTCATCTCCGCGGAGATCCAGCGGGGGTCGGGCTCGATGAACTCGAGGAGGGCTTCCTTGCCGATCCCTTCCGCACAGCGGACCGGGGCGCCGATGGCCTGGCGTTTCTCAACGATACATGCCGAAAGGCCTTTCTCTACGGCAGTCTTCGCCGCGATCGCTCCTGCCGGGCCGCCACCGACGATGAGGACATCATACTTATTTTTCATGGATGACCTCCAGGGCCCCGAGAGGGCAGACTTTTGCACAGATACCGCAGCTGGTGCAGTTCTTCTCTACCGAAAGATACGCGTCGATCAATTCAAGGGCGCCTTCCGGGCAGACCGATACGCAGCATCCGCAATATCCACAGATATCCCGATGTACTTTGAGCATTGAGAGATCATGTTGGCGTCATCCTCCATTAATATTTACGATGCTAAAAAAACGTTTACTGCCAATGTAGTGTCAGCAGGATGACAGAAGGGTGGGGGAATGTTCACTTACAGGCAAACTTACGGACAAAATATACTGACTGCTCAACATAACAGAAAGGATATTCCGCTCAGAAATCCCCGTCAACAGCATACGACCGGACCCGGCAGCCCCCTTCACAGAGATCCCGGAAAATCCCCTGTAAAAATCAAAATGCCGGGGGATTTAGGCCAACCTAAACGTTTAATATTTAGGGAGGGCTAAATACCGGGTACAATGGCTCAGGAGCAGGTCGAGGAATATCTCGAAGCGATCTATGATCTCGAATCACGGAATGGGTCAGCGAAAACAACCGCGATAGCAAAATGCTTGAAAGTCGCCCCGGCAAGCGTGACGGAGGTGCTGAAAAGTCTCTCGGACAAAGGGTTCGTCCAGTACGAACCCTACCAGGGCGCGACGCTGACAGAAGAGGGAAAAAAGATTGCGGATACGATCAAGCGGAAGCACCGGCTCCTTGAAGTGTTCTTAACTGATGTCGTCAAACTGAACCAGGAAAAGGTCCACGATGAAGCGTGCCGGATGGAGCACACGATCTCTGAAGAGACAGAGGATGCTCTCTGCCGGATGCTGGACGCGCCGGCACACTGCCCGCACGGCAGCCCGATCAGCCCCTGCAACAAAGGTGTGGGGAGCTGTGCCGAGTGCGACAGTGCAGGAAAAACCGATATGCCCGTTGCCATCCGGGATAAAAAGATCATTCCCATCACGGATCTCAATCCGGAACAGAAAAGCCGGATCGCTTTCATCCGGGGGGACTGCAAAGTCGTCCAGCGCCTCTCCGACCTTGGGCTTACGCTTGGGACCAACGTTTCCATCCTGAAAAAAACACCCATGGGGGGACCTGTAGAGATCCTGGTGAGACGAACAAAACTTGCCATCGATCACGCGATCGCCGAGAATATCTTTATCGAATCGCCGGGGCCGGGTGAAACATGAGTGGGTGCGGAGAATGCAAAGGCTGCTCAACCGGCGGGGAATCCAAAATAAAAAATGCAGACTACACGATTGCCCTTGCCGGCAATGCCAATGTCGGCAAGAGCGTGATCTTCAACCAGCTGACCGGTGTTGACCAGATTATCGGTAACTGGCCGGGAAAGACCGTCGAGCGGGCGGAAGGACTCCTGCTGCACAAGGGGAAGCGGATCCGGGTGATCGACCTGCCCGGCATCTACTCCTTCTCCACGTACTCGATGGAGGAACTGGTCTCGCGGGATTTTATTGCGCTCGAACACCCGGATGCAGTGATCAACGTCATCGATGCCTCGGCACTGGAACGCAATCTCTTCTTCACGATCCAGCTCCTGGAACTGGCACCCCCGCTGATGATAGCGGTCAACCAGATCGATCTCGCCGAAAAGAAAGGAATTACCATCGATAATGCTAAACTCTCCACCCTGCTCGGCGTCCCGGTTGTACCGACCGTTGCCATCCGGGGCAAGGGGATCCCGGCCCTCACGGACGCAATCACGGGTCTCATGCAGGATCACCCGGTTCCTCCGGTCCTCCGCTATGGAAAGGAAGTGGAAGAGCGGATAGGAAAAATTATCTCCCTGCTGGATACGGTAACGACCCCGTATCCCGTGCGCTGGACTGCAATCAAACTGCTCGAACGTGATCCGGCAATCGTGCAACTCATAAACGGACAAGCCCCCGGCATTGCTGAAACGGCGGGCTCTCTCGCGGGGGAGATCGAATCCATCCATGGGGAACCGGTCTGTGTTGTCATGAGCGCGGAGCGGTACCAGATTGCAGACCGGATTGCGGCCGAAGTGATCACCATGCGGTCACCGGGCGAAGGGCCGCAGAAAAAAAGCCTGAACGACAAGCTCGATGCAGTCGCCCTCCACCCGGTTCTCGGGTACCTCGCAATCATCGCCGTGATTGGGGGGTTGCTGCTCTGGACATTTTTGATCGGGGCGCAGGTCTCGGCATTTCTTACCAGTTTCCTCTCGCAGTTCGAACAGTACGAACCGGTGGTCTCAGGGCCGCTCATGGACATTCTCTGGAACGGGGCATTCACCGGGTTTATCGCCGGCGTGACACTGGTCATTCCCTACGTCCTCCCGTTCTATATCCTCCTCGCGGTTATCGAGGACTCCGGCTATCTTACCCGCATATCGGTGATGCTCGACCGTGGCATGCACAAACTGGGACTGCACGGGAAGGCGATCATTCCCCTGATCCTCGGGTATGGGTGTAATGTCCCGGCCATTTATTCGTGCCGGATCATGGAAACGCCTAAGCAGAAGACCCTCGCCGCATTTCTGGTGACGCTCGTGCCGTGCACTGCACGGACGGTGGTCATCCTCGGACTTGTCGCCGCGTTCGTCAACATCTGGTGGGCGCTCGCACTCTATGCTTTTGATATTCTCCTGATCATTGTTGCCGGGAGAGTTGCGTTCAAGGTCATGCCGGGCGAGTCTGTCGGGCTGATCATGGAGATGGCGGATTATCATATCCCCTCGCTCTCGGTCGTCCTGAAGCAGACCTGGGCCCGGACTAAATCACTCATCTGGATCGTCTTCCCGGCTTATATCATCGGGAGTGCCGTTCTCCAGGGATTCTATGCAGCGGGGCTTCTCAACCCGGTAAATGATCTGCTCGCTCCCGTTACCGTTCTCTGGCTCGGGCTTCCGGCAATCATCGGGATCACCCTTATCTTCGGGATCATACGAAAGGAACTGACGATCCTTACGCTCGCCGTGATCTTCCACACGACGAACTTTGCAACGGTACTCTCCCCGGTCCAGCTGATTGTCCTTGCATTGGTCTCGATGCTCTACATCCCCTGCATCTCGGTAATTCTGGTACTCGCATCGGAGTTCGGCTGGAAAAAAGCACTTGCGATATCCGCAACCGAGATCGTCATGGCGATCGCCATCGGTGGGATCGCGTTCCGGGTACTGGGATTGTGGATGTAAACGGAGAACAGGTTACGGCAGAGGTAATTCACAACTTTTTTATCATCCGAGCGAGAACGTCCCGTACTTCCCGCCGCCGCCCGGGTGAAGTGTGACAGTCCCTTTCCGCAGGGCATCGACTGCATCCGCGACTTTCGGATGGACTGCCCGGATCTCCGCAACCGGCGCATCGATCAGCACGGCGATTTCGTTGCCGAACGTGCTGAGGAGGGTTGCATAGATCGCCGTGCACTTCTTTGTGTTCGGGGACGAGGTCTTCTCCATCGTCTGGATAATCTGGCCGAGGGGAATGATGTGGACGTACGGGGGACGGGGACGGGGAGTACCCTCGCCGGCCAGCTCCTTTGCCCGGTCGGACACGCCCTTCTTGATGATCCCGCCATCTGCCGGGCACCGCCACCGGTTCCCGATGGCCTGTTCGATGGAGTACTGCGTGAAGCACCGGGTACAGGCCGTGCGATTGTACTTCCCTTCCTCCGGGAAGAACCCTGCGTTCATCTCGATTGCCCTCGTCTTTATGCTGGCAAGCACTTCCTTTGGGTTCCGGTGCTGGAGCCGAAGCCGGTTGAACTCGCGGCCGAGCTTCTCCGGGTACGGGCTGTGGGCATCAGAGTTGGTGAGGAACGGGACATCGTAGAGGTCCGGGATCGCCGCCCCGTACGAGCTATCCGCCGAGAGACCGAGCTCGAGGAAGTCGATCTTCTCGTCCCCATAGCAGGCCCGGACACTGTCGAAGCAGGCATACATCGCGGTCCACGGCGTGAAGGCATGAGCGGGGCCGACCAGAGCGCCGACATCGTGTGCCAGCGCCGCGATCTCCCCTCCGCTCAGGTAGACGTGGGGGCGGCCGCTCGTCTCAAAACTTTTGCACTTCCCGGCCATCAGGTCGCGGAGCTGGCTGAACTGGGCGAGGTCTTCGGCAAGGATCACGTGGTGGACGCGTCTCTGGTCCTCGATCTCTCCCTGCGGGACGATGACGATCCCGGCATCGTTCTCCAGATACAGCTGCCAGCTTTTCTGCCAGTCCGGCTGGAGTGCATCGCCCGTACCGAGCACATGGATGCCCTTCGTCACGCATCCTTTCAGGAGCTGCTCCGGCTGCATGAAGCGGGAGACGGCCATCGAGTACGGGGAGTGGATGTGGAGGTCAGCGTTGACGGGCATGGATAGCTTATAGATGGGTTGTTACGGGATATAAGAGAGGGGTTTGGGTGGGGTTCTCCCTCATTCCACATTGGCCAGCCGCCCCTTCAGTTCCCCGGCCCCCTCTTTTTTTGCTTCCATCAGCGCAGAGATGACGGCGTCAGAGAAGATCAGGGCAAGGGTCTCAAACATGGTGCCCAGCGGGGCGAATGCCGATGCGACCGATCGGTATTGCCCGGTCATCTGCCGCTCCTCAAACGTGGAGGTGTCACCCCGGTAATACCCGGTGAGATCCCCAAGGTTCACCACGCAGTCTGCGATCCTGCTCATCTTCGAGTCCGGCGATGCGGTGATGAGGCAGACGATTCCCCCAAGCTCCTTTACCGTACTGGAGAAGGTCACCATCGAGTGCGTCTCACCCGATCCCGAGAATACCACCAGGGTATCGCCCGGCTGCAATGCTGGAGTGATCGTCTCCCCGACAACGTAGACATCAAAGCCAAGGTGAAGCATCCGCATGGCAAATGCCCGTGCAATGAGACCGGACCGGCCTGCCCCTGCCACATAGACCCGTCGTGCCGCGAGCATCCTCTGAAAGAACGCGGAGGTCTCAGCCTTGTCCAGCATAGCGACGGTCTTCCGTATCGACTTTGCCATCTGCTCCATGAAGAGCGGAATATCGGAAAATTCTTCGGTCATGGATATACTGGGATGTTACGTATAGTCAGATATGAGGGTATCGGTGGAACGGAGTCCTCCGGATCTTATGGGGGGGTCGGGCAGGGTCATGATGGCCCGGGCTCAGGCCTTGTGATCCTTCCTTCATTCCCTCCCAAAGGTACTGGTTCCTGTATAAGTTCTGACGGAAAAATTATGCCGGGCTTCATAGGGATCACCAGGATCGTTAAGGTCGTGATCCCGGGTAATGAGCATTTTTACCCCATCCGACCCCCCTCTTCCCAATCGGGATCTGCATGTTTATGCAGGCTGTTTTATGACGTTGCGGTACGTGTTGCGGAGGATCGTAGGGGCGTGGGGGGTCGGATGGGGTAATATTGGGATCATGGGTGACCAGCCCCCATGCTGGGGATCGTGAGGTGAGCTGTATCGATCCAAAACCTCATACATCCCGGCCACAAGAAAACCATAACAAGGTGATCTGATGATACAGGCCAACATGGTACAGGTGGGCGATCCTGCCCGGAACTTCTCGCTCAAGGACCAGAACGACAAGACCTTCGACCTCTACGAACAGGCAGGGAAACGCGTGCTCCTCTCCTTCCACCCGCTCGCATGGACCGATTTCTGCGCCGCCCAGATGAAATCCCTTGAGGTGCAGCGGGACGTGTTTCTCGCGAACAACTGCATCCCCGTCGGCATCAGCGTCGATTCCCGGCCCTGCAAGCAGGCATGGGCGAAGAGCCTGAATATCCGGGAGACCCCGCTCCTCTGCGACTTCTGGCCCCATGGCGCCGTTGCGCAGAAGTACGGGATCTTCCGTGACGAGAACGGGTTCTCCGAGCGGGCGAACGTGATCGTGGACGAGAAACAGCGGGTCGTGTTCGTGAAGATCTACCCGGTGCATTCCGTGCCGGATATTGAGGAAATCGTGGGGTTTTTAGAGAGAAATGCATAATAAAAAAAAGTTCATCAGAAAATTTTTATTGGTAAACAAAATCGCCCCCCCTCTTGCGCCACCAGTCCCCCGAGGGGGATGGGGCGCATTGCGATAATCCCCAGACAGGTAATATTGAGGCATCGCAATAGGGGGATGCCAAAGCGGCGGGGGCAAAGCCCCCAAGAGCGTCGGCAGGTTTATTCAATTTTTATATCAAATGTTTTTTCATCTACAATTTCTGCGATTTTTTTAACTCTTTGATTTATTGATGGATGAGTTAGCGCAGACAGGCCATAATGTGGCATCTTCTCTAAAGTTTTTTCTAAAACCAAAGAAGGTTTCGATATTTTGTATTTATCTCGAAGTAAAATCGATGCAAATTTATCACATTGATATTCTTCCAGGAAAAGGAAATACCACACAGAAATAAGAACAATAATTATGATGCTGAAAATCTTGACTAATATTTCAAATTGTATAAAAATTACAATGGACATAATGACGATAAAGATGAGAAAAAGATATAGAATACTTCGGTATAGAAATCGAATATGTCCCTCCTCATGGAGTAAGCTAATTCTTATTGAATTTTCACTCAACTGATTCATCTTAAGATTATAGTGAATTGTCTTCAAGCCAGCATGAAAATAATCCCATTTATCAGAGACTTTTATTGAATGAGACCGAGAAATTAAGCCAATATTTACTAACTCATTAAAAATTCGTTCACATGAATCCTTCCGGGATTCCATATGCATGAATTAAAAATAATGGATTAATAATCATTCGAATTCTAAAATAACTAATCAATATTACAAGATGAACAGAATCTTCTATAGCTCACCCGATATAGCTCAGCTCCTCATCCCCGTGTTTCTCTCCCTCGACCATGCTCTCGATCGCCTTCTCCATCTCGGCGGCCCGGTCGTTGAGTTTCGTTTGATCGACAGGAACATCGATAAGTTTCGAGAGGACCGCGAGCACGTTTGCCGCACTCATCGGGTCCACGAGGTACCCGCTCGTCTCGCCCATCAGGCAGACCGCATCGATGCCCCACTCTGCGGAGAGGCCGAGGATCAGGCCGGCGGCACCGATGATCCCGCCGCCCGGTTCGTCGCGGTTGAACGTGACGCCCGCCGCCTCAAGCTCAGTACGGAGCTCTGACCGGTTCACCGCACCGAGCACCCTGGGCTCGTTAACGAGATGGCCTACGCCAAACCCTCCGAGCGTGTAGATCCGTTTCACCTTCAGCTCCTCGGCGATCCCGCAATAGAAGTCCGCGAGGATATAGTGCCCCTCGTTGGAGGTGCTCTGGTGGTCACCGACAAGGAAGAGTACGTCCTTTCCTCCGGACTGGTAGAGGAAGAGCTCGTTTCTCGCAAGCCGTGCAAGACCATTCTCCTCAAGGATCACCTGCGGGGGGAGGTAGATCGAATGGATCTCACCGATCTTCTCCGCCGCAAGTATGTGGATCATATACTCGGCGACCAGTTTTCCAACCTGGCCGATGCCGGGGAGACCTTCGATAAGGATGGGATCGACCAGCTGCTTGTCCTTGAAACTGTCGAGGTACCGGACCGTGATATCCTCAATCATGTTTTGCCAGCCTGCGGTATTTACCGTACTTGTCTTCAGGAGAGAACCGCGCCGGGTGGGCGACAGCCGTAGACCTGCCGCATTCAGGACAGGTTAAAGAGAGGGTATAGATATGATCTGCCGGGCACTGCCGGATACGACCGCTCATTGACTCTTCCCGGACTTCGGTTTCTTGACGAGCTTGCCCTCGCCACCGGCTTTTTCCAACACGGCAATCGCGGCATTGGCGGACTTCTCGATCGCCTTCTCCGCGGTCTTGTAATCCGGTGCCTTCACCTTGATCCGGTACGTAGGTGCACCGAGGTATAACAGTTCGATCTCCGCCCCGGCACTCTTCGAGGCGCTCGCCTTCTCAAGCGCCTTCCGGATCACCTCGACGCCGTCCGGCCTGGTCGACTCAATGATCAGGTGCCCGGTGACCTCGACATGGGGCACCTTCACGCTCTCGTGCGCCACGTGGTGGAGAACCTCCGTGACCTTCTTTGAGAACCCGAGTTTCTTGAGCGTGGTCTCGGGGTCGATGACAATATCCTCGAAGACCGGGTAAAATGCCCCGTACTTCTTGTAGATGACGTCCTCGATCGCGGCCAGGGGCTCCCCGGTCTGTTCCGCAACGAACCCGAGCCACTTCTGTGCCTTGGACTCGTTCTTCCACTCGCGGATCTTTTCGCGGCGCTGGTGCTCGTTGACATCCTTTAAGGA
>Ga0187861_10001818_pt1 | contig 21104 bp, 16 predicted proteins | sample June2016WEW_10_1_3_FD_132986 | JGI IMG/M metagenome (GOLD analysis project Ga0187861, IMG submission 132986) | Peatland microbial communities from SPRUCE experiment site at the Marcell Experimental Forest, Minnesota, USA - June2016WEW_10_100 | ecosystem: Environmental > Terrestrial > Soil >...
ATCCTTTTGGCAAGCGCGCCCGCGGTGTTCTGCGGCGAAGCGCCTCAGGAGGACAAGGACAAGGCCGCCATCGCCGCGCGTTTGGCCAGCAGATCGAGGGCGCGGGCCACGGTCATGTCAACCATGTCCACGGCGACGGGCTTCTCCAGCTTGGCCCGTAGCGCGGCGATGGCGGCCTTGTCCTTGTCCTCCTGAGGCGCTTCGCCGCAGAACACCGCGGGCGCGCTTGCCAAAAGGATCGCCAAGGCCACAACTGCGAAACGAGTGATACGCATGGGCGAGGTCTCCTGTTCTGGATTCACAGGTTGTGCCTTTTCTCAAACTGTCGAAAACGCGCCAGCAAGTCCCCTGACAAGTGGCCTATGATCCTGAGTCTGAGGTTTGTGTCTATAGTAAAATCCTGATTCTTGACGAACGAGTCTTCAACCAGCCCCGTAGTGCCAAAGCCATCGTCTGTCTTCAGCATCTTGAAATCCCGGCTCCCGTTGTAAAAGGTTTCTATCTGTGTCGAGATCAGCATCGCCCACATCACGGTGCCGGCGACATTGTAAATCAGAAAAGGACGAGGGTAGTCACACTGGCCTATCTTGGCGATGGTAGGAGGGACTTCGACGATTTGGTATTTCTGATAGTTGCACGCCGGGGCGCCCATGCGTCATATCCCTGCGGGCAGCAGTTTCCCGGCATCCTCAATGCGATAGACTTCCCGGCCTTTGCGGATTGCGACAGGCCTGGGGACGGCAGGCAGTTCTATATTCTGCTTGGAGAAAAACTCCGCCAGCGACTCAAGCGGGATCTCCTTGCGGTTCTTCGCATCCTGCGGAAGGCCTTGGCGTGCAGCCTGCCACGGCGCTTCCCGATGCGTCATTACAGAGAGCTCAGCACCGGTGAACTTTCCGTAGAGTCTCCACACCTGTCTGAGAAACACGCGTTCGTCCAGCGACAAGCCTGCGTCCTTCAGCCGGTTCACAATCCCGCTGCAACCGCACTCCTTGTATTCCCGCCAGACGATGGGCACGACGGGACCGCCCAGCCACGCCTCTATCTTTTCCGGGAACAGGGGCTGCCCAGTCTTTGCGACTGACAGCCCTTGCGCATAGTACAGCAGCTTTTGCAGTTTCTTCGGAGACAACGGCTCCGGTTCTCCATCTGTCTGCGACAGGAAAGCCAGATAGTCAGAGACCTGAAGTACCGTAGCCATCTTCACATTCCCTTCCTGGATTGTACCCGAAGGTGGAGAACTCGTCAACAAGACTGGGGCAGTGCATGTCGGTGGATGTGGCTGCCGGGCCGTTGTAGCGCAGGTTTCCAACCTGCTGTATCGCCGACTTCCAGTCGGCAGGGCCTGCATTTCTGCGAACGTTCAGAGAGTCCGGAGACGCTCTGCAGGCTGGAAGCCTGCGATACAGCAGACTGGAAGTCTGCGCTACATTCGACAACATGCACGCTCCAGGTTAGTGCATCTCCACCTCTACGCTGCCAATGCCGGAACGCAGATAGTTGAACTGCACATTGGGGTGCTCGGCCAGGAGCGACATGGGCACTGCGGCGTCGGGGAGCTTCTTGGAAATCATCAGGGCCGTGAGCCGGATACCGAAGGCGTTGTCATGCTTGCCGCCGTGCCAGATGGAGACCTTCTCCGCTTTCCAGGTCTCGACCGGCCCAACCGTGGCGGCTTGCGACGGCACCAGCGACACCTGACCGCCACCCGAGGTGCGCGCGTTCTGCATTATGGTGAGCGGATGCAAATCCACGACACGCGTCTTGAGCTTGCGGTATTCGGCGGGCGTGGGCGGGTCGTCCTTGTAGCGGCCCTTCCGGCGCAGAGGATCGTTGAAGGCCCAGTGTTTCACTTCGCCTTGGCCGCCCTGCATAATCACACAGCGGACCGCGTCGTAGGTGCGGGTGTAGGCTGCCAGGTCGCCGGTCGGGAAGTGCAAATGCGCCTCCGGCATGCGCAGCGCCTTGTCAATGAGATCAAAGCACATCTCCTTGTCCGTCCGCGCGAAGGAGAGCGCGTGGCTGGGCGGCACGGGCTGGCCGTCCTCGACCCATTCGTCCATGCCCCAGAAATGGGCATTGTCGAGCTTGAGGCCGATGGCATTGACGATGCGCGCCACGAGCGGCAGTTGCTCGGTCGGCCCGATCGGCCCGCAGATGCCGGCGGGACGTCCGGGCGTGGCCTGCCGCCAGGCCGCCACGTATTCGAGCGCTTCGGCGAGGTAAAATTCCTCAACCGTGTCGTAGATGCAGACCTTGAAGCCGGGCCGCGACAGCCCGGTCAGCGCCTTGGGCGTCAGCTTGGCGGCGTCCGCCATGATCTGCGGGTCAATGGTGGTGTAGTCCCACCAATCGGGAGCGATCTTGCTCAATGGGCGCGTCATGGTTCCCCTCCTCTTTGGATCCTAACCACTAACTACTCACCACAGAGGCACAGAGACACAGAGAAAGGAAAGAATAGAGTAAAGGAGTTCTCTGTGTCTCTGTGTCTCTGTGTCTCTGTGGTGAACTAACCCAATCCACGTTCGTACTCCGGGTCGGTCCAACAAGCCTGGCCGAGCAGTTCGGTCAACGGGTCGGAGGCGGCGGCGCAGAAGCCGAGATAGGAGTGCCGCCGCCAGCCTTCAGCGAACTCAAAGCGCCCGGACATGCGCCCCACTTCGCGCGCGATCTCCTCCATCTCCAACAGGTACGCGTCCATGCCCTGGCTGACATCCAGCCACTCCTTTTGAGTGCGGTGCTGGCCCAGCAATTCCCGCTTCCGCGCCAGCACGGGGCCAATGTCCACGTACTGGCCGGGGCGCAGGAGCTTGCCCAGACAGTCGCGCAAACTGTGGGGCAGAGCGTGGTACACCGTGGTCGCGCCGCCAAACGGCAGGACCGCAGGCGCGGTGGCAAAGTTGCGCATGCCGCGCACGAAGGCCGCCGAGACACTAAGGCGGCAGGCGTTCTGGTGGTCCTCCATGTAATCCTGGGGCGAATGCGTCAGCAGGACCGTGGGCTTGACCTGGCGCACCACGGCCGCGACGCGCGCCAGCAGGGACGGCTCGTAGTAAATCGCAATGTCGTCCGCGAGCGGCTCGTGCAGCACGGCCCCGGCCAGCCGCGCGGAAGCCTGCGCTTCGGCGCCGCGCAGGCGGATGATCTCTTCCCGCGAATGCGTGGCCGTGCCGCAGGAACCGTTGGCCAGGTTCCAGAAATGGATTTCCGCTCCGGCGTTGCGCAAGCGCAGCAGCGTTCCGGCAAACATGAACTCGATGTCATCGGGGTGCGCGGCTATCGCCAGGACGACGGGTTTTGGGGCAGCAGGCATAAAGTACTCCTAACGAAAAATCCGAAATCCGAAACTCGAAATCCGAAAGAAACTCCGAAACGGAAAAACTCAAACCCGCATGGCGACCTCTTTCGAGTTTTTATTGTTCTCTGTTTCCTTCGAATTTCGGATTTCGAGTTTCGAGTTTATCCCCATGCCATGCGCTCCGCCATTTCGCACAGCATGGCGAAGTAAGCCGCGGTTTCAGCGCTGCTGCTCATGGGCAGCATGCGCACCGCATAGCCCGGGATGTCAATGCTCTGGTCGGTCGGGCGCCAGGGCAGGTCCAACCAGATCAGATTCGGGTGGTCCTGCAAAGCCGCCGGGCGGCCGTAAGGAGTGGTGTAGATGAAGCGAATGCCGCGCTCCACAATGCCCTTGACATGCGCCACGTTCACAGGCGAATAGCCGAGGTGGACGACCACGTCGCCCGCGCCGTAATCCGGCGGCACGGCCTTGGTCAGATCGCTGACGGACCAGCCCCAGTCGAGCGGATACTTAGAGTCCTTGGGCCGCTCCAGAATCTCCGGGTAGCTGTGGCCCACGAGGATGGCCCATAAGCGTTTGCCGTTCTTCTTGGCTTCAGCCAGCCACTTGCCCGCCTGGATCAGCCGCGCCTGTTGCTTTTCCAGGACGGTGAGAATCCCCTCGATCTCGGCCAAAAACTGCTCGGCCGCATAGCCGGGGGGCAGCGGCGGAATGTAGCGGTCCGCGTGGAAGAACGGCACAGACCACGGCTCAAGCGTGTTATTGTGCGCGACGAAAGACGCGTTGCGGACCATCGCGCCTTCCAGCCAGACGCTCATCCAGATGGCCGGCATCTTGCCGGCGCGGATGCACGCGCAGATCATCTCGCCGGTGGCAATCCAACCGCGCAGGAACGTCTCAAAGGGGCGCAAGGGCGCGAGCGGCTTGAAAATGCCCGTGGCGTAGAAACCCTCGTCCCTCGCCACTCCGCCCGTGAAGCCCGCGAAACGCTTGGCGTCGCCCAGCGGCGCCAGCTCCTCCTCGCGCCCGATGACGAACAGGCGCGCCTGGCTCTTGAGCAGCTTGCGCAGGGTTTTGTCTTTGCGGGGGTCCCAGCCGCGTGCGCTGGGCAGCGCGAAGAACGCCACGTCCTTTGGCGACTGCGCCTCATAGCCCGGCCACTTCAGCCCCATCAGCCCGCCCGCGCGGCCGGAGAATTCGCTGGGCCAGAACGAAGCCACAGGCGCTGGGAAGAGGCTGCCGCCGGCGAGCAGCGGTTCGGCCATCTTCTCGCCCAGGTCTGTCAGGTGCGGCGTGTCTTTCTTGATGGCGGCGATGCGCTGGCGGAGCGCGCCGAGGTAAGTCATTGCGGGACTTGTTGAGGGACCAGCTTGTTTGCGTGTGCTCATGGCTCTCCTGTTACTGTTCACAGGTCCTTCACCCTGTGCTTGTACCGCGCCAGCAGCTTGGCGTTGAATTCGTCCCCGCCCGGCAGGTTGGCGCTGCGGAAAATCGGGGGCTCGATGCCGCGGGCCTTCATCTCCGCCACGGCTTCCATGACCATGCGGTGCGCGATGAAGGCGTCCACGATCGTGGATGTCGGGGCCACGGGCACGTCAAAGCCGGGGATGAAGAAGTCGGCGTCGCCGAAGGGATTGTCGTCGTCAATGCGCAGGTCGGCGAACTCGAAGAGGTGTTTCTTGCTGGGGTGGCGGATGTGGTGGTCCAGCGGCAGTTTCTTGCGCCACTGGTTGGACGAGACGGCGATGATCTTCGCGCCGCGTTTCTTGGCTTCATCGGCGGCGTCAATCGTGGTGGGGTTCATGCCGATGTTGTGGAAGATGATGAGCAGTTCGTCCTTGCCGACTTCGTAGTAGCGGATCAGGCAGTTGCCGTAGCCGGTGGTGCGCTCGACCTCCAGGTATTTCAGGGCCTGGCACATGGGGCTGATGTCGTGGCCCATGATGGGGTTGATGTTGGCCAGTCCGCCCGCGCGGAAGAACATCTCAAAGACCATCATGCAGGTGTGTCCGCCGCCGCCATAGACGTGGACCAGTTGGTCCGCGGCGCAAGCGTCCGCGATCATCTTGCCGGCGAGACGCAGGTGTTCCTTCTCGCGCGCCTCGACGGACTTCAGCTTGGACAGCACATTTTGCAGGTAGGCCTTGCCCAGGTCTTTCTTTGCCATGATGCACCCTCCTCATTCACCACAGAGACACAAAGACACAGAGAAAAGAAAGAGGGGAGTAAGCCAGTTCTCCGTGTCTCCGCGTCTCCGCGTCTCCGTGTCCCCGCGTCTCTGTTTCTTTGTGTCTCTGTGTCTCTGTGGTGAATTCCCCTGCTACGACTTGGCGGCCGACGCAAGTTTCTTCCGTTCGTCCGCGTCTTTGCGCCATTGCCTATTCTTGACGTACTCGGCCGCCTTCTCCCAGTTGAAGTCCGTCAGCAAGGCAGTCAGCGACTCGCGGTGCTCGCGCAGGAACCTGGTCACGTAGCTGGGCTGCTCCTCGTCGAACTCCTTATACATGGCCAGCCAGATAAAGGCCTTCTTGAGCTTCTCGGGCTTGCCGCCGGAGGCGCCCAGGCCCACGAGGATCATGCGGTCGTTGAGGTAGCGGCCCACGTTCCCGCCTGTGTCCGACTCCCAGTCCTTGAACCTGCTCCAGAACTGGGTGACTTCCTTCTCCCAGTCCCGCTTGCTCATGAAGGTGTCTTTGATCGCCGCGGCGATGGCAGGGCCGTCCATGGACCCTGCTTCGAGCATCTTCCGCGCCGCAGACAGGTCGTCTTCCGCAGGCAGCGCCAAGAGCGGGCTGAAGGCCACCAGTGGCAGCAACCACAGAATCCGTTTGGGCATCCGGTACAGCACAACTGTTGAAAGACCCATTTGCTCCCTCATCCTGGGGTGGAGGGCCGCGCAGGCGCCGCCACTACAGTATCGTCAAACGAGCGCTTCGACTGAGCCGAATTCGCCCGGGCCGTCCCCCAAAAGTTTCGCGCGAGATCCTGCGTTCCTCCTTTTCAACGATTGCGCCGGTTTGTCCAGTGCGAAACCCCTCATTTTTTGTAATGCTCGATCACGCGGCGCACAGACCCTTCGACATCGTTGGCGTCCCATTGCACGCCCAGCTTGCCGCAATGCTGCGCCAGGCCCTCTTTGAATAGCATACCATACAGGATCTCCCGCGGCTCAATCCCCAGGTCGCGGATTTTTTCCGCCCAGGCCTTGCCTTGGACCTGGTGGGTGATTGACAGAGCAAAGCGCAGAGCGAAGAGTCCATAGTTCCCGCCGTAGTCCAGGTCGCCCAGGAACTTCTCATATTGCGCCGCGGGAAGTTCCGGCTTGGCCAGCGGCGGACGCCAACCGTCGTGAAAGATGAGATCCACCGCGCCGGACAGACCGCCGTTCGCCGCCGCTTCGCTCAGCGGTTCGGCCGCCGCGTCGTGGAACTGGATTTCCAGCAGGCCCGTCTCCAGGTTCATACGGACGGCCTGGCGCGATTCCGGCGCCGCCGGCCGCAGGATGCGCGCGGTGAGTCCCCAACGCGGATTGGCGCCGCGGTCGGTGATGTCCAGCCAGTTGCCTTGGCCTGCGCCCTGGTCGCAGACAAGCGGCGCGACATCACTGCGGTTCGCACGCCAGATGCGGTAGTACTCTCCCGGCCCAATCTGGATGCCGCTCTCGCGCCACTTGGGCCACAGCGGCGCGCCTTCGCCCCAATGGTATTCGCTGGTGAGCCAGTTCGGAATGCGCTCATCGTTCTGATCCAGGCGGCAGCGTTCGAGACGGAAAAGGCCGGGGGCGGTTGTCTGGATCAGGTTGCCGTTGCCGCTGAGCTTGAGCGGCACCAGCAGCCCCCAACTGGCCACGCGGCCGGAGCCCTGCGGCACCTGGCAAGCAGCTTCGATGCGGAAGCAGGGCGCCCCGTCCGCCTCGGCGGCACGGACACAAATCAGGAAACTGGCTGCGCCGGCCTTGGCCTGGGAAATGAGCGTCCCGTCAGGCGCGGCGCCGGACGAAACGACTGCGCCTGTCAGCATCTCGTGCTTGGCGGCTATGCAGGCGGAGCCACCCTTGAGAGCAACCAACTCCACGTAGGGCACAATCGCGGCAGCGAGCGGCGTAGCGCCATTGACCGCGATTTTGTCGGCCAGCGCTTTTCCAGGTGTCCACTCAGCCTGGCCAACCGTTAGCGTTTTGGGCACAGCGGCGGGCACGGCCAGTTTCACGAGGGCCACCGCGTTTGGTACGCTCTCTTGCGCCGTTTGCCGTCCACCAGGCCTGAACCAATCCTTGGGCGGCACGGCGCCGCGCAATGTAAGGCAAGCCTCCGGCTTGCCCCGCAATCCAGAGGATTGCGCCACAAGCACAGCCTCGGCATAAGGCAGATCGCGCATGGTGTTGGGGTCCAGTGACGGCTGGCGCCAGCCGGCGTGGCCGGGCCATTGTTCGGGGGGCAAATCTTCCAGGCCGTTCTTGGGCGCGGCAGCGCGTTTCTTGAGGATCGTCTCCAACTGCGTGCGCAGCGTTTCGTCTTTGCTGAAGCGATAGCCCATAGCCATAGCGTAGAGGAACTGCTCCGGCTCCTTCTCCTGCGCGCCCATCCGCGCCACGGCCACAACGCGCTCCTGGAAAGCCTTGTCCGCCGCCAGCTCGGCATACTCGCCCGCGGCATTGAAGACCCCGAAGCTGGGGCCGTAAGCCAGGTCCTTGGCGCTCTTGGGCGGAATGAGGCCCGTCTTGTCGAGGATGACGCGGCAGGCCTCGAGATATTTTTTGTCGCCGCTGGTCTCGTACTTCCAGAGCAGCGCGTTGGCCGCGGAACCTTGGCCGTCGCTTTCGCCGCTGTTGCCGAGGCGCGAACTCTTGCCACCCGCGTACTGCAACGCTGCCTCAGCCACCAGGTCCAGGCCATCAGCGATCACTCCGTCTCCGGTGAGCAAGTGCAGAATGCGCTGCCCCACCGGGTACGAACCGCGCAGGCCGATATAGGGGCATCCGAAGGGCTGGACGTTGTGGCGATGGGAGCAGCCTTGCACCGTCCACCAGGTCTTCGAGTTCTCCAAATGCTGCGCGGTGTGGACCATGTTGGTGTCGAAGTTGATGCGGTTGAAAGCCGCGCCCGCATCGAAGTAGCGGCGCTCGCCCGTGCGCAGGAATTCCAGCATCAGCACATGGCCGATGCGCCCGCCGCCGTCGTTGAGCGCCCAGCCCCAGCGGCCGTAGTCATTGTCCCAGCGGTCATTGCGGTGCGTCTGGCCGAAGCGCGTTTGCCAGAAACCGTAGGTCGCCTTGCCGTACCAGTTGAAGAGGTCCTGGCAATAGATGTGATAGTCCAGCTTGCGGTGGGTCTCCGCATCAACCTCGGCCAGCTCGCCCGTGGTTTGATTGGGGACGAATGTCCCGAGCGCCGCGGTGGCGGCGTACCAGGAGGGGGGCGCAAGGAGCAGAGCGCGCGCGGAAAGCGAGGCCGCCGCGGCCTGCGCCGCGGCATCCGTCGCCGCTTGGCCAAACCAGAGCACAAAGTCATGGCTCTTGGCCAGGCCCCGCGCGGCATACTTGGCAAAATGCGCCAGGCTGGCCGGGTCTTTCGTGTCGCCGCTCTCACCCGCGGCCCATTCGCGCGCGTAGCGCCGCAAGTCCCAGACCCCTGCCGCGCGCGGCCAGAAGTCAAGCGAAACAGTTCCCCTCTCCCCTTGCGGGAGAGGGGTTAGGGGTGAGGGGGCCCCCGCGGGGAGAGGGGTCAGGGTTGAGGGGGCCACCGTGATGCCGCACGGGCGATTCTGCCAGCCCTCACGGATCAGAGCGGCGCCGGTCTTGAGCGGCGCCCAACAGAGGCGCGTCTCCTTGGCCAGCGCCAGCTTCTCGCCGGACTGCTCCAGTTCCGCGCCCGGTTCAAGGACCAAGCAGCCGTGCGCTCCGGTCAGTCCGGGAAACTCAATACCCCAATGTGCGATGAAGTCGCAGTCCGGCTCGCCGGAAAAGACGATCTGGTGCTGGCCGCAGACCACGCAGTAGCCCTTCGTAGGACCGGCATCTTGCCGGTCTGACAGGCTGGAAGCCTGTCCTACGAAGAAGCTCAACCGCATGGAGAACGGCATTCTGCCGGGCGGCTCGACGCGCTTGACCTCGTCGGGCAGCGTGGCGCCGAAATGCGGCAGCAAGACCTGTCCGCGCAGAAGCACCGTCGCGCGTATCGGCCCGGACGCTTCAATGGCCAGTTCGCTAATCTCGACCTTGCCCGTGTCAATCGTCGCGCCGGGGTCGCGGCACACGAAGCGGTTCGTGGGCAGCGCCTCCGGGCCGCTGGTGCGCAGAACTTCGAGCGCCAAGCGCGCGGGCCGGCCCGCGGCGATAACGTTCTTGCCGCCCACGGCCAGTTCGTCAATCGCGCCGCCGCCGTTCTTGCGGATTGCGGCCACCATGCCGCCGCCGGAGATTTGCGCGTCGGGCCCGTTCAGCGCCGCCGTCAAGCCGCCGGCGACAGGTTCCCGGTGCAGACCGGCGCCGAATTCAAGGGTAAGTGCTTGGGCAGCCGCAGGGTCCATCACGGCGTCAATGAGCGCCCATTTGACTGTGCCGTCAGGCCACACGGCCAGCCGTGTGACCTGGCAGGGGACCTCGCGCCCGGCGCTGAGCAGGCGCACGTTGTCCGTGGATGCGACCTGGCCTTGAGGAAACGGAATCCCACCCGCCACCGGGACCGCAAGACCGCCCCCTCCGGGAGGCAGGCTGGCCGTCAGAGTAATCGTGGCCGCGGGCGCGCGCGCTGCCACGCACAGGAGGGCAACTCCAAGGAGAATGGCAAAGCGGGAAACCGGAGTGGGCGTCATGGTCTTTTCCTCGTTTCTGCCGTGGATAATGCGGGCTGAGGCGGGAGGTGTCCAGAGAGTTTCCTGTCTTGACATTCAGCCGCGATGTGGTTAACTGACTATGGCTGGGGGACGAAATTCGGATTCATACCGTGTGGCGGCCCAGGATGGTGCGGGTGCCCTATATCCCCCGGCTTTTTTTATGCCTTGACTTCAGCGCCTCCACAGTTAACGGCCTGTCCGGCCAGTAGGTCTCCCCAAGGGGGCTATTCCGCAGGTCATCCAGGTCGTGAATGGCCGCAACCTTGGGCCAGATGAGGTGCAGGAATCTATCGCCTTCTTCCGTATTCCAGCCCAACTCGTAGAACCGCTGTACCGCCCAAAGAAAGTAGTCCACAGCTTGAAGCCCGGGATTTCCTGGCGGCAGCGCCTCGAGGATTTCCACCTTGGCACGCGCCTGCGTGCCAGAATCGCGCTCGAACGCCCGGCGCGCCTGCTCCAGAGCCACCCGCAAGGCCTGCGTGCGGTTTTGTCTGCCGCGCTTCGCAAAGGTGATGTGGAACTCATCCCCCTTGTAGAAGCCGCTCTTGAAGAGCTTGGCCACGAGAAGGTCATATTGTTCGTCCTTGCTGTACCTGTAGGCCGGGTTCCGTTCGTTTTCCTGGCGCACGAAGGCCAAGAGGGCAGCCTTGTCCCGGATAACGGCCTGGAAACGGAGGTCGTGCGCCAGCAAGAGATGGAATACCTCCCTCCGCACTTCCGGCAGATCGTTGTTCGCGTGGAAAGCCAGGGCCGTCTTCTTCTCAGCGGGCTGCATGGACGGTACGTTTCTGAAGTAGGGATCGGCAAGGAGCTGTGCCCGCAAGGCTTCAAGTTCCTGGCCCAGGCGCTCCGGCGCGTTCACTTCGAGTTTGCCGAGGACGAAGAACGACGAGCAACCGGGCGTGCCGACGAGAACCTTGCCTCTCCAGCCAAAGAGGACGGGGTCGCCAGCCTCGTCCACGAAGCAGTGCACCCGGACAAGAGAATCTTTCAACGCTTGGCCATTGCTCACGCTTAGGCTTCCTTGGCGGCGCCCCCAGCCAGCCGCGCATGTTTCAGGATGGTACGTCGGCATCTTCTGTTGCGCAAGGGGCAGGATGGGGCGGCTTATGCCTTCGGCAGCCACGCTGCGCTTGGCGCGAGCATCAAGAAAGTCTTGTGCGCGCCCCCCAAACTCCACCCGGTTAAGGTGGTTCTTGCGTTGTCCATCAACCGATGAGGCCTGTGGTACGGAACGCCGTGATGACACCGTGCCCAGCGTAGAACAATGGCGAGAGAACATGACGCCGTTCCCCCAATTCGTTCTCACCGGCCTCTGCTGTCAGGACCCCCGAATCAGTACGAACGTAGAAGACTACTCGCCCTGCGGCAGGCAATGGAAATGTTGTAGTCGTGCTCATCTTGGATTGGTATTGCCCCGCCACACTAACGAATTGCTTTGCTGCGTTCCTGATACTCTCATGCGCTATTCCGCCAATGACCCCACCACCATTGCTGTAGTAGAGGCTGGCGCTTCCGTCTGAAAGGGAGATCAAAGTTGCGACCCCTACTGAAGAACCAAGCTCCATCATCACACCCCACGCTTGGGAGCTTTGGACCCCATGCGAAAGGCCGGACGCCCTCCCTGAGAAAGTGAGGGCCTGCATCCGCAGTTCCGAATACATCGCTTTCTTGGATTTACATCTCCATGGCCGGTACAGCACGACTAGGGTGGCCATGACAAGTAGCGCCACGACAGCAATCGTGAGATAAAGCATAGGGCTACTCCTGGAGTTTCTGGAGTTTCTGGGACGCGCACGGAGTTTCTGGGACCCGCACGGAACCTTCCCCTCCCTGCCAAAGAGCCTCCAGAACAACTCCGGCAATGTCCCGCACGACTCCATTATTGTTGGCGAGTATCCCAAGTCAAGAAAGTTACGTTCGCATCCCCGTCCTTTCCCAGTATATAGTTCACCCAGTTGAAAACCCGTTTTGACCTTCGCTTGCGGGCCAGGTTTGGAGGGACGACCCATGCAGACCTTCTCTTCCCACGTTGACGGCTACTACGACGTGAGCGACCAGATGATTGACCACCTGCGCCGGCGCGCTGAACGCTGTTTCCGCCGCCGCGAGGCCGAACGCGCCGCGCTCAAGACGCGCGCCGACGCCGACCTGTACCGCGCGCGGATGCTGCGGAACTTCCTGCACGCCATCGGCGGCTTGCCCAAAGAACGCACGCCGCTGGACCCGGCAATCACGGGCACTCTGGACCGCGGCGCTTATGTCATCGAGAAACTCATCTACCACAGTCTGCCAAACTTCCCCGTCACCGCGAACCTCTACATGCCCAAGTCGCGGCGCGGCCAGGCGCCGGGAGCGGCTGTGCTTTTCGTCTGCGGCCATGCGGAGGAAGCCAAGGCGCACGAGAATTACCAGAAAGTCTGCATCGCCCTGGCGCAGGCCGGCATCCTGGCCCTGAGCATTGATCCGCCGGGGCAGGGCGAGCGCTTTCAGTTCCTTGACGAGCAGACCGGTTTCCAGCGCGTGCAATGGGGCACGACCGAGCACACTTATGCCGGGATGCAGTACTACATGGCCGGCCTCTCTATCGCGCGGCACTTCGTGTGGGACGGCATCCGCGGCGTGGATTACCTGCTCACGCGCCCCGAAGTTGACCCCCAAAGAATCGGCGTCACCGGCAGTTCCGGCGGCGGCACGCAGACGTGTTACTTGATGGTGGCCGAGCCGCGCCTGGCAGCGGCCATGCCCTGCACGTTCGTCATGGATTACGAGTCGTATCTGAAGACCGGCCAGCCGCAGGACGGGGAACAGAACTTATACGGTTGCTTCAGCGACGGCCCGGACCACGACGATTACATCGCCGTCTTCGCGCCCAAGCCGGTGCATCTCGGGCTGGCGGCGTACGATTTCTTCCCCATTGAAGGCGCACTGGAAACCTTTGCGCGCGCCAGGCGGTTCTACGCGCTCTTCGGCCCCGAAGCCCCGCAGCGCCTGGGTTACACAATCGCGCCGACGACACATTCTTACTCCGCGTGCCTGCGGAAGGCGGCTGTGGAGTTCTTTACCAAGGCATTGGTTGGCGAGAAGGCCGGCGGGACGCCGGCGCTCCCAGATGAACCGGAGACGCTCCCGCGGGAAGCACTCAATGTCACTGCCACGGGCCAGGTGCTGCGGACTTTTCCGCAGTGCAGGACGGTCAGCGCGCTGCTGCGCGAGGAACTGGCGCACATCGCCCCCGCGCTCTGCAAACACGCTCCCAAGCTGCTGCGGACCATGCTGGCCGAGGCGCTGGGCATAGGCGAGACCAGCGCCGACCTGGCGCAGGAAACAGCCTGGATCGGCCCGCCGCGCGAGCGGCCTATATATCCGCGCATCATCAGTGACGAACCCGTAGACGGCTACCGGACCGAGAAGATCTTCTTCTTCTCTGAGCCCGATGTGTGCGTGACGGCGGTCCTGGTCCACGCGCGGGGGGCACCCCGGTCTGGGAGCGCCGGCGTCCCGCCGGCCTTGGGGGCAGTCCTGGCCCACGCGCGCGAGGCACAACCAGGGGCCGGCGGGACGCCGGCGCTCCCAGGCAAGGCGGTCCTGGTCCCACCCCACCCCACTACCGAAATCCTGCTCCTCGCTGCCGGCAGCGACGCGATTCCTGCCGAGCACGCGCGCTTGCTGGACATCCTGGAGCAAGGCCGCAACGTCTTCGTCTTTGACGTGCGCGGCAGCGGCGGAGTCAAGACGCGCCAGATCACCTCCACCGGCGGCGAGCACAACACCGAGTTCCGGCTGGGCTGCGACGCCATGAAGATGAAGACCTCGACCCTGGGATTGCGCGTCTTCGACGTCCTGCGTGCCATTGACTACTTGAGCACGCGGCAGGACACCGGCCCAATCTCGCTCACGGGCGTGGGCGTCGCCGGTGCGTGGGCGTTGTATGCGGCGGCGCTGGAGCCGCGCGTGGCCGCGCTGAGGCTGGAGCGCGCGCCGCTTTCGTACCGCGCCGCGGCTGCCACGCGCTATTACGACGCTGCGCTGGTGAACTTCCGCTCGACCGCGTGGGGCTTGTTGCGCGTTGCCGACGTGGCCGAATTGCTCGCGGCCCTCGCGCCGCGGCCGGTTACTTTCGTGCAGCCGTGCGGTGCGACAGGCGTGCCCCTGGACCGGAAGGCGATTGAGTCCGAGTTCTTGAGGCCGGCGGAAGAAGCAGGCTTGATCGGCACAAAGGCCGGCGGGTGGCGGCCGGAGTTTGCTTGAACTAACATTCACCACAGAGACACAGAGGCACAGAGAAGGGATTTAAGATTTTGGATCTTGGATTATCCAAACATGGCGAACCGCCCAGTTCCTGTCCTTCTCTGTGTCTCTGTGGTGAAGAGTCGCTGTAGTTCACGGAGGGCAACCAATGAACAGAAGCGTGCTGGCCGCGGTGGCGATGCTCTCGCTCGCACTGAGCATCGCGGAGGCGGAGGAAGCGGGCGCGCGGCAGACTGTGCCGTGGCAGCATCCGGCGTTCAGTCTCGCGGACTACTGGCAGAAGTCCTTCGTCGCACCGGACGGCGGCCTGCTCTACGATTACCCCGGCAAGAGCGACGGCTTCAGGATCAAGGTCTCCGCGAGTCTCACCCAAGTGGCAGAGATGGTTCGCCAGGAACTGCTCGCGCCGGGCGTGCCCATCGTCCACACCCTCAAGCGCGCCGGCGCCATTGAGATAGAAGAGGAAGCCTTTGCGGCCCCGTGGGGCGAGTTGGCAACTCGCCCTACGGTAGAATCGCCTGGCGAGTTGGCAACTCGCCCCACGGCACCGATCGAGCGGCTTGACGCCAAGAAAGTGGAGGTGGGTTGGGCGGCGCCCACGGCGGATTGCGACCCCGCCTTCCAGAACATTGCCGTCGGGTTCAAGGAGCCGGTGCGCTACAGGTATCGCGCGGAGGCCGGCAAGACCTACACCGTAGTGTTCGGGTTGTGCGAGGGCTGGCACCCGAAGCCCGGCCAGCGCATCCTCAATCTCCAGATCGAAGGGAAGACGCGCCAGAAGGTGGATCTCGTGGCCGAGAAGGGCCGGAACGTCCCCGCGCTCTACCCCTTCGAGGCCCGCGACGAGAACGGCGACGGCTGGCTCGATATTGCCGTGGCTGCCGCCGAGGGTTCGCCTGACGACAACACCATCCTCAACGTGCTCTGGATCTTCGTTGGCACCGACATCCCCCCGTTGGGCGAACTGCTGGCGGGCCGCTCGTCGCGGCCGGCCCTGGTGCACCTCGATTGCGGCGGCGGCTCCGCGCCGGACGCCGGCCCTCCGCGGCACGATGTCCTGCTCGTCAGCCTGCACAACACGGGCGCCGCCGAGGCCAAGGCCACGCCTACTCTCACTATCCAGAGCGAGACGCCCGCTGTTCCGGACCCAGGCTGGCTCCAGGCGCAGGTGGGTCCCGGGATGCGCATTGACTGCGCCCAGAAGTTCGAGAGCGTGGAAGCCGAGGCTGGCAAGATAGTCCTGCGGTTCGCTGAGACGGTTCTGCCCGCCGGCGGCCGGCAGGTCCTGGCCTTCAGCGTGGCCCGCGGCCACGGGGCGAGCGTCCTGTTCAAGTCGGTCGCCGAAGCAGAGGAGCTGCGCACGAAGGCCGGACAGTACTGGAAAGCTTTCGCTGCGGCTGCGCAGTCCGCGAACTACGCACGGGTCTACGAGCCGCCGGTCAAACCATTTTTCACGCCTCTGCCGCCCGGCGCGGTTGAGCCCGCGGGCTGGCTGCGCGATTGGGCGCTGGCCGCGCGCGACGGCATCACGGGGCACTTGGACGAGTGGCATCCGACCTTCGGCGAGGCCTGGAAAGGTGTCCCGGTCAAAGCTCCGGGCGCCGAAGCGGATGGCGCCGGATGGCCGATCGAACAATGCAGTTACTGGCTCGACGGCCTGGTCCGCCTCGGCTACGTGCTCCACGACGACACGCTCATCCAGAAGGCCCAGGCGCGGCTCAACCTGGTTGTGGACGGCGTGAACCGGGGAGCTCCATCCTTCATCTACTGGAAGAAAGGCAAGCCCGCGGGCTTCAACAGTTGGGCGCATTCCCAGATGGGCCGCGCCTTGGTGGCCTGGTACGAGGCCACGGGCGACAAGCGCATCCTGGATGCCCTGGTCAGGGCCTACAGCGAATACCCTGTCCCGATGGGCCATCTTAACTTCGGCGATGTCAGCGGGCTGTGCAACCTCGATGCCATGCTGGAGACCTTTTCCTTCAGCGGCGACCGGCGCGTGCTGGACCGCGCGCTGGCGGCCATTGCTTCGCCCGCGCCGCAGAATTCCATCCGCGAATGGCTGGACGGGCGGTTGAGCGAGGGGCACGCGGTCATCACCTACGAGAACATCCGCCTGCCGGCGCTGCTCTATCCCTGGACCGGCGAAGCGCGCTACCTGCAGGCCTCCCTCAAGGCTTTCGCCTGGCTTGCCGAACGGCACATGCTGCCCTACGGCCTGGCCTCGGGCGAAGAGTACCTGTCGGGCATCGGCGCCTTCCGCAAGACCGAGACCTGCAACGTGGTTGCCGGCATCTGGTCCCTGCTGTGGCTGTACCGCATCCAGGGGGAACGCGGCTACGGCGACGAGATCGAGCGCGCGTTCTTCAACGCCGGAGCGGCGCCCGTGGCGCGCGACTTCAAGACGATGTGCTACTACCAGTCGCCGAACCGTCTCGGCGCCGATGCCCTGCCGTGCCAGCAGCCGCACAGTCCGGGCAAGGAAGGCACCCGCTTCAACCGCCTGGGCTGTCCCCACGTGCTCTGCTGCGTCGGGGCCGTCAACCGCATTGTCCCGAACTACATCATCCACATGTGGATGGCCACTTACGACCAGGGACTGGCGGCCACGCTCTACGGCCCCTGCACCGTCACCGCCTTGGCCGGGCCGGGCGTGCCGGTGAAACTGGTTTGCCGGACGGCGTATCCGTTCGAGGAGACGATCCGAGTGGCGGTGGAGCCGGAGCGCAAGGCCGTTTTCCCGCTCTACTTCCGCATTCCAGCGTGGTGCGCCAAGCCACGCCTGGCCGTGAACGGCGCCGCTGCGGGCGAGACGCCCGCGCTCCCAGGCTTCGCGCGAATCGTGCGGGAATGGGCCAGCGGGGACACGGTTGAGTTGCAGTTCCCGATGCAGCCGCAGGTCATCCGCGGGTACGAGACTGAGTTCCCCACGTCGGTCAAAGGCTACTTCTCGTTTGAGCCGTCCGCAGTCTTCCAGCAGCGGCGCTTGCCTTATGAGAGCGTGGTTCTGGGCCCGCTGCTTTTCGCCCTGCCTGTCGCGGACCAGGACCCAAACACTCCCGTGCCCGGCGCGCGCTGGCAATTTGCCTTGGATAACGACGCCGGCCGCAACGGCGCGGACGTGACGGTGGAGCGCGGCCCGATGCCGCCCAAGTGGGACTGGCCGCTGGACGCGCCCGTGTCGCTCAAGGTTCAAGCCCAGGCTTTCGACTGGAATCCGACGGATGCCCAGGCCCTGCCGAACGCCCCGGTAGAAGGAACCAAGGCGGAGACCATCCGCCTGGTCCCTTACGGGTGCACCAAGTTCAGAATCTCCATGTTCCCGGTGACGGCCAGGGCGTGGCGGAAGCCGTAAGCGCGTGTGTTCCCCCTCCCCTTGCGGGAGGGGGCAGGGGGAGGGCTGCTTACGAAGGGATCATTGTAAGGTTTCCACGGAACTCCTACAGCAGTTGTCGAGATTAAATCAGTACTGTGTTCCCCGATTTCACATCGTTCATTCTTCATCCTTTCGCCTGTTCCGCCAATTCCTTCACCAGGCTGGTGACCACTGCCTTGGCATCGCCGAAGAGCATGAGCGTCTTATCAAGGTAGTACAACTCGTTCTCCACACCCGCAAAGCCCGGGTTCATGCTGCGCTTGATCACCATTACGGTGCGCGCTTTGTCCACGTCCAGGATGGGCATGCCGTAGATCGGGCTGGCTTTGTCGTGCCGGGCCGCCGGATTGGTCACGTCGTTGGCCCCGATCACCAACGCCACGTCGGCGCCGGGAAAGTCGCCGTTGATGTTGTCCATCTCGACCAAATCGGTGTACGGGATGTCCGCCTCGGCGAGCAGCACGTTCATGTGCCCGGGCATGCGGCCGGCAACGGGATGGATGGCGAACTTGACGTTCACACCGTGTTTGGTGAGCAGGTCGTAAAGCTCGCGGACTTTATGCTGCGCCTGGGCCACCGCCATGCCGTAGCCCGGCGCCACGATGACCAGGTTCGCATCCGCCAGGATTTCCGCGGCCTCCTCGGGCGTCGTGGTCCGCACTGTCCGCTGCTCGTGAACCGCCGCCGCGGCCTGCACCTGGCCGAAGGCGCCGAAGAGCACATTGGTGAACGAACGGTTCATGGCCTTGCACATGATGATGGAGAGCACCAGGCCGGAAGCGCCGTCCAGCGCGCCGGCCACGATGAGCATCTGGTTGTTGAGCACGAAACCCATCAGACTGGCCGACAAGCCCGCATAGGCATTCAGCAGCGCGATCACGGTTGGCATGTCCGCGCCGCCGATCGGCAAGACCAGCAGGAAGCCGAAGAGCAGCCCCAGCCCAATGAAGACCGGGAACAGAAACGTCCACTGCGGGTTGATCGTCAGGAGCACTCCCGAAACCACGGCGGAGCCCAGCAGCGCAAAGTTGAGGACGTTCTGGAAGGGGTACGTGATCGGCCGGCCGGGCAGCAGTTCCTGCAATTTGCCGAACGCGATCAGACTGCCAGTGACCGTGAGCGACCCCAACAGGACTTCCAGGCACAGAATGGCCATCGGCACCGGCGGAATGCTCCCGGCGCGATCCATTTCCAGATAGTAGTGCGCGGTTCCGACCAGGGCCGCCGCCAGCGCGCCGAACGCGTGGGACAGCGCGGTCCGCTGGGGCACGGCCGTCATCGGCATGAACACCGCCAGCGGCACGCCGATCGCCGAGCCCAGCGCGAGGCCGGTGAGGATCCATTGCCAGTTGACGATTTCGTGCGCCAGCAGGGTTCCGAGGATCGCGGCCAGCATCCCAATCTCGCCGGCCAGCACCCCGCGCCGCGCCGTGGCCGGAGAGCTCAGCCACTTCAATGCGAGCACGAACAGAACCACGGACAGAATGTATGAGAAGTGTACCAGCAACTGCGTATACGGAGCGTGGGCGAGATTCATGTTCTAGCGCGCTCCTGAGCTCTCGCCGCCGGTTGGGGAGTTCTTCTCTGTGTCCTTTGCGCCTGGACGGTGGACCCCGCCGCGCCTTTTGAACATCCTGAGCATGCGGTCGGTGATCAGGAAGCCGCCGACGATGTTGGCGAAGGAGCAGGCCAGCGCGAGGGTGCCCAGAGCCGTGGCATAACCCGCGTAGCCTTTACCCGCGATCTCGATGGCGGCGACGACGGAGATGGCGCTTATGGCATTGGTCAACGACATCAGCGGCGTGTGCAGCAGCGGCGAGACGCGCCGGATTACCTCCAGCCCAAGAAAAGCCGCGAGCACAAAAACCAACAGGTGTGAGGGGAGATTCTCCATAACCGCATAGCTCCTTAACAGCCTATTTGCCACAGAGAACACAGAGGACACAGAGTGTTTCTTGCTGTTCTTTTCCAGGGTCCTTTCTATCTTCTCTGTGTCCTCTGTGGCTAGTTGATCCCCTGTGCCTTGCGGACGCGCGGGTTTACAATCTCGCCGCCGCGGCAGACCAGCGCTCCGGCTATGATCTCGTCCGCGGTGTCCAGCACCAGAGCGCCTTCCTTGTTCACCAGCAACTGCACCAGCTTGAGCAGGTTGTTGGCGTACATCTCGCTGGCATGGTAGGGCACCGTGGCCGGCAGGTTCGTCAGCCCGATCAGAGTTACGCCTGCGCGCTGCACAATCTCGCCGGGCACGGTCAGTTCGCAATTGCCGCCCTGTTCTGCGGCCAAGTCCACGAGCACAGAACCAGGTCCCATGCGCCGCACCATGTCCGCAGTCACCAACAGCGGCGCTTTCTGTCCGGGGATCAGCGCCGTGGTAATCACGACATCGGAGGCGGCGACCACGTTGCCCATCAACTCCTGCTGCTTGCGCAATTGCTCGGCGTTCTGTTCCTTCGCGTAGCCGCCCTTGTCTTCCGCGTCTTTGGTTTCGAGGGGCAGTTCCACGAACTTGGCGCCCAAGCTCTGCACCTGCTCCTTCACCGCCGGCCGCACGTCAAAGGCGTGTACCACCCCGCCCAGCCGCCGCGCGGTCGCGATCGCCTGCAAGCCTGCCACGCCCGCGCCGATGACGAAGACCTTGGCCGGCTTGAGCGTGCCGGCGGCGGTCATCAGCATGGGGAAAATCCTGGGCAGATGCCGCGCCGCGAGAATCACGGCACTGTAGCCGGCCAGGTTGGACTGGCTGGAGAGCGCGTCCATGGCTTGCGCGCGCGAGATCCGCGGAATCAACTCCACGGCCAGCACCGTCGCGCCCGTTTTTGCCAGCGCCGGCAGAGCAGGTCCCGGCGTCAGCGGGTCGGCGTGGCCGATGACAATCTGGCCACCCTTGAGGTGTTGCAAGTCAGCGCCGTCGGCGCTCACGCGCACTTGCAGGATGAGCTCGGCGGATGACAGCAGCGCGGCCCGATCCGTGGCCAGCCGGGCGCCATGCTTCTGATATTCAGCGTCGGAGAAGCCCGCGGCTGTTCCAGCGCCGGACTCGACGGCAACTTCAAGTTTCAGCTTGGCCAGTTTCTCAGCCACAACGGGGGTAAGCGCAACCCTGGTTTCGCCGGGATGATGTTCTTTCGGGATAGCGACAGTCATTCCATACCGCCTCTATTACATCTTGAGTCTACCATTTCCGGTCTCCGGTTTCAAGGGCGAATGGGCAGGCGGGTGGCTGGCGGGTGCATGTCAGCAAATGTACCGCGGGCGTCCCGCCCGCCCGTGGCAGGCCGGCAGGGCGCGAGGACGAAGGCGGGCGGGACGCCCGCGGTACGCTCTGGGCCACGCATTTACTGA
>Ga0187861_10001819_pt1 | contig 21102 bp, 16 predicted proteins | sample June2016WEW_10_1_3_FD_132986 | JGI IMG/M metagenome (GOLD analysis project Ga0187861, IMG submission 132986) | Peatland microbial communities from SPRUCE experiment site at the Marcell Experimental Forest, Minnesota, USA - June2016WEW_10_100 | ecosystem: Environmental > Terrestrial > Soil >...
AAGGTGAGGAATTCGGCGGCGGGAACCAGGCTGACGGCGGACATGAATAGGTATTCTTTACTTCAGAACAAATAGTCATGCCAATCCGGTTGCGGCTGCGATGCCAAGCTCAACCGTGGGAAAGGACAACACCATGAATTGGGATCAAGTGGAAGGAAAGTGGAAACAGTTTGCCGGCTCTGCCAGGGAGCGCTGGGGCAAACTCACCAATGATGACTGGCAGGTGATCGGCGGCAAGAAGGACCAACTGGTCGGGCGGATTCAGGAGCGATATGGGATCGCGAAAACGGAAGCCGAAAAGCAGGCCGATGAGTGGTCCCGTGCACTGAGTAAGCATTAGCGCGAAGAGGACGTCGGTCTTGTTTCTGGTGATTTGCCACGCCATGTTTCGACGGGGTGACCCTGGGGTCGGGCCCAATGCTGTTAACTTAAGGCGAGATTCATCCTCGAGCAGAAATCAGACGGCCACGAATTTCACGAATTCCACAAAAATGGCCCTGAAGAGCCGGTCGACAGATGGAAGATTTCGTGGAATTTGTGAAATTCGTGGCGTCTTCTTGAGTTTTTGCTTAAGTTAGCAGCATTGGGTCCGATCCCATGCTACCACGCGATGTCCTGAACAAGCCGGGGGAGATCTGGACATCCTTAGTCAGGGGTCATAGGCCGGCAGCAAGGTCAGAGGCGGGGCGATGGATATGTCTGACCTGCCATCCCTTTCCGGGTATATAATCCTGCCAGAACAGACCTCATGCTTGTGATCAGCGGTGAACTGACACCGAATTACCACGATGGTGTAGATAAAGGACCTCCAGGATCTGGTGGGAAGCAGAGTCGGCAGCTAAAGCGTCTTCGAAAGACAGGACAACTCATCTTGCGGCGGGTCGTTTCAGAACATCAACCATGACCGTTTCAATGAAATCAATACCTTGGTGAAAAAAGGAGGGTATCAGGATGTCGGAATATCGAATCAAGGTTGCGCCCAATACAGTAGCGTATGCTGACGCGGAGAACCACAAGCTAGTAGTGGAGTTCGCCATTCCAGGAGCGCCAACGGATACCATCGATGTGAAGATCTTGGAAGACAGCATCCACCTGACAGCGCCCGCAAGGGACGTCGAGTATGTTTCAGCACTGGCTTTAGGTTGGCCGGTGAAACCTGACAAAGGCGAAGCGACTTACGAGAACGGCCTGCTCCGAGTCGAGGTGCCCTTCAAAGATCCGATGGAAGATGCTGTGAAGGTTGCCATTAAAGCAGGTGGCGCGGAAACCAAGACCAAAACAATCGAAGCCGGATGAGCCGTTAAGTTGTTAGTCCCTTATCAGCGAGATTGTGTGCAAAAGGATTTAGCACTCAAAGGCTCGCCGATCAACAATCCGCCGATAAATTTGCCATACTCGGGCTGCATTTGATCCTTCCCGCAATCTGGCTGAGATTGTATCCTGCCTCTTATGACCCGCCATTAAATATAATGGGCCCCGCGGGACCGGGGAAAGGGCCGGCATGATGACGAGCCCAGCCAGGGGCCGCTCGCGACATTTCGCATCCGCCGGATTGACGCACTCGGGGGGGCCGATCGGCCAGGGCGGCCCTGGTTGGCACCGAGGAAGGAGACTCTAGAATTGAAGGTGGGTACACAGACGATTTCCCGAACCTTGCTCCGTTTGAGGGCATCGCTCCGCAGAGGTAGCTCGGCCCAAAAACGCGGCGGCGATGAGCTACCGCTGCGCTCTGAGCTGTTCAGTGCCGACCAGATGGAGCAGCATGGTAAGACTCTGGCGAAATCCCACAAGTTGAGCCTGGGACGCGCACCTGATCAGCTTCTGGCGCGGCTGGCTGAGAATGAAGGTGTCCTGATCGGAGCCCGAAACCTGCTGACGGACGCGGTCAAGACGAGCCGCCGGATTACGCCGGCCGGTGAGTGGCTGCTCGACAACTTCTATTTGATCGAAGAGCAGATTCGCACAGCCAAGAGACACTTGCCCAAGGGTTACAGCCGCGAACTGCCTTTCCTTCTGGACGGACCCTCGGCTGGGTTCCCACGGGTGTATGACATCGCGCTGGATGCGATCTCACACGGCGATGGCAGGGTGGATTCGGAAGGTCTCAGCAGTTTTGTCGAAGCCTACCAGACCGTGACGGTCTTGAAATTGGGCGAACTGTGGGCAATCCCCATCATGTTGCGCCTGGCACTCATCGAGAATCTGCGACGCGTTGGGGCACGGGTCGCCGCCGACAGGACCGACCGAAACCACGCCGACTATTGGGCGGACCAGATGACGGAGATCGCCGAGAAGGACCCGAAGAGCCTGATTCTGGTGATTGCGGACATGGCACGGTCCGGCCCGACGATGGTGAGCTCCTTTGTTGCGGAATTTGCGCGCCGGCTGCAGGGACAGGGCCCCGCCCTGGCAATGCCGCTCACCTGGATTGAACAGCGGCTCTCCGAGTCCGGTCTGACCATCGAGCAGTTGGTGCAGTCGGAGAACCAAAAACAGGCCGCCGACCAAGTCTCCATCAGCAACAGCATCGGAAGCCTTCGATTCTTGGGGGCGATGGACTGGCGCGAATTCGTCGAGACGATGAGCGTTGTCGACCGGACCCTGCGAGAGGATCCGGGCGCCGTTTACGCCAAGATGGATTTTGCCACCCGTGATCGCTACCGTCACGTAGTGGAGGCGATGGCGAAGAGCAGCCTGCTTTCCGAAGGCGAGGTGGCACGCACAGCGACCCAACTCGCGCACAAGGGCGCGGCCGGGAAAGGCAGAGACGCTCCAGAGGCTCATGTCGGCTTCTACCTGATCGACAAGGGATTGCCGCAGCTAGAACGAGCGGCGCAGGTGCGCTCTTCCACATCTGAGACTCTTCAGCGCATGAGCCGCCGGTTTCCTTTGCTCCTCTATCTTGGCACGATCACGCTGATCACGGCGATCTTCACCCTGACCTTATTGGCGCAGGTGCATGCCGGTGGATACCCTGATTGGCGGCTCGCGCTGATTGGTATCCTCTCGCTGCTGTGCGCAAGTCAGCTGGCAGTGGCGTTGGTGAACTGGCTGGCTACGTTGCTGCTGCCGCCGCATCCGCTGCCACGCATGGATTTCTCCCAAGGGATCCCGCCGGAATCAAGCACGCTGGTTGTAATCCCGACTATGCTTACGAGCGCTCAAAACATCGAGGATCTGGTTGAGGCGCTCGAGGTCCGGTTCCTGGCAAATCGCGACGAGCACCTGTACTTCGGCCTGCTGACTGATTTTCGAGACGCTCACAAGGAAACGCTTGCGGAAGATGAGCCGCTGTTACAGCTGGCCCGGAAGAAGATCGAAGAGCTGAATGAGCGGTACAAGCGCGGAAAAGGCGGCAAATTTTTCCTTTTCCATCGCCCGCGCCGCTGGAATCCCCGGGAGCGGATTTGGATGGGTTACGAGCGTAAGCGGGGGAAGCTCGCGGATTTGAATTCTCTTCTGCGCGGCGGATCGAGGGATCGGTTCGCACTCGTCATAGGCGAGACTTCAGTTTTGTCGAACGTGAAGTATGTAATCACCCTTGACACGGATACGCAACTACCGCGCGATTCGGCGTGGCAGTTCGTCGGAACCATGGCGCACCCGCTGAATCGTGCGCGCTACGATGAAGACAAACAGCGTGTCTGTGACGGGTACGGCATCCTTCAGCCACGCATGGCTGTGAGCCTGCCGGGCACGAATCGGTCACGGTATGCGCGACTCTGCGGCAGTGAGCCGGGCATCGACCCGTATACGCGCGCCGTCTCCGATGTCTACCAGGACCTGTTCTATGAAGGCTCGTTCATCGGTAAGGGGATCTATGATGTCGATATGTTCGAGCGGTCAGTCCACGGGCGCTTTCCCGAGAACCGGATCCTCAGCCACGACCTTCTGGAAGGGTGTTACGCACGGGCGGCGCTGGTGAGCGATGTGCAGTTATACGAGGAATATCCATCGCGCTACAGTGCGGATGTGAGCCGGCGGCACCGCTGGATTCGCGGGGATTGGCAGCTCGTGCGCTGGCTGCTGCCACGCGTCCCGGGTTTTGGTGGGCGTCGTCAGAAGAATCCGCTCTCGGCACTGTCCCGATGGAAACTCCTCGACAACCTTCGGCGCAGCCTTGTGCCTTCGGCGTTGATACTCCTCTTACTGCTGGGCTGGACGGTGTTGGCACCGGTCTGGTTTTGCACCGTGTCGGTGATCGGGATCATCCTGCTTCCTCCTTTGTTTGCCTCTATGCTGGAAACATTCCAGAAAGAGGGAGATGTGCTTCTGGGTCAGCATCTCGCTGCCACGGTGCGCTCCGCGGGCAGGCGCTTCGCTCAGGCGGTATTTGCGCTCGCGTGCCTCCCCTACGAAGCGTTCTTCAGTCTGGATGCGATTGTGCGCACGGTCTGGCGCATGCTGGTCACACACAGGCGTCTTCTGGAATGGAGTCCGTCGGGCGATCCGGATCGCAACAGCCGCACGGGCCTCGTCGCCTTGTACCGCACGATGTGGATCGCTCCCATGATTGCAACTGCCGCGGTGATCTATCTGACGCTTTCGAGGCCAGCCGTGTTAGGAGTGGCTGGACCCATACTGGGCCTCTGGTTTGCTTCCCCCGCCATCGCGTGGTGGATCAGCCGGCCGCTCGTTCGCCACCGACCAAAACTGACGGCCGACCAGAATATCTTTCTCCGGAAGATTTCCCGAAAGACCTGGGCGTTCTTCGAGACCTTCGTCGGCCCGGAAGACCATTGGCTGCCGCCTGATAACTATCAGGAGCATCCTGTCGCGGTGGTCGCACACCGCACGTCACCAACTAACATGGGGCTTGCCCTCCTTGCGAATTTATCCGCGTACGACTTTGGTTACATTTCGACCGGACAACTCATCGAGCGCACGGAGAAGGCTTTTCACACAATGGAAGCCTTGGAACGACACCGGGGCCACTTCTATAACTGGTACGACACGCAATCTCTGAAACCACTGACGCCCATCTACGTTTCGACCGTGGACAGTGGAAACCTTGCCGGTCATCTGCTGACATTGCAGCCCGGCCTTCTCGCACTGCCGGATCAACAGATCCTTGGAGCAAGACTGTTTGACGGACTGAGCGACACACTAAAGATTCTCATGGACGAACTAGGAGAAGCTGCTCCGCCCCTCCCTGAACTCCAGAAGGATCCGGCGTTTTCATCGGATTACCGGCCGACTACGCTTGCGGCTGCGCGGCTGAGCCTTGCTCGCCTGACGGCGTCCGCCGCGGAAGTCGTCACCAGCGTCGACGCTCTCGTTGCCGACTCTGAGAGCCGGGCGAAATGGTGGGCGCGCGCCCTCGCGCGGCAATGCCAGACAGCCCTCGATGAGCTGACCTTTCTCGCGCCCTGGACGTTACTGCCGGATTCATCGGATAATCTCGGCGAGTTCTCAGGCCTCGGTGGGATTCCAACACTGCGCCAATTGGCCCACCTCGAGAAGGAGTGGCTGCCGGCAATTCAAGATCAGCTCGGGTCTGACGCAACGCACGAGCAGAGTGCCTGGCTTGATGAGCTTAAGCGGCTCAGCATGGAGGCAACCTTCCGCGCCCGGGCAAGGATCGCAAGGATCGAACGGCTGGCACTGCAATCGGGTGAACTCGCCCGCATGGAGTACGACTTCCTGTTCGACAAGGCGTCCCATCTACTGGCTATTGGGTACAACGTTGGTGAACAGAGGCGGGACTCGAGTTATTACGACCTGCTGGCTTCGGAAGCGAGATTGTGTGCTTTCGTCGCGATCGCGCAGGGACAACTGCCGCAGGAGAGCTGGTTTGCCCTGGGGCGATTGCTCACCACCGCCGGCGGAGAACCCATTCTCCTTTCCTGGAGCGGATCGATGTTCGAGTACCTGATGCCGCTCCTGCTGATGCCGACGTACGAACACACGCTGCTCGACGAGACCTGCAAGGCGGCGGTAAAGAGGCAGATCGAGTATGGGAGGAAGCGCGGAGTACCGTGGGGCATTTCGGAATCCTGCTACAACATGGTCGACGTTCATCTCAACTACCAGTACCGCGCATTTGGCGTTCCCGGCCTGGGACTCAAACGCGGGCTGGCCGAGGATTTGGTAGTTGCGCCCTATGCGTCGGCGCTTGCGCTCATGGTGGCGCCTGAGGAAGCCTGCCTGAATCTGCAGCAACTCGCCGCGGAAGGGCTGGAAGGAAAATACGGCTTCTATGAAGCGATCGACTACACTCCTTCACGTTTGCCGCGCGGGCAATCGAGCGCCGCGGTACGGTCCTTCATGGCACATCACGAAGGCATGAACTTTCTCTCTCTGGCCTATCTACTCCTGGACCGTCCGATGCAGAAGAGATTCGAGTCGGCGCCGTTGTTCCAGGCGACCATGCTGTTGCTCCAGGAACGCGTGCCCAGGGCGACGGCGGTCTATTCGCAGACTGCCGAGCTATCCGACTTACATGCGGCTACCAGCGGTACGGAGACAACGGGGGTGCGTGTTTTCAGAAGCCCGGACACGCCGGTTCCTGAAGTGCAGTTATTGTCTAACGGCAGATACCACGTGATGATCACGAACGCCGGCGGCGGTTACAGCCGATGGAAGGACATCGCAGTCACGCGCTGGCGCGAGGACATTACCCGCGACAACTGGGGCACGTTCTGTTACCTTCGCGACTTGACGAGCGGGGAGTTCTGGTCAACCGCGCATCAGCCGGTGCTCAAACGACCGGCCAATCAATCGGATCATTACGAAGCGATTTTCACGGAGGCGCGCGTTGAATTTCGCCGCAGAGACCATGATTTTGAAACGCATACGGAGATCGCTGTTTCACCTGAGGATGATATCGAACTACGCCGGATCACCGTTACCAACCGCTCCGGGACGCGCAGAGAGATCGAGGTAACGAGTTACGTGGAAGTGGTTCTAACATCGCCCGCCGCGGACGCACTGCATCCGGCGTTCAGCAATCTCTTTGTTCAGACTGAAATCATCCGCCGGCAGAAGGCGATCCTGTGCACCCGCCGGCCCCGCTCCCTTAATGAGCGGGTGCCGTGGATGTTTCATCTGATGGCTGTGCACGGAGCGGACATCGGAGAAATCTCCTATGAGACTGACCGCATGCGATTCGTCGGCCGCGGGAACACCGTCGCTGATCCACAAGCGATGAACAGTTCGTCTGCACTCTCGGGCAGCCAGGGCTCGGTGCTCGATCCGATTGCCGCCATCCGGCATCGAATAACCCTCGATCCGGAAAAATCGGCAACCATCAATATTGTCACCGGCATCGGCGAAACCCGTGATGCCTGTATGGGCTTGGTCGAGAAATACGAAGACCGGCGTCTCGCGGATCGCGTCTTTGATCTGGCATGGACACATAGCCAGGTGCTCCTGCGGCAGATCAATGCCACAGAAGCTGACACGCAACTCTATGGACGCCTTGCCGGCTCTGTGATCTATGCCAACTCCTCGTTACGCGCCGACCCGAGCGTTCTCATCAAGAACCACCGCGGGCAATCCGGTCTCTGGGGCTACTCGATTTCCGGCGATCTCCCGATCGTGCTGCTGCGGATTTCAGATCCGGTCAATATCGACCTGGTTCGCCAACTCATACAGGCCCATGCGTACTGGCGCTTAAAAGGACTGGCCGTGGACCTGGTGATCTGGAACGAAGATCACGCCGGGTACCGGCAACTTCTGCAAGAGCAGATCATGGGACTCATTGCTGCCGGCGTCGAAGCGAACGTGACCGATCGGCCGGGCGGTATTTTTGTAAGACCCGCGGACCAGATATCGAACGAGGACCGCATCCTTCTCCAAACGGTCGCTCGTGCCATCATCAGCGACAGTCGGGGACCGCTGGAGGACCAGATCGGCCGTCGCGGCCATGTGGAGGTAACCGTGCCGCGCCTTACGCCGACCCGAACTCCCCGCGCCGAACCCTCGCCAACGGCCGCGTTGCCTCGCCACGATCTGCTCTTCTACAATGGGATGGGAGGCTTCACCCCGGATGGGCGCGAGTACGTAACTACGACTGCGTACGGACAAGTGACGCCGGCACCGTGGGTGAATGTGCTGGCGAACCCGTATTTCGGAACTGCCATCTCCGAGAGCGGCCCGGCCTGGACCTGGAGCGAGAATGCCCACGAGTTCCGCCTCACTCCCTGGTATAACGACCCAGTAAGCGATGCGAGCGGAGAAGCCATTTATATTCGTGACGAGGAGAGGGGCCACTTCTGGTCCCCCACGCCGCTGCCCAGCCGCGGCTCGCAGCCGTACGTCAGCCGGCACGGATTCGGCTACAGCGCCTTCGAGCACAAGGAGCGAGGGATTCGGTCTGAATTGTGGGTTTATGTGGCCTTGGATGCGTCCGTTAAGTTCACTGTGTTGAAAGTCCGCAACGAGTGCGGCCGACCCCGCCGGCTCTCGGTCACGGGATACGTGGAATGGGTGCTGGGAGACCTGCGGCCGAAATCGACCATGCACGTGGCCACCGAAGTGGACCCCGGTAGCGGCGCGCTCTTCGCGCGGAACCCCTACAGCACGGAATTCGCCGACCGGGTGGCCTTTTTCGACGTGGGCGATGTGGCTCGGACCGTAAGCGGCGACCGGACGGAGTTCCTGGGGCGCAACGGCACGCTTCGGAATCCGGCGGCCATGACTCGGTTGCGGCTTTCCGGCAAGGTGGGGACCGCTCTCGATCCCTGCGCCGCGACCCATGTTCCCTTCGAGCTGGCCGACGGGCAAGAGCGTGAGTTCATCTTCACGCTCGGCGTAGGGCGGGACGCCAATGACGCCCGCAACCTAGCCCACCGCTTCCGGGGATCTGCGGCGGCGCGCGGTGCGCTCGAAGCGGTGTGGGAGTACTGGAATCGCACGCTCGGCGCCGTGCAGGTGGAAACACCAGACCCGTCCCTCAATGTGCTGACCAACGGCTGGCTCTTGTATCAGACTCTGGCCGGCCGTCTTTGGGCGCGGACCGGTTACTACCAGCCGGGGGGCGCCTTCGGTTTCCGCGACCAGTTGCAGGACGGGATGGCGCTCATCCACGCCGAGCCTCACCTTTTGCGCGAGCACTTACTCCGTTGCGCCGCCCGTCAGTTCCGGGAGGGAGATGTACAGCATTGGTGGCATCCCCCCTCGGGCCGGGGCGTGCGTACGCACTGTTCGGATGATTACCTCTGGCTGCCGTTGGCGACGAGCCGCTACGTTCTGAGCACAGGAGACACCGGGGTGTTGGATGAACCCGTTCACTTTCTTGAAGGCCGTCAGGTAAAAGCAGAGGAGGACTCGTATTACGATTTGCCCGGCCTGTCTGAAGAAGCGGCCAGTTTGTATGAACACTGCGTCCGATCCATCCTGAGAGGCCTCCGCATGGGTGAGCACGGCCTGCCCCTTATGGGTTCCGGTGACTGGAATGACGGCATGAACCTGGTGGGTGAACACGGCAAAGGCGAAAGCGTCTGGCTGGGATTTTTCCTTTATGAAGTGCTCACACGATTCGCGGAAGTGGCCCGTGGGCATGGCGACAGTCCCTTCGCCGAGCATTGCCAGCGGGAGGCGGCGCAAGTGCGTCAGAATATCGAGCAGAACGGCTGGGATGGCGCGTGGTACCGCCGCGCCTATTTCGACGACGGCTCGCCCCTCGGGTCGGCCGATAACCCCGAATGCCAGATCGATTCCATTGCGCAAAGCTGGTCTGTTCTATCCGGAGCGGGCGATGCGGAGCGCTCGCGCATGGCCATGGAAGCAGTGGATCAGCGCTTGGTTCACCGCGATCATGCGCTAATCCAACTGCTGGACCCGCCGTTTGACAAATCGAACATGAATCCCGGGTACATAAAAGGGTACGTCCCAGGCGTTAGAGAGAATGGCGGGCAGTACACGCATGCAGCCATCTGGGCGGCCATGGCGTTTGCTGCCTTAGGGGACAGCCGGCGCGCGTGGGAATTGTTGGCAATGATCAACCCGGTGAACCATGCGGCCGCTCCAGCGGAGGTTGCGAACTACGGTGTGGAACCCTACGTCGTCGCGGCCGACGTCTACGCGCTGGCGCCGCACATCGGCCGCGGTGGCTGGACCTGGTACACAGGTTCGGCCGGATGGATGTATCGGCTTATTGTGGAATCACTCCTGGGACTGAGGCTGGAAGTGGACAAACTCCGTTTCGCGCCGTGTCTCCCCGCGGATTTGAAGGAGTTCAAGGTACACTACCGTTATCGGGAGACTGTCTATCACATCGCCGTCCTGCAAACAGATGCCGCGAATGCCGGGATGACTGTGACCGTGGATGGCATGGAACGAGACGACCAAGCCATTCCCCTGGTTGACGACCGGCAGGAACACAGGGCCGAAGTAAGAATCCACGTCGCACCCAGCCGAACAACCGCCACATTGGAGCACCAAACGGCAGTGGGTTAGACTCCGCCACCATCGCCGATTCGAATAACGGGCACAGGCTCAAAGGACTGCTCGAGTGAGCGAAACAACGCAAGTCCATGGAGACGCAACACGGCCGAATTGCCGTCTACGATAGGAGCCATCCTAAAACCAAGTCCGGCGAGCATGCATCCGGCCTGCCCGAGAATGTCCGCACCTACTATGATCGGATAGCTTCTGACGCCGAGATTCACTCGCAGAGTCTTCACCGGCTCAGTCCCTCGACAATTTCATCTTGGAGAATCTGCGCATCCAAAGCACCTAGCCCTATTTCTCTGCAGAGTTCGTCCAGAGTGTAGAACTGTCCCGTCGCCCACAAATCCTTGAGGAAGTTGCCCGCTGACCGGCAGCAGTACCACGCATTCCCATATTTGAGGCGCAGGTGCTCTCTCAGCATCACCTGGAATATCCAAGCCCTGAGGTAGTCGGCAGAATTAAATCCTTCCAGGAGATCCTCCAGATAAAATTCCGGTTCGTGCTTGAGGCCAGTGTACTGGTTCATGTATTCCGCATAGAGCTCAGGAGCATCGGCCGGCAGGCCATTTTTGTGTAGTGTGATCGCACACTTCAGCTTGCCGGCATAGCGCCGAACAATAAACGCACGATATAGAATCTGAAAACGGTACATGTCGTCCGGCGGGGTGATGACGAGCGTATCCCGCAGCCATTCCCTGTCTGCCAGAAGGTACTCGAACAGGAAAGCATACGTCTCTGTCAATCCACGATCCCCCCAAATGCGATGTTCGACCGGCAGGGAGGGACTGGTCCATGCAAAATGGTGCGCGTGGCCGCTTTCGTGCAGCAAAGCCGCGTAATCGTTATAACCGCCGCGAGGAAGCAGGACAATCTTGATCTCATTTGGAACCCGGATGGCAACGCAGAATGGCCGCGGATGCTTCAGTGGCCGCTTCTCCATGTCCATTGAGATGAGTCCCAATTTCTGGGGTTGAAGACCCATTCGAGAAAAGGTTTCACCCACGGCGGCAAGCAGGCGTTCCTTCGAGAAGAAATGCCATGACTGATTCTTCCTTCTCCAGTACCATGCATCGCAATGTCGAGCCTGAGCCGCGGGCAGGCCGACCGTACCTTCGAGAGAACCGTTCAAACGCTCGAAGTAAACCGTCGCAGTGGCGGCCATCAGCTTTTCAATCTGTGCGGCAAGACCCGCGTAGGAAATGCCCGTGCAACGCTGGCACACGTCCAGGTAGCTTTCAAATCCCAATTCCTCCGATGCCACGTGTAGCTCCGCAAGTCGATTTCGTTTCAACGACTCGACTTCCTTCATGGTCGAAGCCCGAATGGCATTCAGGTGGCCGCGCCTCACCGCACTTGCTTCCTGATGTAGAAGAACGGGAATTTGAACGAAGGCTATCTCTCTGCCGTCCCATTTGAAGGTGCGCTGCGCTTCGAATGCGGAAATCTCCTGCGAAATCAAGCTGACCCTCGAATTCAGGTGTTGCTCCAAAGCGAACCAACGCAAGCGTGCGAGACTCTTCTTGTGCGACTCGCAGTATTCGGGAGTCCGCTCGATTTCTGTTTCAATCTCACGGATCGATTCGATCGTGAACAGGTCGGAATATTCGGAATAGAGCCCGCTAGTGTGGAGCCGATCTTTTAAGCCAGAGTAGTAATAATACAGCTCACGGTTGAGGGCCTCGTCAAATTGCTCCAGGCGTTGTCGATATTTCTCGATTTCCATGGGCCCGGTCACCGGGAAATACTCTGCAACGTGCTGCTGGCAGATGCATAGCGCTGCGCATCGATGTAATTCAGAAGAGATTCGCCCGATCGATCGCTCAGGTTGATTCGGCGCACCGCAACTGTCACAATTTCAGCTCCCGATATTTCGAGGGCCTCTTTCATCAGGCCGAAACTGGTGTATTTCCCGGTCCCCGCAATCAAACGCGATCGAAAGCTACGTCCCCCAAAAACCAACGGATCAACTGACAACGAATAGGTCACTTTTGCCCCCACGTCTTTATCAAACGGTCCACATAAAATCAATCATATAAGACCTGCAATTCTTTATCATCAGCCCGATTCAGCCTCCTCCCACAAACTGGACAATTTCCACTCTATCCATGTTGCTTAGAGGAGTGGCCTCCCACTCCTTGCGGCGAACGATTCTGTGGTTTACCTCCACAGCGATTCGCTCTTCGCCGATTCCGAGAAGTCGGAGCAGTTCGCGGATGTTTGGAAGCGGGGAATCTCTAGGCGTTCCCCGTTAATCTCGAGCAGCAAACCGTCGTGCATGCCGACATCATAGCAAATCAAAATGCATCACACCACAAAGACGCATGGGGCACAAAGAGTCTTCGCTACCGCTGTATCTCTGTGGTTTAGCCTCCGCTCTCGTAATCAAAAGAGGCGTAGGCCACAACCTCTGAGAAAGTAGGCCACATCAATCCTGAGGATGCCATGGATCCCGGCAGGACAGCTATGCCCATGGTGGTGACTGTTTCAGGCTCGGCGCCGGCGCACTCGGTTCACCATGGCAGAGCGCAGGATTTCATTTATGCGGGTTTGATAGCCTTTTCCCTGAGATTTGAGCCACGCAAGGACGTCAGCATCAACTCGGAGTGTGAGCGGCTTTTTGATGGGGCGATAGAACTTTCCCACTACCGAGCCGGCCCAGTCGCGCACTTCCGGAAGATCGGATAGGTCAATGTCCTTTTGTTTCAATTTCTCCAGGTCCTCGAGTTCCTTTGCCTGCTTATTAATGACTTTGCTCATATTGCCTTCTTTCATGCGACGTTGCTTTTCGCGCGGAGATGATCCGAATTATCGCCTCATCTTCCTCTTCCTTATATGTATGGGCGACTAGAACAACTACGACCGCGCCAATCAAACCTAAGATCTGCCAGCGCTCCTCTCCATCGACGATACGGTCCAGGCGGCTTATGGCGAACGGATCTTCAAAGACGAGCTTGGCGGTCTCGAAACTGATTTTGTGCTTCGCAAGATTGCGCCGATTCTTTTCCTCATCCCAGACGAATTGCATAATCGTACCTGCATTATAGTATGTACAAGGACGTATGTGCAATTCCAAACAAAGCACGACCATGAGGCAAGACCAAGAGCCAATCTGAGCGCTTGGTCAACTTCCGCCATCCGGTAAGGTGGCATCGTACCTGCAAGATTCGGCTGGTGGCTTTGCGGTTCCAGGAAGCGCGGGGCATCCAGGGAATGCAGCTGAAAGCAAAGAAAGAGGGTATCGTAGGGAAGGCAGGTTTTCCGGGCCGTCACCCGCACAACGGTGAAGAAGTTCATCAGCGGCGATTGACACGCGAGCAAGCAGGAGGATGACCACGGGATCAGATCGTGCCGCTCAGAACCCGCGTGAGACCGAGACGTACATCCGTGGACCATCCTGGCTTGTCGCCACGTCGAAGCGGGCCACCAGTCCCTTTGTATGGCGGTATTGAACGCCTCCTCCAATGCCCGCCCTCCAGTTTCGAGAGCCAAATAGATTATTGCCCAGGATCGTCGGGTCCGTAGTGGAGCGGTTGTCGCCCCAAACTTGCCCCGCATCGCCAAAGCCGATCAGGTCTATGCCGCGATGCTCCTTTTTGAAAGAGAACACCGTTTGCCGCAGCTCCACGTTTCCAATCAGGACATTGTTGCCACGATATCGATAGGTATTAAATCCGCGAACATGACTAAAGCCCCCAAGGTACGACAGGTCATAGAAGGGAATCTGACTTCCACCCTTCGGGTCTTTGAGGTCGGCGGCCACTCGAATCGCGAGTGAGGTCTTGTTTGAAAAGAGCGGGATGTAGCCGCGGGCATCGAATTGGCTGTCGGACCAGCCGTAGTCAGAGAATATGCCATTACCTCCTTTCAGCCCGTCAACCGAACCAAATCGTCCATAGATATAGAATCCCTTTGTCAGTCCGTGTTCATAGTTGCGCCGGTCATATTCGCCAAAGAGTCCATATGTAACTATTTTGGAACCGGAATGAAGTCCGGGGGTCCATAGATTGAGAGGCACTACCGAGGGATTGTTCGAGAAGACCGTGTCGATGGAAGCGACCTGAGTGTCCTGGCCGCCATAGGCATCGCTGTTTATGTAACTGACATAAATGCCGGCCTGAAAACTTTTGGCGAAGTCACGGTAAAGCCCGCCAATTATGCTGCGCCGTTCGACGTCAAAATCTGTTTGGCCGCTCAGCGGCGCAAATGCGCCAATGCCAAAAAAGTTGTCTTCGGTCCTGCGCAGGTAGCCATACCAAAAGTCGGCATGTGTCTTCTCGTCGCCGACCTTTGGTATGTAAGCTTCCCCTTCGAACCTTTTGTAAAGTATGCTGGAAGTCAGTATCGTGGCCCGGAATTCTATACCCGGAATAGCATCCGCAGTCGTCAACTCGATACCGAGGCCAAGCCCGGCGCCCTGCTCCAAGCCTCCGAATATGGCGTTAACGTGTTTGACGATCTCGATGGCGGTCCGATTGTCGCGCTCCGGAAACTTCCGATCACGGTCTCTGACGCGATCCATCATTGAGCCGCGCTTCTTGGCCGGAGTAGATGGGGAGCCGGGCACGTTTGAATCGGGCGGCCAGAAGTTTTCCGCGGCGGCAAAAAAATTCGGGGACTGTTGTCCGGAGAACGCCGCCAGAATCTCCGGCTTCTTCAGCGCTTCAGGGTCACTTTGGGCGGGCGCACCGCCTGGATTCTGGGCCATACATTGCCCGATTCCAAACAGCGCGACAAAAGCCATTGATGTCAAGGTCCTGCAAAACCACTCCAGTTTGGATCTTGCTGTCATTATCTTGCTCCATGCTACCGGGAACGATGAGTCAGTGCTGCTCGGAGGCCTTCTTCTGAACTGGAGGCGCAGTCGCACCGACCGGATAGATGAGGATTTCAATTTTGCCGCCGTTACCAGCCTCTTTGCTCTCACCCATGCCGATGGTCACCAGGCGAGCGTCGTCCAGTTTAAAGTGTTGAACGAGGTACTCGCGGACTACCATCGTCCGAGCTTGCGTTAGGACTTTGTTCTTTTCCGCCTCGCCCTTCATCCCGGAATAACCTGCCACCACTGCCAGGCCGAAGCGATTTACTTCCAGAAATTTTCCAGCTTCGGTCAATGTTTTTTGATTCTTGAGCTTCGCCGCGTCCTCCTTGTCGAAAATCATATCGCCATCATAGACGAACGTCTTGATGGACGATCCTGCCGGCAGCCGCGTGACTGCATACTTGGTAAGATCGGCCGAATTCCCATATCCCCGGCGATTGAAGAACCCCTGCAAAAGGAAATTGTGGCTGAGCGCCTGCATATTGTCATCAAATGCCATCGCGCCGGCCTGTGCCTGTGCCGTTGCCTTGGTGGCCTGGTTGTACATTCCCTTGTCGTTGATGAGGGCCCCAATGGTCCCTTCCCCTTGATCTATCTTGCCCGTGATGGACTCGATATTTTGCATCGTGTTCTTGGCCGAGTCCAAGACTTCGCCGGAAGTTTTGATCAGATCCGAGATATCCAGAGGAATCTCGCTCGCGATGGTATCTCCATTCTTTAACTTCTCCGCATCGTTCGATCCGAAAGACACTTCCACATATTTGCTTCCCAAAAGTCCCTCCGACTTGATGGCTGCCGTGGAATCCTTCTTGACGATGTTATGTGTCGCGCTCATCAAATCGACCGAGACAATGACTTTGTCGCCGGGCCGCTTCGGGAGAGCGATGTCTCCTACGGTTCCCTGGCGAATACCCCCGACTCGTACTTCGGCGCCCTGAACCAGTCCAGCCACGTTTGAGAATTCGGCCTTCAGCCGATAGCTTGAACTAAAGAGAAACTCATTGCGGCCGATCAAAAAGACTCCGCCGGCCAGAATGAGCAACGTGCCAGCAACGAAAATCCCTACCCAAAACGCTCTGGACATATGCTCCCCCTACGAGTCGCCCGATAAGAACTGAGCAACAAATGGATCCTGGTTCTCTTTGAGCTCATCAAACGTTCCTTCCGCCACGATACTTCCTTCCTTCAACAGAACAAGCCGGTGTGAAACGGTCCTGGCGCCGCGAATATCGTGAGTCACTACAATCGATGTGATCTTGCGTTTTTCCTGCAGGCCGAGAATCAACTGATTGATCTCGCCGGCCGTAATCGGATCGAGCCCCGCCGTCGGTTCATCGAAGAGCATGATTTCTGGCTCCAGGGCCAGGGCGCGCGCCAATCCTACGCGCTTTTGCATCCCGCCGGAGATCTGCGACGGGAGCTTCTTTCCATGCTGCTCCATCCCGACTGTCGCGAGAAGGGCGCGGACCCGTTCTTTTCGCTCCGCACACCCGAGGTCCGAGTGCCGGTCCAGGGGAAAGGCGACGTTTTCCTCGACGCTCAACGAGTCGTAGAGTGCGGCCTGCTGGAACAAGAACCCTATCTTTATCCGGACCTGGTTTAACTCCTTGAACTGTAAAGTCGTCATTTCCTGCCCCTGGATGCGGATGGAACCGGAGTCGGGCTTTTGCAGGCCAATCAACAATTTCAATAAGACGCTCTTCCCTGTACCGCTTCGTCCCAGCACGACCACGGTCTCGCCGCGGGCAACCGTCAGGCCGATTCCGTTCAGCACCCTCTGCCGGCCGAAGGACTTGCGCAAATCCTGAATCACAATGGCCGGTTCATTATTTCGAGGTTCGTCGTTTCCGCCGCCGTTTTTCATGGGAAGAGCACCTGAATCAATCGGACCAGCAAGACATCGGCCAGAATAATGAAGAGTGAACAAAGAACCACGGAGCTGGTGGCGGAACGTCCCACGCCTTCGGTGCCTCCCTGTGTGCGCATGCCCTGGAAGGAGGCTACGAGACCGATAATGAAGCCAAAAATCGCGGTCTTGAAAGTTGGCGGGAAAAAATCACTGAACGCCACCGTCTTGAAGCCATTCTCGAGGAAGAGACGGAGCGAGATCGGCGCCATGAGCGTATTGGTAGCCCAGCCTCCGAGAATTCCGAAAAAATCTGCCGCCAGAGTGAGCAGGGGCAGCATCAAGACACACGCCAACACCCGGGTCCACACCAAGAACTTGTAAGGGTCGATGGCCGAAGCCTCCATTGCATCAATCTGTTCGGTGACCTTCATCGAGCCGAGCTCGGCGCCGATTCCCGCGCCCACGCGCCCGCTGACGATCAAGCCGGTGATGATGGGTCCGGTCTCTTTGATGAGGGAGAACACAATGACCGAGGGAAGCAAGGATGCAGCGCCCAGCCGCGTCAAGCTATCGCTTGTTTGCAGAGACAGGACCGCTCCCGTTGCGGCGCCCGCAAGCGCAACCAGCATAAACGATTTTGGTCCCACTGCCTCGACTTGGCGGAGCAGTTCTCGCCCTTCATGGGGAGGAACAAAGGCAGCGCGAGCCAGACGCCCACAGAAGATTCCCAGGTCACCAATCCACTCAAAGAACGCGATCATGCTGTCCTTCACCGCGACAAAGGGATTCGTAAACCAGTCACTTTGAATCACCGTGCTACCCGAGAATGCCATCGCGACCATAAAGACTATCAGGTAAAACGTCATTGGGCACTCCGCCTAGCATTGGAAGAAGAGCACTCACGCTACCAATCCGGACAACCCTCACGTAGCACTGCCTCTTTCTGGGCATACGCTCAAAATGGTATGGAAACTGCCTTAGACAACTCCGTTGCGCGCTCGGCTCCGGCGTTAATTCCTTGGGAATCCCTATCACGCTTCACGTTGCGAGGGAATTTTTGCCGCTCCGTCATCTTGTTCCTCGATGTTACTTATACGCCGGGACAAATTTCACATCAGTTCCATACTGCTCACATGTCTGATCAAAATTGCTCATTGCCGTTAAGGGTTTGTGCGGAAACCTCCGCGATATAAAGCTCGAAGCGCTTCACGGTCTCCGGGTAGCCGGGCTTTGGTTTCGAGACTGGCGACAGCTCTGCGGGATAGTCGTATATGAAAGTCGGCTGGACGAGCTGGGTCTCCGCTACCTTCTCGAAAATGGCGCCCGGGATTTTCCCCTGCGGCTGCGAAGCGACCCTTGCGGATCGCCCGCAGAGCGCTTATACTCCGGCCATGACACTCAAGAATGCAGCATTTCTGGCGTTGGTTGGAATGATCCTGGCCACGATCCTGCTGGTGGCGGGATTCATCGGCGACATACTCGGCGTTGCGCGAGGTCTGATTCCGGCGATGAGATTGTTGACATCTTTCATCTATGCCCTCGCTGGTCTGAGTATGGTGGTGTTTCTGTACGCCTTTCACAAAGCGCAGTCTTGAGTGCTGCTGCCACACTCTCGTAATGTCCAAAAACTGCATGGCTCAGGAACTGCCGCTACACGTTTTGTCCAGTGAACGACGGTTGGGACATCATTCGGCCTGCCGGACATCTATTGACGCTGCGGTGCGTGACAGCAACATCGGCGCCCGACACGCAACTGTACGCCGTCGCATGGGTGAAGTGTGCGTCGACCTCACCGTTCGGATGAGCAATGTTGACCACACGTGTGAGCCGTACTGAACTGACACATGGATTGCCTACGGGTATAAATAGTGTGACCAGGTGGATTCATCCACATTCTCTTAGAAGTGGCCATCGTGATGGTCTTGATTCGGTTGATTCAAGAAGGAAGAAGGATCACCTGAGAACGGAGATAAGACGAATGAAACCGATCATTTTGATTGGAATTATATTGGTGGTGCTGGGTGCGCTGGCGCTCGCCTATCAGGGTATCAATTACACTCGTACAGAAAAGGTGCTTGACCTGGGACCCATTCATGCCACTAAAGATACGCAGGAACGGATTCCTATTCCTCCAATTCTCGGAGGAATAGCGCTGATTGGCGGGGTTGGGTTGCTGATAGCGGGCGCGAGGCGAAGAGTCTAGGCATTCGGATGAATAATGGCTGATAGCCCAGTCTTACAGCACATTGCTATCGTGGCGGACAACACCGCCGCCTCTAAGCCAATCAAGGATGCCACCCGTGAATGCAAAGCCGATCTCACTCTTCGTCGTCATGGCCGCGCTGCTCTGGTCGTGCGCCGTTGAAGCTGCGCCGATTCGTGTCCGGCTGATCGAGGGAAACTTTCGAGGTTTCCTCGTGCTCCGATCGCTAGACGGGGCAGCGATCGCCTACGGCGAAATGAGCCAGAAGCCCACGGGCAACCTGGTCGAATGCCGCACGATCCTGAGATTCAAGGATGGTTCGCTGTACGAGGAATCGGTGACATTCTCGCAAAAGGGCGTTTTCAGGCTTGAGGGATACCATCTCGTGCAGCACGGCCCATCCTACCCGACATTGGAGGTATCGTTCGATCGCAAGAGCGGGCAGTACCAGGCCCGAAGTCAGGCGGAGAAGGACGACAAAGAAAAGCTGGCCAGCGGAAAGTTCGTGATGCCGGAAGACCTGTACAACGGCATGGCGCTGATGCTGTTGAAAAACCTTCCGGGGGGCGCCGGTGCAACGGTGCACATGGCTGTCTTCACGCCGGAGCCGCGCCTGATCGAGATGGAGTGGAGCCGGGAGGGAGAGGATGAGGTGCTGCTGGGCGGTAGAGCCATGAAGACCATGCGCTCGCTGGTGAAGCTGAAGATCGGCGGACTCACGGGCGTGATCGCCTCGTTGATCGGAAAAAGCCCGCCTGACTTGCGCTACTGGCTTGTCACAGGGGATGTTCCTGCGTTCGTGAGATTCGAAGGCGCCATGTTTTTGAACGGACCGGTCTGGCGGCTCGAGCTGGCCACGGTAGATTGGCCCAAGTAAGCTCCCGTCTCCTCCGCGTAATTGGGACTAACTATCCCAGCTGCCATGAGCAATCTTGACCAGAGGTGTGAGCCGTACGGAACTGACACGAGAACCAGCCAAAGGTATGAATGATTGCATTGTGAAGTAAAAACGCTGAGCTCAATAAGAAGGGAGCGGAATATGCTTGGAATGCTATTGGTCGTGGTTTTGGTTTTGGCGCTCGTGGGAGCGCTACCGAGGTGGCCGCATAGCAGAGACTGGGGTTATTACCCGACTGGAGGGTTGGGTCTCGTTCTTTGCATAGTCGTAATCCTCTTACTCGTCGGGCGCATTTGAACTACGTGCCACCCGTCAATGCGCCTCTCCTTCTCGCTTTCGCGGGTAGAGGCGCGTTTGGCCTCTCGATCGCCCTCGGCGGGAGAGAGAGCATTGGCTAGTCCCCACTTTGCCCACGCGAAGTTTTAGTGCCCGGTTGCCGATGTGAGCAATATTGACCAGGTGCGTGAGCAATAGGGAACAGACGCGTGAACGATCCCACCAGTAAAATAACTGCAATGGTTCCGCTCAGGTGAGCGGAATAGCCAGAATGTTGCATTGACATGAGGGTGATGGGCCAGTAGAGGTCGTTATGAGCGCATGCAGTTTCGACCGGCTGTTGAAGTTCGTCAACAAGCAGTTGGATCTGGATGGGCAACTGGAGGTCTACGATCATCTGGATCGATGCGATATCTGCCGTGATGCCGTATACCAGCTTTCGCGCGACCGGGATGAAGCATTATTCATCTATCGCGCGCGCCGCGTGAAACCATCTGTCTTCCAGCACCCTATAGACGCGGCAGTAGGATCCCCGGGTGCATACAGATGATCGCAAACGCTCTTGCGAGCACGGCGCGGTACGCTCCAGGCTCAAATCAGCGGTGCTCTAAGACGTGCCGAGACAACATGTCTTTTGGGGATTGGCTCCGGACACACGACAG
>Ga0187861_10001821_pt1 | contig 21085 bp, 18 predicted proteins | sample June2016WEW_10_1_3_FD_132986 | JGI IMG/M metagenome (GOLD analysis project Ga0187861, IMG submission 132986) | Peatland microbial communities from SPRUCE experiment site at the Marcell Experimental Forest, Minnesota, USA - June2016WEW_10_100 | ecosystem: Environmental > Terrestrial > Soil >...
CTCGTTGCCGCTGTCGAAGTACTGCCCCTGGCTGTAGCCGGTCAACGATTGATCGACCAGTACCCCGGCCGTACCCGAGCCGGCGAACGTCAGGCGGTCGAACCGGCTATAGGCCACGCCGTCAATGTGCAGCAGTACCCCACCCGTCGCACCACCCCACTTCAGCGTGGTCGTACTGGGGTCCGCCCCGATGATGCTGACATACTGCTGCGATTGGAGGGTCACGGTACTGGTAATGCGGTAGGTCCCGGCTGGGATGTACAGCACTGCTGCGTGCCCGCTCTTGCCGAGGTCGTTGAGGGCTGATTGCAACGCGCTGGTGTCGTCGACCGTGGCGTCGCCCACGGCCCCGTAGTTGGCCTTCAAGTCGGCCCAACTGCCGAAGGGCCCGTTGAATTCATCCGCCGGCATACTTGTTGGTGACGGTGAAGGCGTCGGCGTCGGAGCTGGGGCTGGTGACGGAGTTGGTGTTGGGGTTGCTGATGGAGTTGGTGTCACCGGAGTCCCGCTGGATCCGCCGGGAGAGTCGCTGATCGCGGCAGAAGTCGTGCCGTTCGTGTTGTTTGAATACGCCGAGTAGCCCTTCCTGTCGTAAGCCCGCACGCGATAATAGTACGTCGTCGAGTCGTTCAGCCCGGAATCTTCATACGTAGTGGTTGAGTTGGCAATTCCGACAGGTGTCCATGGTCCACTTGCCGACGTGCCGCGCTCAACCTTGAAGCCGTCGGCATTTGTGGCAGTGCACGTCCAGGCCAAGTCCATCGTATCAGCGGTGTACGAGGAAATGTTGAGGTCTTGTGGTGCGCTGAGAGGTGGGCCACTTTTCCTTGGCACGCCATAGTTATATAGAAGCACACTGTTGCTCTGGCTGCAGGTGCTGACGGTGACACGGAGTGTCCCTGCATCCGGCCCCATCGTCAGACAAAAATCGGTCGGGCTCGACATCGACGGCGTCCCCACCACCAGAACATCCGTTGTCGGATTGCCTCCCACCTCCTCCAGCAACACATTCACGGTGCCACAGGACGGATCGCTGGAGCCGTTCAAAATACTGGTGTGGAAGCAGACGGTGTCGCCCGAATAGTGCAAAACGATCGAACTGGACTTGGTCTCACTTACCATGACGACCGTGTTGGAAAACGGAACGGTAAGCAGGAGCGCCTTCAACCGCTGGCCGCTGGAAACCGCTTTCAGCACGGCTTTCAGGGCTGCGGCATTCTTGATGGCAGGATTGTCCACGGAAGCGTTCGCCTTCGTGAGTTGGCTTTGGAAACGGAAAATACTGGTTTGCAGCACCAGTCCCTGCTTATCGAGGGCTGCGGCCACATCGGGCGATTGAACGATTGACATCAGTCCGTCGGCCAGACTGAAGGTCGAGTTGAGTTGTGCTGAGGCTGTCGCCCGATTGGATAGCGCCACGCTCACTGCGGCTTGAGTCAAGCTATCCAACATCGGGCACAATTGCCCAGTGATGACCACCCCCGCGTTGGTGACAGTGTCCGCGCGAACCGCCGACGTCACCAGCGCGCTCACGCTGAGGACAATGAAGACTGAAAGTAACGCGTGTGGACGACAAGAACCCCTCCGAGACAAGGTCCCGGTTCTTATGCCCACGGCTAATCTTGACAGCCTCGCGAAACGAACTCTTGAGAACTCCAATACCAACCCCCCAAATTGCTTACTCCACATGCAGACGAGGTGGACATAGCAGGTCGTACGCCAGTGCCCGCTTGTTGTCGGATAATTCGTGGGCCGGGGGATGAGAGTGCGAGATCTCGGAGAGCAAAGAAAAACTTTCGCCACAAACGAGCTGACGTATGGGGGAATAATTTTCTGACTTGCACGGCGATGCGACGCCACGCAAAGCACGCCGGACCGATGCTAGGTGGCCCTGGTCTTTGCGGCATCGCGGATGCACAAGAACAGTAAGCCGACTGTTGCGCGTCGCGATGGGTGTTGTTCTGTCAACTTTCTTTCCATCTCCTGTCAACTTTGTTTCCACGAATCGCGGTCAAGGTCGCGTCTTTTCATTCGTGGAATGACCCGACGCTGGGTTTCAACGACGGTCACCTCACGTTACCGCTTGGCGGGATCACGGTGGCGAGCCGCTACCGGCCGTTCCCCACTGTGAAAGACGCAAAATCGGCGTGCCCGATCGATTTCAGTGCGTCTGTCGTCGCACTGTACATGCCGATCTTTGCGCCAATCCATCGGCCGGCACGGGCTTGAAACGACGGCCCGAGAATGTGGAAACTTCCATCCGCGCGAACGACACCGAACCGGCACACGCCGCCTTCTCCAACGATCACGCGCAGGCGCAGCGTTGCGGAGTTGCCGGTGAAATTTGCCATCGATCCCGTTTTTGTGAGCAGCTGCACCTGGTAGCCCTGGGCGTCGCGCTGGACGTCCAAGGCGCAGTATTCTTCGCCCATCACGATCAGGCCGGCGTGAAGGTGCGCGTGGCCTGCCGGCAGATCCAATTTCGTCAACGCCGAAAACTCTCTTGCCGGGAATTTTTGCAGCAGCAGGTTGCCCGCTCGGCTGAAGTCGTTGTTCAAGACAACTTGGGGATACAGACGCAAATGTCCCGGGCGCTCGGCAAGTGAATACCATGTCTCCTCGTGATTCGAATGCCATTGCCATTGGAGACCCAAGCGCGGGCCGTCGAACTCATCCGTGGTCTGTGGGACCGCAACGCCTTTTCCGATGACCGGCTTGCGGTAGTTTTGCACGGGGCGGCCGACGCCGGCGGCATCCTGATCCACACCGATAAACGGCCAGTCATCCTCCCAGCGCACCGGCTGAAGATGGACGATTCGGCCGTAGACACCGGCATCTTGAAAATGCACGAACCACCATTCGCCCGACGGTGTATCCACCAGCGCACCCTGATGCGGGCCGTTGACCGGTGTGTCGCGTTGGGCCAGCACAACTTTCTCCTCGTACGGGCCATAAACATTGTGCGAACGCAGGATGACCTGCCAACCCGTGGCGACGCCGCCCGAGGGTGCGGAGATGTAATACCAGCCGTTGCGCTTGTGAAACTTCGGGCCTTCGAATGCGGGCAAGTGCTCGGGAATTTCGCTCACGATCTTCCCATCGCCGGTCAATCGCAGGACGTCGGGTGTCATCGGCCGGACGCGCAGCTTGTTTCGGATGCCCGCGCGCGAGCCGGCGTAGGCGTGGACGAGGTAGGCCTGTCCATCGTCATCCCACAGGGGGCACGGATCGATCAAACCCTTGCCGGCGACGAGCAAATGCGGCTCGGACCATCGACCGCGCGGTTCATCCGCGGTGGTGACATAAATGCCTTCATCTGGCATGGGGAAGACGATCCAGAACTTGCCGGCGTGATGACGGATGGCGGGCGCCCAAACACCCGCGCCCGGCTGCACGTGACGATATCGTGGATGGGGGAGGTTCTTCACGGCATGATTGATGATTGTCCAGTTGACCAGATCCTGCGAATGCAGGATGGGCAGCCCCGGTGTGCAATGAAAGCTGGATGCCACCAGGTAGAAATCTTCACCGACGCGAATCACGTCCGGGTCGGAATAGTCGGCGCACAAGACAGGATTCCGGAAGGTTCCGTCGCCCTGGTCGGGTATCCAGGGATGCACCAGGCGGTTGGAAGTTTTACGCGCCACTGTTTTGTTCAGCATGAGGCTCGGGTCTGTTGTTCAATTCGCGGCACCAGCAGGTGCAGCGCGGCGAGGGAACCCACGTACATCAATGAGGCTCCGGCGAAAATGGAGACGTAGCTGCCGGTCGTCTCCAGAACATGGCCCACCAGTTTGAAGGCAAACCCTCCGGTGACGAAAGAGGCGAACCCGCCCAAGCCGACGACCGCGCCCACGGCTTGCTTCGGCATCGTATCGGAAACGAAACTGAACAGGTTGGCGGACCACCCCTGATGCGCTGAGCCGGCGATACCCACGATGACGACCGTGAGCCAGAGGTTGGGCACATAGGGCGCAAGAAATAACGGAACCACGCACACGGCGCAGGCCAACAGCGAAATCTTTCGGGCGGCATTGATGCTCCATCCGCGACCGATGAGTTTTGACGCCAGCCAGCCGCCGGCCACCCCGCCAAACGAAGCGACCAGGTAGAAGACCGCCACCGGCACACCGATTTCGGCGAGGGTGAGGTGGTATCGTTTCTGGAGAAAGTCAGGCAGAAAGAAGAGGTAGAACGGCCAGACCGGACCTGCAAGAATGCCCGCGATCAGATAGGCCCACACGGCGCGGTACTTAAAAAGCGACAGCCAGGGCACCGAGGTTTTCTGTTCCGCGATCTGTGGCTGGCCACTCTGGATATAATTGCGCTCGGACTCGGACAGACGCCGATGGTTTTCCGGCATGTCGTAGACGAGCGCCCAAGTGACGATCCAGAAGATGCCCAAGGCGCCGGTGACGAAAAAAGTCATGTGCCAGCCCCAGACGGTGGCCATCCACGGCACGGCCAGTGGACAGATGATTGCGCCGACGTTGGTGCCCGCGTTGAACAGCCCGGTCGCCAGCGCGCGCTCCTTGGCCGGAAACCATTCCGCCACGGTCTTGATCGCTCCCGGAAAATTGCCGCCCTGCGCCAGGCCGAGACCGATCCGCGCCGTCCTGAATCCCATCACCGAGCGCACGAGGCCATGTGCCGCGCAGGCCACGCTCCAGAGAAAGACCGAAACCGGGAGACCGAGCTTCACCCCGACCCAATCCATGGCGCGCCCCCCAAAGAGGTATCCGAACGCATAGGCCCACTGGAACCAGGCCGCGATGCTAGCGTAGTCCCCTTCCGTCCAGCCGAGTTCCTTGCTGAGCGGTTGCTTGAGCAGGCCGATGATCTGGCGGTCGATGTAATTGATGGTGACGGAGAAAAAAAGCAGTCCGCAGATGATCCAGCGAAAGTTGCCCCGCTTGTTCATGAGTGACGAGGCGTCATTTTATCTGGATGGCTTCAGCGGTGGCTCCGTTGGCGAGGACGATACCTGTCGCCATCGCTTTAACATCGGTATTCGTAACGACTATGTTGGAATTGGCCGCGCCCTGGACTTTGATCACAGGCTCCGCCCCGGCCGGATAGCTCAGGTGATCGATCGCCGCATTCCTGGTGTCGAACAGGGTCAACACAGGCCCCTTGTTGTTGGCGATCTCCACGTTGTTCACGGTAATGTTCTCCGCGTCCATCCAGACCATGCCGGTTTCAGCCGTGAGCGAGACATTCCGCAGGTGGATGCCGCGGATCGGCATTTCCGGCAACCCCTGCAGCAGGACGGCCGCGCGCGCGCCGCGGCAAACCACATCTTGGATATAAATGTCGCGAAACTGCGGCGTCTCTTCCGAGACAGGCACCGGTTTCTGCTCGACGTTCGCCAGGCCGCCGTCGGCATCCAGCGGGGCCTTCCCTCCATAATACATGTTGAAGCTGATCGCCTCCGCCTCGATGTCCGTCATTCTGACATTCTTGATGTAAATTTTTTCGACAATTCCGCCCCGGCCCCGCGTGCTCTTGAAGCGCAGGCCGATGTCCGTGCCCATGAAAACGCAATTGTTCACGCGGACGTTACGCACGCCGCCGGACATCTCGCTGCCGATGGTGAAACCGCCGTGCGCGTGATAGACAATGCAATTCTCGATCAACACGTTTTCCGTGGGCACGCCGATGCGGCGTCCTCTCTCGTTCATGCCCGACTTCAAGCAGATGCCGTCGTCGCCGGCGTCGAAGGTGGACCCGCGCACGACCACATTGCGGCACGATTCCAAATCAAGGGCATCGCTGTTTTGCGCGTACCACGCGTTGTGCACGGTGACATTGCGGATCGTGACGTCTTTGCAGAGCGTGGGATTCAACGTCCAATTCGGCGGGTTCTGGAACGTAACCCCTTCGAGCAATACTTTGCGGCAATCGATCAACCGCAGCAGCCTTGGTCGCAGAAATTCGTGGGCGGGCTCATAATCTTCCAATCGGGGCGACCGTGGCCTCCCCAGTTGTCTCATCAGCTTTTCTCCCGCCATCGCTTCGCGGCTTGGCCACCAGGTGTTGCCGCTTTCGTCAGTCACGCCCCCGGATTTGGTAAGCGCGTTCCACTGGGCCTCTGTTTGCTTGCTCTTTTTCACGGGCCGCCAGCCGTCGCCGCCGCCATCAATGATGCCGCGACCGGTGATGGCGACATTCTCGAGGTTTTGCCCTGAAATGGGAGAGGTCGAGTCAATCTCCTTCTCGCCCTTCACATCGAAGATCGCCAGCGGGTATTGCTTGAAGTCGGGCGTGAACTGAACGAGCGCGCCGGCATTCAAATGGAGTTCGATGTTGCTCTGGAGGTGGATCGGCCCGGTCAACCAGATGCCCGGTGGAACCACCAGCTTCCCGCCGCCCCGCCGTGTCAGTGAATTCATGGCTTCGGCGAAGGATTCTGTATTGAGCGTTTTCCCGTCACCGATCGCGCCAAAATCCGCGAGGCTCACCGTTCGATTGGGGATCGACGGTTCATTGACCTTGGGCATTTGAAATTTGCTGGCCGCATCGCCGGCAAACGCCGACGCGGCGATCATTACGGACGCCCACAGTCCGGCGCCGTAGAGACATCGGGGAAAATATCGGTGACAACCGCCAGCCAGCATCGATTGAGTGTTCACGGTCTTCATCGGTTGCTGCTTCTCCTTCCTGCGGCACGAGCCGACTCATGGTAATCGCTGGACGACCATCGACATTGGCAGAATGTTCACCCCACCGCAAGGCTTCATGTCGACCGCCCATGTCAACACCCTCATCCCCCTCAAAGTTCCACGTGCCTTTCCCGTCCCCGGCCCGCCCTGATTTCTGATTGGGGTAGGGTTACACCCCATAGCACCCCTACGGTTCCCCAGATTATTCTCGATTCCGTCAAGAGAGGAACACAACTATGAAGCTTGCCAAATATATCCTGATCACCGCCCTCGTCACAGTCCCGCTGGCGATTCGTCTTGCCGCGGACGAGGCGGCGCCAGCGCCGACGCAGCAACTATTCATCTACAGCGGCACTCTCCAGTCCCTGGATCTGAAGGCGCGGACAATCATTGTCGATTCGTCAGCTAACCCGCAAAAGTTCGTCGTCCCGACTGACGCGGAGATTATCGTAAAAGACAAACCGAAAGCCGCGCTCGGCGATCTCATGGTCGGCGACAAAGTTCAGGTAAAGTACACCGACGATGACGGGGCTCACGTAGCGCACCAAATTTCCATTCTTGGACTCAAGGTTCCGTAGCTCCGCGATTGAACTCGAAATCATCGGCAAATGCCGTCTCAAAAAAGGGAGTCACGAAAATGAAGTCGTTACGAAAGATCCAGATCGCCGCCGCCAGTGCCCTTGTCGGTGTCTCACTGTGCGGATGCAATCAACAGCCAGAGACGACCGGGCTGCCACCGGCCCCCCAGGCGCAAGCCGCCCAACCGACGCCACAGGTGACAGAACCGACTCCCACCAACCAACTGCCGGCCTCGACGCCAACTCCGTCGTCGTTGCCTGAGACCATGATGGCGACTCCCACCAACAACCCGACGGCCCCCACGCCGGCTCCGTCATCGTTGCCTGAGACGACGCCACCGACTTCCGCCGACAACCCGACGGCCCCCCCCACGCCGCCTCCGGCAGCACTGCCCGAGACCGCCATACAAACCTCCACGAATGCGTTGCCGACGGCCCCACCCATCCCTGATACGCAACAATAAAATTGGTAAATCGGATTCATGTCAACACAAGGAGCCGTGTGATGAGCACCATCAATGTCGGTCAGGAAAACTCCACGCCCATCGACCTCTACTACGAGGACCACGGCTCCGGTAAGCCCGTCGTGCTGATTCACGGGTGGCCCCTAAGCGGTGCTTCCTGGGAGAAACAGGTCGCGGCCCTGCTGGCGGCGCGTCACCGGGTCATCACCTACGACCGCCGCGGATTCGGCCAGTCCAGCAAGCCATCGACGGGCTACGACTACGACACCTTCGCCGAAGACCTCGACAAGCTCATGACCGAGCTCGAGCTGCGTGATGTCGCGCTCGTCGGCTTCTCGATGGGTGGCGGCGAGGTGGCCCGCTACCTCGGTGCTTACGGATCCAAGCGCGTCAGCAAAGCTGTCTTCATCTCTTCGATCCCGCCTTTCCTGCTGAAAACGGCTGACAACCCGGACGGCGTGGCCGGCAGTGTCTTCGAGGGCATCAAGAAAAGCATCGTGGCCGACCGTCCGGCGTTCCTCTCCGCGTTTCTTGCGAATTTCTACAACGTCGATGTCTTGCGTGGCAAACGCATCAGCGACCAGGCCGTTCAATATAGCTGGAACATCGCCGCCGCCGCTTCCGCCAAGGCCTCACTCGACTGCGTCCCGGCGTGGGGTACCGATTTCCGCAAAGACCTCACAAAAATCGACGTGCCGACGCTGGTCATTCACGGTGATAGCGACCGGATTCTTCCCATCGCTGCCACGGGAAATCGCACGCACGAGGCCGTCAAGGGAGCCCGCTTGGTGGTAGTCAAAGGCGGTCCCCACGGCCTGATCTGGACCCACGCCGACAAAGTGAACCCGAAACTGGTCAACTTTCTCAAGTAACGACCGTCCGCTGGCACGTTCGTGCTGGCGAACAGCTCCGTAAACGCCACGTAGAACGTGGTAAACCACGCGAGCAGGCCGCACGCTACACCAGAGGGGATGATTGCCGCGGGAGTACGGCGTGCGGCGTGTCGTCAGACTCCGCTATCGGGAATCGATATTTTTGCTGGACGCGGAGTTGCGGCGGTGGTATAAGGGTGATGGTTGTTTGAAAAGAAGGACGCGTCGGGCCTACACACCGCAAACGGCAACGGAACAGAGCGGACGCCCACCTCGGCGGGTAAACTTCGGAGAGCCGTCCCTACCAACGGCGGGCAGGGATTCAGAAGATAATGAGTTGGCCCGCGATCAGCGCTCGGCTCGGCCTGATGGGACGCCTGCGGCGTTGCGTCTCCTCCGTCAATTCGCGGAATTGTCGGAGTTGGCTCTATAGAGAAGAGTGTTTTTACCAAACGAACCCAACTGAAAAACTCAGAACCGATTCTACATGAATAGGTTGGGCAAAAATGCGAGTTGGGTTCGTTTTGCGAAAAGAGGAAAAAAACAGGGAATGAATGGTGGAAAACAGCGCCGGAAGCTCCGAAAACGCCTCGGAGCGGGGGTGGTTTGCCGCCCTAGACCCCTCGGCCTCTCCTGCGTCGAGTTGGGCAGGAACGAAGCCAATTTGCCCCGCACTGCGGCACCGGATGGGTCGACCGCCGGGCGCCCGGGCGAAGTCTCGGCTGCGTAATCTTTCAGTAACGTGGACTTCGATAGCTTGGCCGAGATCACCAACACACAATCCAAGTAAGGAGACACGTAACATGCAGAATCGCACCAGCCGTTCGATCGTGACGTTCCTCATGGCAGCGGGGCTGACGGCACTGGCCACCGCTTGCGCCTCGAACAAGGCGGGCACAGAAGGCAAGGAGGATGCAGTCGCGCGCATTTCGCTGGCGGAGATGACCGCACCCGCCCGCGCCGCTGTCGAGAAACTGACCGTCGGCGGGAAGATCGAGAAGATCGACAAGGAAACGGAGAAGGGCAAAGAGATCTATGATGTCGAGGCCACCGTCAATGGCAAGCACATGGAATATGCGATTGCGACTGACGGCTCGGTTGTCGGCACGGAGACCGGCATCAACTTCGGCGAATTGCCGGAAGCCGTCCAAACGGCGGCGGCGAAGTACTTCGGCGGCAGCACCGGCCTCGAGCCCGCGCGAGTCGAGGAGGACGGCCAGACCATCTACGAGATCGAAGGCAAAAAGAATGGGAAGAAAGCCGCGGCGACATTCGACCCGACGGGCAAGCTCGCCGGGGAAGAGAAGTAACCAGCGAACACAGCAAGAGGCCAAGGGTGGGGGACGGGGAGCATACTTGCCAGCTTCCGTCCGTGGCCCTATTCTGCTTCGGAGACAGGCTTCGTGAGAATACTCCTGGTCGAAGATTCCAAACTGCTGCGGCGTTCGGTGGGAACGGCGCTGCGGAAGGCCGGCTACGCCGTGGATGCGGCCGGCGACGGCAAGGAAGGGCTCTGGCTGGCTGAGTCGAACGAGTACGACTCGGTCATCCTCGATCTGATGTTGCCCGGGCTGGACGGGTTAAGCATCCTCCGGCGTCTGCGTGAGCGGGAGAACAACGTGCCGGTGCTCGTCCTGACGGCCCGGGACACCGTCGATGATCGCGTGCGCGGCCTGCAACTTGGGGCGGACGATTATCTGATCAAACCGTTCGCGTTGGAGGAATTGCTCGCGCGCGTTCACACGCTGTGTCGTCGGCGCTACGGACGCAAGAATACCCCGCTCGTTATCGGTGATTTGCAGATCGACACGATTGCGCGCTTGGTCACACGGGCCGGTCAGGTCCTTGATCTTGCCCCACGCGAGTTCAGTTTGTTGGAGTACCTGGCGCTCCGTCGCGGCGAGGTGGTGTCCCGCAGTGACATCGAAGCGCATCTCTACGGCGAGTCCGCCGAATTGATGAGTAACGCGGTGGACTCGGCGATCAGTTCCTTGCGCCGCAAGCTGGGAGCGGCCGACGCCACGCCATTGATTCACACGCGCCGGGGGATGGGCTACGTTCTTGAGGCCAAGCCCGCGTGAACTCCATCCGTCGACGCCTGACGATTGGGCTGCTCATTGGGTCCGGCCTGCTGGGAGCCGTTGGTGGCGCGGTGCTTTATCTTACGATCCGCAGCGGGTTGGTGGCGGAATTTGACGACACCTTGAGGGCCACCGCCGAAGGCTTGGCGGCCTTGACCACACAGGAAAAAGGGGTGGTGGAAGTGTACTTCAGCGGGGAATCCATGCCCGGCTTTGAGCGCAGGCGATGGCCCGACTACTTCCAGATTTGGCGGTCCGACGGCACGACCGTGAAGCGTTCTCCCTCCCTTGCGGAGCGGAACTTGCCCAATCGAGCAATCTCTTCGTTCAGGGGCCCCGGGTGTTGGAATCTCACTTTGCCTGACGGCCGGCCGGGCCGGGCCATCGGCATCCGCTTCGTTCCACAGTTGGAAGAAGACGCCCGGGATCAGCCGTCGCCAGTAAGACTGACTGAACCGGTCAGCCTCGTCGTGGCCCGACACCGTGCCGTGTTGGATCATCGATTGCGCCGGGTGGCGACGGCACTATTGCTCGTCGGTGGCGCGCTGGCGGCGATGACGGGGTTCGCCGTACCTATCATCGTTGGACGGGGGCTTCAACCATTGAAAAAACTTGAGGAACATGTCGCCACGATTGACGCTCACACGCTACAATTACGGTTCCCGACCGGCAGCCTGCCAGCGGAACTGCGCCCAATCTGTCAGCGGCTGAATGAATTGTTGGCACGCCTGCAAGCCTCCTTCGAGCGCGAGCGACGTTTCAGTGCCGATGTGGCCCATGAACTGCGCACGCCGATTGCCGAACTCCGTACGCTGACCGAGGTTGCACTCAAGTGGCCGGAGGATTTGAACACGACTCGAAACGCACTGCAGGACGCCTTGGCTGTTGCCCTGCAGATGGAATCAATCGCGACCGGGCTCCTGGCTTTGGCCCGTTGCGAAGGCGGACTGCTGCCCGTGCATCTCGAGCCCGTCTTTCTCCAGCCGCTCATCAAGGAGCTTTCCCAGCCGCTTTCCGACCAAACCCGGGCAAAACGAATCACACTTTCGGTCGTTGTTCCAGACGACGCGTGCTGGCTCGCTGACGCCACCCTGCTGCGCGCCATCTTCACCAACTTGTTTTCCGATGCGGCACAATACTGCCCTGCCGGCGGCTCCGTTCGTTTGACTGGCGGAACAAAAGGCGAGCGCGGTCAACTGCAGGTCTCCAACACGACGGACGACCTGGGCGCTGACGATCTCCCGCATTTGTTCGAACGATTTTGGCGCAAAGATCCCTCGCGTTCCTCCCCTGAACATTGCGGCCTCGGCCTGGCATTGACCAAAGCGTACGCGGAAGCGCTCGCCATGGAATTGCGCGCTGAGCTGACGAATCCGCGAGAGATCACGCTCGTATTGTCCGGCGCGCAGATTTGTTCCGGTGCCACGCGCCGTGTCGATTGATTCCGTAATTGCGTCCGGATTTGGCAATGACATAATGTTTCCGTAATGTTGCGCTTGGCATTCTTCAACCCTAACGGGAGGAAACGGTCATCATGAATCAAAGACATTTGCAGTTCATCGGCGTGATCGCGTTTGGCATCGCGGGCATCGTGGCGGCTCCGCTTCGCGCGGCGGACGGCCCGTATCATTTCTTGAAGGAAATCCCGGTGGGCGGGGATGGCGGCTGGGATTATTTGTCGGTTGACGAAGTCGGTCGCCGTCTGTACGTCAGTCACGGGACCAAGGTGGTCGTCATCGATCTCGACAAGGAGGCCGTCGCCGGCGAGATCACCAATACACCGGGCGTGCATGGTCTGGCCGTTGCGTCCGACCTCCAGCGGGGGTTTACCAGCAACGGGCGGGAGGACAAGGCGAGCGTTGTCGATCTGAAGACGCTCGATACTCTCTCCAAGGTGGAGACCGGTCAGAACCCTGATGGGATGCTCTACGAGCCGGGGCAGCATGAAGTTTACATGTTTAACGGCCGGGGCCAGTCGGCGACGGTGATCGACGCGAAGGCGGGCAAGGTCGTCGCCACCATCCCGTTGGGGGGCAAGCCGGAGTTTCCTGCGGCGGACCCGAAGGCGGGACGCGTGTATGACAACCTCGAAGACAAGAGCAACGTCGTCGCGATCGACACGAAGACGCACCAAGTCGTCAACACCTGGCCGACCGCACCCGGCGAGGAACCTTCGGGCCTGGCGATTGACGCGGCGCATCATCGGCTGTTTCTCGGTTGCGGCAACAAATTGATGGTGATGATGGATAGCGGGAGCGGCAAGGTCGTCGGCTCGGTCCCCATCGGAGAGGGTGTGGACGCCAATGCGTTCGATCCCGGCACCCAGTATGCCTTCGCGTCGTGCCGCGATGGGACCGTCACCATCGCCCACGAGGACGCGCCCGACAAACTCACGGTGGTGCAGACGCTCGCGACCGAACGCGGGTCGCGCACCATGGCGCTCGATCCGAAGACCCACAAGATTTACTTGGCCGCCGCCAAATTCGAGGCGCCGGCGGAAGCGGCGCCCGCCGGTGGCCGTGCACGCCCGCGGATGATCCCCGGCACTTTCAAGATTTTGGTTTACGGAATGAAGTGATAGGCGCGGCGCGCGGTTGTCATACGCCGGCCTCAGCGGGGGCGAAGTGCGCGCTTCAGTAAGCGAGCTTCAACTCGTAGCGCAGGATGTTGTGGCAATGGACCGTGTCGATGGCGGCCTTGTTTTGCCAGCCCTGGCAGGACAACTCGCCGGTGACGGTGGTGCGCTTTTTGGCAACCGCGCTGGCAAGTTCCTTGGTCAGATCAAAATCACCCCGGATGCATTCCTCGTTGGGACATCGGAAGCGGAACACGGACTTGGCGTTCGCGAGGTTGACCACGTAGTTGAGTTGACTGTTCGGGGCGAGACCTTTGGGGTTGTAATACCCGAGGTTGACGATCAGAGACTTCAACTTCCGAAACTTGTCCGCGAGACTGGGCGAGGCTTTGACGCGCTCACCCTCCTGATCACGGTATTCGGCCCGCAGACCTATTCTTTGTCGATACATAATATGGCAACCTTCCGGACTGAGTTAAGTGGCAACCGAACTTCGACAGATCAATGGAGAGTCGAGGAACGAACGCGACAACTGGCCGCAACCCACCTGAGGTTTCAAGGTACGCCCAATCGGCAGAATAGCAACTGATTGTTGTGCGGTCATGCCGGAGGATCACCACCTACGGTGTTTACCCCATTGTGGCTGTTGCAGGAAGGGCGTACGTTGCCCCAGCATCGCAGATATGGGTGTTCACTTGGGTTTGGCTGCCCGTATGCGGCGATGTCGAAGTGCAACTGAACAATAGCCAAACCACGGCTGAGGTACGTGTATGGAGACGAACGTAAAGAAACAAGCACCCCGCGTGTACTATCTTGGGCTTGTCGTCGTGTTTGCGGTGATGATCCTATGGGCGTTCCTGAGAATAGCTGGGCAGTACTGACAGGCCAGCACGACGGGACAGCCATCGACGACGCTGTTGGCGGAGGCAGACATGGCACTTAACCGCATAGGCAGTTTTACCAACAAGAGAGATCTGACAACTTTGGGAGTATTTGCCTGCTCATTCGCGGCCTTACTCGTGTTCCACATGAGTGTCTGGGGCCTCATGATCATTTCGGCGTTGTTTGTAGGCTACCTCTCTTGGGCGACCACCGCGTTTCTCGTAAGGCAGTCCACCTTCAACACCAGAAGTATTACCGCGTGGGCCTTACCGGTGGCCATGGCGATTTTCAAAGTCCTGTTTTGCCTGGGCTTGGTTTGGCTGGTCGTGTGGTCGGCTCGCCATTTGTTTGGATTCCAGCTTTCACCGTAGGAAGGGATTCGCACAACCCCGATGAAGAACAGGCGAAATGGGTCGGACCGCCTTTGGCGCAGCGTGGGAGATCTTGCTTCAAAAACGGCAATCACTCTCTCACCCAAGGAACTCCGTATTCTTGGGGCTGTCGCGGAGCATGTCCCCGGGAATCCGCAGATTCACGCGCCTCAAACGCCCCCCACGGGAATGCATGAGACTGCGTTGGTCGAAACAACAGGAATACCGCTCGATGAGCTCATGATGCTTCGCCGTGACAAATACGACCGAGTCAGGAGAAGCGGCCTGATCCAGACGTTAAGCGCGAAGCTCCTGATTGGCTTGACCGATGGGGATCGAACCGACCGCTTCGGCTATGCCTGGATCACACCAGCAGGACTGGAGGCATCTCGTCCATGGCGACAATCCATGATCCAACGAGGCGCACGCCGAACCTCAATACACCGCGGCTGTATGGAAGAATCGTGGTGATCAAGAGCATATCGCAAGAAGAAATGGACCAGTCTCTTCCATGTCGATTCAACATCGATCGATTTATTGGTGCGGAAGCGGAATGGTTCTCGGATGAGGCGGGGAACATCATTGGCACAATCGCCGAGGGAACGACGAACAGGCACTGGGGCTACGCGGTATTGAGACGGGATGATGGTGGAAAGTATCAGTTCTGGGATTTGGAAACGGGAATCGAAAGCTGCGACGCGGCACGGATCCGGATTGTTCATGCCATGGAAGCAACCCAGAAGGACGGCCAGGCCTGTTCCCCTGTGGTGGGCTGAGACTCCGGCGTGAGGACCTATGCGAATCGAAAACATAATGAGAGTTCGTCAGCGGAACCACTGCCCAATATACTGTGCGAAACCATTCGCTATTTCTGGAAAGAGGGTTAGGTTGGAGTTGGGTTTCGGCGGGTTGTCTCACTCCAACCGCATTCTACAGCGACACGGCATAGCCAAGCAGCACAACCCAATCTCAACCGTCGTCGCCGAGAAAAGCATCCATGCCATTTGAAAGCATACACCGGGAAGAATTCGACAGGTTTCTACCGCCCCATCTTGTTTTGGAACGGCTGATGGCGGGACAGGTTGAATGGTTCGCCAACACGGTGGGAAATATCATCGGCACCATCGCGGGGAAAGCGGACGATGGCTGGAGTTACGCCGTCTTGAAAGGGGACCGAAGGGGCAATTATCGAGTCTGCACCTTGGGAGGGGACACCTTCAGCTTCAGGGCAGCGCGCTCTCGGTTCCTGCTGGATCTGGAAGCGGCGGAGAAGGCCGAGGAGGAAATTGCCCGCTTGGAGCGAAAGAAAGCGACGACGAACCGAAAATCATGAAGCAAAAAACGGAACGGGTGAAACCGCTAAGCGAAAGAGAAGTTCAAGCGTTCCTCAATGACGATCAGGTGCTGTCAGAGCAAGGCAGCATCCGGTGGCGGAGTGACGGCATCTGGCGGTGGGTGAGTTCCGACGGGTTGGCTTTCGCCGCTTCAGACGGCAGAACGGTCGAAATAAGCCGGACCGCCAATGCGGAAACCGTAACGGTCTCGCTCCAAAGGTGATGGAACATCGCGTTAGTTCCATCACGAACTCTCGGCGGCCGGGATACGGGCGGCAACTCAACGAGCAGCGGACAACAAATTGAACCAAATCCAGCCAGATTGCATCTAACATGCGAAGGGTCGTGGTTGCCGTGCGTTACGAATCGACATGGGCCCGGAGCGGCCACGGATAGAACACCTATGGTTACGGACCGATACAACGACAGCAGTGATACCATCCATCTCTATATGCGGGAGATTGGGAAAACACCGTTATTGACACGCGAGGAGGAGATCAAGTTGGCTTCGCAGGTCAGACGAGGCAACAAACGCGCGCGCGAACGGATGATCCAAGCCAATTTGCGCCTCGTCGTGAAGATCTCCTACGACTACGCCAATTTCGGGGTACCGCTGCTCGACTTGATCAACGAAGGCAACATCGGCCTGATGAAAGCCGTCGAGCGATTCAATCCCAGGAAAGGCGCCAAACTTTCCACGTATGCTGCCTTGTGGATCAAGCAATCCATCCGCCGCGCGCTCTCGAACCAGTCCAAGACGATCCGCCTGCCCGTTCATATCGTGGACAAGGTCCACAAATTGCATCAGGCTAGTCTCAAACTCGCCGAGACACTTGGCCGCGAGCCCAGTACCGCCGAGTTGGCCAAGCACTTGGGCGTTTCTAGGGCCAAGGCAGCCCAGCTCCGCACCGTCGGCGTGAATCCTCTCAGCCTCGATGCCCCCATCGGGGATGACGACGACAACCGATTCAGCGACATCATCCAGGACGAAGGAGCGTTGACCCCGTACGAACTGCTTCGCGCCAAGACGATGCGGCAGGAGATCCGCCAGCACGTCAAGTGCCTGACCCCGCGCGAGGCCGAAATCGTGACCTTGCGGTTCGGGCTCGACGGGCAGGAGCCTCGTACGCTGGAGGAAGTGGGGAAGAAATTCAAGGTGACCCGCGAACGCGTTCGTCAGATTCAGGAAGTGGCGCTTGCCAAACTCCGCCGCCGCGTTGATGCGCTCGAAACCGGCGATCTCATTGGCAAATCCTGATCGCGCTGGTCGTGCGCAGCGATTCTGAATCCAACACAACAGCGACCGACGGTTGCGAGTGCATCGGTGCCCTCTAGGCTACTGCCGTAGGAACGCGCCATTTGATCATCGCGACCTTCACGGCGTCGTTGACGACAAGGCACGAGACCATGGCATAGACGAAAACCGCGAGCGTCTGCGACCAAGGCAATGGCATGAGCCCCGGAAGACTCACCCGCGTCAGGATGGTGCCCGTGAGCGCATCGGCCATGAGGGCCACCACGAGGGTCTTGCCGGGCATCGTCGCCCAGAACCACTGGCGCTCTCGCGCGGACACGACGGAGAATGCGGCAAAGTAGAGCAGCATTAGAAAGCTGAAGGTGTAGAGGGCATCGTTGTTGGTCGCCAAACCGAAACGCGACCAACCGATCCATAAGAGGAGGAGCGTTTCCGCGACCATCGCAACGCCCAGCACCACGGACACGGTGATGAAACCCCCGATGTTCCATGTCTCCGGTTTCTTGGACGGTCGAACGTGGTCGGTGGCCAGGGCGATCTTGGCGAAGTCTGTCATGAAGACCAGCAGCAGCATCGCAAAGGCGGAGACAACGAACTTGCCGGTCACCACGAACGCAATGGCCACAAAGGCCGCCTTCAGGATCGTCCGGCTGATTTTGTTGATAATCCACGTCAGAACGCGCTGGTAGATCGTCCGCCCCTGCTCGACCAGCGCCACGATGTTCGTCAACCCCGGTTCGGTGAGCACAACGCTGGCGGCACCCTTGGCAACGTCGGTCGCGGTGCTGACGGCGATGCCCACTTCGGCTTGGCGCAGAGCGGGCGCATCGTTGACACCGTCGCCCGTCATGCCGGTCACGTGCCCCGCAGCCTGCAGGTGCTGCACCACGATGTATTTATCCTCCGGAAATACCTCCGCGAAACCATCGGCGCCCGCCAACAAGTCCACCGCCTCGTTGCCGGCCCGGGCACCCGCCGCCTTCAGATCCGCCACACGCCGGATGTTGGGCAACCCGACTCCTTGGCCGATCTCACGCGCCACCGGCAGTGCGTCGCCGGTGAGCATCTTCACCGGAACGGCGAGGTCGTGGAGTGTGGCGATGAGTTGCTTGGCGTCCGGTCGCAGCGGATCATACAACGTCACCAATCCGACCAAGGCGGGGGCGCTTGTCTCGGGGCCGCGTGCCACCGCCAGCGTCCGATAGCCCTTCGCAGCCGACGCGTTGACACGCGCCTCCAACGCCTCAATCGCCGGGGGCTGGAGTCCGCACGCCTCGGCGACGGTTCGCACGGCGCCTTTCATCACGCGCAGCCGCTGCCCGTTCTGTTCGACTATGGCTTCCGTCCGCCGGTTTTTCGCATCGAACGGCGCGAAGGAGACGGGCGTGACCTTGGGAAGGTTGTCAAAGATGTGCCGCTCCTTTGCCGCAGCGAGGAAGGCGAGGTCAATCGGATCCTGGTTGGCTTCTTGCGACGCCAGGGCACCGTCAAACAGTACATCGGCTTCCGTCGCGTGCTCCAGCGGGATCACGCCGGTGACGGCCAGTTGGTTCATCGTGATCGTGCCCGTCTTGTCCACGCAGAGCACGTCCATCGTCGCAGCATCCTCCGCGGCGCTGAGGCGTGTCACCAGCACGCCGCGCTGCGCCAGTTCCTTGGACCCGACGGCCATACTGACAGTGAACATGACGGGGAGGGCGACCGGCACCGCGCTCATCAATAGGACGAGCATGAGCGGGACCATTTCGATGAGCGGCGTGCCGCGGATCAGCGACAGCACGATCACCACGCAAAGCAACGTGCCGACGATGACGAAGAGCCAGCGCACGACCTTGGTCACCACCGCTTCGATGTGGAGCTTCGGACGCGCCTCCTGCATGAGTTCCGTCGTGCGACCAAAGTAGGTCTTCGCCCCGGTCAGCATGACTACACCGTTGCCTTCGCCACGGCGGACAACGGACCCCGACGAAAGCATGTCGCCGGGCACCTTGTCCGCGTCCTTCGACTCGCCGGTGAGAGCCGACTGGTCGATGGTCAACGCTCCGGTCACGACCTTCACGTCCGCCGGGATAATGTCGCCGGGGCGCACGCGAACGATATCGCCGGGGACCAACTCCCGGGCGGGAATGACCTGCCAACTCGACTCGCGTCGAACGCGCGCACTGACTTGCAGCCGTCGCCGTAGCGTCTCGATGACGCCAGCGGCCCGTCGCTCCTGCATAAAGCTCAATACCGCGTTGACAACCAGCAGCGCGCTCACCACGGCGAGGTCTGAGTATTTCCCGAGCACCGCCGACAGGACCATGATCAATTCGAGCATCCACGCCGACACGCCCCAGAACTTGGCGAGAAACATGAGGAACGGGTGCCCCTTTTGTTCGGCCACTTCGTTGTAGCCGTGCTCCTTCTGGCGGGTGTCCACCTCGGCGTGCGTGAGCCCTGTCTCGGGGGTCACATGGAGCGCCGCAAGCGTATCGGGAACCGACGCGGAGGCGATGTCGAGCGCTTTCGCCGTTGCCGGCTTCGAAAGCGGGCGCTCTACCACGGATTTCCTTGTGACCGTTTTCATAATGACGATCCTCTACCCACCGATCAGTTTCACAAAGGCTTGCGCGCGGTAAGAGTTGACCTCGACTCGCAAAGCGTCGTCGCGATCACACGGAAAACCATTCCGGTATGTTGGCGTTGAGCAGATCGCCGATGTGATCAAAGGTGACATCCGCCGGCGGGTAAGCCGCCAGCGTCTTTGAATCGTGGGCATAATGTCCCTGTCGCACGAAGACGGTTGTGACTCGCTGGCCCCAAGCCTTTTTGATGGCCGTCAGGATCCGTAGCTTGTCGTCCATCATCGCGTAATGATCGGCGGGGAAGCGATGTGCGACCTCGTCGAGTTCCTGCTCCTTGTGCGCGTAAATCAGCACGTTGCCGTTCACGGCCTCGAACAGTCCGGATCGCTCCACTTTGCGCGGCTGAAAGACCACATCGCCGTCGGACAGAATGACGGCCGGGCCCCATTGCTTCACGCGCTCGACGACCGCCAGCGAATGCGGGAACAGGCAATTGGCGAACGGATAGTCGATTAGAAAACGGGAAACCGTGAAGAGACATGGATCGTGCGGGTTTTCACTGCGATAACGTTGCAGCGCGCCGAGATAATCCGCGTAACCGAGTTCATTCCGCAATTGCTCGAAGATGTTCCAGTAACATTGCGCCCCGTCAGTGCCGACTTCCTTTTCGAGATGATGCCGGAGGTCCGCCGTGACGCGATCATTGTCGAGCAACGTATTATCCACGTCGAACAAGAACACGACCTTGTTGTCTGGGTTCATTGCCTGAAATTGTCGCGCCATTTCCAATTGCGGATTTCCGGCAGGTCCTCGCCGTATCTGTCAATGTATTGCTTGTGCTCGATCAACTTGTCCTTGAGCTCCTGCTTGAGATAGACGCCCTTCTCGCCCGTCTGCGGCAGGCGGTCGATGGTATCCATCACGAGGTGGAAGCGGTCCAGATCGTTAAGCACTGTCATGTCGAAGGGCGTGGTGATGGTGCCCTCCTCCTTGTAGCCGCGGACGTGGATGTTATCGTGGTTGGCGCGGCGGTAGGTCAGCCGGTGGATCAACCACGGGTAGGCATGGAAGGCGAAGATGACCGGCTTGTCTTTGGTGAACAGCTCGTTGAAATCCACGTCGCTCAACCCGTGCGGGTGCTCGGTTTGCGGCTGCAGCTTCATCAGGTCGACGACGTTGACCACCCGGATTCTCAGGTCAGGCAGATGCTCGCGCATAATGGAGACGGCGGCGAGCGTCTCCAGCGTGGGTACGTCGCCACAACAGGCCATGATCACGTCGGGCGCGACGCCCTGGTCGTTGCTGGCCCACTGCCAGATGCCAATGCCCTCGGTGCAATGCTTGACGGCGGCGTCCATCGTCAGCCACTGCGGCGCCGGGTGTTTGCCCGCGATCACGACGTTGACGTAATGGCGGCTGCGCAGGCAGTGGTCCATCACCGACA
>Ga0187861_10001822_pt1 | contig 21084 bp, 17 predicted proteins | sample June2016WEW_10_1_3_FD_132986 | JGI IMG/M metagenome (GOLD analysis project Ga0187861, IMG submission 132986) | Peatland microbial communities from SPRUCE experiment site at the Marcell Experimental Forest, Minnesota, USA - June2016WEW_10_100 | ecosystem: Environmental > Terrestrial > Soil >...
GAAATTCGCGGATATCCGGGCCTGGAGTCCAGGCCATGACTTGAGATTGCCAGCCTTCGGGCGGTAAATTCCTAGAATGAAGGAATCCTGTCGGCTCTCTCGGTGATGGCAGCTGCCCCTTCTCCACGTGCCGCGTCTTCTGGGTCACTAGGATGGCAGGATAAGCAATCGACGTAAATACCGGAGCATCCCCGAAATCCAGCACGACGCTAGGCCGCGTGGCATATGCAAGATATGTTCTTAGCCGCTCGCCGTAGCCGGCACGGAAATACTTGTTGCTGGTGATGAAACTCAGTACGCCGCCGGTGCGGAGCAATTGCAGTGAACGCTCGAAGAAATAGACGTAAAGGTCGGCTGTGCCGGTGTAGCACTCGTACTGGGCTTTGAGTGCGTCCTTGAGGGGCTGCGTTCTGCCGTCACTACCGACCGCGCTCTGATTTTTCAACTCCTCCTGCCGGACATATGGCGGATTGCCGATGACGACGTCGAATACGCCATCGTTATTCCGTGAAGCCAGGCCGAACATCCAGCCGGGGTCGAAGAACGACGCGGATGTGTTTGTATCGTATGGATTCCAGCCGGCAAGCCGCTTGGCGTCATAGGGACTGCATTCGCCGCTGTCTGAGAGCAACTTGGAAAGTTCGTCACAAAGCAGCTTATCCTGGGCTTTGAGTTCCTTCTTCCGTTTATAACTTCGCGCTGTAAAGTAATCGTGCCTGATTTTCTGCAGTTCGCTCTCAAGGCGTTTTACCTCGGTCGATCCCAGCAGCAGTTGGCCGCGCTGCAGGCCGAGCAACGTGTTCGCGGCCACGACCTTGGTTTCAAGGTTCGGCAGGGGCAGGATTCCTAAGTTTTCTTCCTTTGGATCAATGGCTTGATCGACGACGAGCGAGATGAAAAATCGAAGCTTGGCAATTTGCACGGCAATCGGCTGGATGTCCACGCCATAAAGGCAGTTTTCGATGAGATAGAGCTTGCGGCCATAGTCGTCGTTATCCCTGGCGAAGGCGCGTTTGATGGCCTTGAGTGCTTCTTCGCGGGCGATACTGCTTTCAATGGTCTGTGCGGCCTTTTCCTGTCGCTTTCTCCAGCCACTGTTCTCAGGATCCAGTTTCTTGAGCACGTGCACGAGTTTTTGCAGCATTCCCATCGGAAACGCCCCGGAGCCGCAGGCTGGATCAATTGCTTTCATCCGGTCGATCGCGTCAATCAGCTTTTCAACCTCGGCAGGTTTGAAATCATGGCCTTCATCCTCCCAGGAGAGCAGCCGTTTCAGCATGGCTATGATCGACTCCTCCGTTGCCGCGCGGGATTTCGAACTGCGAATGTCAGTCGCGGTTGTTGCACTCAGTGAATTCTTTAGATACACCATGAGCGCCTGATCAACCATCCAATCGACGACAACGCGCTGGGTGTAAAACGAGCCTGTGGCTTTGCGGGCAACCGTGCCGGTCTCGGGATTGTAGGCGGCGAGGAGGTTTTCAAAGACATATCCGAGCAGTTCCGGGTCTAGGGCGATTTCCTGATCGAACGGCGTATTCTCGGTGAGTGTGAAATTGTAATGGCCCAGGATTTCGAGCAAAGGACGGACGGTTTCACGACGGCGCGATGAATCGCCGTACGCCTCGGATAGATCGACCTCCTGGGGTGCGCCAAAGAACAGAGAATTGGGCAATTTCGGCTGCTTCTTCGGATCGTTGGAGAACCCGTCAATGCGCACTTCCACCGTGTAAGGTGAGTTCCCGCGCCGCACCCGGTCATCCAGACATTCGAAGAGGCCCCCGTTGAGAAACGGAATATTGCGTAGAAGCTTTTCAAGAGCGGCCGGATCGCGAAGTTGGCGAACATGCCTCCAAAAGTGGTGCACCATATGGTCGTCGCTGCGTTGGCCGTCGCCTTCAGATAGAAATCGCCGATCCGGCATTTCCGAATTCAGCGTTGCAAAGAAAAGATTCTGCAGGATCGCCGTGTAATAGGTGAAGGATTCCGGATCTGCGTCTTTCAGCAAGTCCTTAAGATTTCTACTGTTGAAGAGACTGTCGGGAATCAAGCCGGTGCCAGTCTGGGGATTTTGCTTCTGGCGCAGGAACCAGCAGAAAATGAGGCGCGTTAACAGGCGGATCAGCGGCACCGAAGGCTTACCTTCTGCATCAAGGGGTGCGTCCTTCGGAAACTCCACATGTTCGCGCGCCCAGAAATACCAATTGGCGATCTCGCGATAGAACTCGCGGGTCACAGCCTCGACGTCGAAGGCATCGTTATGTCGTTTCTGGATGTCGGCGGCTGTGATGGTCTTTTCCTCTTTTTCATTGATCTCGACCAGCGAAATGCGTTCTGTCGCCGTGCGCAGTGGCGCGTCGGATCCAACCCGCAGCCGGCGGAACAAGATCTTGGCGGCATCCTCCTGCGAATTTCTCGCATTGACGAATTCCCATTCCGTCAGTTCCTTGTTGCTCACGAGGAACAATCCGCAAAAGGAAGGATCGTCCTGGTAGATACGACGTATCACGTTCCGCTCAGGCCCTCGGCGGAGACGGCTTAAATCCAGCCGCAAGTGGACAATCTTGAACTCATTTTGTTCTGCCAGGATTTCCGGGGCGCAGTCGAGCATTTGGCGGATGCTTTCGGACCAGCTGGCCCAAGGCAGGCTGCCGCTGGTATAGCTGTAATTGAGGCAATTGCAGAATAGTTTGCGAGCATGCTCAACGGAACCGAATGAACGTAGGATCCCATGGATTACAAGCATCTTCGAGCGGCGGTCAGTCTTGCCGATATCCTGTGGCAGAGGCAGCGCCAATCCAGCCTGGGAAACCCTGCCCCGGCAGGCGCAGTTCTGCCCCCGGCGCAGATCCAGCAGTGTGTTTGGCCAGAGAGCAATCTTTAAGTTGTCAAACACTCGGAGAACCCGATCTTGCGAAAGTCGATTGGCAATCTCAACTGCCAGCGCATCGACATCACCGGCATGCAATTCGAACGTCTCATTGGTGCAATATGAGTACAGGTTGGTGACGGGTTCTTTTGCCAGCGTGCCGTCAGGAAGACGCCAATCGCCTTTGACGTCGAACTCAGTATGACCACCGAACCAGCCGTCCAGCTTCTCCTTCACGTCACGAAGAACACTCTCGCGGAGGCTTTCCGGCAAGGGATTGGCACAGATGCATTGAGACGGAATATAGAGGTCAACCCTGTGATCCATCAGCAACGGTTGTGGGCGGACAGGCATATGCTCATTCCTCTTGGATGAGTGCTTCTTGCGCAATGTCCTCTCTCGCCAAGGTTCGCTCGGGGGGTGCGAAACTCAGTTCAAATTGAGAATGATGGCGCCAGCATAAACCCTTGCGGCGGAATGGTCAAACACCTCGTTTGTTGGCCGAACACGAATACCTCCGTGCGCTCTCGCGCCGGAAAATGTGGACGCAAACCTATTTCGTGCTCCCCGAATCCAGGCTATAGAACGCATAAGACCCCAAAATAGGTTTGCGTCCACATTTTTCAGGCAAAGCGATCTGCGAACCTCTGCGCACGTCGCCAGTCTTCGACGTGGGCGAAGACGTTGTCATGTTTGCGTACAAATAATTCCATGGGGCTCCCTCCGTGGAATGAGCCCAGTCTCTCTGGCTCATCGCGCCAGTCCCATCTTCGGGACCTTGATAAGGCGGTATCTCCTGATTTTGTGTCAGGAGGTATTCAGATGTTAGCGGCTTTTATTGATTCGCTGTCGTCGCCGGAGGGAGCACCCGCTTTCCGGATTTGGTTGCGGGTCGTTAGAGGTGCTCTATCGCTGTCAGATTTCCGGTGTCTTTTTGTTCAAGAGCTTAGGGATCAATATGACGCCAAGGACGACGATGACGATACCGCCACCGACTAACGGCAAGGCCTTGCCGAATGTCTTGAGGAGATGAGGGGCGAGCGCGCTCAGCGTGGTCAGGAGCGTGGTCATCCATGCGATGCCGATCGCAATGGGAAGGCCGACTTTGCGCTGGGGGACACCCGCGTATTTCATGAATCCCATGACGACCCACGGGCCGATCAAGGGCGAGATGATCGCGGTCGACAAGAACGCGCCCTTCGAGGCGACGAGCCTTTCGATCTGAGGGCTACGTTTCTTTTCGAGAAAATCGGTAAACTTCTTCCACGAAACAAGCCTGTTCCAGAAAAAATCCACGGCGATGACTTGAGTATAGCAGAGCGGCACTGCGAACCCGGCTACGACAAGGGGGTGCCACTTGAAAGAAAGAATCGCGACGGGGATCGATGCGAGGATACCGGCGACAGGGTTGATCGACTGAAGGGAGAAAAAGAGTATCTGCCATGCGCTCATGGGTTGCGTTTCTCCAGGGTATTCTCGATATGTTTCCGCATCGTCCTCATGGTGTTCGGTAGATCTTTTTCGGTGAGTGTTTTCTGGATGAAGTCGGGGACCATGCGGCCGACATCGGCTGCGGTAGTCCAAAAAAGCTGCAAATTGTTATGATCTGGTCTCGGCTCCGAGGGGTGGCTCAGCTTCCGATATGGGGATCATATTTTAATTACGGCCCGTCTGCTGCGAATCCTCGGAACTCAGGATCGACCACAAAGGACATTTTACTGCAATCCGATGTTGCCACAATTAGAGTCTTGACACACCTCTTTCAGCAAGCGGCAGCGGATTCGTCCTCCTGCTCACGAAAAATCAAGCTCGTCGATCTCACGCTCGGTGTGATTCGCCAAAATTCCGGCCGGCCAGTTTCTGAGGGAGCAGTGCCGGCGCAGGGTCCCGATTACTCTCTCCACATACGGCGACTGCCAGGGACTGCGCGGTGCGGTGACAACCTCCCGGATATCGAGCGCCTTCACCTGGTCTTGAAACAGCAACCCATTGATTCCATCCCGGTCGCGGATGAGGTAGCGCGGAGATTTTCGTTCGTAGAACGCCTGAACCAGTTGCTGCGCAGTCCAGGCGGCGGTCGGATGTTCTGTCACGTTGAAGTGCACAAACTTACGGCGATCATGACCAAGAACGATGAGAACGAACAAGGCACGGAACGTAGCCGTGGGGACGGTGAAGAAATCGATCGAAGCAAGTTCCCCGATGTGGTTATCCAGAAAAGATCTCCAGTTCTGCGACGGAGGTTTCCTTCTTTTCGGCAGCCAGCGAGAGCATCCGCAAAATCATCAGAATCATGACCGCAGAGTGTCTGGTATTGGGTTGCGGAATGTCAATCGTTCCAACGCGGCTCGGGTTTTGGCGAATGACACCGCCCGGCGCGCTGCCCGTGTCGATCCCATGGACGCGTTGAGAGAACTCTAAACACGGGGTCTCGGAACCCGCGGCACGACCGCAAGAACTCATTTAAAAACTCCGAAGGTGAATCCGGCCAGACTCTGGCCGGTGTTGCTTTTCTATTTGAAATCGGCTCGCGTGGGCGATAATGAGGCAAACCACTGGTCAATCGTCAGGAGGCGCGGAATGATGAAAGGCTCTAAGGCAACCATTTTTGTCCTGGCCGTTCTTCTCGGTGTTCAAATCGTACAGGCCCAGACATCGCCCGAACAATTCCTCGGATTCAAAGTGGGCGAGGACCGCAAGCTGGCCGACTACAGCCAGATCATGGCTTACTTTCAGAAACTGGCTCAGGAAACGCCGAAGATGAAGCTCTTCACAATTGGAGAAACGACGCTCAAGAAGCCGATGATCATGGCAGCCATTTCGACGCCGGAAAACCTCGCCAAGCTCGACCAGTACAAGGAAATCACCCACAAGCTTCGCGACCCGCGCATCACATCCGCTGATGAAGCCAAGAAGCTGGTCAAGGAAGGCAAAGCAATCGTATCCATCACCTGCTCCATTCACGCGACCGAGATTGCCGCGTCGCAAATGTCGATGGAACTCGCCTACGATCTTGTAACCGGCAAGACGCCGTACGAAACCGACACAGTGTTCAACAATGTCATTCTTCTACTGGTCCCCACGATTAATCCCGACGGTAATCAGATGGTCGTTGATTGGTACAAGAAATACGTTGGGACTAAGTTCGAAGGCGGTCCTATGCCTTGGCTTTACCATCACTATGCGGGCCACGACAATAACCGCGACTTGTATATGAACAACCTTTCCGAGAGCAAGGCAGTATCCACGTTCCTGTATCACGACTACCTGCCTCAGATCGAGATCGATGAGCACCAGATGGGTTCCACGGGCGCGCGCCTCTTCGTTCCGCCGTATATGGATCCGCCGCTTCCCTGGATCCAGCCGCTTGTCTGGCGAGGGGTCAATTTGATCGGAGCAGAAATGGCTTTTGATCTGCAGAGAGATGGGCACACGGGCGTAGTCAACGGCCGTTCCTACACTGCATGGCCCATCGGCGGCGGCGATGATACGCCCTGGATGCATAATGTGATCGGCCTCCTGAGCGAAGGCGCTTCGGTGCGCGTGGCGTCTCCGATCTACATCGAACCCAGCGAGCTGGCCACATCGTTTTACGAGAGACGCATGGATTTCCTCGATCCGTGGCCGGGCGGCTGGTGGCGGCTCCGTGATCTGGTCGACTATGAGCTGGCCCTTTCCAAGAGTGCGCTCAGAACGGCAGCACTGCACAAAGAGGAGTTCCTCTCGAACTTCTATACGATGTACAAGAATTCGATTGAAAACGTGGACAAGGGCCAGCCTTACGCATTCGTCATTCCTGCCCGCCAGCCTGACTATCCAACGATGCTCAAGATGCTCGACGCCCTGATGATTGGAGGGGTTGAGATTCACCAGGCCCAGGCCGATTTCGTCGCCGGCGGGAAGCTCTATCCCGCTGGTTCGTTCGTGATCAAAATAGCTCAGCCATACAAGACTTATGCCTGGGCGATGCTCGATCGACAGAAATATCCCGACATGCGCCAGTTCCCTGGCGGTCCACCGGTGCCGCCGTATGACAACGCCGGCTGGACTCTACCTCTGCAAATGGGAGTCACGTGCGAGCGGGTCGACGAGCCGTTCGAAGCCAAGCTGGCCCAGATCGCCGCCGTTCCATATCCAAAGCCGCCGGCTGGCCAGGGCAAGGCCGCATTCTTTGCTCTGAACTCTCAGGTGAACCTCTCGTATGCCGTGGCTTTTGCGCTCCTCAAGGACAATGCGGAAGTGTGGCGGACAAAGGTGAAGGCGGCCAAGAAAGGCACCGAATTGCCTGCCGGAAGCTTCTTGGTCAAGAATTCTCCTGATGTCATGAAAGCGCTGCCGGCATTGCTTGAGAAGTACCACCTCGCAGTCCTCGACGTGGACGATGTTTCAGATGTCGCAAAAGCACAGGTGAAATTCCATCGCGTCGGACTCTACCAGAGCTGGCGCGCGAACATGGACGAAGGCTGGACGCGCTACGTCTTCGATGACCTGAGCATTCCGTACAAAACGCTCCACAACGACGACATCAAAGGGACCAAGGAGAAAAAGGCCGACCTGCGTGCGGACTATGACGTCATCGTTTTCGCCGACGAGAGCGCCAATACGATCAAAGGAACGCCGCCCGGCAGTGCGCGAGATGGTGCAGAGGCTGCAGCGGCGCGCAGGCCCGAGTCCAATCTTCCGCCCGAGTATGATGGCGGCATCGGCCCGGAAGGCGTCACCAATCTGAAGACATTTGTCGAGAAGGGCGGCATCCTCGTGACGCTCAACAATGCCTCCGAACTGGCAATGAACGACCTCGAGGCGCCGGCCCGCAATGTGCTCCAGGGTGTTGACCGAACGCGCTTCTTCTGCCCGACGTCGATCCTCAAGATCCTGGTAGACAATGAGACGCCGATCGGTTACGGCATGCCGAAGGAAGCTGCGGCCATGTTTGTCAACTGTCCGGCTTTCGACACGCTCATGCCTCCGTATGAATGGGACCGGAAGGTGGTCGCCACCTATCCCGAGGACAGTATTCTGATGAGTGGCTGGCTAATCGGCGAGAACATGATCGCCCGCAAGGCGGCGGTGGTGGATACAAAATACAAGGACGGCAGGATCATCCTGATCGGCATCCGGTGCCAGAACCGCGCCCAAACGCACGGGACGTACAAGTTCCTGCTCAACGCGCTGCTGTATCCGGAAGTTGAAAAGCCTTGATTGTTTTTTGGTCCGGATGCGCGATGAGAATCTGCAGCATCCGGAACCATAGCTACCTGTCAAGCAGCGCATTCATCGTCCCTGGAAGTCGCGGCAAATTGCTCCATTACAATCATTTGCGGCTAGGCTGAATAATTTGACCATACGGGTTGCGGAATGTCAATCGTTTCAACGCGGCTCGGGTTTTGGCGAATGACAACTCGGTTTTCTTTGCATTCCACATACTCAATCATACCTATGGCCCTGTCGACGCTTGAAGTCCGCGTATGCCTTGCAGTCGACACCGATGTTGCTCCTGTACGAGAGATTGCCCACAAAACTGATCAGCGGAGCTCGGCGTTGCCATACGTTGCTGCACAGCCTCCGCAGAAGGCGCGGCATGGAATAGAAGTACCGATTGCAGGAGATCATTTCATGGGTGACAGCGTCCAGAGACAAATGCCTGTATCGGGCCACCGGGTAGGTCAGTGTGTAGTACTTCCAGTCTTCCGGGAAAGTATTGAGGGCGATGCGGCCATCCGCCTTCATCTGGTCCCACAAGCGCGTACCGGGAAGGGGAGTCAGAAACAGAACATTGAGATTGTCCATGCCGTACTCGCTGGCCACCTCGGCGATACGTTTGCCGATGCCCAGTTCGTCTATGTCCAATCCGATGATATAGGATCCCACGACCATTATGTTGTGTCGCTGTATGCGCCGCACGGAGGCGCGGAAATCGCGGCCCTTCAGAAGGTTGAATTTCTTGCCGAGCTCCCGGAGCCCTTCCGGCGCGGGGGATTCAAAGCCGATGAAGACGCCTCTGCACCCCGCCTTCGCGGCCAATGCCGGGAGTTCCTCGTCATCGGCGAAGTTTATGGTAGCTTGGGCAACCCATTCCTTTCGCAGGTTCGCCTGTGCCATCGCGCGGAACAGGTCTTTAGCGCGCGCGATGTGTTCAGGGCGCGTGCCGATGAGGTTGTCGTCTACTATCAAGACACGCTTTTCAGGAATCGACTGGAACTCCCGCACAACGTCTGGAATAGGTCGCTGTCGGTAGCGGGTTCCATTGAATGCCGTCACGCTGCAAAAGGTGCAGTTCAATGGGCAGCCACGTGTGGTCTGAATGGCTCCGAAGGCATATCCCGTACCCAGCAAATCATGACGGGCGAGCGGGACTTCGTTGATCTCGGCTAGCCCCCCGTCATACCGACGCTTCAGGCTGCCATGCCGGGCGTCCTGCAGAACCTGCGGCCAGACGCCTTCGGCTTCTCCAGTGACAACAGAATCCGCGCGCTCCATGACCTCATCCAGGCACATGGTAGCGTGGATGCCGCCCATGATGACGGGCACGCCCAGACGACGAAAGTGACTGGCTACTTCATAGGCCCGATTCGCCTGCGAGGTAAAGGCGGTAATGCCCACCAAGTCCGGCCGCGGCATAACCGAATAGTCGGGCGCGCCGAAGTTCTCGTCCACGATCGTAATCTCCCACTCTGGTGAGGTCAGGCCCGCGAGAACCATGAGACTGAGCGGCTTCCACACGCGGTAGCGGTTCCAGTGGCTCTCCCTGACTTTGACGATGCTGACAAGTGGGTTGGAGGGGTTGATCAGATATAGTCGCATGGCGTGCATTCCGTTACAGATAGGGATTTGCTTTTTCTCCTTCTTTTCCTGAATGCTTGTCTGAGAGATGGTAGGTCGCAAGATCGTGAGCCAGGAGTAGATGGTGTTGAACCCCGCTGGCAGCCCCCATTGCGCCGATAACATCATACGAGACAACCCGGACAACAAGCCCCGGTTGTCTCGTTTATAAGCCCGACAATTCAAAGGGACATCAGGCTTCTATTGTTTTGGTCTTGGTTTCCGCGCCACCTGCTTTAATGGCAACCTTCACAGCATCTTCCATCGGATCTTTGAAGGGCACCTCGACTCGGAGCAGGCCGTTCTCGTAAGTTGCTTCGCCTTTGTCAGGTTTCACCGGCCAACCCAAAGCCAGTGCTGAAACATACTCGACATCCCTTGCCGGCGCTGTCAGGTGGATGCTGTCTTCCAGGATCTTCACATCGATGGTATCCGTTGGCGCTCCTGGAATGGCGAACTCCACTACTAGCTTGTGGTTCTCCGCGTCAGCGTACGCTACTGTATTGGGCGCAACCTTGATTCGATATTCCGACATCCTGATACCCTCCTTTTTTCACCAAGGTATTGATTTCATTGAAACGGTCATGGTTGATGTTCTGAAACGATCCGCCGCAAGATGAGTTGTCCTGTCTTTCGAAGACGCTCCAGGCTGCCGACTCCGCTTCCCACCAAATCCTGGAGGCCCTTTATCTATACCATCGTGGTAATGCGTTGTCACTTCACTGCTGATCACAACCGTGATCAAAACAGCTCAGCGGACAGATGAGCCCCGTTCCTGATTGTGGTCCGCGCCAAGGTTCACTCATCCGGCCTCCTCCCGGGTCCTCATGTTCATACTCGATCATTTAACTTCCCGGCCTCTCCAAATCACAGCCGGAAGCCGTTCTGGCGTGATTCTACACCTGTAAAGCGATGCCGGGGCAGACAAATCCCCATCCCCGCCCCTAATTTGCTGCCGTCCAATGCCAAATGCAGATCCTGTTCTATCTTGGCTGGAGTTGGCTGTGGTGAGTTGCGCTTGGATTCTCGCGGGCACAGCTTGGGACACACCTGGGGTATTTTGAGGGTTTCCGGAGGCAGTTCCGGATGTGCCAAAATGCTTGGAAATGCTTGACGGACGCGGGTTTTGAGGTGGTGCCGGGCGTGCAATTGCTGCGAATTCAGCTACCCAGCCTGATGAATTTCATCAGAGTGGAAAACTCTACGACCTCTTATTTGACTCCTTTGAGAGAGAATCGGGAAGCGATCAGTATGGATCCAGTCTACACACGCTACGACACATCGACGCATTGCCAACTCCAGCGGCAATTTCGAACTGTTGCTGTTGGCAGGCGATTACTGCCCGAATGTGAACGTCCTTACACGCGTGATTGCCCGCCGGTTCATTTGAACTTGGCTGTGAGCGTCTTCAATCTGGCCCATGCGGCATCGCGCGCCTTTTTGTCGGCGTCCTTCGCGTCGGGCTGCTCTCCGCTCCGCATAAACCCGTGAGCGGCACCGTCATAGGTCACCGGCTCGAAAAACTTGCCTGCCGCCTTCATCTGATCTTGGGTTTGCGGGACGGTACTGTCGATGCGTGCGTCGGTTCCTGCATAGAAACCGTAGACCGGAGCCTGGATGGCAGGGATAGCATCGGCCGCCGGCCCATTGCCATAGAAAACGAACGCCGCCGCCAGGTCTTTGCGGTTGGTCGCGAAGCGGAACGACTGTCCGCCGCCCCACGAAAATCCGACCACGCAGACTTTGCCGTTGCAAGCCGGTAGGTTCTTGCAGTAGTCGGCCACGGCGTTGAGATCTGCGGTGATCTGGTCAGGTGGCAGCTTGTTGATTGCCTGGCCGACCGGACCGCCCATGCCCCCGCCCTCGCTCGAGGGAAAATCCTTGGTACGTCCGCCGTTCGGCGCCATTCCTGACAACAGATCTGGCGCAATAGCGATATAGCCCGCTTCGGCAAATTCGTCGGCTACTTCCTCTACCCAATCGGTCATCCCGAATATTTCGTGGATGACGACAATCGCAGGCGCTTTAGCCTGAGACTGAGGATAAGCGACCACGGATTCGACGGCCCTGCTGCCGTGCTTCACTGTGACCCATTCGCGACGCCGTGGCGACTTGTCCACAGCCTTCCGTGCCCAATCTTGCGCCGACAGGGAAGAAACCCCCAAACCTATTGCCGCTACACCCGCTGTGCTCTCTTCCAGAAACCGCCTTCTTGTGAGTGTTGGCATGCTCAGTACGCTCCTTATTTGATCTTGATTCCGCAAAAGCTCCCGCTGATAGGCTGCAGCGATACTCCGGTGACTAACTTTCCACGGATTGTGCCGCCAGCACAACCGAAAAATTATTGGAAAATCGGTGACAGGCACCTTATTTCATCTCAGTCTTTCCAGGTGGTAACGTCGATTGATGAAATAAGGTGCCTGTCACCGATTTTCATCCGGCACCGCAGCACTTTTTGTATTTGCGGCCGCTGCCACATGGACAGGGATCGTTGCGGCCCGTATTTGACGGCGCAGAGCGGAAGGCGGGTCCCGGCTCGCGTTGCCGGGACACCAATCTTGACAGCGGCGCGCGGCTGTGCAGGAAGAAGCGCTTCAACCCTGCGCAGAGGTAGTTAAGGCCGGGCTCGCCGCCCGGCGTGCAGATAAAACGATATTTGGGACATCCGCCGTTACACATGTCGAGCACTTCGCAATCGCGGCAATAACGGGGCAGGGCATCCCTCTTTGCTGCGCCGAATCTTTGTTGCTCCTGACTGTCCAGCAGCTGGTCGAGAGGCGTCTCACGGATATTACCCAGCCGGTGTTCGCGGTCGACAAAATGGTCGCAAGGAAAGAAGTCGCCGTTGTGTTCCAGCACCGGGATCTGGCCGCATATCTCGCGGAAAACGCACAACGAATGTTCCAGGCCAAGCGCAGGTCTGGCAGCCTCATCAAAGGACTGAACCATAATGCGGCCGACATCGCGGGCGTGCCATTCATCGAAGACCTTGCAGAGAAAGGAGCCATAATCCTCAGCGGACGGCGTATGCTCGCTGACACCATTCGCTTTCTCTGGCGCACGCTCCACGGCCGGCAGAAATCCCAAATAGCGGACACCGATTTTCCGGAAGAAACGATAGACGGTGAGCGGATGAAGTACATTCAGATTGTGCACGACGCACAGGATGTCGGTATGGACATTCTGTACGCGCAGGAGCTCGTATGCGTGCATGGCCTGTGCGTGAGTGGGCTTGCCTCCTCTGGTTACGCGATAGGGGTCGTGCAGCTCCGCCGGGCCATCGAGACTGAGGCCGACGCTGAAGCCCTCTGCCGCAAAGAAGCGGCACCATTCTTCGTCCAGCAGGAAACCGTTGGTCTGGATGCCGTTCCGGATGCTCCAGCCGGCGGGCTTGTGCTTTTGTTGAAGGCTCACAGCCCTTCGGAAAAAGTCCAGGCCCAGAGTAGTGGGTTCGCCTCCGTGCCACGAGAAGTCAACATCTGTCCCGGAAGCAGCCTCGATGTGCTGGACTATGTATTCTTCGAGCAGGTCTTCCGACATGCGGAATGAGCCGGCATCAGGGTAGAGGCTTGTCTTTTCGCGATAATAGCAGTATTGGCAATCGAGATTGCAGGCGGCCCCTGCTGGTTTGACGAAGATTTGAAAATCCCGTGAGGCCTTGCCCATACCTTGTCCCTTTGCCTGCGCTGCCTGCAGCTCGCTATAGTCTGCGATACCGAGGCGTTATTTTATTCGCGGACGCCGCAGACTTCGACCAGATAATTTGAGATGGCGTCGCACCGACTCTTGGAATCAGCATGGTATTGGGCATCTTTGCCGAGCACAGCTCTTCTCGTTAACAATGGTGTGATGAAGAAGCATGAGGGAGCCGTTTCAAGCACAGTTGTATTGGTGCACATCTCCGTCGGAGTGCGTGAAATGCTATGCGCTGAGAATGTTTGGGGGTAGAATCGGCGAACAGCTGATGGCGGTTTTGTTGTGAGTTAGGCGATTCTTGGACGCGAGGGTTGCTCGACCGGATCACACGTACTTTGTGCCTTATCCGACCACGGTGGCACAGGACCTCGGCAGAGCTTCCTGTCACGCGACTACAATAGGCACACCGGGAATGGTTGCTCCGCAGCTGTCCCGTTTTTTCGTGCCGCGGCACAGCAGATCACGACATCGGCAAGGAGGAATCATGAAACGGTTCGCAATATCCCTGACGGCGGTGACCGCGTTTTTCGCGCTGTGTGGGTTCGTCATCCTTGCCCAGAGCGCAGGGCCCGGCCAGAAGCCACCCGATCCGCAGGCCACGGCCAAGCAGGAGCAAGAGCTTCCGGCTGACTGGAAAGCCTTCAACGACATTGCCAATGAGAAAGACGTCCTGAAGCGGGTAGAGGCCTACGAGAAATTTGTCAAGGACTATCCGCAATCCGAGCTGGTCTCGATGGCGAAAAGCCAAATTCAGTCTTCGCTCCTATCTGTGTTGAAAACATCGAGTGCCAAGTACCGCGACAGCATCACGGCTCAATTGGACGCCGCAAAGGCCGGCAACCCGGCCATGATTTACTCGGCCTATGCGCGCGTGGCTTCCAGTCTGCTCAGCGCCGGCATCATGCTCGATGAAGCCGAGGACTACGCCAGACAGGCATCGTCGCTGATGGACGAACAGAAATATGTTCAGTATCGGCTCGAACTGGCCCAACGATCGGCCGAGGCTTTTGCCAAGCGTACGGCCAATCCCGGTGAGACCCCTGCTACTCCTGTCCGGCCGGCAATGGCGTTCAGCACGCTTAACGGGGCACCCGTCGTCAGGATTGCTCCGCCGCGTCCAGCCTCGGCCACGCCTCCCCCTGCTCCCACGGCCCCGAGGATCCCGACGCAGGAGGAATTACAGACCAGCTTCAAGTCAGAAAGGACCTCCAACCTCGCCACGCTCGGGCAGATTCTGATGAAGCGGAACAAGACCGACGAGGGAGTGAAGGTGTTGAAGGAGGTTTACGACGCAAAGCCTGCCTCCGGAACGCTCGCTACGGTGGCCCGGCTGCTTCTGGAGCCCGCAAGGAAGGCCGGCGACGATTCGGCACAGATCGAATACCTGACAACGATGGCGCTGTCAGGCCGCATCACAGCGGCAGAGCAGAAGGACTTCGAAGCGGTCTATCGCAAGACCCACAACGGGTCTGTCGCGGGTCTCGAGGAGATGCTGGACGAGCGGTATGTCCGTGAAAATCCTCGATTCACCGCTGCGCCGGCCAATCGGAAGCCTGTGGCGAACCAGCGCGCGGTGCTCGCCGAGGATTTTACGGGTGCTGGCTGACCGCCCTGCGTGGGGGCGAGTATCGCCTTCGATGCAGCGCTCAACAAGTACCGCCGCGACGAGTACATCCTGCTTTCGTACCACATCCACATTCCGCTACCTGACCCGATGGTCAATCCCTCGACGCTCGCGCGTCAGCGATTCTACGATGTCCACAGCACGCCGAGCTACTTTGTGGACGGCGAGTCCAGCGGCGGCGGTGGCAGCGCCGATGGAGCCAAAACGCTTTTCGAGTCGCAGATAGACCCGATGATCGCCAAACACATGGATGAGGCACCAGAGGCCGCCATTGTGCTCACGGCTCAGGGCGCCAAATCAACCGTCAAGGTTAAGACGACTGTGTCGAAAGTGGCCAGTATGTCAGATAAGGTCCGGCTGCAGATCGCGCTCGTAGAAGGGCCCGTCCGCTATAGCGGCGAGAACGGCACCCGGTTCCACGAAATGGTTGTGCGCTCGATGGCGGCCTCCTCGGCGCCGTCTAATGCCGGCAACAAGCTCCAGGGGGACGAAGCAACCTCCGGCACGCCTGGCACGCCACTGCCTGTGCTCGGCTTTGAACTAAAACCCGGCCAGGGTGGGACATTCGAGTACACGTTTGATCTCGCCAAAGCTGCCGACGATGCCCTGGCGCACCTTCAGGACTACGAGACCAACACACGCAAGGGTGAGTACTCGTTCCGCCAGAAGAAGCACGAGATCGACCCGAGCAAGCTTTCAGTGGTTGCGTTTGTCCAGGACGAGGCTACCAAGAAGATCTTGCAGGCCGTCTACGTCAAAGTTGAGAGCAAGTAGTGTCGGGGTTGGCCCCGCCCGAGGCAACTAGCCACTCCCGATTCTGATGGGGAGCGCCCGGGTCACCTAGGGCGCACCCGCGTTCGTGATAGGCACGGGGGGAATTTCGCTGTTAACGCTGGCCGAATCCGGCACTGAGAATTGATTCTCCTAAGTTGCTGCGCACTGCCGATGGGGACGGTTTTCTCTTCTACAGTGCCGTAATGGGGTTTCATATCGAGATGAGTTGAATCAGACTAATTTGATCGGGCCGAGGGTGATCTCGTCGCCTTAGCTGGAATAGACTTTAAGGGTAATTTCCGTCCTGTCGACCGGCGCGGACACGACTTCTCCGTCGAGCGGCTGCAGGGAATAATCCGTCAACATGATGTCTCCTTCCAAGTAGTCGGGGGAGATGCCGTTACCCCTGACGCGCAACGGGTACGAGGTACCCTTGCCTTTCGAATGGACGACGTCCATCCACATCTGCCCTGCCGAACCCGCATCAGTTCTGAGGCCACGGGCAAAGTCGAAACATATCCAATATCACATTTCCTATGATGTTAAAGTGCTCTTGGCCGTTCATGGTGTCGCACTCTCAAGAAATCCTGGATTGAACAATCTGCGCAAGTGAAAGCCGCCACTGCATATTCTCCGCGAACGGCGTTTCTTGGGAGTTTGAATTCCGGTCACTTGTCCGGGATGCCGATTAACCAACCAAGTGACTGATCGATAGCGCTGCATACTGTGGTTCCCGATCAAAACTGCGGTTTGTTTTGCCTATCAACCAGTCAAGGATTGGGAGAAATCCGCACGTCTACTCGAGCTTGAATCTGGCCAATTGCACCTGTTCCTTTCCGGAAACGTTTTTGTGAATCAGGGCATACAGCCAGCCGGCGTGAATCGCCATCTGCTTGCGGCCGTCAACGCGCAGAGACACACCCTGAGGTAGGGTGAAGCGGCATGTACCCAGCGCGTTTCCGGATTGCGAAAAGGCCATGAATTCCACGTTCGCCGAATTGAGAGGGTCGGTCAGGAAAACCAGGATGTTCCCTTGGTCGTCGGTAAACAGGTTGGAGTAATAGGGCAGTGCAGTGGGGTAGTCCTTCAACTTTTCCCGGGCTCGCTCGATTTCATCGGGTGAAACTTTCTTATCGGCAGCGAGTGAATCGAGGCTCTGGCTAATGCGCTGCACGGCCTCATTCTTCTGCTCGGGATTAAGTGTTGGGCGCTGGATGGGCAGGCTGAACCCACCGATCTTGCGTCCTTCTGAAGAAAAAAGCAGGATTTCGGGTGAATCGGAGTAACCGACCACCAGATTGCCCTCGGGTGTGCCGGCGATGAAGGGCTTCGCGACACTCCCACGCGGCGTACCGATGCTTAGCATCCCTTGCCCCTCCTCCAGTTTTAGGACGAAGTTGAATGCTTTTTCGTTGAAGCTGGCAATCACGGCTTCTTTCGCGGTTTGGGCGTTCAACAGACTGACGGAGAGCTTAATGGGGTTCGACGGCTGACCGGTGACGACATAGCCCGACAGCACGAGCGCTCCGCCTTTCAAAAAGAGAAGATCTGTAATGGGATGATCGAGCCTGGTTATCGCCAGCACATTTCCTTCCGTATCACAGCGGTTAAGGCGCGTGTATTCGCTGATCCAGAGTTCGTTCGTGTCGTTCACAGCGGGCAACTCCAGGTGCTTGGCCCACACGCTTGGGCTGACCTTTCCGGACATGTCGGCTCTCGTGCTCAGCAGGGTCCCGTCGGCGGCGAATTTAAAAACGGTTCCAGCGTTGTAGTTGTTGTGCTCGATCACATAAATCGTGTTGTCCGGTGCAAGCGCCAGATATTCATGGGTTTCCATGTAAGGCTGGGGAAGGGTGGATAGGTTGGCGGTAAAGAGTTTGGACCAATCACAGCCCTGTGCGAAGGTATTGTCGGGGATCAGTTTGAGCGTCCCTTTTTGATAAATATCGCTTCCAATCAGGTTGAAAACCAATGAAATACACCACACGACCAGCAGAACAAGACGTTTCATGAGAACCTCCTATTTGAATTCGGCGCTGACATTGGTTGTCCCATCGAGCACAATAACGCGGGCAGGGGCGCCGGGCCGGATGATTACCGCCACGGGCATTGTGAACCTGGACGCTCCGGGCCTGTCGGCGCTGTACATCTCGAGGCAATGGAAGGCTTCGGCATAGGCCGATTGAATGGGATCATCAGTCAGCTTGGGAGCGGGCTTCAGAAGCAGCCAGAGGGCGGCGCAGAGAAGAAAGAGGCACGACACGGCAAAAGCCATGCGCCTGACCCACACACCGAACAAGGGTCGGCGATCTGCGCCGGACCGTTCTGCCTTGATGGGCATGGGCTGGAAGTGCAGGCCGGCCAACTCGCTGGCAACTGCGCTTGTGACGCTCTGGTGCAGCCGGCACTGTGTCTCATAGTACAGACGGCATGCGGCGCAGCCTGAGAGATGGCTTTCGATGGCGGAACGCGTGACATTGTCCACCATGTCGTCGATATAGTCGTAGGAACAGGATCGGATCTGTTTACAATTCATGGACTTCCTCGCAAACTGAAAGCGAGCGGCCATACTTGGCGCCAATCAATGCCTGCAAACGATTGCTGGCGTTGAACAGGCGCGACTTGACCGTGCCTTCCGGGACCGACAGGATGCGGGCGATATCGGCGATTTTCAAGCCATTGACAAAGCGCAGGATGATGATTTCACGCTGTTTGACGGGCAGCTTTTGCAGCCCCGCCAGCAGCTGAGTTTGTGCGCTCTGCCGTTCACAATGCTCGGCCGGGTCGCCCTCGGCGTGCGGGACGCGTGGCTGGCGCGCGAGAAAATGAAAGAAACGCCTTTCATGGCGGCGATGCTTCAGATAGACGTTGCGCATGATGCTGAACAGCCAGGTATACACTTCTGCTTCTCCCCGGAAAGCCGGCAACGCCGCCAATGCCCGGCAAAATGTCTCTTGTACGATGTCTTGGGCGTTGCTGGAATGGCCGCACATCAAGTACGCCGAGCGCAGAAGCCGGTCACCATAGCTCGCAATCAGGTCCGGCAGAGAGAGGGGCGGCTCATCCTTGGGCGGTATCGTTGCGGTGTTGTGATGGTTTTCCATTTGCCCTATTTTGATCCCGAAGAAGGGGAAAAGTTCATTTTTATACGAGCGGAGCGAATTCGCGGCTGATCAGCTCAATCCGGGAATAGATGAAATTTCCAAGAAAGCCGTTAACGGCCGTCCCTAACAACGACACAGGACACAGAATGCAGGGTGCAGGATTCGGGTTACGGGTTTTATCCTGCACCCTGCATCCTGCGCCTTGATTTTATGATGCTTCTCGCCTCCTTCGTTGGTTCTCGCCAATCGTATGCCCTGGATCTTCCGGGAAAGCAGCGCTAAAGATGCATCGGCTGCCAATAACGTGTGGGAGCTTAGCAGAAATTTTCAGGCTGTCGGGCGGCCGCAGATGCAGACGATCTTGGATCCCCGGAATTTATGACCATCCCCAATTGTTCTCAAGTCGCGATCTGGGAGACGTGCTTGGGGGCACAGTGGCCAACGGCCGCGGCAGGAAAGATCGGCCGCGTTTCCGATCGAGGTCCATGCCAAGGCCTATGCAGGGTTTTGTTGATAGTGGCTAGTTGCAACTCACCGTCTTAAGCCAATCGTGGTAGCGGGCAAGGGCCTCGAGGCCGGGCCGCTCGTGTCCGGCTCCGGCTTCCGTGACGAGTTCGACCCTGGCGCCTGCCCGCTCAAGCTTCGCGGCCAATTCCTGGGTGATGGCGAATGGACAGTTCCGGTCTTCGCGACCGTGAAAGATGAAGATGGGCATGCCCTTAGACTTCCCGAGATTCTTATCCTCAAGGAAGTTCGGATGATCCTCTCCGGGGAAGTAGTGACTTGCTAGGTCGGGCTGGCCGGAAGACACCGCCAGCGCCTTGTAGCGGGCCGGATGCTCATAAAACGTCCGGTAGACGCCGTAGCCACCCATGGAGAATCCGGTCAGGATGATCCGTGTTTCGTCTACGGGGTAGCTCTGGATGACCGCTGCGATGGCCTCCTCGATATCCTCCTGGGCGTGATCGCGCGTGAACGCGTTGGAAGGGCCCCGGCCGCGTGGTGCCAATTCGATGTATTCTCCGTCGCTCAGGTAATCGACTCCGGCCAGACTCGTTTCGTCTGATGCGCTGCCGTGAAGATAAACAATAAGCGGGTATTTCCTGGGCTTGCCCGGCTCGTATCCGGCCGGGATTCTGACGCAGTATGGCTGGAGCGTATTATCGATCCGGGAGCGGAATGCCCGGCGCACAGGGCCGGTCCTCATCGCAAACATATCCCGACTGGCTTCGGCCTGGGTGAGATCCGCCTCCATGCGAAGCAGCGCAAGTCGCTCCTTGGCTGCGGTCTCGTAGGGTTTCAGGGAGCGAAGAGAAGCGAAGGTCTCGTCGATCAAGAACTGGAGCGTCATGATGCTTTCCGGAGAGAGGCGCGCCTTCACGCGCTCGAGCCGCTGATCATAAACTCCGGCGGGTCCTGCCGGCAGAACGGTCACCGCCGATGCCCGGACGGAACCATCTCCCCGGGAGTCGCAGCGGCGCGAACTCCATGCCACGCGATAGCCTCCGGGCGGGAGATCCCCCAGGTTGATCCCGAACTCATGGAACGTGAGCCCGTTTCTGCAGGGATACTCGGCCGTGCTCAATTCCAACCGGGTCCCTTCGCCGCTGAGGACGGCGGCACTCAAGCTCTCCGTGTCCTGGGCCGAACTTAGCGTAACCGCTCGCGCCCGAAGGGACTAGCCTTGACTCAGGTGATTGCGCTCCAGCCCGACGAAAGTCTGGAACCCTTTGTCCAGGGCGGGCTCAGCGAAACGGAGCTTGATATATCGCCGGGGCGTGTTTTCATCCCCTAGGCCCTCGGGCAGTACCCTGTAATAAAACGAACCCTGGCCGCTGGCCTTGACGAATCCCAGATTGAAGCCGATCCCATCGGAAAGGCATGGGTGGTAGGGATGCAAGTCCTGCCACGGCAGCAGGAGCTCGAATGAGATAACACCGTCGATGACCGGAGCCTCAGCGAGAAAGTCGACCGGAGCAAGCTCCCGGGGAACCTCGTTCAGTTTCATCTTCTGCGGTGAATTCGAAGTCGGGTTTTGAGCGGAAACGGTGATTATTAAAGCCGCTGGCACTGCTATCGCCAGCAGACTGAGCAAAAAGAGCACTTTTCTGGCCATGAAGGTACTCCTTTTTATTTATGATAAGTCTAGGGCCGGTGTCGGAACTGAATAACGCGACTCTCGATCCGGATCGGTA
>Ga0187861_10001830_pt1 | contig 21004 bp, 19 predicted proteins | sample June2016WEW_10_1_3_FD_132986 | JGI IMG/M metagenome (GOLD analysis project Ga0187861, IMG submission 132986) | Peatland microbial communities from SPRUCE experiment site at the Marcell Experimental Forest, Minnesota, USA - June2016WEW_10_100 | ecosystem: Environmental > Terrestrial > Soil >...
ACACCAGAGAAGGATGGGGTAACGTCGTCGCTGGAGAGCCACACTGTGAATGTTGCGGTTCCGCCAAGCATTGCAGGTTCCGTTAGTGGCCCAGTCACCCAAGCAACGGATCCCACCCAAATAGTACCGAAGATTGTTGTGGCGTTTCGGATAGCCGCGGCGACTTCAAAGACTCTTGGAGTTGAACCTAAAGGTGCCGTCAAATTGGCTTCTTCAACAAACGTCACAGAAGCGTTCTCGCTACGGTATGTCACAGCCTTCAAGTGAAAGTAAAATGTTTCACCAGAGACTGGCGACTGGGCTGAACCGAAACCTATTGATGCCCCAAGAAATAGAATCATTATTACAGTCAGTGAAATAGCATGCAACCGCATAATTCCTCAAAACACGTATGTTGAATTTACCTATACCTGCCAAGTCGTGCCCCTCTCCTGACACTGAACTAGCCGAACTTGGAACGAAACTCAGAACTCTGGAAGTATGGATAGAAAGTGAAAGACGTAGGAGTTCCGAATACAGCGCAAATCAGTACTATAAACTAGTGATCAGCAAAAATGTATTACGGAGAGAACATCTTATCTCATCGCTTGTCGTTTCAGGCAGGAGGTTGCGCAATCGTGTCGCGAATTGGAATTAACGGGTTCGGAAGAATCGGCCGCTGCTTCTTCAGGGCTGCGACAGAAGCTGGCTTAGATATCGTCGCAGCCAACGACATCATGGACCCAAAGACGGCCGCTCACTTGCTCAGGTATGATTCAGTTTTCGGGAAATTTAGCCGAACCGTCAGCCTAGAGCCTGACGGTTTCAAGGTGGACGGAAAACCTGTGAAGATACTGTCCGTCAAGGATCCTGGTGAAATCCCTTGGTCTAAGTACGGGGTCGACATTGTGGTTGAATCAACGGGGTTATTCACGAGCAGGGATATGGCGGCGAAGCACATGAAGGGCGGAGCCAGGAAAGTGCTGATCTCGGCCCCAGCCAAGAACCCTGACATTACGATTGTCCCGGGTGTCAATTTGGATAAGTACGACCCGAAGAAGCATGACGTAGTTTCACTCGCATCCTGCACTACAAACTGCGTAACGCCAGTAGTCAAGGTGCTGAATGATTCATGCACGATAAAGCATGGTTTCATGACCACCGCCCACGCGTACACGGGCGACCAGCGACTTCAAGACCTGCCTCACAGCGACTTGAGGCGGGCGAGGGCTGCAGCGCTCTCAATCATCCCAACCTCCACAGGCGCCGCAATCGCCACAACCGAAGTGATCCCTGAACTGAAGGGCAAGGTTGACGGCGTGGCGCTACGTGTTCCGGTCCCAGATGGTTCGATTGTAGACTTTGTGGCTGAAGTCGGCCGGGACATTACCGTTGAACTCGTGAACAAGGCATTCCATACTGCGGCGAACGGCCCGATGGAGCATATCCTCGAATACTCCGAGGAGCCCCTGGTCTCCGTCGACATTATCGGGAACCCGCACTCAGCCGTGTTCGATTCACTCTCAACTATGGTTCTCGACAATAGGCTGGTCAAGGTCTTCGCATGGTATGATAACGAGTGGGGTTACTCGAATAGGCTAGTCGACATGGTGCAAACCATGTCCAAGTACCTCTAAGGCTTACAGGGGAGCCGAGTTCACCTTTTCCTTCGAAACTTGCCTCGCTCCTTTTCCCGTCCAAGCACATATGGAATTTCATATTCACTTCCGGCCGATATAGAACCGAAAAACACTTCGGCCCTAAGCCGGTTGTGGAATTTCGGCAGTTCCTCTATGCTGCGAACATGCGACCTCGTCAATCCACGCAACTCGCGCCATAAAACTAGGTTTGGGTGAATCTTCTGGTAATTCAAACTGCGAGCTAGGCGTTTCGCCAAGAAGACGCCTTGGCGGTCAAAATCCGTGAGCACTATTACCTTGCTCCGGGCGTCCAGTTCTTCAACGAACCCTACGGTGTTCTTTCGGCTGCTCTGCAAGCAGAGTATTGTTCCAGATATTCCCAACTTACGGAGGGAATCCCGATCACGTGTTCCTTCAACGACAATGATACCGCCTTGTTCAGACTCGTGGGAGACTCTCTGGATGAGCTTCTCCAACCGTTCAAGCCTAACTTCGGCCGGCGCGCGCATTGCGGGTTATTACCTTGTGATTTCCATCTGTTCCATTTTGCGAAGTAGCTCGGGGCGTTTACGAAATTCCTCTCGTACTGGTTCGAGAATTTTGATGAGGCCTTCCGCAACTGAATTCTTCAGGTCTAGGGGATGGATCTTGCCCTCGCGATATTCCGACTCCAGGTCTTTGTAGTTGGTGAAGGTTGCGGGGCCGCCGTATTTGCTCGGCCTGTCTATCATGATTGATTTGGTCCACGCAAAGAGTATGTGGTGGGCAATTTCGAGGACTGGGTTGTTGTCTGTTTCTTTCTGGGGGCAGTAGGCACCTTTCAGCTTGTTTCTAATTGTTTCTGGCTCGTCGTGGACGATTATTCCGCTCTCCGTGACACTCTTTGACATCTTGGAGGAGATTTGGAAACTAAGTTCATTGTCCTCGTCGTATTTCGTTGTGTCCATCTTCTTCGCCCCAGCCAGCCCGATGAGTAGGGGTGTGTGCAGGCTCGTCGGTTTATGCCATCCCAACTTGTCGGCGACATCGCGTGCTAATGCATGAGCCTTCCTCTGGTCGATTCCTGCGCATGCAACGTCTAACTGTAGTTCGAAGATGTCGGCCGCTTGCATGCATGGGTAGAAGGTTGATGCGGCTTCGAGGTCCTTGCTATCCATCCCTCTGCCCATTATTGGCAGTGCACGCCATACGCGGTTTACGTTGATTGACTTGCCGACCCGAACTACTCTCTCCCAGTATTCCTTTCTCGATGCTAAATCAGAAGCCCACGAGTACGTGGCCTTCGATGGCGGAATCCCTATCGCGGTAAAGCATTGCTTGAAGTATTCTCCGCAGGTTCGAATATTCTCCATCTGGCCTCCCAGCTTGTTGTTGATCCAAGAGTGCCAGTCGGCGAGGAATACGGTGAAATCGAAACCGGCTTCAATTAGGTCCATGATCTTCCTGCCGCACAACAGACCCATCCCAATGTGCATCATACCGCTCGCCTCGAAGCCCCAGTAGGCGCGTGGGCGGCTTTTGGTTTCCAGTATTGATCTTAGCTCGTCTCGGGTTATGATTTCTTCAGCATCCCTAGCGACGAGGGCTAGTCGGGTTTCTACGTCCAATTTTCATGCCTTCGGTTTTCATTTTGTTCGGGCTGTGTTATTCTTCTTTCGTTGGAGGGGATTCGCCGCAGGGTCGAAGTATCGGTATTCCCGATGCTCCGGCCCCTATCGCCCACGACACTAACACGCAAACTTCACTGGAGGGCATCGCCCCACTCAGTTGGCTCTCTCGGAGGTGGGCGGCTTTGGTGCCTCTCCAACGAACTTATTGTCCTTGCAACTGGAAGAGTTGGTCAAGGTCTAGCTCCATTGCGGCCACGGGGTCTTCGAGTTTCCAGTTTTCGACGACTTGGGGGTGAACCTCTCCTATTATCCCAACCTCACGGTCGCCAATAAGAATGCTACCAACCCGCCCTTCAAAGAAGCTGGGGTCGGTAGTTGGGGTGAGCGTGAACTCTAACCCAAGGTTGAGCATTAGAGGTTCAAGGTCAGATTTTATCTCCGTAAAATTCGCTTTCGAGTGGGCTGAAACGCAAGCTAACTTTCGAATATCCCTTGCGCGATTCGGAAGAGCTTGGTCCCAGATCGTGCAATCTCCAACCTCATACACCCTTTGCGGATATTCCACATGAGTGTTGTTGGCTAGGAAGTCCATCAGGCCGGGTAGCAGCGAATGGCGTAGGCATGTGAGTGTCATGATTTTCGGGTTCGCAACCTCCACTACCTGACTTGGTTCTCTGTTCATCTTCGTGAACAATTTCTCCTTGCTTGTCATCATGAAACCCAACATTTCCTGAAAGCCAAGTCCGACCATCAGCTCTCTCACGGTATCTGAGAACTCTTCCATCGGTGACAGATTGCCGATTGTCAGGTCAGATGGCCATTTCGGTTCCATTTTGTTTAGGCCGTACGCGATGGCGATATCTTCGAGGATGTCGACGGGATGTAGGATGTCTAATCGATAGCATGGGACGCGAACGTTGAGTTGTTTTTGCCCCGAACTCGCCACCTCATATCGTGCACGCCGAAGAAGGGACACTGCCTGGGCTCGGTTGAGGCTTAGCCCCATTAGCCCCTTCACGCTATCAAGGGATAGTTTGACTCGACGCTCGTTGAGGTCTGGCGTCATAACTGTCCGCGGCTTGCCGTACCTGTAGTGCACCACGGCTGATGAGATTTCGGCGCCGCGGTCGGCAAGGCAGGTTGTGAGTATCGTTACGGCGTTCATGACGGTTTCTTCGGACGCGCCCGTCACTTCGACGAGTATGTTCTTGGTTTCGGGTGTAACTCGGCCTAGGTCGTTGGAGTTGATGATGGGCGGAAAGGAGAGGACTTTCTGTTTCGAATCTAGCAAAATGGGCATTTTGTCATGTTCCTTTACGATGTGGCCGTATTCTATCCCTTTGGGATGGGCGTCAAGAATCTCGCGTAGGGACATCGACTTGTCTCCTTCTAGGGGCACGAATCTCAAGTCATCTTGTCCCACCGCCCCGTATCTGAGTGGAGGAGTAATCAGGTCAAAGTCGTAGAATCCTATGGATGACCTTCGGCGTTTTCTCCCGTAGCTCTGGTCAAGTTTGTCTTGGAGATGGATCAAGCCTCGAATGACCACATCATTCAGTTTCGTGTGCCGGGCGACCACGCAGGCAATAAACGGCCTGATCTCTTTCAGGTCCTTGTCAACTTTGATTTGGACGACTGGTTTTCCTGTAAGCACGTAGGTTTTGAGGCCTACTTCGATTCCTAGCAATCCCCTGAGGGCGCGGGCTATGCCTTCAGTGCTCCAAGTGTCCGGGCGATTCGTATCTTTGTTCTCCAGCTGAAGTTCAGAATCTTCCAAGATGGGTTCCGTTCGGCTTATCCCCGACAGCTCGCACTTGACGGAGTAGAGTATCTCGTTCAGTTGTTCGTGATTTCTTGGCAGTTTCCTGCCGACCAACTGTTCCAAGTCGTCTATTCGGGTGAGAATAGTGACCATGTTAGAGCACCTTCTGTTTTCTCATCCAGTCAAGGTCTTGGGCGAAGAGCAAGCGTATGTCGTCAATTCGGGCGCGCATCATGTAGAGCCTGTCGACGCCTATGCCCCATGCGATCACAGGCACCTTAATTCCTAATGGGAGTGTGAGTTCAGGTCTGAAGATTCCTGACCCGCCGAATTCAAGCCACCCATAACCCTCTTTGTACGCCTGCAGCTCCACGCTTGGTTCAGTGAATGGAAAGTAGTCAGGTCTGAAGCGGACTTTGTCCGCGCCTGCAATGTCGACGGCGAATCGTTCGAGCACGCCGAGGAGGTCTCTTAGGGACAGGTCGTCGCCGACCACAATCCCTTCGACCTGGTTGAATTCCGTAAGGTGCGTACGGTCTACTTGGTCGGGTCTGAAGCATCTCACAATCGAGAAATATTTGCCGGGTATCTGTAGTTCCTTGCTGACGAGTGTCCGAGCGCTGAGAGCAGTTCCTTGGCTTCTCAATATTAGTTTCAGAGCTTCGTCGCGAGAATACGAGTACTTCCATCCAGTTGATCCGGTCTTCCAACCATTTTCATGCGTTTTCGAAACGGGGCCCAGGAAATGCTCGTGATCTCCTAGGCTCCCTCTTTCTTGTGTCTTTGTGAAGTAAATGTCGTGTATCTCACGTGCAGGGTGGTCCTGCGGCATGAATAGTGCGTCGCAATTGAAAAACATCAATTCGACCGTTGGACCTGTCATCTCCTTGAACCCGAGATTGACAAGTTTCCTCTTCAAGTTGTCAAGGAAGAGGCGGTATGGTTGCTTCTTGCCGGGCCAAGTAGGGGTGACAGCGGCCGCTATGTTGTACTTTCGAAACGTCACGGTCTTCCATCGTTGGGATGAGATTAATTCGGGTGTAAGGTCGCTCACTTCTTCTGGAACAGTGATTCCTTCTTCTAGGGCTTTCCAACCTTGCGAGGTCAGCTCGGTGTAGCGCTTCCTCTGTTTTCTGCTCGCGACCAGCTGCCGTCGCCTTAAGGTTTCGACAGTCTGGCGAAGAGTTTCCGGCAATTCCTCTAGCGTGGTTTCTGGTTTTGTTGATAGGAGCTCGAGTGCTCTTTCCGTGTCCGCCTTGTCGGGTATGCCAGCTGCCTTCAGAACCACTCTTTGAAGCTGAGTTGAGACCTCACACCAGCCCGCGACTCTAATCCAGCCTAGCGCGACTGAAGCGAGGTCTGGGGGTATGTTGGCGTGTCTCGCTGCTTGGTCGAGTGTCGCCTCGCCGCCTAGTTCGAGTACGGCCTGAAGAAGGCGTCGTTCGGGCAACCCTTGTTTTGCGTAACTCGTTCCTTCATCAGTAAGCTTGAGGGCTATTTGTTCAGCTTCCGTAACTCGAACAAACTGCTGCTCTTGCAGGGTTGTCAAGGCTCGCATGACGGCGGCACTGCTCTGTTTCGTGTTTACGACTAGTTCGTCGAAGGAGCAGTTGCCCCCCGAAGATTGCAACGACCGCATTACCGCGGCTTCGTTCTCACGCATCTCAATCAAGAATGACGCGCACTTCCATTGAGTCTGCGTTTTCGTCCCTGGCCGAGTGCCGGGAGACTAGCTTAGAGGCCGACCGGAGTGTTGCGTTGGGGATTGAAAACGCCGTCACCTGCAATCATGAGTTCAACCTCGAAGCTTCGAAGGTATCGGCGACTGGCTGTATATTAGATTGTTGAGAATGCTCGCTTCTCTACGCATCTTTGGGATTGAAGAGATATTCTTCGAATCTATCTTTGGCTTTCTCGCGCTTAGCCTGAAATTCTTTAAGAAACTTTTCCACTCGCTCCGCGAGTATCAGTTTGCAGTCTCCGCACATGATGTTTCCGGCGAGGCAGTTGTATCGAAGGTCTTCAATTTCCCTGTCGTTCATAAAGAGGAAGTATTCGTAGGCGAAGACCGAGCATATGTCGGGGTTGGCGCCGAGTCGTTTTTGTTCCTCGATCGTAGCCCGTCCTCCGGTGAAGGCGCTCATGACTTTCTTTTTCGCCAGCCCAGGGTCATCTATTGTGAAAATAGCTGTCTCGGGCATCGACGCGGACATTTTTCCGCCGCGCCCTAGCCCCGGCACAAAGCGGCAGTGAATTTGGGCGGGTTTGTAATATCCGAGCTTGGGTGCAACGTCCCGGGTGATTCTCCAGTACGGGTCTTGGTCGATGGCAGCCGGGATTAAACAAGGGACATTATGTCCTACTAGCGCCGACTCTAAGAAGGCTGGAACCGCCTGAATAGCGGGGTAGAAAACCATGCCTATGTTTGTGCTCTCTCGGAAGCCAAACACCGCTTTGGCTGTCGAGAATGTCACGTGCTTTGCGATCTTGATTGCTAAGCTGTAGAGGGCGTCCATGTTCTTCGTGTCGAGAATGATTCGGGTTTTCTTCGGGTCGAAGCCGAGGGCGATCAAGTCCAGTGCGTTCTCATATGCCCATTTCTCTGGTTCACTCATCGAGAACTCATCGTGTTGGAGAAATCTCTCGTCGTCTGTGATCTGGAAGTAGAGTTTAGCGTCGAACTTGTCTTGGAGGTACTTGGTGAATATCCAGGGGACCAGGTGGCCAATGTGGACCGGCCCAGAGGGGCCTCGGCCAGTATAGAGTACAAATTTCTCTCCCGCCTCATACCTCTGCAGAATCCAATCCAAATCTCGGTGTGAGAAGAAAATCCTTCTTGCGAGTTGCGGATGAAGTTCGCCCGTGTGTTTCCTAATCCTGTCTAGGATTTCTGGGGTTAGGGGTTGTGTTCCAAATTCCCTTATCAGCTTGTCATAATCGATCTTGCCCGCGACTTCCCACGGGGTCACAACCATCTCTTCGTTGTTGACTGACACCGCTTAGTTTCTCCCGCCTTCAGAAACTACTCTCCGACTTGGTGCTTCCCTACAACTAATGTTCGTGGCGCGCATTGTCTTTCTGAACCCTAAATAAACAGATACGGACAGTGAGCTTCGTCTAAAGAAGGTTTAGCCACAGTTGAGCCAGCAACTGGAAATGTTCGCGAAATCCGGGCGAATCCTTGCACAGGTTCGAGAATTCGTGAGAATCCTTCCTCTGGGAGGTAGGAGCGTACTGGAAGTGTGTGAGGAAGTTGAAGGAAAGATACGGGGCCTGGGCGCAGACCCAGCTTTCCCATGCAACGTCGGAATCAATGAAATCGCAGCCCACTACACCAGCCCATGGAACGACACCAGCTCAATTCCGGATAATTCTATTGTGAAAGTGGATTTCGGGGTGGCGCTCGATGGTTTCATAACGGATAGTGCCATAACGATATCGCTCAATCCTGCTTACGACTCTATGAAAGTCGCCGCTGAGACTGCTCTCCAGGAGGCCCTTGCTGCCGTAGCTCCCGGGCGAAGGCTCTCAGAAATCGGAAGTGTAGTGGAGCGATGCATCGAGAGATACGGTTTCAGACCGATCAGAAACCTGACCGGTCACAAAATAGACCGCTACACGATACATGCGGGAAAGTCAGTTCCCAATGTCTCAGGCATCGAGAGTGGCCGTTTTGAGGTGGGCGAGGTCTACGCCATCGAACCTTTTGTTACATTGAAGAATGCTGAGGGTGCCGTCCGCGATGCCGAAGCCGCGTACATCTACCGTTTTGTCAAAGCCAAAGGCGCCAGATCAAGTGAAGCCATCAAACTAGCGGAGTTCGTTAAGGAGACGTACAAGACGCTACCTTTCGCCTCTCGTTGGGTGCACAATTCGTGGCGCGGACCTAATTTCAAAGAGACGTTTGAAGAACTGGTTAAGTCCCGATGTATTGTCGGTTACCCTGTACTCATCGAAGCAAGCGGCCACGTTGTTGCCCAGGCCGAACATACAATAGCCGTAACCGGGAATGGTTGCCGGGTTCTAACTGCTTAGGGTTTCTTAGGCTTCAGATCTTCAGCGTAGATGGTGTCAACGCGCATGTTGCCTTTGCACTGTTGGCATTGCCCAACCTCTTTTGCCACATAGTCGCCGACGCTGAACGTCCTAACAACCTTGAACCCGCAGTTCGCACAGACCACGACGCTAAGGACTTTTGCGGCTAGGGTCTGGAGCACGGCCATCCGCCGGCGCATTTGGGTAATTGACGAGATGGCCAACACGGTACCAACAGATGCCATGATGCCATACACGAAAAACTGTGGGAACTGTCCAGCTTCATAATAGGAGAGGGCTTGGACCATCGCCCACATTGAGATTACTAGGATCACCAGCCCGAAGGCGATGAGTATGTAGGCGTAGAACGTTGTCGGCTTGTTACTCATTCGATATCGCCTACGGTGCGATGCCGGCGGTATTCCCAATGCCGGCGATTATGACAAGTTCGCCTTCTTTGGTGCGTTCAACGATGAGCCGTTTCATTGTCTCTATAACAGGTTCAGCCGCTTCAGCGATTTCCTTCTTCATAGTGGTAACTGCCTCTTGTATGCTTTGCTTGATTACAATGGCATAGACTGGTATGCCGAATTTCGTGGCTTCCTCTTCTATCTTAAACCGCTCTGTCCCAATTCCACCAATCGCGGCTCCGATGCCTTCACTGATTTCACCAGTCTTCTCTCCCTCTAGTTTCAGCGCAGCGTCGACCATTATTATCATCGATGCTTTGCCGTTGTTTTCTTCCAGGATTTTGCGGATGGCATCACCAGGCTTTCCAACATTGCCGCCTGGGCCTTCTGCCTTGAGCGCAATGACTTTGCGGCCTTCCAATGTCGTTTCGGCCGCAACCATGTCCTTTTCCACTTTCCTAGTCTCGTGGCCGCGCATCAGCCTCGAGGCTACAAGCGCGCCGGCGCCGTCACCTATCGGGTGGCCTTGTGCAAAGGCTTTCGTCGCGCCTTGGTAGGCATCGGCTTCCATCATGATTAGCGGTAGAAACGCTTGAAGTTGGAATATGACAAAAATGCTGAACGTCTTCTTACCGAGCAAGTACAAGTGTCGAACGACCTTGAACATGAAGTTCAGAGCCCAGGCGGCCTCCACTAAGTTCTCGAGATTGTTGACCTGGGAAGGGTTTGCTTCGGGCGCAATCCTAGCCACATCAGCCTTGAACTTCGACTCCCGAACGTCGAGCAGGTGATCGAACTTCCTGACTACTCCTGACGGGTCCATGTTGACGGGTTCAATGAAGAATTGTTCAAATAGCGAATTCAAACGTGGTGCCGGATCATCTTTGGACTTGCCTATCTCTCGAATCATTTTGAGCGTGAGTGATTTCGCATTGACACTCATACTTTCTAGTTTTCTGACTGCACCGTCTATTTGCATTAAGGCGATTCTGCTCTGAATTTGTTGCCCAAACACCATGAAGGCAAGAAATGAAACGACGAACAGTATGTTTAGTATGTTGTTGACTCCGCTTGACCCGAAGACCCCGGTTTCAAGTACTATTTTAGCAAGGAAAGGAAGCAATAGTATTCCTCTAACTCTCTTTTCATAAGCGAAGCAGTGCACGTTATAAACATTCATCAGTTGACTACGCGTTAATCAACCCAGTCACAGAAAATAATGGAGTCGGCAGCGGTCCGGGGTTCGCATGGCCTTTCGGAACACACTACCACCCGAATCGCCTGAGAGATTCACTTCCGTGTTTCCGGTCCACGGGAACTTTCGGAATGGGAACGGGTCCTAGCTCCCAGCTATGGCCGCCAACTCCAAGCCAACTGCGGTCCAAGGAATAATTAAACATACAGGCTACAAGATGTGCTACGTTTGGTTGGCAACCTTTGCGAGATGTCGCCATAATCGGAGTCGGATTGACGCCGGTTACGGCAGGTTCTGGAAAAAGTCTAGCACAACTCTTCCTTGAAGCCGCCACGGAAGCGATAGAAGATTCCGGGGTGGACAAAATCGACTCGATTTACGTCGGGAACATGATGTCGGGTTTTCTACAAAACCAAGAGCATTTGGGCGCTTTGATGGCGACAGCGCTAGGAAAGGAAGGTGTCCCAACCTACAAGGTTGAAGGTGCCTGCGCCTCAGGTGGAGTGGCCGCTAACGCCGGCGTGAAGAGTGTATTGTCGGGTTTGGAGGAAGTAGTTCTAGTGGGGGCTGTTGAGAAAATGTCGGGTTACACGACCCCTGAGGTGACTTCGGGGCTTATGATGGCTGAGGACAAAGCCCGGGTCGGCGCTACGGGTATCACTTTTGTTGGTCTCAACGCGATGATTGCTCGGGAATACATGCGCAAGTATAATCTCCCGCATGAGGCTCTTGCGGAGTTTCCTGTTCTCTGCCACGAAAACGCCCTCAACAACCCTAAAGCCCAATTTCACAAAAGTATCAATGTCGAAGACGTGCTCAAGTCGCCTTTGGTAGCCGATCCATTGAGGCTGTATGATTGTTCTGCCATCGGGGACGGGGCAGCCGCCCTCGTGTTGACGACGTCAAAAAGGGCGAAGCAATTCTCGGATTCGCCGGTAAAGATCGCTGCTTCCACCGTCGCGTCAGATACCCTCAGCCTCTACCAACGCCCAGATCTTACCACATTTGAGGCCTCACGGAAGGCGGCCCAACGGGCGTACGAAGCTGCGGATGTAGAGGCCAAGGAAATCGATCTATTGGAGGTCCACGATGCTTTTTCCGTTCTTGGCATTATGGCCCTGGAAGACTTAGGTTTCGCAACGAAAGGGTCTGGCAGCCAATTAGTCAAGGATGGAGTTTGTGCGCGGGATGCTCGGTTACCCACGAACACTTTCGGGGGTTTAAAGGCCCGAGGCCATCCTGTCGGTGCAAGTGGAATCTATCAAATCGCCGAACTCGCTCTTCAACTGTCCAACAAAGCGGGGAAATGCCAAGTCCCCGAAGCCCACTTAGGACTAGCCCAGAGCGTGGGCGGAATAGGTAGCACAGTAGCTGTACACATACTCAAGAGCGATTAGTCTATGGACGAAACCAAAGGCATCAAAGGCTACCGTTGCCCCAAATGTAACTGGTCCGACTTCTTCGAAACCAAAACGTGCCCACGATGTCGCAGCGAACTGAGAGAGATCTTGTTGTCGGGTAGAGGGAAGATTGCGACCTTCACAGTAATTAGATATCCACCCGAGGGATTCGAGAACGATGCACCGTACATTGTTGCCCTCGTTGACCTCGAGAATGGGCCTAGAGTAATCGGCAGAATCACGGCGAACCCAGAAGAACTCAAGGTTGCCGAAGTTGTCCAATATACCGGAAAGGTTGATGGAGCATTGCGTTTTCAAGCCTGAAATCGCCAGTGGTGCTGAAAAGCTCCTCCGACGCCCGGTTGCATTTCGAAGCAAAAGAATTTGAACCTCTCATCTGCGGGTGTCTGCCACTAGAAGTACTATAACCAAAACGAAAAAGGCCGGCATATGTCGCTCTGCACGTCGAGGTTTGAGTGAGTCAATTGGACTCGAGCTTTGTCGGGGAAATGGCCGCAGTACTCACTTCAGGCCTCTGGACCGTTGCTTTCATTATTTTTCACGGCAGCTGGGAGAAGAATCGGTTCGCTTAGCGTGAACGGTTACCGTACCGTTATGGCGGTGGGCTTCCTTCTGGTTACGCATCTTGTTTTGCTCGGGACCATCTTCCCGTTGGCGAGTAGTGCGCAATGGTTCTGGATGGGAGCGAGCGGGGTTGTGGGATTGGGTATTGGTGATTCGGGATTGTTCGCTGCGTACGTCATGATAGGCCCACGGCGTTCTCTTCTGATGATGGCTTTGTCGCCGATATTTGCGTCGCTGGGCGCATACCTGATGCTGGGTGAAACAATGCCAGCAGTCGCCGCGTTTGGCATCGCTTTGACCTTAGGTGGTGTTGTGTTGGTCATCTTGGAAGGGGAGGGGCACTCCGGAGAAATTCCTGTCCCAAAGAAACTGAAGCATTACGGCGTTTTCTTCGGCCTCATAGCGGCAATTGGCCAAGGAGTGGGCTTGGTCCTCGCCAAGAAAGGAATCGAGCTGAACCCAGCGGTAACTTTGAACCCATTATCTGCAACGTTGATGCGAATGCTTCTGGCAGCGTGTTCCCTTTGGCTCTTCATGCTATGTGCGCGGAGATTGCCCGAGCTTCGCAGTGCCTTCAAGAATAAGGAAGGGATGCGGCAGACTGCTGCCGCTGCGTTCGTGGGTCCATTCTTAGGTGTCACGCTCTCGATGGTTGCCGTAACCTACGCGGAAACAGGGATCGCGCAGACCCTACTCTCACTAATGCCGATCATGATCATCCCAGTGGTTTGGGTTCTTTACAAGCAGAAAACAAGTTGGCGAGGAATACTGGGGGCAGCGATCGCAATAATCGGTGTATCAATTCTATTCCTGGTATAGCAGGCTCCTACGTTTAGGACAATCATTCAATTCTGTTCAGTACATGTTCATCATGTCTTGTTTGCCGTCTGAGTGAGAGGTATCGGTGATGATAGGCTAAGGTTGTAGTGACATGAGACCGCGTGGCCAAAATGCCGTGCAGTCAGGGGAGGTTCCTTCTCTGCGCAATAGGCTGTTGAATAGGGGCATCGTGTTCTAAATCGACAACCAGATGGAATGTTAACAGGACTTGGTATATCGCCGCCCAAGACCGCGCGTTCTCTTTTCAGTGCAGGGTTCGGTATGGGAAGAGCGGATATGAGCGCGTGCGTGTACGGATGTTCGGGTCTGCGATAAATGGTCTCCTGGTCGGCAGTTTCCATCGTTGCTCCCAAGTACATGACTCCAACACTATTACTCATATGTTCAATAACGCTCAGGTTGTGCGAAATGAAAAGATAGGTTAGGTTGAGCTCATCTTGAAGATCTGAAAGCAGATTGAGAATTTGAGCTTGGACGGATACATCAAGGAATGAGGTAGGCTCGTCCAAAATGATAAGCTCAGGATCTGTCGTCAAGGCTCGCGCGACGGCTATCCTCTGGCGTTGGCCACCGCTGAATTCATGCGGAAACCTGTAGAGGTGATCTTCGTTCAATCCCACTCTCTGGATTAGATTCTTCGCGGCCTTCAACGCGTCCTCTTCGCTTGCTACGATCTTGTGATACGTCATGGGCTCCGTGAGTGCGCTCTTGATGGTCTGACGTGGGTCTAACGAAGCATATGGGTCCTGGAAGACGATTCCGAGCTTCCTTCTCATTTGCGTGAGGAATATGCCTTTCAATTTCGCCATGTCTTGCCCCCGGAAAATGATCTGGCCTGCGGTAGGTTCGAGCAGCCCGATGATGCATCTCGCTACAGTCGTCTTTCCCGAGCCTGATTCTCCGACGAGGCCGAATGTCTCGCCTTCTTTGATTTCGATGCTGACGCCATCAATGGCTTTAACAAATCCAGCAACCCTGCCGAGGACACCCCCTGGGATGGGGAACCATTTTTTCAAGTCTTTGATCTCAAGTACAGTTTGCGTCATGATTCTTTTTCTCCATAGAGATGACAGGCTACCTTGTGCTCCTCTCCCACATCACATAACTGAGGTTTCTCAACCCTGCATCTCTCGAATGCGAATGGGCAACGTGGATGAAACCGGCACCCGGAAGGCGGATGAATAAGGTCTGGAACTGAGCCCTGAATGGTTTCCAATCGTTTCAGGTGACGACCTACTATGGGTACGGCACGCATCAATCCTTGGGTATATGGATGAAGGGGCTTGGCGAAGAGTTCGTTTACTTCAGCAATCTCCACAATATTCCCGGCATACATGACTGCTACTCGGTCACACAGTTCTGCAACCACGCCGAGGTCGTGAGTAATCAGCAGCGTAGATCCGATGAGCTTACGCTTCAATTCGCGGAGCAGCTCGAGGATCTGTGCTTGAACCGTTACGTCAAGAGCTGTGGTAATTTCATCCGCGATGAATAGTATGGGATTCCGAACCAAGGCCATTGCGATCATGCAACGCTGCCTCATTCCTCCTGATAATTCGTGCGGATACTGTCTGAGTGTCCTTACCGGGTCAGGGAGCCTGACCAGCTTCAAAGCTTCGACGCTCAACGCTCTTGCAGCTTTCTTTCGTGCTGATCTGGAGAGCTTGGATGAGGTTTGTGGCTGTGCCGTCTCCTCTCTTCTCTCGATTGATTGCTCATCTCCACCTCTCAAATCCCCGGACTGCTCGCTAGCGGTAGTGACTCTTGTAAGTTGGTCGGGCGTCGTGAGGAGTACGACCTCTTCAAGTTGTTCGCCGATTGTTAGAACTGGATTGAGAAATGTTGTGGGGTCTTGGAATACCATCGCGATCTTATGAGCTCTAATCTTCCGCATTTCGTCCTGGCTAATATTCCGGAGGTTCTGCCCTTCAAGCAGTATCCTTCCTTCAGGTACGTAGGCATTTTCTGGAAGTAATCGAACAATTGCCAACGCAGTTACGGATTTTCCGCACCCCGATTCACCGACAAGCCCGAGAGCTTCACCTTCCTTCACTGTGAAGGTTACTCCGTCGAGGGCCTTGACCTCACCCGCATATGTATGAAAGTTTAGTCTTACATTGTCGACTTGGAGCAAGACGCCGCCTTTATTGTATGGTTTACAGCTCAAAGCAATGCTTTACCTTCTAAGTCTGGGGTCAAGAATGTCTCTGATGCCGTCACCCATGAGATTGAATGCCAGCGAAATTATCAGAATTGTCAGACCTGGAAAAGCGATAAGCCAGGGAGCTTGGAAGATATACCTCTGACCAGCGGTGATGAGTCTGCCGAGTTCGGGAACAAGGGCACTCACCCCGAACCCTAAGAAACTTAATCCAGCGAATGTCAAAATGACTTGTCCAAAATCAAGTGTTGCCTGCACAAGAACTGGGTAAATCGTGTTTGGAATTATGTGCCTGATGATTATCCTGAATCTCCCGATGCCTAACGCTCGTAATGCGTCAACGTAAAGGTGCTCCTTCTCAGCCAACACTTGTCCGCGAAGTATGCGAGTGTAACCTGGCCATTGGACTACGATAATTGCGAGGACCAGATTGTTGATTCCTCTCCCTAGCGCTGCCGCAATTGCCAAAGCCAGAATGAGAGCAGGTATGGAGAAGAAGATGTCTGTAATTCGCATCATTAACTCGTCGAGTTTTCCTCCTATGAAACCCGAGAATGCTCCGAGCAACACTCCAATGAACAATCCGGCACTGACAATCTCCAACATAGCCGAGACGTCCAAACGAACGGACAGTATGATGACCTTGAAGAGATCACGACCATAATCGTCCGTGCCTAACCAATACTGGAAACTCGGCGGGTTCAGACGTTGTGATGTATCGATATTGGTAGCGACCGAGGGTGAAACAATGACCGGTCCGACAATAGCAACAAGAAGGACACCGACAGCTATGATCGTCCCCGCGAACACTAACCTGTTCTGAATCAACAGGTGTCCTGCAAACTTCAATTCAGCGATTACAGCAGACCAACTCGATCGGCGCGTTGCCATCATTGGTGCCTCAATATTTTATCCGAGGGTCTAGGAATGCGTAGAGCATGTCCACTGTAAGGTTGACCAAGACAAGGATCAGAGCAACGATCAAAACGAATCCCATAATCAAAGGCGCGTCGTTTGTTCCGATGGCGGTCACCGCGAGTCTGCCCATTCCCGGCCATGCGAAAACCGTCTCCGTCAAAGGCGCCCCAGCCAGTAACGTAGCTGCCGCAAGGCCTCCGACGGTTACTGTAGGTATCAACGCGTTCTTGAGAGCGTGACGATAGATCACAACTCGCTCCGAGAGACCCTTAGAGCGAGCCATAGTTATGTAGTCCTGGCGCAGAACCTCAAGCATGCTCGATCTCATGATTCTCATAATTACACCTAGGTCAACGAAGCCCAGTGCAAAAGATGGCAAGATCAAATGAGCCAATGCATCTTCCGTCATTATGAAGTTGCCCGTCACCAAAGAATCGAACACCAGCAGGCCAGTAACCTGCTTCACGGGGTGTTGCAACGCCAAACTCGCGTCGAACCTTCCACTTGAGGGGAGGCTTGGCAACCCCCACATGCGGAAGAAATAGAAGAAAACGAGTATGAGAAGCAAACCCAACCAAAACACCGGAGTTGAGACTCCAGTCAGCGCGATCAGACGTGACACGTGGTCAGGAAGCTTGTTGTTCTTCAGGGCGGAGATGATGCCAAACGGTATTCCCACCGCTACTATCCACAGTGCAGCAGCAAAAGCAAGTTCCACCGTTGCAGGGAATCTCTCTACTAACGCCACAAGCACGGGTTGTGAAAGAGATCGGGAATATCCCCAATCGCCTGTCAAGAGATTCCACAAATAGACACCGTATCGGATAGGCCAAGGATCGTTCAAATGATAATGAGAAATTAGAATAGGGATGTCTGCCTCTCGTGTTTTCTCGGTCATATAGAGTGATACCGGGTCGAGCAGCACTTGGGATAGGACGAATATGATGAATGTGACACCGAGTAAAACGAAAATAAGTAAGAACAACCTTCGAACTACGTATTTCCATAATTTCGTGGAGAATCACCTTGCCGAAGGGAACGCCGAGTTTAGAATTTGTAGTTTCGCTCTAAAGTCTTCGTGCCTATTATACTCTGACTCAATTTTTCAGGATCTTATCGCAGGTCATGAGGCGTTCATGCTGTAAGCAGTCAACGCCGCAACAAGATTGCAGCCATGACGGGAAGAGGGATACACTCGCGAGCCTAGTCCGATCCTTCTGCGTAACGGCGAGCGTGTAGAAGCTAGCAAAAACAGGAAGTGCGCTATAGGAGTATATGCGATTTCGTTCCGAGTCTATACGAGCTATATGATTCGTATAGATATTGCCTCTAAATTGGAAAGCGTTATAAGCGCTTGCTGCCGGACACGAGCATTTGAGAGAACTTGTGGAATAAGAAGTCAACACGAACGATAGCCGCTATCATAATTGTCGCGATTATCGCAGTCGGTGCATATTTTGTTGCTCCAAGAGGCGGTATGACACCTACGGCGTCTTCGACATCACCTATCCAAAATCCTGACACTATTGTTCAAGAAATCATCAACCCACCAGATCTTCTTGATCCGGGCGTGGAGTACCTCATACCTGGGACAAGTATCACTCAGAACGTGTACGAACAATTACTGTACTTCCACGGGAGTGCGGCTGATCAAGTGATTCCATGGTTAGCGCAGTCATACGATGTCAGTTCTGATGGCTTAACTTACACGTTTCATCTGCGCAACGGGATTACGTTTACAGATGGAACTTCATTCGACGCGAACGCAGTCTACTACAGTGTGATGCGCGTAATGCTCATCGACGATAGCAACGGCCCAGGTTGGGCGTTGCTCCAGATCTTGCGAGGAGGCATGAACTATAGCAAGCAGTACAATAATGCAGGACCCAGCGCGCCCAGCGGGTACGGTAACAAATACACCAAGGGCGAGCTACAGGACTTCCTTAACGCCAAACCTGTGGAAGTCATAGATCCGATGACTGTTGTGTTGCATCTTGAACGGCCGTATGCAGGTTTTCCATTCATCATGGCTTTCGCGGCAGCCATTGTCAGCCCCACTGCATTCAAGGCACATTGGACGGCGCCCACTGATGGTACAGCGTACATCGATGGCGTAACATGTGGAGACTACCATGATCAGTATAATTCGTGGCCTTCTGAGAACATGGTCGGGACTGGCCCCTATATGCTCCAGTCTTGGGATAAAGGAACACAAACGATCATACTGGTGCGCAGCGAGAAATACTGGGGCGGGCCGTACCAACGAGGCGTGGCACCAGTACAGTACGTCATCATCAAAGCCGGTATCGATACGAATACTCGAATACTTGACCTTAAGAGCGGTGCTGCCGACATTGGCGGATTGACGGCGGATGGTGCGGACAACTTCCCCGGCGGAACTATCTTCCAATTCGTCGACAAAGATACTTGGCTCAACCAACACAGCCTGGTCTCAATCAGTCCCGACTGGCAGGTATACCCCACGACGGGCTTATGGCCACAATTACTTACCCAGGGCATAGCTTTTAACCAGAAAATCCTCGACACTTCTGGGAATGCCCTACCTTTCCAGCCGTTTAGCGACGTGAGAATTCGAAAGGCATTCGTACTTTCCTTCAATAGAACGGCTTACCTGCATGATATTCTGCAGGACCTTGCAACTGCAGCAACTCAAATTATACCGCCAGGAATGTTCGGTTATGACTCTTCCATACAACCCACTCCTTACGACCCGCAGACGGTAAAGGCGCTCTTACTCGACGCTGGAGCCCACCCAATAACACCAGGTAATGCCTTCAGCCCGAGTAATCCTAAGACCGTTCGTGTCCTGTACCAAATTTCGGACGCATCTCGCGAGGCCGCAGCTACGTTGATTGCTACTACGATCAACAGCTTCTCCTCTGAAACTGGACTCTATGCAAACCCCGTTGGACTTGCGGAACCTCAATTTCACACTGAGCGACGAAACCGCACCGCCGACCTCTTCTTCGTATCGTGGACGGTTGATTACGTGGACCCTGACGATTTCCTAGTGCCTTTCGCAAGTGCAAGTGGCGGATTCTACCCAGGCTTTACGAGTTACAACAACACAGCAGTAAACAAACTCGTCAGCGAGCAAGCAAAGGCTCTTGACCCAACACAGAGGCAACAAATGATTAGTCAAATTGACCACATGGTGAATGACGATTGGGAATACCTTTGGATCCACAATGGAGGTACATACACGATCTCTCGATCTTGGCTTCATGAACGCGCCAACGCTTCAGTAGCATCCGGTCTCTCAAGCTACAACCCAACCGTCGATGGTTACTACTACTATGAGATGGAGAAGGGCCAAAGTACGTCGCCATCATCTTCTGTAGTGGAACCATCCATCCTGGGACTCCTAGGACTAGTTGAATTGCCTGCCATAGCTCTCATCATACGGAAGACTGATTTCTTAAGCAGTCTAAACACCCCCACCTTTTTTTGAATAAATCGTTACCTCAAGCCGTCATAGATCAGTAGATTGCAATTCCTGCTGATCTGAACCCGCTCAATAACATCAGTACTGGTGTCATTGGGCCAAGTCGCAGGGGCATTAGCCATGGCTGCAACTGAGGAGCATAGTCACAACCTTGACATCGTTCACGGAGGCACCGGCCGAGTGAAGGGCATGGCCGGGAACGACCGCGCCGTTGCCGCGCAGCGTTCGACGGCGCTAGGCTGGCTGTTCAGAGGATTCCGCCTATCCGGAAGCAAGCAGAGGCCCGTGGTCCGCATAATTCTCGACCATCTCTCCTTAGCCGCGGACGCTGTCGCTGAATTGAGGCCGCTGCTGGATAAAGCGCGTGGGGGTGACTGGACTGGTGTCCGAGAGTCGGCTCGCCGCATAGGTGAGCTGGAGACGCGGGCCGACGGCCTACACCGCGAGGCTGTCATGAGGATAGCCCGTGGCGCCTTCTTCTCCGGCACGAGAGAGGACTTCTTGCGATTAATGGAAGCCGATGACGAGATCGCTGACTCGGTGAAAGACGCGACCAGAGTGCTGGCGGAAACGCCGCTTCTCCCGAACGCGGCCGAGATATTGTTTAACGAAGGCGGGCTTTCAGTTCTTGAGATGGTTTCTAGGATCAGCGTTGGGATTGCGGCCCTTGGAGCCGCCATCCGGGCCCTCGAGACAGACGCGAAGGTTGCGATGGATAAGGCAATCGCCGTCGAGATGGCCGAGGAGGAAACCGATGACATCAAGGCGAAGCTTTTGGTTCGAATAGCGAACCGACGCGGCGAACTTGATCCGCTAGTCATTCTACAGCTTCGAGACTTCGTCCTCGAACTGGATAACGTGGCTGACGCCACAGAAGACGCCTCCGACATAGTCGTCGAACTAGTGGCCAAGGCGGAGGCGTGAGATACGCAACATAAACGTCGACCAAGAATTTGCAGCCAAGCCTGACCATCGAGTTGAAGAGCTGTGGTCAATTCGCTCT